>WNFX01017521.1_pt1 | contig 10293 bp, 4 predicted proteins | sample 5400111 | NCBI WGS metagenome assembly WNFX01 (sample SAMN13153363, study PRJNA577476) | soil metagenome | isolation source: 40 cm soil or saprolite under grassland replicate 1 | place: USA:California | collected 2016-06-15 | reverse complement strand
CCGTTTGGTAATTGATCGTCCAGAACCTTGGCCATTGCAGTTTCCGATTGGCCCGTGCTGTATCCTGGCGCAGCCGCGCCATTAATCTCCGCGGCCGGAAACCCGTTGTAGTGCATGACACGATCCGGTCCGTAAATCGGCTTAATGCTGACCACCGATCCCAGCGGAATCATTTCTCCGGCGAGGTTTCTTGTCCTCAGGTGACTGATATCTTCCGGCTGCAGTCGATACGGCGACTCCGCCTGTACGTTCACCTGGTACGTTCTTCCAAACCGGTTGAAGTCGTTCACATAAAGCGAACCCAGGTACACCTGCATGGTGTCAAACACGTCGCCGAGGGGAATCCCGTAGGTCTTCGCTTTTTCGCGGTCGACATGCGAATCGATTTGCGGCACGTTGATGTCGAAGCTGGAAAAGACTCCGGCCAGCCCGGGTGTCTGGTTGCCATTCTGCAGCGTGGAAGTCGTCTCCTTGTAGAGTGGTTCCAAGCCCATGCCAGCCCGGTCTTCGATGTAGAGTTTGAAGCCGGCCACCGTACCCAATCCTTGAACGGGGGGCGGGGGGAAAATGGCGATGAATGCTTCCTGGATGGACCCGTATTCTTTGTTTAGATCCGCTGCAATAGCATTCGCGGAAAGTTCGCGAGACTTGCGCTCCTCGGAGGGTTTCAAAGTAGCGAATACGATTCCGGAATTTGGGCTGTTGGTGAAGCCGTTGATCGAGAGCCCAGGAAATGCAACGGCGCTCTGCACTCCCGGATGTTTCAGGGCAATGTCGGACATCCTGCGAATCACATCTTCGGTGCGATCGAGCGTCGCGCCATTGGGCAATTGCGCGAACGACACGAGATATCCCTTGTCCTGCGTGGGAACAAATCCTGTGGGCACGCGCGAGAATCCTAGGATGGTGAGCCCGATCAGACCGGCGTAGACCGCCACAGCAATCGCGCTGGAACGCAGGGTATGCGTTACAAGCTTTCCATAACCGCCCGATGCGCGGCCAAAGAACCGGTTAAACAGCTTAAAAAACCAGCCGAGGACGAAATCAATCGCGCGGGTAAAGCGATCCTTCTTCGCCCCGTGAGGCCTCAAAAGCAACGCCGCCAGGGCCGGGCTGAGCGTGAGCGAGTTGAAGGCGGAAATCACCGTGGAAATTGCGATGGTCAGCGCGAACTGCTTATAGAACTGTCCCGACAATCCCACGATGAATGCTGTGGGAACGAAAACTGCGCACAACACCAAAGCGATTGCCACGATTGGTCCGCTGACTTCTTCCATCGCGCGGCGCGTCGCTTCATGAGGTTCGAGGCCCAAGGCGATATTTCGCTCCACGTTTTCGACAACAACGATTGCATCGTCCACCACGATGCCAATCGCCAGCACGAGGCCGAACAACGACAATGTATTCAGCGAAAAGCCCAGCGCCAACATGATCGAAAACGTTCCGACCAGCGAAACAGGAAGCGCCAAAAGAGGAATGATCGAGGCCCTCCAAGTTTGGAGGAAAACCAACACCACAAGCACGACCAGGATCAATGCCTCGACAAACGTGTGACCCACTGCCTGAATTGATTCGCGCACAAAAACCGTTGGGTCGTAGACGATCTTGTAGTCGACGCCTTCTGGAAATGCTTTCTTGAGACGCTCCATCGTCTCGCGAACCTGTTGCGAAGTTTGGAGCGCATTCGAACCAGGCCGCTGAGAGATTGGAAGGGCCGCAGCCGGCTTGTTGTCCAGCAAACTGCGCAACGCATATGTGCTGGAGCCGAGTTCAACGCGTCCCAGATCGCGGATGCGCGTGATCTGTCCATCCTTTGCAGCGCGTACGATAATGTTGCCGAATTCTTCTTCCGTCGTCAGCCGCCCCTGCGTGTTTACAAGCAATTGAAACGCCGTGCTTCCCGCATTCGTCGGTGGAGCCCCAAGCACACCGGCCGCGACCTGCACGTTTTGCTCGCGGATCGCTTGGACTACGTCCGTGGCCGTCAAGTTGTGCGAAGCCAACTTGTTTGGGTTGAGCCATACGCGCATGCTGAAATCGCCAGCTCCGAAGACCTGGACGTTGCCCACGCCGGGGAGGCGGCCCAATTCGTCCTTCACCTGGAGAATCGCGAGATTCGCCAGATACAACATGTCGTAACGGTTGTCCGGAGACTCCAGGTGCACAACCATCAGCAAGTCCGGTGAGGTTTTTTCCGTCGTTACACCCAGGCGCTGGACTTCCGGGGGCAATCGCGGCAGCGCCGACGATACGCGGTTCTGCACCTGTACTTGCGCTTTGTCGAGATCGGTGCCTATTCCAAACGTGATCGTGAGAGTCATCACACCGTCGGCTGTGGCTTGCGAAAACATGTAGAGCATGCCTTCGACGCCATTGATCTGTTGTTCGAGGGGCGAGGCCACAGTATCCGCAATGACAGTGGGGTTTGCGCCCGGGTAGCTTGCGCGTACGACGACAGTGGGCGGTACGACTTCTGGATACTCGCTCAGGGGAAGACGGAAATAGGCGAGTGCTCCAATAACAAAGATGATGATGGAGATTACTGCGGCAAAAATGGGACGCTTGATGAAAAAGTTAGAGATATTCATGGCGGTTCTGGATTATTCCCGCGCTTTTGGCTCGCGCGACTTCTCTTCGCGGGGCAGAGAGGCAGATGGCTCACCGGAGGGGTTGACCTGTCCAGACATGGCGACTTTCTTAGGCGTTACGCCATCTCCAGGGCGCACACGCTGGAGACCGCTTACGACGATGACGTCGCCCTCATGCAAGCCAGCGCGCACGACGCGCAATCCCTCCGCCATCGGGCCAAGTTTTACGGGACGATACTCAAGCCTGTTGTCCTTGGCGAGCACAAAAACGTACTTTTGGTTCAAGTCCGTAACGACGGCCTCGTCTTTGGCCAGGCAGCCACTGTACGCGGCGTCTCCTTGCAACCGAATCCGGCCAAAAAGCCCAGGTGTTAGAGCCAAATTCTTGTTCGCAAGAGTGGCCCGCAAGCGAATTGTTCCAGTCGTGGAGCTGACCTGATTGTCCACAAAGCTCACCTGCCCGACGTGCGGGAATCCGTCTTCGTCCGCGAGTCCCAACTGCGCCGCGCTGCGCAAATCGTGGGAACTTGCCCCGTGACTTTGTGTCAGCCGGGCATACTTGAGGTAGTTCTGCTCATCGACATCAAAGTAGACATAGATCGGATCGAGCGATACAAGCGTGGTCAGAGGCCGGACTTGCGCCGCGCCGTTCTCCACCAGGTTACCTTCCGTAATCTCTGCGCGACCCACCCGGCCCGTAATCGGAGCTGTGACGCGCGTGAACTCCAGATTCAGTTCCGCTCCACGAAGCGCCGCCTCCGTGGAGGCGATGCGAGCTTCGGCTTCGTTGCGGACCGCGGCGCGCCGGTCGTACTCTTCGGCTGACATTCCATCGTTGTTGTGTAGGCGCTCGGCGCGCTCAAAATCGCTTTGCGCTCGCGAACGTTGCGCTTTCGCTTGCGAAAGATCGCCTTTTAAACGGTCTACTTCGGCTTGGAAGGGACGTGGGTCGATCTGAAACAAGAGGTCGCCGTGCCGAACAATCGCGCCTTCCTTGAAATTCACGCTCTGCAAATAGCCGGAAACACGTGGGCGAACTTCAACTGCGTTCACTGCTTCAAGTCGGCCGGTGAACTCGTCACTGTCGCCTATTTGCTTGCAGACAACTTCTGCGACACTCACTTCTGCCGGCGTCGGAGCCTTGGGTTGAGCCGAGCTGGAACACCCGGCATTTAAGCTTGCAAGAGTCGCCAAGCCGAGGGCCTGTATCAGCCGCGACGACACGCGGGTCCGGTTCTTACTCTTCCATGGGTTCGTTGTTTCCAGCTGCATCTGTCTCTCCCAGGCTATTTCAGGTGTTTCGCGAATCTCGCCAACCGGTGTGAAGACTTAGGTACCGCTTTCAGTCTCGATAGCACCGTGGTCAAGATAGATGAAGAAGGGGCGACCATGGTTACAACGGGGGGCAAGAACAAGAGGAGGGGCTTGGTCGATGTCGCCGTAATCCAAAGCTCACAGCACAAAGGTTCTGTTCGAGACTAGCCGAGTACGGCCACGTCGTTGTGAGTCTTGATCTCCCTCGACAAATCTCGTGGCGATCAAACCGAGGTGATCAAATGAAGCTGCCGTTGGTTCTTAAGTCGTCAGCGGCGTCAATTCTTTTTCTGACACTGCTGATGGGTTCGTTCAACTACGGCTATCTGGCGGCGGAAGAGACGACATCAGCCTCGCGGGGTTTGCGCGTCACGGTTAATCCTGCAACGGGTGACTATGCCATCGGACAACCTGGCACGGCTTCCGACGTATTGACCGCAACGGTGGCCGCTAAGGTAGATGGACGGTGGCTTCACGCGCGCGATTATCCCAAACATTCAATTACTGAGTCTGTGGCAAACGATGATTTGGGACCAGCTCATGAATGGACGGTAAGGCACTCAGGATTGGCAGACGCGCCTGAGATGATTTATATCCTGCACTCTTACGGGGACAATCCATGGGGGGACATTCAGGTCCAAGTGTTCAACGGTTCTGGGAAAGCCCTCCACATCGAGGCCATTCGTCCGATAGAAGCTACCTACAGCAAGATCCTCGACTTAGGTGGCCCGGTCTCTTCAGACCGGGTTCTCTCTGACAGTTTCAGCGAAGACCGCCCTGCGATGAGAATTCATGACCTGGCAGACACCGAAGGAATGCATCGCGCAGTCGGCAGTCAACTTGTATACAACAGGCAGAGTCAAATTGGTTTCTTCATTGGCGCACTTACTTCCAATCGCTTTCTAACCGTGTCCCGTCTTCATGTCGGCGGATCATTGAACGCTCCGCAAATCCAAGCATTCGAGGTTGATTCCACTGGGACAACGGAACTGACCAAAGAGAACTCCCTGAAGCAGTCACCGCCGGAAGATCAAATTGAGCTGAGCCTTCCGCTTGGATCGGGCGCCAGCATAGACTCCGAAAAACTATTTTTCGGCGTGGGCGACGACTATCACGCCCAATTGGAAACGTATGGATCGTTGATTCGAACGCTGCACCATGCGCGGACTTCGTCCCCCGCTCCCATGGGCTGGTGGAGTTGGACCGCTTATTATTTCGGGCTGAACGAAGGGACCGCGTTGACGAACGCGCACTGGCTGGCTCAACACTTGAAGCCTCAAGGATACCAGTTCTTTCATATCGACGAGGGATATCAATACGCGCGGGGCGAGTACACCACGCCGGATTCCACACTTTTCCCGAATGGCATGGCTGCTCTGGAACGAAAAACTCTCCGTGAAGGTTTGATTCCGGGCCTGTGGACCGCGCCGTTCGAGGTGTCGGACCGGTCCTGGGTCTACGAGAATCATCGCGACTGGCTGGTGCACAACGCGAAAGGTGAGCCGATTCGCATTGGGCAAGTCGTCGGCAAGGATCGGTTATTTGTGCTAGATACGACGAATCCGAAAGCTCAGAAGTATTTGCGCAACACATATTCGACGTTGGTAAACGAATGGAACGTCGGGTATATCAAGCTGGATTTCATGGAAGACACAGCCGTCGAGGGTTTCTATTACCGGCCCAACACGACGGCGCTCGAAGCGCAAAGAATTGGCCTTCAGATCATCCGGCAAGCCGTCGGAGAGAGAGTGCTTCTCGACAAGGACGGCAGTCCAATGCTGAATCCCGTCGGTATCGTGGATACCGGGCGGATCTCTCAGGACACCGGTCACACCTTCGAGGCAACAAAAGATGCCGGCGCTGGAATTGCCGCGAGATACTACATGAACCGTAATTTTTTTGTCAGTGATCCCGACGCTTTTTGCGTTTCCACACAAACGGTGACGGATGAGCCCTGGCATGGAGGCAGAGTCCCAATCACTCTTAACGAGGCGAAGGCTTCCATCGCTCTTTCCGCAATTGCAGGAGGAATGCACGAAATCGGTGACGACTTGCCTACTCTCGGAGCAGAGCCGGAACGCCTGGCGCTGGTTCAGAATCAAGACTTGATCGAGATGATCAAATTGGGCCGCGCCTCGAAGCCCCTCGACCTTATGAATTATTTACCTAAGGATATCCAACCCAGCATTTTTTGGGTTGCGGAAAATGATCGTCAGGGCATGCTGACCATTTTCAATTGGACCGACAAACCGCGTTCTCGTTCCATCGAGTTCTCAATTCTGGGCTTGCCTGCTTTAAATCAGCATAGAATCTCAGATGTGTTCGATGGCAAAGACTTGGCAACTCCGAATCCGGGCTCCTTTGATGTGGAGCTACCTCCGCATTCGGCTCGCGTACTGAAGATCGTAAACATGGGCGTACCCGCGCAGCCACCGCTTATCAAAGTTGAGCATATGCCGAGCGCCAAGACAGGGGAAGCAGCGACTTTTCGCGCCCTGCCGGCGAGTTCCAACGATGCCGTAGTTTCCTATCGCTGGAGTTTCGGAGACGGTGTCACTTTAGAAGGTCAAGAAGTTTCTCACGCCTATACAAAACTGGGCACGTATACCGTGTTAGTGACGGCCATCGGGCTGGGAGGATTGGCGAAAGAAGACAGTTTCAGGTTTCTGATATCCGGTCCGATCACCACAACGTTTGTTCCCACTGAAAAGCGGCGTTACCAGCCAATCAAATAATCTTGGGCGTGTGTTCGCGGTTTTGGGCGCCATTGGCGCCGTTCGGCTAGGCCCCAGGTGCGTGGTCGAGAATTGTTTCCGCCTTTGGATCCCAAAAAATTTTCTTTCCGGACCAATAAGCGCGTGCGGCCATCATGCAAGCCACGGAGTGTGCAAATCCGTCGTGGACTGTGGCGCTTGGTTGCGTCCGGCTACGCAGGCAATCCAGCCAGTTGATCATGTGCGAGGGATCCTCGTCCCCTATTCCCATCGGCGGAAGCGTCTTGTCCCCGGGCAGCAGGATGTCTATGACGGCACGCCGTTTGTCAACATTGGTGTCGTCTTCATGATTTCCCTTCTCTTCCACCATTTGCCAGCGCGGGCTGCCCTCTCCGCCGTGATTGATCATCGTGGCTTTCTTTCCCATAATCCGCGTGAAACTGGGCGCGTCATTGCCGAAGCTCGTCGAATAGCTCACCAGGAAACCCTTCGGATACGTGAATAGCGACTGGAAAGTGTCCGGATTCTCCCGGCCGTCATGCCAGGCAAAAATGCCGCCATTTGTTACGACCGACTGCGGAAAGCTCTCGCCCATAAAATAGTGGCAAAGGTCGATGCCATGGCTCATCCACTGGTCAGAGATGCCGCTGGAAAACTCCTTGTAGAGACGAAATTCAAAGTAGAGCTGAGGATCGAACGCCTGGTACGGCTTGGTCATCAGCCAGGATCGCCAGTCCGTATCCTGTTCGCGGATCATCTTCACTTCAGGACGCCCGCGCCAGCGAGGCCCATGATAGTTCCACTCAATTTCATATTTGCTGACTTCACCAAGAACACCGGAACGAATCAGGTCGCGCACAGCAATCTGATATGGTTCGCTGCGGTGCTGGGTGCCAATCTGAACGATAAGATTCCGCGCGACGACTGCATCGCGCGCCGCTTTGACCTCTTCGAGAACATTGCCCATGGGCTTCTCGCAATAGGCGTCCTTGCCCGCTTCGGCTGTCATTTTCAGGAGCGGTGAGTGCGAGTGCTCGGGCGTGGAAATCATCACCGCGTCCACATCCTTCAGGGCCAGCAGCTCTTGCGGATGCTGGAGCGCACGAGGGGCCTTGCCGAAATACCTTTGGTTGGCGGCAACTGCCTGTTCAAGATTACGAGTCCACAAGTCGCAGACAGCCGTCACCTCGGCATTTTTTGTTTCTTTAAGCACCGCTACAATTCCGTCCAACTCACGACCGCGATTGCCGATACCGATGTGCCCCAGCGAGATTCTTTCGTTTGCTCCAACAATGCGCGCATACGACAGCGCGGTGGTGCTCAACGTCGCGCTTGCGGTCACCACCACTGCGCTCTTCTGCAAGAACTCTCTCCGGTTGATCTTACTGTCTGACGTGTTCATCAGCTTCTCCTAGGCATTGAAGTTATTGGGAGCCATCTCGAAATGGGCGCTGCCCTTTTGACACCCGTAATCGGCGCACTTTGATTACGTCTACCGACAAATAGTTCCGTCGCGGAAACCAATCTTTTCGTAATGAGTGATTCTACCGCTATTTGCAATCCCATCTGAATGCAATCAAATGGTATTTGGCGGCATATCGAACGGCGCGGCAGTGCAGAGCTACAGACCAACTGCCCAGGGCAGTCCATTGCCATGGATGTGAAATCCATCGTCACAGCCGAAGGCTGTGATATAAAACTCTTTCCATAAACCTGGTACAAAGTGCCGCATGTCTGCCAGCATGGAGGAAATCACAGCGTGATTGTCAAGGTTTTTGAAGACAAGCATTCTCTGAGCGGAGCCGCCGCCGAACAAGCGTCCGCCGCAATGCGCCGCGCTATCCTCGGTCGCGGATGCGCGCGTATCATCGTCGCAACGGGAGCGTCCCAGTTGGATTTTCTCGATGCGCTGGCCGGCGCGAAAACCATTGACTGGCGGCAGGTCGAGATGTTTCACCTCGATGAGTACGTTGGCCTACCCATCAGTCATCCCGCCAGCTTTCGCAAATACCTTCTCGAGCGCTTGATTCGTAAGGTGGGGATTCGAAAGTACCACTTGCTTGACGGCGACGGTGATACCAGCCAAGTTGTCGGCAGCGTTGGCAAGGCGCTGAGAGAGGCGCTCGTTGACGTCGCTTTTGTCGGCATCGGGGAGAATGGGCATTTGGCGTTTAATGATCCTCCTGCGGATTTCGAAACCGAACAGCCCTACCTCATCGTCGAACTCGATGAGGCCTGCGTGCGCCAGCAGGTTAGAGAGGGCTGGTTCGCAAATATTTCGGAAGTTCCTCGCCAAGCTATTTCCATGTCGGTGAGGCAGATTCTGAAGGCAAGGGAAATCATTTGCGTTGTACCTGACGAGCGGAAAGCTCCGGCAGTCAAATTATGTCTCGAAGGGGAGATCAGTCCGATGGCGCCGGCATCAATCTTGCGCACCCATCGGGCAACAACGCTCTATCTCGATAGAGAATCCGCCAGTCTACTTAGCCCGGCAACGCTTGCAGCGTTCGCCGCCAGCGGATAAGACGTGCCTCCTTTGGCTTTCATTAGCGGCTTTGGAGCAACCTGGACTGCGGTATTCTAATGGCAGTAGAGGGACAGAAGAATTCGGCCGAGTCACGCTCCATCCCTTCCTTACGCTGGTGGATTGGTGGAATTCTATTCGCCTCCACGGTGATCAACTACATTGACCGCCAGACGCTTTCCATTCTTGCGCCCTATCTGAAGCAGGACTACCACTGGACTAACGTGGACTACGCCAATATTGCGATCGCTTTTCGCATCGCTTATACCATCGGACAAACTGTGTGCGGGCGGCTAATGGATCGCGTTGGTACGCGGCGCGGCCTCAGTATCAGTGTTACGTGGTATTCGATCGTCTCGCTCATGACCTCGCTGGCGAATGGCATTTCGAGCTTTGCACTATTTCGCTTTCTGCTTGGCGCGGGCGAATCCGCCAACTGGCCAGGTGCCAGCAAGGCCGTTTCCGAATGGTTTCCTAAGCGCGAGCGCGGGCTGGCGGCTGCGTTTTACGACAGTGGATCATCCGTGGGCGGCGCGGTCGCACCCTTCTTGATCTTGCCAGTGTACTTTCGGTGGGGATGGCGGGTGGCCTTTGTCATCCCGGGGCTGCTCGGATTCCTGTGGCTGATTGGCTGGCGCTGGCTGTATTACGTGCCGCAGGAGCATCCGCGCATCAGCGATGCGGAACGCCAGATGATCCTAGACGAGACTCAGGAAATCAACACCGCGGGGAAATCCCGACTGCGATGGCGCGACCTTTTGAGGCTGCCGCAGACGTGGGGAACGATCATCTCCAAAGCTCTTACCGATCCCGTTTGGTTTTTTGTTACGGACTGGTTTCCGATCTACCTTGTAGCAAAGGGAATTTCTCTCAAGAGCGGCTTGCTGGCTGTGTGGGTTCCCTTTCTTGCCGCAGACTTAGGCAATTTTTTCGGCGGTGGTGTTTCTGGCTATTTGATTCGGCGTGGCTGGCCCCTCGGTGCGGCGCGAAAAGCACTGGTTGTCTTCGGCGGCGTTGGGGTGTTACTTCTCATTCCAACAATTTTCACGGTAAATCTGTATCTGATCGCACTGCTGTTCGGGCTCGCCACTTTCTCCTACGCCTCCTTTTCGACGATTGCAAACGTGCTGCCTACCGACCTCTATAGGAGCGA
>WNFX01009356.1_pt1 | contig 10293 bp, 12 predicted proteins | sample 5400111 | NCBI WGS metagenome assembly WNFX01 (sample SAMN13153363, study PRJNA577476) | soil metagenome | isolation source: 40 cm soil or saprolite under grassland replicate 1 | place: USA:California | collected 2016-06-15 | reverse complement strand
CTTCTCCCTTCCGCTCACAAGGAGACACCATCATGCTTATACAACAAGATACCCACCTTCCTATAACTTCCCAGCACGCACGTACGCCAACTCTCGCAGGGGTTGAGGAGGTAGTGGAAGCCGAACAGCCAGTGCTAGCATTGCAAGTGGGATCCGAGACTGATCCAGGCTTAAAACGCAAGCAGCGCCCGAACGAGGATACGCTCTCTGTCACTCGCGGTTTCATCTCTTCTGCTCCTTCGAAACCGTTTGTTCTTCTCATGGTGGCGGACGGCATGGGAGGGCAGGCACATGGGCAAGAAGCGAGTAGGCTCGCTGTCCAGTCCCTGGAAGACTATGTATCCAACTCACTGCGCTCTAAACAGGTGGCGTCAAAAACCTTTCTGCCCTTGCTCAAAGCAGGCGTCCAGTATGCCAATCGGGTGCTGTACCAGCGCAACCAGGAGCAGATAAATGCCATGGGAACGACGATGACGGCCGTGCTGGTGGTAGAAACCACAGCCTATGTGGCCCATGTAGGCGATAGCCGCTTCTATCTCTATCGCGAACCCACTGGATTGTCGCAGATCACACAGGACCACTCACTGGTTGCCGCTCTCGCGGCAGCAGGGGTCATCCGGCCGGAAGACATCTATACCCATCCCAGGCGCAACCTCATCTATCGCTGCCTGGGCGAGAAATCTGCCGTGGAAGTGGATATATGTGCGGTACCGCTGGCTGCTGACGATACCCTGCTGATATGTTCCGATGGGCTGTGGGAAATGGTCCGTGACCAGCAGATCGCAGCAATCTTGACCTCGCCTCTATTCGATCCTGCACATACAGCCCGCGCACTCATTCAGGCCGCGCTGGCAGGTGGAGGTGAAGACAATGCGAGCGTCATTGTGGCGCGGGTGAGCAAAGTAGGGGTCGGAGCTCGGTAGGAACCAAAAGGTGGCCCCCTGATTGCATGAAGATGAGCGAGCCATAACGGGTTTTCAGCCGCACGATCAGATCGCGTGCGGCATCCGTTGCACTCACGGTTTCACTCATCACAGTACTCCTAGAAAAAGCTCAGCGGCTTTGGATCATAACTGACGAGCAGGCACTTCGTTTGCGAGTAGTGCTCAAGCATCATGCGGTGGTTCTCTCGACCAACCCCAGAGACCTTGTACCCGCCAAAGGCGGCATGCGCAGGATAGAGGTGGTAGCAATTGGTCCACACACGACCAGCTTTGATGCTCCTGCCCATGCGATACGCTCTCGACATGTCGCGTGTCCACACCCCGGCGCCCAGACCGTATAAGGTGTCGTTGGCCAGCGCGAGCGCCTCGGGCTCATCCTTGAAGGTAGTCACAGCCAGAACCGGCCCGAAGATCTCCTCCTGGAACACGCGCATCTGGTTGTGTCCCTTGAGGACGGTGGGCTGGTAGTAGTAGCCACCGGCGAGTTCCCCAGCGAGGTGGGTGCGCTCGCCGCCGATCAGCAGCTGGGCGCCTTCATCCAGGCCGATCTTGACATAGTCTTCGATCTTCTCGATCTGGGCGCGCGACACCTGTGCGCCGATCTGCGTGTCGAGATCGAGCGGGCTGCCTTGCCGGATGGCGGCAATCCGTGATAAGACGCGTTCCATTGTAGTATTCCTACCCGATGGTTGAACCGATGAGCTTGCCCAGGCCAAACGTGATCCCGGCTGCCAGCAAGCCGAGGAGGATCTGGCGTGCGCCCGCTTTCCAGAGGGGAGAGCCGGCGGTCAGGCTCACGCCTGCTCCGATGCCGAACAGGCCAAGCACGCTGAGCGCCAAGCTGATGACGACGGCGGCGAATCCATTGGTGAAGATAAATGGGAACACCGGGATAATAGCCCCGATGGCGAAGAGGAAAAACGAGGTAATCGCCGCTCCCCAGGCGGAGCCGCCGAGTTCCTTCGGATCGATGCCCAGCTCCTCACGCGCCAGTGTGTCGAGCGCCATCGTGCTCTGCTGCATCAAATTAGCCGACAGTTCCTTCGCCGTCCGCTCGTCGAGGCCCTTCGACTGGTAAATGAGCGCCAACTCTTCCTGCTCCTCCTTTGGGGCCTCCTGCAGCTCCTGGCGTTCGATGGCGATCTGGTGCAGGTTGAGTTCGCGCGCGCTCTGCACGGAGACCCACTCGCCGATCGCCATCGAGAAGGCCCCTGCCAGCAACCCGGCCACGCCGGCGATCAGGACCGCATGACCAGTGAGGGTCGCTCCCGCCACCCCCATGACCAGACTGAGGTTCGAGGTCAGGCCATCGCTGGCTCCTAGCACGGCGGCGCGTAGTTCATTGCCGCCCGCCGAGCGGTGCCGGCCCTCAAACTGGGCGAGCAGCGGTCCGGCAATCCCGCCCCGAGCCCCGGACAGAAGGTAGCTGAACAGGCGGGTGTGCGAGCGTTCATCGGCAGGCAGACCTGCATTGACCGCCTCCGGCTGGGCATCATACTCGCTCACCGCCTGCTGTTCCATTGAGGAGACCGTGGAGAGCACTGCCCCTGTCCCAAGCCGCCTGGCAAGCCACAGCAGCGTCCGAACGCGCCAGCCGGGTGTGTAGGTCGGGCTCGTTGCATTGGCACGGCTCAGGTAGTCCTTCCAAAGGTCGGCGTGGCGCTGCTCGATGGCTGCCAGGCGCCGGTAGAGTTCGGCCAGGTGCGCATCGCTCTCGACCTCTGCCAGCTTGCTGTACAGATACACGCCTTCTCGCTCGGAAAGATAGTTCGCGCGGTAGCGCTCGATGTCGTTGCCAGTCGGCTTGTCGCTCGTGGTGTTCTGAACGGTCATACTCAACTCCAGTGCTGTAAGGGACCCTTTCTAGTTTATCACATTGTAGAGGAAGAGTTTCAAATGGTGGACAAATAAACCGGTGCGGATTGATCACATCGATCCGGCATTTTCGTGAGGGAACAGAGATAGAAAATGGCGTTTTTGTGACAACACAGTGATGGATGTACCCTATACTCAAAGTGTGAGAGGGGACCTCTCACAGAAAAAAGAAGGGAGGCTATATTAGGAGGAGAAAGGCACGTAGAGACAAGCGGCGTACTGCAAGGACAACAGACTCTCCGTGAACCAGGCCGTTCAGAGAGTCACGCAACATCAGCGAATTGTATCGTCTTTGGGTCGCTATGCGAGCTAACGTGTGGGGTCGTTTGTTGATAATGGAAATGGAGAACTCCCTTGAACAGTCGGTGAGGCTGGTACCCTAGATGGTACCAGCCTTTTCCTTGCTACACAGTGTACTAGCAAGCAGTGCATTTTGGTGCGGAAGCAAAAGACAAGTGATTTCCCTGTGATGCTGTAAGCCTCTGCCGTGATAATTCAGTGATTTCACTCTTCTATATTAATGGTATCGAATGAATATTCGAATGAACGAATGAAAGGAACAAAACAATGGCTGAGCAGATGAATGCCACAGTGAGGCTGGAGACGGGGATGTGTTTCGACGCTGAGGCCGGCTCCGGTCATCACCTCACTCTCGATGCAGCAGAACATGCCGGAGGACACAACGTCGGCTTTCGACCAATGGAGCTGCTATTAGTCGGCCTGGCCGGCTGTACCGGGATGGATGTTATCACGATTCTCCTGAAGAAGCGCCAAGATGTTACGGCCTACGAGGTACATGTTACGGGTATCCGTGCGGAAGAGCATCCCATGGTGTTTGTTGAGATCACCGTTGAGCACATCGTCACCGGGCACAACGTCCAACCAGAAGCGGTGGCGCGAGCGATTCAACTTTCCGAGCAGCAGTACTGCGGTGCAGGCGCGATGCTCGGTAAAGTAGCTCACTTAACCCACACCTTCCGTCTTGTTGAGGCTGCACAGACATCAGTCGTTGTCGCGGCTACTCCATGATGGGTCGGTTCTACAGGACAGAATTATGAAGTAGAGAGCGATGTTATAGTGGCCCGCGCTGCCGGGAGGCAGGCTGAGTCACGAGCAAACAAAGGAGTCAAGACCATGGCAGAGCGAATGTCGATAATTGTTTTCTCGGGCACTGTAGACAAGCTGATGGCAGCATCCATTCTGGGAACAGGTGGAGCTGCGATGGGGATGGAAGTCGAAATCTTCCTCACCACATGGGGCCTGGAGGCGTTCCGTAAGGACGGCTACAAGACCAACATGAAGGTCAGCAAGGATTTCGAGGAGTATGCCCCGGTCATGATGGAGCAGATGATGGCGAAGAAGGTTCCCTCCTGGATGGACAACTTCAAAAATGCCAAAGAGATCGGGGACGTGAAAATCTATGCGTGCAGCATGACGATGGAGCTATTCGGCATGAAGCTGGAAGACCTCGAGCCGATCGTCGAAGACGTGACCGGCGTAGCTACCTTCGTCGAGCGTGCCAAAGAAGGCAAAATCACGCTGTTCATTTAACAGCAACTGTGTGGGTGGTCGCCTGATCTTCTTGCGATCTCCCCATCTCCCACTCTTGAAAGGAGTTGATGACCATGTCAGAACTGACTGAGATCATGATTGATAAAGAGATCGATGCACGAGGCAGCTTTTGCCCGGGGCCTCTTATGGAGCTTATTCGTGGCATGAAAGCGCTGCCCGTGGGTGGTGTGCTGGCTGTCCTATCCAGCGATCCGGGCTCTGCAAAGGATATTCCCGCCTGGATTCAGAAAGCCAGGCACGAGTACCTGGGTACCTTCCCAGAGCAAGGCTATACGTGCTTCGTAGCGCGCAAGGCCCATTAGTGAAAGGAGGCACTATCATGCCCCAACATATAGTGATTGTCGGTGGGGGTGTGGGTGGGACGATTGTGGCCAATCTGCTGGCACGCTCACTGCACCGCCAGGAGGCAGAAATCACCCTGATCGATAGCACGGGGAAGCATGCGTATATGCCTGGCTGGCTCTACATGCCCTTTAACCATATCAGTGCCCAGAGCGATCAATTGATCCGTCCAGAGCGAGACCTGCTCAACAACCATGTGCATCTTGTCACAGGTGAAGTGCAGAAAATCGATAGCCAGAACCGCGAACTTCGCGTTCGCCACAGTGCGGGTTTGGACGAAATCCTTGGTACCGGTGGAGCAAGCGAGGCGGCCTATCCCTACGATTACCTCGTGCTGGCCACCGGAGCGCGCCTGGTTCCATCAGACCTGCCAGGATTGGCCGGAACTGAGGAGAAATGGCACCACTTTTATAGCGCTGAGGGTTCATTCCAATTGCGAGAGGCGCTGCAAACCTTTGAGGGTGGACGCATCGTGGTCACGGTGGGTGGTATTCCCTATCGTTGCCCGCCAGCACCACTGGAATTTACGTTCCTGCTTGACGAGTGGCTGCGCAAACGTGGTCTGCGCGAGCAGACAGAGATCCACTATCTCTATCCGCTCCCACGTGTCTTTCCCATTGAGACCGTGGCAGAGGTAGCGACCCCACTCCTAGAAGAGCGGAACGTGAAGTATACCATTTTCTTCAATACGGAAGCAGTGGATACCGAGCGCAAAATCATCTCCTCTTTGGAGGGTGAAGAGATTCCCTACGATCTGCTGGTGTTAGTACCACCGCATCGTGGTGCCAACGTCATTGAGGAATCAGGTCTGGGTGATGAGCAGGGCTGGTTGCCGACTGATCGTGCCACGTTGGAGGTGAAGGGTGTGCCTCATATCTACGCGTTGGGTGATGCGACAGACCTGCCTGTTTCCAAGAGCGGCTCGGCGGCCCACTTTGAGGCGAAGGTGGTGGCCCATCGTCTCATTGCCCAGATACGCGGTGAGGAGCCGAGAAATGGGGAGGCAACCTATGATGGTGAGGTGATGTGCTTCTTGGAGACGGGTCAGAACAAAGCAACCCAGCTCGTCTTCAACTATGAGCAACCACCACACCCACCACGGCCCAGCCTGTACTATCATATGGAGAAGCAACTCTTCAACCGGGCCTACTGGCATCTTGTGCCGCAAGGAATGGTGTAAGGCGCATCTTTCTCCTCTTGTGCGAATGAGAGCAATCTGTGGTGATTGCTCTCACTCCAAAGCTGGTTGTGTGCGCTTCGACGGCAATCGTTCCTTGACTAAGCTGCGAAAGCTTGACATACGCCTGCCACCAGTTTTATAACTTTCAAGAAATCGAATGTATGAATGTTCTCTCGAAGAGTAAAGGAAGGAAGCAGATGGAACGCGAGCGAGAAGAGCAACTGTATCGACTGCAAGCAGAGCTCTGCCATGTGCTGGCTGAGCCGACACGCTTGAAACTCCTCTCGTTGCTGGGTGAGAGACCGCGACCGGTCAAAGACCTGGTCGAAGCAACGGGAGAGCGCCAGGCCAAGATCAGCCAGCACCTGGCGATCATGCGAAAGCTGGGCATCGTGCGTACCGAACGGCAGGGAACAGAAGTCCATTACTCCCTGGCCGATCCACGCATCCTGGAAGCATGCCGTATCACACGGGACGTTTTACTCCAGCAGCTGACGCAACAAGCGAGTCTGGTGGTGCCACTTGTTGCAACAAAGGAGATCTGACGATGCCATCTATGAGTATCGAGGCCCTCGGTGTGAGGAACGATTTGAACAAGTGCTTCCTCTACGAGCTGAACATCCGCCCGTGATCTGTCCTCGATGTGGCGCGCAAGAGATTCGCAAACTCCTCTCAACGTTTGGGACCACCGAGAGGAGTCGAGCAACCAATCAATCGAGCTGTGCGCCAACTGGTGGCTGAAGCATTCGCCGGTGAGAGCGGTCGCTCTTGTATTAGCTCTTGCATTTTGTTCCACCTCTGGTTTATGATAAAATAAAGAGATTAAATGTTTCACTCAGCCAGGGGAGTAGATGAGTACACCTATGTCTGACGCGCGAGAATCTCAGCACACATCTGTATCCTCTTCGTCCGGGCCTCTACACATCTCTTCGGCCAACGTACAGCCGTTCCTGGACATCTCACCTGATGCCCTGGTGATCGTCAATGCGGCCGGGACCATGGTGATGGTGAACGGGCAAACCGAAGCCGTCTTTGGCTATGCACGCTCCGAACTGCTGGGGCGGCCGCTCGAACTGCTCCTGCCTCAGCGCTTTCACGCGGTCCACACCGCCCACCGGGAGCGCTATTTCTCCGCTCCGCTCTCCCGGCCGATGGGCGTGGGACTGCAGCTTGTCGGGCGGCGCAGGGATGGCGATGAATTTCCAGTCGAGATCAGCCTGAACCCCCTGCTTCTTGATGGCGTGCTCCACGTCATCGGCGCCATTCGAGATATGACCGTACAACGAGTTGCCGAGCGCGAGCGCCTGCTGCAATTGCGTCAGATTCGCCTGCAAGCTGAGTTGATCAACCTGGCGCATGACGCCATCTTCATCAGCGACTCCATTAGCCGGGTGCTCTTCTGGAATAGGGGCGCCGAGGAACTCTACGGCTGGACAGCACAGGAGGCGCAGGGCCGCGTCAGCCATGTCCTGCTCCAAACGCGCTTTCCCGTCGACCTCTCCGTCATCGAGGCGGGGATCGAGCGCGAGGGTCAGTGGGAAGGGGAACTCGTGCAGACCTGCCGGGATGGCCGCGTCGTGATCGTGGAAAGCCGCTGGGCTCTGGTGCGCGATGAACAGGGACATCCAACCGCTATTCTGGAGATCGACCGGGATATCACCCGGCGCCGTCAGTTCGAGCAGGCGGCGCAGTCGGTGCATACGGAAACCGCGGCGCGCCTCACCTTCATGCAGCAGGTGCTCGACGCCTTACCCAGCGGTGTCTATCTTGTTCATGGGCCACACGCTCGCTTGCTGCTGGCCAATCGTGCCGCCACCGGCGTGTGGGGGGCACAGTGGCCAGCCGATCAACCGATGCTGGAGTTTCTAGCGGCAAATGGGATCGCACTTTTTGATGCGCAGGGGCGCATCCTCCAACCGGAGCAGTACGCCACGCTGCGCGCAGTCCGGTACGGGGAGGCGGCGCTGCAACAGCAGGAGACGATCCGCCGCCCGGACGGCTCCAGTCTGCCTATCCTGGTCAATGCGCTGGCCCTCCCTGCGCAGCAGGGAACGGGTCAGCTGGCAACTTCGGCGCAAGCGGTAGCGCTCATCGTCCATCAGGACGTTACCGTCCTCAAAGAGGCAGAGTACGTCAAAGACGAGTTTGTGGGCATCGCGGCTCATGAATTGCGCACGCCTCTGGCGGCGCTCAAGGGCTTTACCGACATGCTGCTGGTGCAAACGGCGCGCAAGCGAGGACCACAGCTTTCCGGGTGGCAGAAAGAGGCGCTGGAGGAGATCGAGCTGGCAACCACGCGCCTGGTTGTGCTCACGGAGGAACTGCTGGACGTAACCCGATTACAGGCGGGGCGCTTGCAACTGCAGCGTACCCCAACCGATGTGGTACCACTTGCCCGGCGCGTTGTCACGTTCCTGCAACAGACGACGACGCAGCACCAGCTAGAGATTGGCACGCCCCATCCCCAACTCGTGGCCCACATCGACCCGGGGCGCATTGAGCAGGTGCTGACCAACCTCATCGGCAATGCCATCAAGTTTAGCCCGCAGGGCGGTCCGGTGATCGTGACGCTCTGGGAAGAGGCCGCAGCCGGGATGGTAGGCATCAGCGTGCGGGACCGCGGCGTCGGGATCCCGCAGCACCAGCAGGCGCAGATCTTCGGGCGCCTCATGCGGGCCGACAACGCCAGGGCATGGGGGATTAGCGGGACAGGGCTGGGCCTCTACATTTGCCGCGAACTGGTGGAGCGGCACGGGGGACAGCTCTGGTTTGAGTCGGAGGAAGGCGAAGGCGCCACTTTTTTCTTAACCCTCCCCATCATCACCAATGGGGAGAGCCATGAACCATCTTCGGTATCTGGTTCACTCCCGTAGGCTGGAGCAACTTTCAGTATCATGCCACATGTTGTAACTGAACGAGCGTTGTGAGCTTAGAGTGAGATGTATCCCGCTCCTCGTGATAGCCTTGTGACGGGCGAGAAGTATCCTTATGACAGGAAAGATGCAAAAACCCATCTCATCTCTGTGGTCGATCAACTTCAGGCAGGGATTGCGGCCAAGCTCAATCTCTCGCTGAGCGCGTCGGTCGTCTCGGATGTAGATGTGGCAGGAGCCATTATCAAGGAAGTGTGCTATGAACGCGAGAGATATCATGACCCGCAAAGTATATACAATCTCCCCAGAGGCAAGCGTGCAGGAAGTTGCACAACTCCTGAGTGGAAAAAGTATCAGTGGTGTCCCTGTTAGCGACAAAGCCGGCAAGATCGTTGGAATCGTCACCGAAGCTGACATCATTGCTAAAGTCGATCGAACAGGTCTGCGTGTTGCCGATATTATGAGCCCTGAGATTATTGTTGTCGGCGAAGAGACACCAGTTGGCGAGATTGCCATGCTCCTTACAGAAAGCAGAATTAAGCGAGTCCCGGTTATGCAGGATGGCAAGCTGGTGGGTATTGTCTGCCGAGCAGACATTGTCCAGGCTGTCGCTCAAGGGCACCTGATCATCAGGCATTGGTAAGCAGAGGACAGCTGTGGATAAACGGTTTTTGTAAGAGGGAGTACTGAGCTGCGAGAGACGACCAAGGAGCTTATTCTACTGCTTCAACGCCGAGTCGTCGTCGAACCTCTTGTTTGGAATGGGCTAGTGCCCATTCCAGGTGGGTCTGCATCGCTTGAGCTGCGATGTCTGGCTCCCCGCTCTGGATGGCTTCGAGTATCGTCGCATGTTGCTTTGCATAGCTCAGCAGCAATGCTTGTGTGCGTCCTGCTGCGATATCGAACACCCAACCCTGCACACGAGTTGTCATGGCTATTGTGGAGGCGAGGAATGGATTGTGTGTTGCCTCGGCAACCACTCGATGAAAGGCAGCATCGCTCTCGCGGAACTGCTGGCGTTGTTGGATTTCCGCGCTCAGCTGGTTAAGGGCAACCACCTCGCGTAATTCCCGTAATTCGTGCGGAGTGATGCGCTCTGCAGCCAGGCGTGCAGCCGACAGCTCAAGCGTGAGTCGGAACTCATAGAGGCTGACCACTTGAGTGGGATCAACGGGAGCGAAAGAATTGAGCATCGTCGTTGTAAACGATGATGACCCGTTAGCTACATACAGACCACTGCCCCTGCGTGTGTAGACCTGCCCTCTCGCCACGAGCACCTTCACTGCCTCACGAACCACTGTACGGCTTACTCCTAGCTGCTCGCTCAACTCGTGTTCCGTTGGCAGCCGGTCACCAGGTTTCAAATCCGTAGAGGAGGGTCGGAACAATTAATAACGGCAAAAGCTGGAAAAGCGCTCTAACCAGAAAGACAGGCAACGAGCTGCACTTGACAAGAGGCAAGCTCCTGAGACAAAGTTCTCTTATCAATCTTACACGAACTTTGAAG
>WNFX01007411.1_pt1 | contig 10293 bp, 10 predicted proteins | sample 5400111 | NCBI WGS metagenome assembly WNFX01 (sample SAMN13153363, study PRJNA577476) | soil metagenome | isolation source: 40 cm soil or saprolite under grassland replicate 1 | place: USA:California | collected 2016-06-15 | reverse complement strand
CTGCCGGTACCCCGCACGCGAGGCGGGTTTGAGACCTAGCTGTGTGAGCGCTATCATCGCCGCCGAAGCGATGAGGATCAGGCCATTGGAGAGATGTTTATTGGGGGAGTGAGCATGGCTCGCGTGGGCGAGGTGAACGAAACGTTGATGGGCATCAAGCCAAGTGCCTCGACGGTCTCACGGGTGTTTCACACAAAGGATCAGTGAATATGAGCGGTGGAAAACACAGAAGCTTGCCGAGCGCTATGTGCATTTGCGGATGGAACGTACTTCACCGTGATCTATGACGCCGAGGGATGCAAGATGCCCATCCTGGCTGTAGTCGGCATTGTCGGGACGGGAGAGAGATGTGCTCGCTTTCAGCGTGGGTGATCGCGAAAATGAACAGGCCTGGAAAGACCTCCTGGACGATCTCCAAGCGCGAGGCGTCAAAGCGATTGACCTGTGGGGAAGTTCTGGTAAACGGGCCCTGCTGGGTGCCATTTCGAAGAAGTTCCCAGGCTCTGCGAGCCCTCGCTGTGTCGTTCACAAGATGGACAATGTGCCAAGCCTCGTGCCCACCAATCAGAAAGAGCTACTTCAACTAGAATTGAAAGCCTTATTTTATCAGAAGGATCGGCAAGCAGCAGATCAGGCTGTCGCCGTGTTTATCGAGAAGTATGAGAAGGTCTATCCGACCGCCATCGCCTGCTTGCAGCAAGATCTGGAGGCCTGCCTGACCTTTTATGCGTTCCCAAAGGAGCATTGGAAGACGATGCGCACCACTAATGTGATCGAGCGTCTTGAAGGCTCAGTCAAACGTCGCTCGCATAAAATGGCAGCGGCATTTCGAACGGAAGGAAGTTGTCTCTTACTCTTTTACGCGGTCATCCGCAGCCTGCATTTCAATAAACTGACCATGCCCGCTCCGTCCACCAAGCAACCAGACACCGAGATTTTACACAACTCTTGACAAACTACCCAGTATAACATGAGCTTATCACTTACCATCTAACCACTACCTTTTACTTTTCTGCTCCAATTTTCATGTGCACATGTATGCAAGCACACACGTACACAGCATTTCGTTGTTGCTGCTTCAATCCCAACTGCCTCAAGACCCGAGGGTCTTTTTGGTCTTACGTCAAGTCCACAGCCGAGTTTACGTCATCGCCTGAGCCAATATCGGTGACGGCTTGATCAATCAGCCCGATCAAGCGAAGGGCTTCGCGCAGGATGTTCAACGCCGCATTGTGATCCCGATCCTGCGCAACTTGATGATAGGAACACTGCAGATTTTGGCAGAGAAAGATGCGATCAGACAGTTCCATATCTTCCCACTTCCAGCCGCACGAGTGGCACGTCTTGCTGGAAGGAAAGAAGCGCCCCACCTGGATAACTTGCCCACCACGCTGCTCTACCTTGCCGGTGAGCAGATCCAGCAGTTTGCCTAACGCCGCATCCGAGAATGAGCGGGATAAGCGCCGGTTCTTGAGCAGTCCTTTGAGGTTGAGATCTTCTATGCCGATGATTCCATAACACCGGGCAATCCTCGTGGTTAGTTTGTGCAGCACATCATCTCTCATGCAGGTGATGCGGTAGTGCAGTCGTGCCACCTGTCGACGCGCCTTTTCGCGGTTTTTTGATCCCGGTTTTCGGCGGTGGAGGCGTTTGTTCGCCTGGCGTAGCTTCCCCAGTGCGGTTTTGAGGAAGGCTTGGTTCTCGTATCCCTCTCCCGTACTCAAGGTTGCCAGTCGGTTCAGCCCCACGTCCATGCCAACTGCTGTATGCCTTTTCTCTGGGCGTTCATCAGGGACTTCAATGGTAATACTGATGAACCACCAATCAGCGGTTCGGGTTATGCGTGCGCCGATTACTTTCCCTTGAAAGCGCAGCTTCTCCGCCATATTGACCCAGCCGAGTTTGGGAATCCACACCCGATGAACGCCCAGTTCTAATTGATCATTGGCAAGATAGAAGCTGGGTTTGCTTCGCTTCTTGCTCTTGAAGCGCGGACGGTGAGCCTTGCCCTCAAAGTAAGCGGTAAATGCTTTGCCCAAGTCCAGAAATGGCTGATCTGAAGCATTCTTGGTGACTTCCCAGGTCCAGGGAAACTGCTCCCGCCTGATCTCGTTGAACTGCTTCTTGAGACCCAGTGCGGTAGGTTTCTCGCCTGCTTCATAGTGCCGCTTCCATTCTGCCAGCGCCCAGTTCCAGACGAAGCGGGCAACTCCTGCGGCCCGTACAAAGTACGCGGCTTGCTCAGGGGTGGGATGCAAGCGGATCTTGTGTGCTTTGATCATGCTGCACCTCCTTTCCCAGAGCAGCCGCTCGGAGAGCGTTCTTGTGGGAGCGCAAGCCGGGCAAACGGGCAGAAAACACGCTGACAATGGCGATCAGGTCCCGCACCAGTTCTTCTTCTGGCGAGAACGCCCGCCGTTGATGACGGTAATCTCGGTTCCACGTCGTTGGCAGAACGCTTCAAACCAGTCATAGCCAAAGCGAACAAACCGGTCCTGCTCCGCAATGACGAGACGGCGAACCTGGCCAAGTTCGATCTGCACGGGCGGCCTCATTGAAGCCTTGGCGCTTGTAATTAAGGGCTGAACCAAGGTCTTCTATCCACTGATCGACTTTGATACGATGGTGCTGACAGTAGGCGCGCAGCGCCTCTTTCTGGATGGCAAGGTCTTTCTTCTGGGTGGGAGAAGAAACACGTACATACGCAATGACTTTCCCCTGCTCCGAGGAAATCAACCCACGATACTGCAAGTACTGTTCATGCGTGTAATAGCGGCGATGCGTCGGGCTACGGAACGCAGGCAGGATGCCCTTGCGATCCCACTTTTGCAAGGTGTTGACCGATTTTCCAATCAACTTCCCAAATTGTCTCGGTGAATACGTCTGCTCCATGCATACATTTTAACACATCATCGTGGCTTTTTAAATACTGTTGATCGCTCTTTCGCTTTTAATTTTCCAGGTCTCTCCCGTGGGACGGTAGGTCTGCTTTTCAATGGCTTCAATTCCTTTTCTCTCAGATTCTAGTCGCTTTTGGTAAGAAAATGTGGTTCTTGCGTACTCAATGAGGTGCTCATAATGCGTGCTAACATCCAACAAAATATCTTCAGCTTTTACAATCACGACCGACGGTTTCTCCCTTTCCACATAGACCAAACTTTCTTTCAGTTCTTGATCTGTTCGTTCAGACAACACTGCTAAGTGATTGAGCATTTTGTCTGTCCTCTCGGCATGCAATTCGAAGGTAATGATTCCTACGTGATGCCATTTATGGCGTGCAATAAGCTTGACCATTTCTTGTAATTCTGTTAGGGTATTCGTTGACTTGACCTCAAGAATGATTTGTTCTTCGGGAACACCCAATCGTTTTAATTCGTCTGCCAGGACATAGGCGTGGAGAATAGAGGCAGCGCTGGATTTGTCAGGCGAAGGACTATGAGTTGTGGTAACAAACTTCGTGTCTGGAAAGTAACGACTTACCACCGCGGCTGCATCTACTCGCGCTTTCCCCGCGAGCATACCGTATGGATCGCTATCACTGTAATCAGTAGAGATATATCCTGGTTCCCCCGAAGAATGCGCGGTTTTTTTAACTCCCCCGCTGAGGACAAATATGGCATCAGGTACACCGCAAAATATTCCAGTGTATTTCTCTCGTTTCTTTTCACCTCCAAATACTAATGTTTCCTGTAGCATACCGTCCATATAGAGTCCCCTTTGATGATAGAATACTTGAAAACCGGATTTGGACGCCTTGGTTGCACATAATGAGATCCACAGAGTCTACTTTCCTCACATCTTTTTTCTGGATGCCATAGCGAAAGTTGTGGAAAAAGAAACCTCGCTAAAGAAGAGCTTTTGAGAAGATAATACAGGCATAACTCGTTTCCTGAGAACGAGTCTTCACTTCAAAACAAGGAGAAAACTATGCCTGTCCCGAAGAAGCGTATCACACCAGTCCCAGAAACACCAACATTACCGTCCTCATCGTCGACTCCTGATCTGCCCCACCAGCAGGAATTTCATCAGCATCTGCGCGCTCTTGCCCGCAGTGCGATACGGGTGGTGATAGAGGAAGTGATGCGTGAAGAGCTCGATCAAGTGATTGGAGTCGGGTGGGGAGAATGCAGTCCCAAGCGCAAAGGCTATCGCAATGGCACCTACACTCGCGATTTAGTCACCTCTTCAGGTCGGCTCGAGGAGGTGAAGGTTCCTCGAGATCGCGAAGGCCAGTTCCATACCCAGGTCTTTGAACGCTACAGTCGCTATGAACCCCACATTGCCGAAGGGCTCACCCAGATGTTTGTCGCGGGCACAAGCACCCACAAAGTCGGGGAAGTGGCCCAAACGCTGATGGGAGTGGCTCCCAGTACCAGCACCATCAGCCGTCTCAACCAAACGCTCACCAACCAATTTGAAACCTGGCGACAACGTCCTCTTGAGCAACATTGGCGGATCGTGTACCTCGATGGGGTGCATTTCAGCATTCGACATGGGGACAAGGCTGATGCCACCATCATTTTAACGGCATTAGGCGTCAATCTAGCAGGCAACAAAGAGGTGTTGGCCCTGCGAGCGTGCGCAGAGGAAGACAAGGATGGATGGGTCTGCCTGCTGCAAGATCTGCGAGCACGAGGAGCGACTCACATTGATCTGATTGTGACCGATGGTCATGACGGACTGCTCGCCTCAGTCAAGGAGTTGTTTTCGGCTACCCCGAGTCCTCGCTGTCTGGTGCATAAGCAGCGCAATGTGCTTAATGCTATCCCAAAACGAGAGCGTGGGGATGTGCAAGCTGAACTCGTTGGCATTTGGGAGCAACCGACAAAGCCAGAGGCATTGATCTCCCTGGCCGCCTTCAAAGCCAAGTACGCTCAACGCTATCCCGAAGCGGTACGGAGTCTGGCGGAGGGTGAAGAGCACCTGTTGACGTTTTATGCCTTTCCTTCCACAATGTACCGGTACATTCAGACGACCAATGCCATTGAGAGCCTCTTTAGCAATGTGCGACAGCGCACCGATCAAATCGACGTGTTCACGACGGAGACCAGTTGCCTGGCGATCGTCTGGGCAACGATGCAGGATATCCGTTTGCACAAAATCTCGGTGTGAGACCACGGAGCGCTAATACTTGTTCGTAAGCAAGCAGCCAGCTTTAAGGGCTGGTTCAGGAGGAGGGGTGTTTTTGTGCGTTTTCTGGCCTTTCCTCATCACTGCTTGAGATTCTTCTGCTCTCATTACATGGTTTGTGAGAAGCGCCCTGCTGACTTCACACTTAGCCTGATGATTTCCTCTCCGTTCATACCCATACGTTAGCCAAGCCACGTTTCCATACTTGCTTGCTCTACACCAGTACACACAATTCGGGATGGCATCCTTTTCTGCGTCTTCGTCAGTCTAGAAAACATGATACGCTGTATTGTAGATATGTCGCAAAGTCGTACATTCGAAATCCCAACTAGAAATGACCTCATCAAAAGTGGAGAAAAGTCTGGCTTCAGTTGTGTGGTATAGAGGAAAGCTTTCATTTTTTGCTACTGACTCGTACCAAATATTATCATCTCTTGCAAAAGACAAGCCTATAGACTCTACTGAATGTATGAAGTTGTCGAGCTATGCCCAAAAACTCGGAATCCATTACAACACAGCCTACCGAATGTTTAGACGAGGCCAGATCGCTGGATATCAACTACCAACCGGCACGGTCATTATTGAGGAGCCTGTCGAACACGTACCAGCTCGGCCAGCCAAACAGCACATTGTCGCTGTGTACGCACGGGTGTCGTCGAGTGAGAACAAAAAGCATCTCGACACGCAAGCGGAGCGGTTAATTACCTGGTGCAACGCGCAAGGCTGGTCGGTCGGCAAGGTGGTCAAAGAGTGCGGCAGCGGGATCAACGATCAGCGGCCCAAGTTTCTGGCGAGGCTTTCGAACCGAGAGCTTGGCAGGATCGTTGTGGAGCATAAGGACCGAGCATCCCGTTTCGGAGTCGCCTACATCCAGACCCTACTGACGCTCCAAGACCGGGAATTGGTGATCGTCACACGGCGGATACCGAGGAATCCGATCTCATGGGCGACTTTGTGGCGATCATTACCTCATTTGCAGCCAGGCTCTACGGGCGCAGGCGTGCCAAACGGAAGACAGAGCAGGTGCTGGCTGCCTTGCAGCAGAATGGGGATGGGCATGAGCCGGAAGCCAGAAAAAGCACTTGAGCAGGATAAGACAAAGCGCAAGCGCAAAAAGAGGACGAAGCAAACACTCACGCGTGCAGTGACGCAGATTCGCCTGATCGAAGCCAATCCTGGCAAGCTGGACGCATTGGATCAGCTCATGGTTGAGTACCAGGCGCTCACCCAACAGTACGTGACGCTGTTCACGACCGAGGTTGAACCCAACAGGTATGCGGAGCCGATGGTTGCAACCACCCTTTCTGAACGTTGGCATCGCGTCGCTATTCAGCAAGCCGCAGGCATTGCAGGGTCGTGGCGGAGGAATCGAGAGAACGCCTATCAAGCCTATCTAGAAGACCTGACTGACTACGCTGAAGATCAGGCCAGTCAGAATCCTGATCCGAAACGGAAAGAACCTTTCTGGAAAGAATGGAATACCCCGATCCTTCGCGTTCCTTGCATCCAAGCCCATGTCAATGTGGTAGTGCTGGAACCGTCAGAGGACTCGACCTTTGATTATTGGCTGCGCATCTCTACATTGGACAAGGGCAATCCCCTTCGAGTCCCCGTCAAACTCGCCCCCTATCACAAAAAGGCCCTCTCCGGCCACACGATCAACACCTCAACGGCTCTGCACAAACGCGGTGGCGTCTGGTGGCTCACCCTGAGTTTTGATGAGGACGTTCCTCAAAAGACCGAGCCAGAAGCCCCGTGCGTGGGCGTCGACGTGGGGATCGCCAATTTCATCACGACCTCGACCGGCAAAACCTATGGGAGCTTTCAGGGGAATCTGGCCACAAAGCACAAGCGCGATCGAGAGAAGCGCCGACGCAAGGCCAAACTGCGAGCCTGCCTCGCAAAGAAGGCAGTGCCCAAGGAACAGCTCCCTTCTCCCAGCAGCGCGACCGGGCAACGTCTGGGCCGCCAGGTGCGCCAGGATATCAACCGCGCTGTCAACCAGATGTTGGCTGATCACTCTGATGCTCGCATTGTGTACGAAGAGCTCAATGTGGCGTCGATGCGCTTCAAAGCACGTGCGATGAATGCATACCTGTATGCATCCAATCTGGGGCATATCCCTGAGCAACTTGCCTGGGCCACGGCCAAGCGTGGCATGGCGGCGCATATGGTCAAGGCGGCCTATTCGTCGCAGGAATGTTCTCGCTGCCATTACGTCGATCGCGCTAATCGACCGGATCAGAAGACGTTTCGTTGTGTCGTCTGTGGCTATGAGGACCATGCCGATCACAACGCTTCTGTAAATCTGGCCGGACGCTGGGGTGACCACGTACTGGCTGCCTGTACTAACAAAGCCGAGGTCAAAGCCTTATTGCGCCAGCGGCATGCCGCGTGGAAGAAGCAACATGGGGCATTTGTAGGATGTCCCGCCGTCCAGTTGAGTCTTTGGGATCACGCAGAGGCTTCAACGGACGTAGCTGAACGAAACCATAGTCAAATGTAATATTTGGTTATGGTGTAGGCAACTATTTGATAGGTCACCTCTTTCAAGAAGCGGTAGGAGTCCTTGACGTCTTCGGGGAGCATCTCTTGTACAGGCAACCAGGCACTGATCTGACTATTATATATATCTCGATGCACATGGCTAGGTTCGCTTAGGGTGACCCAACTGAATCGATCTAAAGGCTTGTTGAGCCCAACCATGAGTATTCGGCATCGTCTTTATCAATCCGCGCTGTAAAACCCTTCGCTTCAGCGATAGGGATACAAGGCGCGTTCCTTTCTTTGGTGGATAGAGTGGGGATATTCAATGTATGAATACTCACACCACGGATACTCAATGAAAGTCTAGACAGCCATGAGACACTTGTTCGAGCACATTGACAACGGAAGAGTGTTTGTGGGTTTGTAGGTAAATCGTTCCCGTAAGTCAAAAGCACTAGCGTGTTCAACCAATGTACATCTCTCTTTCTTTTTGCCAGGAACAACAACCACGTTCCTGATGGCTATGAGACTTGAGAAACTACCCTGGGGCTCAGGGAAAGTAACGCCTGTCGAGGAGAATGTAAGAGCAACCACCGATAGAATGGTGCAAGCCAGTCTCCAACGAAACAGGAAAGCCTACTCGCGAGAGTAGGAAGCCCCTGGCTTTAGCCATGGGGAAATGTCACATCCTTCTATTACCCCAGTGTCTGATGTTTTCTACCATATTGCGAAAAAATGTGGAGAAAAAGCAAAGGCTTTAGCCATAGGGGTCTTGACCCAAGAAAATGTGGAAGGGAAACTTGAAGGAGTGGACCTTGCACAGAAAGGGAAAGGACCATGCAAAAGACACAGCTAACCTTTACGAGAGAATTTAAGGTAGAAGCGGTAAAGCTTCTCCAATCAAGTCAAAAACCCTTAGCCCAAATTGCACGCGATCTCGGCATTGCCGACAGTACCGTGCATCATTGGCGTAAGCTGTTCTTCGAGCACGGCGAACAAGCATTTCCTGGGAGTGGACATTTGATGCCTCAAGAAGAAGAAATCCGACGATTGAAGCGAGAGAATGATCTCTTGCGACAGGAGCGTGACATACTAAAAAAGCACTAGTGGGTCGTTTGCCCCGCTTTTTGCCATTGTTCCAAGTGCGTCGGGTATCTTCTCACCGGCCGACGCGTGCATGCTCCACTGCCGCCCAACACATGGTGACGTTCTCGCGCTCGCATGCGTCGAGCAGCCCGCTTCCCCCCCCACTTGAATGGCGTGGGGTTGGCATTCCAGCCACGGGCAGTCGCTTCCAGCCACTCAATAATTTGGCCGGGCTGGATCGGATGCTGTCCCTCTAAGGCCCGTCGTTTGAGAATGCGCTGCATGGACTCGGCCATATTGAGCCAACTTCCCCCTAGCGGTGTCCGCAAGGGTAAAATGCCCTGGCTGAACAGCCAGCGCATCAGTTCGGGGGTCTTGTGTCCGACCAGGTTGTCCCAGATCAGCAGCATCCGTAACGGCGGAAGCTGTGCCGATAGCGTGACGCGCACGGTCAACCCTTCACGCCAGCTCTCCCAGACCGCACGGTTCTCTTCGGCGCTCAATTGAACGGCGGGTTCGGGCAGGGTGGCCACAATGGCCGTCAATTGTTCTTTCAACCACTGATGCAAGACAGCATTGGTCACACCGGTGACCCCTTTGACCCGTACCTCTCCTGTACTCGGATGAACCAGGGTGAGCAGCTTAGCGGTGCCGTTGCGCTCATACTCGTGGGGATGCAAAGCTGGGTGCCCCTCCGGTTGCCAACTACTGCCAGGGTAGGGCACCGTCTGGAACGGCCCAGCTTCGTCTTCATTCCAGACGGCCAGACCCAGGGCTTCCCCGAGGCGATGGGCGCGCTCAATCAAGTTTTTTTTGCTATTGCATCTGGATCGGTCACGGTCACCGTTCCCGTCTTGCGCTTGCGTTTGACCTGGCCGGTCTCACACCAACTCCGGTTCTTTTGCCAACTGTAGCCTACCTCATGCAAGACGCGCTGGATCGTATAGGTGCTCACGTGGGGCAAGCCATCTGGGGCCCGGCGATGCGCTTGCTTGAGCAGCGAGAGCGACCAGGTCGCCGTGCCATCACCTTGATGTTCTGGCCTTCGGCGCACCTCGGCTAAGATCCGTTCGGTCTCGGCTACTCTATAGCTGGCAGGAGTTCCTCCCCCATGCCCTGGTTCCAGCGCATTGAGCCCTTCCACATTGAAACGGCTCACCAGGCTTGTGACCGTATCCCCCACGCGGTAGCCCGCTGTCTTGGCTGCTGCTGTATAGCTGTGACCGTCTGTTACCGCCAGTAGGGCTTTCGCCCGCGCTACATGCGCTGCTGGCTGGCGAGGCTTCCGGCTGAGTCGTTGGAGGAACCTCCGTTCCTCCGTCGTTACAAGGCGCAAGGGAGCTTTTTGACGTCGAGACATGGGAGATCCTCCTCACGAGTAGGACGAAACTTTCACCGTCTCAGTGTACTGCTTCTCTAATCGAATGGCAATCCTCAGGGCAAACGACCCACTAGTCACTTACTGGAGAAACAAATTCCAGTTCTCGATATTCAAAGTCTAGCGGTGTATCATCCCCTGGAAGTTCCACATAGTAGATGTAATATGGTTCAGTACGTCTTCTACCCTTATCAACCGACCGAACAATACCT
>WNFX01007410.1_pt1 | contig 10294 bp, 10 predicted proteins | sample 5400111 | NCBI WGS metagenome assembly WNFX01 (sample SAMN13153363, study PRJNA577476) | soil metagenome | isolation source: 40 cm soil or saprolite under grassland replicate 1 | place: USA:California | collected 2016-06-15 | reverse complement strand
TCGCGGCCCACCTCAGGCGCGAAATCGAAGCCGTCGGAAGCCTGGCCAGGGCAATCGGGCTCGAGCCCGAGTAGGTTGTGCAAATCCTGACGGAGTGATCGTCCCGGCGACACCCCGGGCGGGAAAACTCGCCCGCACGGGCGATCCGTCGAGCGCTTCCCCTCGTAATACGGGGCGTTCCCCTATGGCCCGATAGTTGCTTATTTTTCTGGCGTTCGGGGTTGTCGGAGCGCGGCCGCAGTTCGCCCGCGGAAGGTGCAATCCCGAAAGTACCCGCCCTTCGGGCGCCTGCCGCAATGCGCGGCATTCACCGAAGCGGCAGGCGTTTGAGTTATTCGCCAGGAGGGATTGCAATGCCAGTCAAGAAAATTCTGATCGTGGACGATTCACCTACAGACCGACAGTACCTGTCGGAATTGCTGTCGAAGCGGGGTTACCAGTGCGTCACCGCCGCGGGCGGCGATGAGGGTATCGCGAAGTCAAAAACCGAGCTGCCGGACTTGATCCTGATGGACATCGTGATGCCCGGCACCGACGGCTACAGGGCGACGCGCGTCATCGCTCGCGACGAGGCCACGAGACAAATTCCGATCATCATGTGCACCACCCGGAATCAGGAAACCGACCGCATCTGGGGGCTGCGCCAGGGCGCGAAGGATTACGTGATGAAGCCGATCGATACCAACGAGCTTCTCGCGAAAGTCGCCGCGCTGGGATAGCGCCCGCCGCGGGGCGCTCCATAATTCGATAGGAGGACTGCAAAATGCCGCTCAAGAAAATCCTGATCGCCAATAATTCATCCATCGACCAGCAGTTCGTGCGCGAGTTGTTCTCGAACGGGCTTACCAGCGCGATGCGGCAGCCGGGCCCCGCCGGCTGGAAATTTTCCGGTGGAGTGCTCACGCAACGCACCTGGCATTAAGCGCAAAGCCGTTCGGCACGACGCCGTATCGACGGGGCGCCGGCCGTAGCGCTCAGAATCCGAGGCTGCGCGCGCGCGCCTCGAGAACGAGGCGTTCCGCGTCCTCGGAAAGCAGAAATCCTTCGCGCAGCAACTGCCGCGCCGCCGCCTCGACTTGCTTCAGGTAGTTGGCCTTGCTGCCGTAGCGCTCCTCGAGCGAAGGCCGCGGGTCGGCGCCACGCCCGGCCTTCGTGGCCGCGAACGGGATGAGCGAGCCCTCGAGGTAGCACGAGCGGTCCTCCATGAATTCCTTGCGCCGCAGGTTCCACCCGGTGTGCGTCCCCAGCGGCACCTGCAGCGCCACCGAGCGCACGCCCGGCAGCTCGTTGCCGTCGGCATCCACCTTCGGCACGAATACCGGGTATTGCTTTCCCGCCGGGTGGCGCGGCGGCTGCACGCCGTAGTCGTTCACGTAGAGGTCGTTCGCCTCCCCGGTGTAGCGTCGCTCGGGAATCGCGGGAAAGCCGTACTCCTCCTGGGGCAGCGGCCGCACCAGCGTCTTGTCGGCGAGCGAAGGAAAGCGGCTCGGCGGCGGGGTCCTGCCGGTCCTGACCCACTCCTGCATCTCCAGGAGCAGCGCGCGCATCCCTTCCTTGTACGGGTTCGTGTTACTCGGGTTCTGGCAGATCGGGAGCGTGCGCGGCTGCGCGGCCGGAACGTGCTGTGTACCTGCGAAATAGTAGAGCCGCACGTTGTCGGGCACCGTCACGTCGGATTTCCCGAGCGTATCGGTGATGACGAGCGAGTTGCGCGCCGTCCACGGCTCGGTGCCGGAATCCCAGTGCATGATCTTGGGACATGCCTTTTGCGCGCGGCAGCGCGCGAGCACGCCGTCGGAGCGCCCGCTCACCGGATCGCGGATCACCTCGTAAGTGAAAGGGAACTGGTCTCCGTCCGAGTAATGACCCACGAGCGGCGTCGAGAATCGGCCCGGCATCGAGAACTCGGCGTTCACATTGGTCAGCCGCGCGCCGCCGGTCATCGAGATCACCCCGTCGAACACGATGTGCTTCGCCTCGTCCTGATTGAACCCGAGGTGCACAAGGTCTTTCATGACGCGCCCGCTTTGCGAGCGGCCGAAGCCGATCGCGCGCTGGATCGCGTTGGGCTGAGGCGCGCGCCCGGAGTGCGCGACCAGCGGATTCGCCTCGGTCTCGGAATAGCGCAGGAACGACACGACATCGCGGATCGACGCGAACGCGAGGCCCATCACCAGCGGATCGCGCGCCTGGTACACCAGGTAATAAACGGCGTCGGTCGAAAAGCCCGCGGGCAGGCACACGTCCGCGTTGCTTGGGGTGACCGTCTTGCCGTCGGGACACTGCCCGAACGACCACTCCCCGCGCGGGATCAGCTCGTCCGGGGCGTGCGCATGAGCGCGCCGGATCAGCCGCGCCGAAGCCATCGCCGACTCGACCGGAGGATGGGGCCGCAGCACCGCGCCGTTGTCCCAGCCGAGCGGGAGCGTGAACACGGGCTTGGTGACGATGAATTCGGCGGTGATCGTCTTCGTGATGGGCCTGCCGCCGCGCGTCGCCACCGGGATGTCGGCGACGATATTGTCACTGGACCGCGGCACGTCGCCCTGCCAGCCCGACACGACGAGCGTGTAGCCCTGCCTGAGCAGGAAGCCGTCGCCCGCGTCCGCCGCGCTCGAGGGGTCGTTGCCGCCGCTCTCGCCCAGGTGGAAGACTTCGAACGCCCGCCGCGCGCCGCGGTTCACCACGTCGTAGAGCAGCGTTCCGTTGCCCTTGGCCATGTCCACCGGCCTGATGATGTGCACGTCGACGACGTACTCGACCCGGCCGCGCGAATTGCGCGGCGCATCCTTGATGTACGTGATGCCGGCGTTGAGCGGATCGGAGGGGTCGACCTCGCCGTGGGCGCGGCCGGAGAGCTTTTCGTAGCGGCCGACGCGCCCGAACTCGCGCCCCTCGAAAGTCGGCGACTCGACCCGGTCGATGACGATGTGGGAGACGCGCGCCTGCGCGAGCGCGCACAAGCCGGCGAGCAGCAACGCGGACCAGGAAATTTTCATGGCCGACACCTCTCTCAGTCGATCGTCACGCCCAGCTCGCGGATGATCGGGCGGAACTGCGCAAGCTGCTTGCGCAGCACCGCGTCCTGCTCGGCGGGCGTCGAGCCCACGGGCTCGGCCGCGAGGTCGGTGAGGCGCTTGACCGAATCGGGATGGCGCACGGCCGCGGCCGTCTCGCGCTGCAGCCGCTCGATGATCCCGCGCGGCGTCTTCGCGGGCGCAAACAGGCCGTTCCAGCCGTCCGCCTCGAGCTTCGGAAAGCCGAGCTCGCGCACCGTCGGCAAATCGGGCAAGGCGGCGATGCGCTGCGACGCGTTCGTCGCGAGCGCCTTGAGCGCGCCCCTGCGGATTTCGGCGAGCGACGAGGACAACTGATCGCCGCCGAGTTGCAGCCGTCCGGCCAGCAATTCCTGCTTGAGCGGCGCCGCGCCCTTGAGCGGAATATGCGCCATCTCGATTTTCTCGTCGCGCTTGAGCACTTCGCCGACGATGTTCATGTACGAGCCCGGGCCGGTCGAGCCATAGTTGTACCTGAGGCTCCGGTCCTTCTGGAGCAGCGTCACGAACTCGCGCAGGTTGCTCGCCGGCACACTGGGGTGCGCGGTGATCACGAGCGGCACGTTGGCGGCGATCGAGATCCCCGCGAAATCGGTCTCGATGTCGTACGGCGCGCGGCTCGCCTGGGCGAGCGCGACCGAGGCGAGCGGAAAGGTGATGTTGTGCATCAGGATCGTGTAGCCGTCGGGCGCGGCCTTGGCGACGGCATCCGCTCCGATCGAGCCCCCCGCCCCGCCGCGATTCTCCACGACGGCCGGCTGCCCGATGGTTTCGGACATTCTTTGCGCCACCAGCCGCGCGATGATGTCGGTCGTACCGCCTGCCGGGAACGGGACGATGATGCGGATGGGGCGGGCGGGATAACTTTGCGCCAGTGTCTCCTGCGGCAAGCCGCAAGCCGCCGCGGCGAACAGCAGGCAGAGGCCGTTCAACAGTCTTGTGGCAACGAACATGCCGGATCCGTCCTCACGTGATTTATTTTCAGCGGCGACCACGCCATTCTTTCCATTCGTTATTGGAGGAAGATCATAGTCACGACTTCCAACCTGACGCCGGAGGATTTCGACTGGCTGCGCCAGATGCAGGGCGCCGCCGACGCGAAACGGAATCCGCCGCCCGTTCCGACGAGCATTATAGACAAGCTTGGCGCGTTCGGCTTCATAAAGCCGGATGGTCTCGGCGGTTTTACGATCACAGTCGGAGGTCGCGAAGCGTTGTTGGATCAGAACATGCGGGACGCCGAGGACCGCTGAACGGCATCGAACATCCGAAGGCGGCCGGCTTGCCCGTCGATGCGGCCGCCGCGTTCACGCGGCGACCGTTTTCCATTTCGCCGCAAGCCGCTCCGCGCCGCGCAAGCTGAGGGCGAGGATGGTGTAGGTCGGGTTCGACGCGCCCGATGTCGGAAATATCCCCGGCCCCGCGACGTAGAGATTGGCGATCTCGTGGGCCTGGCCGAAGCTGTCGACCACCGAGTTGCCTGCGCCGGAGCCCATGATGGTCCCGCCCATCAGGTGGATCGTCGGGATGTTCCCGCGCCCGGACCAGGATTCCTTGGCGCCCGCGGCATTGGCGATTCTCAGGCCTTCCTCGAAATTGGCATTCCACACGCGCGCGACATCCTCGTCGTAGCTGTGGATGATCCTGCCGAGCGGCATGCCGAACTCGTCCTTGTCGCCCGCCAGCTCGATGCGGTTCTCCGCGTTCGGCATTTCCTCCCCGAAAGCGTTGATGCGGGTCAGCCCGCGCGCGGCGCGCTTCATGAACGAGTGCAGGTCGGCGCCGAACAGGTCGAGCCGCGCGTTGGCGAAGCCCCCCAGATCGCTGGTCTTCAAAGCAGAGCCTGCGACGATAAACGAGCTGCCGAAGGCGCCCTTGTGGCTGGTCTTGGCGTAGCGGTCGTAGGACATGTATTGCGCGCCGGTGGTGCCCATGTGATTCTCGACGTTCTCGTCGAAGATCGCCCAGGTGCCCGAGGCGTAATGCGTCATCAGGTATTTGCCGACGAGGCCGCTCCTGTTGGCGAGGCCCTTCGGGTGCGCGCCGTTCGCCGAGTTGAGCAGGATGCGCGGGTTCTGTGCCGACCACGCGGCGAGCACCACGGCGCTCGCCGGCTGGAATTGCTTCTCCTTCTTCCGGTCGTAGTACTCGACGCCGGTGACGCGATTGCCCTTGGCGTTGGCGAGCACGCGCGTGACCGTGCTCCACGCGCGCACTTCGGCGCCGGCTTTTCTCGCGTCGGCGAGATAGGTGACGAGCGGGTTGGAGAGCGCGCCGGTCGGGCAGCCGACGTGGCACCAGCCGTCGTAGATGCACGCCGGCCGCCCCTTGTAGGCGGAGGAATTCATGCCGACCGCCGCCGGCACCATGCGGATGCCGGCCGCCTCGAAGCCCTTCAGCCAGATGTCGCCGTTGCGGAAGGTCTTCATCGGCGGCATCGGGTAGGGAGCGCCCGCCGGCCGCCAGATCTCCTCGGCCTTGGCGTCGCCGGACACGCCGACGTCGCGCGCGACCTTGTCGTAGTAAGGCGCGACGTCCTTGTAGGAGATCGGCCAGTCGAGCCCGCGGTTGTGCTCGCTCTTCACCTTGAAGTCGTTCGGGAGCAGGCGCGGGAAATTCGCGAAATAGTGCAGCGCGGCTCCGCCGACGCCCCAGCCCGATTGGTAGGCGTACCCCGTCGGGTTCCTGCCCTCGAGGAGGAACGGGGCTCCGGCGGTCTTGATCCGCCGTCCCCAGAAATCCGAGCTGACGAGATCGGAGAGCTTCCAGTCCGGCCCCTGCTCGAGGACCACGACTTTCTTGCCGGCCTTCGCCAGCACCGCGGCATAGACCGAGCCCGATGCCCCCGCCCCGACGACGACGACGTCCACTTTCTGGAGCTTGGCCATGTCACCACCTCCTCTCGGGGACGATGTGCGCCATGTAAGGGATGCCGAGGGACTCGTAGCCTTCCATGGTTCCGTAGACCACATCGACGGCGTCGCTGCGCGTCACCAGATAGACGAACGGTCCGGGCGGGCCCTGCCAGCCGTCGAGCTTCCCCTGGCGCATCAGGTCGACGAAGTCGCGTTGCTCGACGCTGTTGAGCAGCGCGAAGCGGCGGCCCTCGCGCACCTGGCTCGCCTTGTCGATCGCGCCGATCGCGGCCCGGTAGAAGTTCGCGTAGGGCGGCTTGACGTTGAGGATGCGGGCCTCAAGCAGCGCTTCCTCCGGCGGGACGGAGAGCTGCTGGTCGATGAAATGCGCAATGCCGGCCGCGCGCGCGCCCGGAAGGAGCGTTTCGCCCAGCGCCTCGAGCGTCTCGGCCTCGCCCGTTTTTAGCAGGCGGAACGGCACTCCCTGGGCGTGCGCCTCGCGCGCAGTCAGCAGCACTTGGGCGCCGCCGACCGTGAACGCGAGCGCGCCGAGCGCGGCGCCGCGCATGAAGTCCCGTCGTTTCATGATGTGATCCATGATCTCCTCCTCGGGCACCGGACCGTCCGGAGTCATCTTACTGCCGCGCCGTCGCGTTCGCCAACCATGCTAGCATTCGCCGCAACCAGAACCCCGACACAGGAGGAGCAATGCCCACCCGCAGGGAGTTCGTCCGGAATGCAGCAGGCGCGACGGCAGGCATCGCTTTTGTCGGCTGCGGTCTCCTCGCCGCGCGGGACGCGCAGGCGCAGGCGGGCGGGACAGTCCGCCGCCGCGAGGTCGTGGTGAGCGGCCGCCGCGTGAAGACGGTCGACGTGCACGCGCACTGCGCCGTGCCGGAAGCGATGGCGCTGATGGGACTGAAAGTCGAGCCCAAGACCCTGATCATGGGGCAGGACCGCATCCGCGCGATGGACGAGCAAGGCATCGACGTCGAGGCGCTCAGCATCAATCCCTACTGGTACAAGGCGGAGCGCGATCTCGCGCGAGCGCTCGTCAAGATCCAGAACGAGAAGCTCGCCGAGCTGTGCGCGTCCCAGCCGGATCGCTTCGTCGCCTTTGCCACCGTGGCGCTGCAATACCCGGATCTGGCCGCCGAGCAGCTCGAGGAAGGCGTGAAAAAGCTCGGGCTGCGCGGCGGCTCGATCGGCGCGAGCGTCTACGGCGAGGAGCTGTCCGACCCGAAGTTCCATCCGTTCTGGGCGAAGGCGGAGCAGCTCGGCTGCCTGATTTTCATCCATCCTCAAGGCGGGAACGCGGGATTCGAGAGGCTGAGAGGCAGCGGCGGCCTGACCAACGTCATCGGCAATCCGCTCGAGACGACGATCGCGCTCTCGCACCTGATTTTCGAAGGAACGCTCGACCGGTTCCCCGGGCTCAAGATCTGCGCGGCTCACGGCGGGGGGTATCTGCCCTCCTACGCCGCGCGGTCGGACGCCGGCTGCGTGACCTTTCCCGAGCGATGCGCCAAGGTGCCGCTCAAAAAACGTCCCACCGAGTACCTGCGCCGGCTCTACTACGACTCGATCGTCTTCACTCCCGAAGCGCTGCGGCACCTCGCCGCCGAGGTCGGATCCGGCCAGATCGTCATGGGGACGGACTATCCGTTTCCGTGGATGAAAACCTCGGTGGACCACATCCTCGACACGCCGGGCCTCTCCGAAGCGGAGCGGGCAGCGATGCTGGGTGAGACTGCATCAAGGCTGCTGGGGATCAAGTCATAGCGGCGCAATCAAGCCTCCAGGGAACCCGGCACGTTGTCTCAGCGAGTTTGGCGCTCATGTCTCATCTCCTGCTCAAAATGGCCGCGCGGATTGAAGGCAGCGCTCGCCGCCAGCTGCTGGAACAGCGAGCGCTCCTTGGCGCTCACGGCGCCGGGGACGACGATCTGTACGATCGCGTACAGATCGCCCGCGCCTTCGTGCGGCTTGGGCAGGCCGCGGTTCGCGAGCCGCAGCTTCTGCCCGGCCTGCGTTCCGGGCGGCACCTTCAACTGCACCGGCCCGCCGAGCGTCGGCACCTGCACGGTCGCGCCGAGCACAGCTTCCCAGGGCGCGAGGGGCAGATCGAGATACAGGTCGTGGCCGCTCGCGCGAAACAGCGCGTGCGGGCGCAGCGCGATGTTCAGGTAAAGATCGCCGTCGGGCCCGCCGTTCGCGCCCTTCCCGCCCTGGCCCCGCAGGCGCAGCCTTTGTCCGTCCGTGGCGCCCTTGGGAATGCGCGCCTTGAACGAGCGCGGCACGCGGCGCATCAACTCGTTCCCGTCGAATTCGGGCACGCTCAGCTCGAGACCCACCGTGGCGCCCCGGTAGGTGTCCTCGAGGCTGATGTGCGCCGTGACTTCGTAGTCCTCGCCCGGGATGGGTATGCGGCCGCGGCGTCCGCCGGCGCGATGCCCGCGACCGAAAAATTCCGCGAACAGGTCCGACAGATCGATATCCTCGAACGAATGTTGTGAGCCGCCGAACTGCCGCCCCCAATCCGGCGGCGGCCGGAAATCCTCGCCGGGCTTGTAGCTGCCCAGCTGATCGTAGGCCGCGCGTTTTTCCGGGTCCTTGAGCGTCGCGTAGGCCTCGGCGATGTCCTTGAATTTCGCCTCGCCTTGCGGGTCCTTGGAAACATCCGGGTGATACTTGTGCGCGAGCTTGCGATAAGCCTTCTTGATCGCGTCCGCGTCGGCGTTGCGCTCGACGCCGAGGATCGCGTAGTAATCCTTGTATTTCATTTCGACTTGCCCCCTGGTTTCGCGGCCTCGCGCGCCTGGATCGCGGCGTGGCGCGCGAGCAGGCGCTCGGCGCGCGTCACCACCGGCACGTCGACCATCTTGCCGTCGATCGCGAACGACGCGCGCCCGGCGGCCGCGGCCTTGGCGTTCCCCTCGATCACGCGCTTGGCGTGGGCCACTTCTTCGGCCGAGGGCGAATATTCCTCGTTCACGATAGTCACCTGCCCGGGGTGGATGCAGCTCGCGCCCAGGAAGCCGTACTGGCGCGACCTGCGCACCATGCGGCGAAACGCGTCCCAATCGCCGAACGCGGCGACGCTCGCGATGTAGCCGAGCGGCATGATGCCCGCCGCGCGCGCGGCGAAGATCATCTGCTGCTTGGGCATGAGGAGCGTCTCCTCGGTCGGCTCCATCCCGGTTTCCAGCGCGAAGTCCTCGCCGCCGATGTCCATGGCCACGGTGCGCCCGACCGCGCCCGCGATCTCCGGCATGCGGAAGAAAGCCGCCGGCGTCTCGACCATGGCGATGAAGCGCGTGTGGCCCGCGGCAAGGCCGCGCTTCGCCTCGAGCTTCGCGACCATCGCGTCCAAGCGGCGCAGGTGCGCCGCGTCGTCCACTTTCGTGACCGCGATGCCGTTCACGTCCGGCCCCACCAGGGCCTCCAGATCGCGCGCAGCCATCGCGTCCGGCCGGTTGATGCGCACGACCACGTCGGCTCCACCGCGCCGCACGCGCGAGGCGGCTCGAGCGACGAGCTTGCGCGCGTTGTCCTTCTCGGCGGCCGGAACGCTGTCCTCCAGGTCGAGCAGTATGCAGTCCGCGCCGCGCGTGTGCGCCTTTTCCACGTACTTCTCGACGTTCACCGGAACGTAGAGCAGCGAGCGCCACACCGGAAGCCCTGGCTTCATTCTTCTTCTCCCTTGGCTGCGACTCCGCCCTCGCAGGCGATGCCCACGGCGACGAGTTTCTTGTACGCCGCTTCGTTCACGCCGACTTCGGCAAGGAGCGCGCGATTGTGCTCGCCCAGCTTCGGCGCCGCCGAGCGGATGGCGCCGGGCGTGCCGGCGAGCCGCGGCACGACGTGGTGCATGGGAAACTCGCCCATGTCCGGGTCGGGATAATCGGCGATCAACTCGCGCTCGATAACGTGCGGGTCCTCGAGGATCTGCGCGATGTCGTAAACGGGCCCGATGGTGACTTCGGCCTGCTCGAAGTAGGCGACGTTCTCGCCCAGAGTGCGCTTCGCGATGAACTCGCCGATGATCGCGTCCAGCTCCTCGGCGTGCCGCACGCGAGCGGAGTTGGTCGCGTAGCGCGGATCGTCGATCAGCTCCGGGCGTCCGATCGCGCGGAACAGGCGCTCGGCCATTTTCTGGATCGACGCGGACAGGCACACCCAGTGCCCGTCCTTGCTGCGGTAGGCATTGCGCGGCGCGGTGGTGGTCGAGCGGTTCCCGGTGCGCGATTTCACCTTGCCGGTGAGGCGGAAGTTGGCGGCCTGCGGCCCGAGGATGTTGAAGAGCGGCTCGAGGAGCGGCAGGTCGATCACCTGCCCCGCGCCGCCGTTCTTCTCCGATTCGCGCAGCGCGATCATCGCCGC
>WNFX01009785.1_pt1 | contig 10295 bp, 2 predicted proteins | sample 5400111 | NCBI WGS metagenome assembly WNFX01 (sample SAMN13153363, study PRJNA577476) | soil metagenome | isolation source: 40 cm soil or saprolite under grassland replicate 1 | place: USA:California | collected 2016-06-15 | reverse complement strand
CCCAGGAACCCGACAACGACCATGCGGCGAAGGCCGAAACGCTCACGAACGGCCGTGCCATCGATATCCGGCCGATAGCGGGTCGCATCGGCGCCGTTGGGGTTCACGCAGATCGATCGGGGATCGATGCCGCGGGCGACGATTTCGTCCTGCATGGCGCGGCTGACCACGACGATCAAATCGGCTGAGGAGAGATTGAGCAGTTCGATCCGGCGGGACAACGCCTCGTGCCTGAGCGGCCGGCTCCAATGCCGCCCCATCCAGATTTCCGAGCCGTTGTACTCCAGCACGAACGGCACGCCGTGCCGGCGCGCGATTCTGATTCCGGCGTAGTTGTTCAGACTGTATCGCTGATAGACGAACGCCGGCCGGCGGCGGCCGATCGCGGCATCGGCCGCCGCGTCAAAGGCATCGTTCAAGAGAAAGGTCGGCAGCTCCCTGAAATTCCAGAAGGCTTCGGCCGGAGGGACAAGACACACCTCGACGCCGCTCTTCAACGTCGGGATGTCGTCGGTCGTGAGCACCTTGACTGGTCCGGTGAAGCGGTCGAGCTCGTTGAGGACGCCTGAGATGTGGGCGACCGAGCCGCCGGCGCGCACGCCAAAACTCAGATCGGTGCGGAGATAGAGCGGCGAAGCGGTCAGGTTCAAGATCGGCGGTGGCCGTCCCGTCCGATGGTCTGCGGTCTCGATCGTCTCGAGCGCGCGTTCCACGCTGCGCAACAGCGCTCGTATGCGAAACGGCTCGGTCGCGAGCTGCGCGGTCCAGCGCAAAAGCAGGCTGCCGGTTAACCGGCGTATTCGACCGCGGACATCTTCGACAGCCACGCGTCCGCGACTCATCACGCGCAACGCGAGCGCAAGCGGCAGCGGCCGTCCCGCCGACTCGAGGCGATGGACGAGCAGTCGCCCTTCCCCATGTCGGGCGACGTGCTTCAGCACGGTTCCGCGCCGGAGCCACCGGGTGAATTCGTCGAACGAGACGACCAGTTCGCCGGGCGCCGCCGGTGGCGCGGGGACGCCGGGACGCACGATGGTCACTCGCCGGCTCACGCGGTCTCGAGCACCGGCAATCGAGAACGATCCTCGGCGATGAACGTCCGCCACCACAGCGCGAGATTGAGCAGGTACCATCGCTTCGAGCCGTCGGCCGTCTCCATCACGTGCTGGACTTCGCGCGCGTCCAGCAAATCCGCGTCGGCGCAGAAGCGCTGCAGCTCCGACTGCGCCAGCCGCTGCAGCGGGCCCTGAAAGAGCTCGCCGACCGGCACGCCGAATCCCTGCTTCGGGCGCGCGATCACGTTGTCGGGAACAAGACCCCGCACCGCTTTCTTCAGCACGTATTTCAGCGTGTTGTCCTTCGTTTTCAGCGCCGCCGGAATGCTCATCGCAAGGCTCACGAGCTCGTGATCGAGAAATGGCACCCGCCCCTCCAGGCCCACGCCCATCGTCATCTTGTCCACGCGCATCAGCAGGAGCTCGGGCAGCCTGAGGTTGAGATCGACGTACGACATCCAATTCACATGCGTCGGCTCGGGCGCCCGCGCCTCGAATCGTCTTCGTCTGAATGGCCTCCCACGACGTGAGACCGCCGAGCGCGCGACGGAGACGCGGCGACAGCAGCCTCCGCTTCTCGGCATCGGTAAACGCTTCGGCGCCACTCCAGAACAGCGGCTCGCGGCGGGCGCCGCGACGCAGCCACTCCAGATGCACGGTCCTGTCGTACCCGAGCGTGGCGAGCGTGGCGCAGCCGGCGCGCTTGATCGCGCGTGGCACCGGCCAGTCGTTCCAGCGCTGTCGCTTGAGCGCCTCCATCCAGCTCGGATAGCCGATGAACAGCTCGTCTGCGCCTTCGCCGACCTGACACACGACGACGCCGTTTTCCCGCGCCAGCCTGGCCACGTAGTACAGCGGCACGCAGACCGGGTCGGCAATCGGCTCGTCTTGTAACTGCACCATGCGGGGCAGGAAGGCGATGATGTCGTCCGCGTGTATCAGGTACTCGTGATGGTCGGCGCCGACACGTGCCGCCATCTGGCGCGCGAAGACGAGCTCGTTCTCGTACGAACGGAACGACTCCGCGTAGCCGATCGAGAACGTCTTGACCGGCGTCTGCTCGCCTTCGGCGAACAACGCGGCATTGGTGCTCGAGTCGAGCCCACCCGAAAGAAACACACCGACCGGTACGTCGCTCACCTTGCGAAGGCCAACCGACGTGCGCAGCTCGTGGAGCACACGTTCGGCGATTTCGTCTTCTCCCGCCCGTGCCAGGACCGTCGCATCGTCCCACACGTCCCAGTACCGGCGCTCACGGACGGTGCCGTCCGCGCTGACACGCATCCACGTGGCCGGCGCGACTTTCCTGATGCCGGCGAACAGCGTCTCGGGACCGGGCGTCGTGAGGAACGACAGGTAGTGGAACAGCGCCGATTCGTCGACCGCTCGCCGCTCGTCGGGATCGGTCAGCAGCGCCTTGATCTCCGACGCAAACGTCAGGCGGCCGCCTTCGATGCTGTAGTACAGCGGCTTGATCCCGATGCGGTCGCGCACGAGCCAGAGGTGCTGCGTACGCGCGTCCCAGAGAGCAAATGCGAACATCCCGCGAAAGCGCGACAAACAATCGATGCCCCATTCGTCGAACGCGTGCAGGATCACTTCGGTGTCGGAGTGATCGGTCTGCCAGCGACGCCGGCCGAACCGGCTGAGCTCCGCACGCAGTTGCCGATGGTTGTAGATCTCTCCGTTATAGGTAATCGTCAGGCTGCCATCCTCGTTGGCCATCGGCTGGCGGGCGCGCTCCGAGAGATCGATGATCGCCAGACGGCGATGGCCGAATCCAACGCGCTCGTCGGGTGCGACCCAGGTGGCCGCTCCATCCGGTCCTCGATGCGCCATCACGTCGCGCATCCGGGTGATGTAGGGCTCGGTAACGCGGAACGTTCCGGAGGTGAACGCCAGCGCGCCGTTAATTCCGCACATGGCAACGACACAAAGGGACGGCCGTACCCATGTTCGTCACGCGGATGCCGTGCCGCCAGCGCCGGGCTTCGTTGCCTTGACGATCAGGTTCCAACCCAGCATCCGTTCGCTGAGCGGCAGCGTCCACTGCAATCCGGATGGAAGCTCCTCCGCCAACAGCTGCCGCTGAACGACTTCGACGCGGTCGAACGCCTGGAACAACGCCTGTGCGCCCGACTTCGTGTACGCCTTGACCAGCGGCCTCGCTTCGTTCGCCGATCGCTCGACCGACCGCGACATGATCTCGCCCATCGACATTCGTTCGAGCATTCCTTCTTTGACGCCGAACAGCCAGACCAGTTTTCGCCAGTAATGCCACGAATGTTCGGCATAGACCATCACAATCGCTCGTCCGCCGGGACGCAGGACGCGATGGATTTCACGGACCACTCTGGCGGTGTGCGGTGTGTGGTGCAGCACGCCGTTGCTGTAGACCAGGTCGAACGAATTGTCGGTGAACGGAAGCGACTCGGCATCGTCGTGAACGAAGCGGCCCCGCAGGCCTCTCAACCGGAAATTCTCCTCGGCGAGCTGCAGGTGACCGGCTGCGAGATCGACGTCGGTGACCGTCGCCCCGTGCATCGCGAACTGGGCCAGATCGGTGCCGAGGCCGCCGCCGATTTCGAGAACTTCATGACCGGCGTGATGCGCGAATTCCATGGTCTCCGGCATCCATGGCGCGTAGACACGGTATCGATGCCGTTCGACTTCGAGGAACCATTCGAGCGTGCGAGGTTGAGAGGTGCCGGCATGTTGTGAGCCGACCGGATTCCGATTCCACTGCCGCTGGCTCTGATCTTTGTAGGAATCGCCCGTCTCAATGCTGTTGGCGTGTCGGGTGGCGCCCGCCTGGCCTTCGACGCACGCTCGTAATTGCACGCCGAGGCCGGCTTCGCCGGGCACGACGAGCACGCGGGCCGCATCCACGCCTTGCGCGGTCACGTGTTCTTTGAGGTTCGACGAGCCGGCAACGATGATAGTCGCCTGCCGGAGCGCGAGCTCTTCGGCCTTGGCGTACAGCTCTGGATAGAACGGGGCCATCCCATCGATCGCCTCGCGCAGCACCACGTCGGACCCTGGATATTCGACGATGTAAGGAATGCCGAGCACCTGACTCAGCTCCGCGCCGACCGACTGGCCTGCACAAATGCGCTCGTACAAGAACGCTGGCCGCAGCGTCTGGCAGGCCGCCTTGACGATCGGCCCGTAATGCGTCGGCGCCAGGACGATGGCGTCTTCGCCGGCGGTCAAGCGGGGCGGGTCCATGACGACCTGCTGCACGCCCATCCGATCGAGCAACCGGTCGTGTCGAGGCGTCAAACACACGACGCGCTCGCTGATCGCCGCTAACTCCGCGACGACGCGACTCATTCGCTCGTCGTCTCGCTGGGTGGCCCAGTAATCGGTGCGCAGATACAACCCGACGCCCGCAAGGCGCGGCACGTCGCCGCCGCACGCGGGTGGATCGAGCGGCACCGGCTGGGCGCGCAGAGTGAGCAGCGTCAGCTTGACGAGGATGTCCGAACGGCGCACCGGAAATTCTCCGCGATAGATCCAGCGGAGGCCGGTTGGCGCCCGGTGCCACGTTGTGACCGCGCGATCGACCGGCAGGCCGATCCGCTTCATCCACTTCACGGCCTTGACATGCCGGCGCAGGCTGAGCCAGCGTTCGTTGTCCACCCGCTCGATCGTCTCCTCGGCCGGCCAGTACACCCACGCCTGACCTCCTGCGTGCAACACCTGCGCAATGAGCCGCAGCTGCGGCTCTGACGGGAGCCCCGAGACCAGCTCGAACACCGCACCCGCCCCGGACGAGCGGGACGCTTCCGCTGAGGGATCTGAAAGCGGCTGCAGTGCAGGTGCGGGGAGCTCCACGTGGTGGCGCTCAGTGGTTTCCGACAGGGAGACATCAGCGAGGCGGCCCGCCCGCTGCAGATCGGGAGCAAAGTACACGTAGGTGTTCACTCCGGGCGTCACCGCGGTGGAAGGCGCGCTACTCGTAATCAGTGAGAACACCCCGGAACCGTTCGAAGAACGCGCTGCCGAGCGCGAACGTCGCCACACACATCAGGACGTAGGTGGCTGCCACGAACACCGCCGGGGATCGCCCGCTCAACATGGTGTCGCGGTACATCTCGGTCATGTAGTAGATCGGATTCGCATAAATGATCCACGTGAACCCCTGCGGCACCATCTCCGGTTTGAAGCCGATCGGCGACAGAAACATCAGCAGGAACACGAACAGGTTCACGAAGTACGTGATGTCCGGCAGGGCGACGGTGATGCTGGAGAGCACCCAGGTGAGCCCGGCGAGCCACATCACCTGCAGGATCACGACCACCGGCAGCAGGGCCACGTGCCAGCTGAGCGACCGGCCGGCAACGACGAGCAGAAGGACGAGCCCGATGCTCACGAACTGGCTCGCCATGCCGACGATGACGCTGCGTATCGGGATCAACTCGATCGGCAGCATCACGTTCTTCACGAGATGCATGTTCTGCTTGATCGAGAGCGCGCCTGTCGTCAGCGCCTCCATGAAGCCGAGATACGGCACGAGCCCGCAGAACACGTAGAGGACGTAATCGAAGCGGCTGAAGCCCTCGAACCGCATCCTGAGGACGACCATGTAGACGAAGAGGTACACCGACAGCAGGAGCGCCGGCTGCAGCACGACCCATGTCATCCCCAGCGTCGATCCGGCATGACGTTTTGCGAGCTCGATACGCGTGATCGACACAAGCATGCGCCGGTATCGATAGATGATGCCGACCATCCTTCGCGAAGCCGCCGAGACGGCGCGAAAGAAGCTCATGACGTGAACACGAACTCAAACGCGCCTTCGCCCCGCAGGTCCACTGGCGACGAGATGTCGATGGCCGAACATGGCGCCTTCACACCGTAGGATGGCGAATAGGCAGCCGGGCGTACGGATATATCGAGCCCTGGCGGCACCGTCAACTGCCATCGGCCGGCGGCCGCGGCCAGCAGGAGTGTTGTCTCACCAGTTCGCTCCGCTGACAAACCGGGCGCCAGATGAAAATGCCAGCGGAGCTCGTGGCGGCCGTGCCCGACGAGTCGATCGACGATGACGAGCGTGCCGGAGGGCTTCAGGAAGCGGAACGTTCGCTCATGCGTGACCGGCTCGGGCAGCCGTTCGTACCCATGGTGCCGGCCCACGTACTCTGACGCGTCCGCACGATCCTCGAACGACAGGTGCTGCGCGTTCGACGACTCGAACAACCGGAAGAGCCAGTCGGGCCGCATTTCGTTCTGTTCGACGCCATCGACGGACAACGTGTTGTGAAACGCCGTACTCCGAAACAGGTTCCGCGCGGCGGCATCCGACGTGTACACGTAGCTGCCGGGATCGACGACGAGCGGCGTTCCCGCGTGGTGATACTCGAACGACAACTGATCGTTGTGCTTGTGATTCCCGAAGCCGTTCGTGCCGACCACGCCGTTGGTGACGATCAGGCAGTGGTCGCCCGAGCGCATCACCGCGATCCCGGCGTGCGGAAACAGGCGTCCCGCCTCTTCACGATCCTGAGTCGGCAACGCTGTCCCCTTGAAATCCAGGCCCCACCAGGCGGCCTCCCACGACCCCGCGGGTCCGGCCAGCGCCATCCACGGCGGCTCGTGGAACATGACCGCCGCCGGTCCAAAAAGATGCCTCGCATCCTGTGGCGACGTTGTTCCATCCGCATTGAATTGGTGCAGCCGTCCATCGTCGGCATCGCCAACCTGAGGCATCAAGCCATCGGGCCGTGTCACCGCCGCGAGAAAGGCGATCATGCCGTGCAGGTGGGAACGGTAGGCGTTTGACATCGGCTCACCCTGGTGCTCCGCGAGCCGCGACGAGCCGAGAAACAATTCGGTCACCAGGCGGTGGTACGGAATCGACGATTCATAGTCCGCGCCGTCGGGCAGGACCTGCACCGTCATTTCGTGCTCGAGCGCCGCGCGCGCGAACGTGTTCCAGCCCGATCCTTGCGGCAGATCGGCGAACACGCCGCCGAGGAACAGCAGCCCCGCGAGATTGCTCAGAAAGTGATTGCTGGTCACCTCGTACGTATTCTCGAGATTTGCCCGAATGAACACGCCGTGGTCGAACAGCGCCGCATACGCCCGCGTCCAGAACGCATCGTCCAACGCAGGGCTCGCGCGCACCAACTCGAGACCGATCGCCCAGCTGACGGCGCGAAGCGCCACGTCCATCGTGCAGGTCCAATTGATGCCCATGCCGACGGGATTGGCTTCAACGAAATCGTCGGCCTGCCGGGAAATCTCGATGGCGAAGCGTTCGTCCCCGGTCAGCCGGTACGCCTGGCCAAGCGTGGCCCAGTGCTGGCAGCGCGCGAGCTCCCACGGATATTTGATATCGGCATGGCCCGGCCGCATCTCGTACAGATTCCACGCCCGATACGGAACTCCGCGCGGAAACCGGAGCTGTCGCACCGGATCCAGATACCAGTCGATGGGCATGTAGCCCGGAAGTCCCGAGCGATCGGGATCGAGCGGCACGTAAGGTCCACTTCCAAGCAGATCGAATTCGTGACGCAGCACGCGTTCTGCGGCTGCGATCGTGCGTTGGGTCTGTGCAACGTGATGTTCCCGCAGATTCGCAAGCGCGTCGGACGGAATGCTCACATACAGCGACGTGCGGTCGCGCCGGCGCCGGCACCACGCCATCGTCGACAGGCCGGCCGCAGCCACATCGGTGTCGAAGGTCGGCACCGGAGGTTGCTCCGGAAGGGCGGCGGCGACGGGCGACGGCTCGGTCGCCGAGCCGCGCCACAATCGAGCGAGGCGAGCCAGCATCAATGAGTGGGTTTACGAGCCTTGATCACGAGGTTCCAACCCATGATCCTGCCGAGGTATCGCCGCGGCACGCGAGCGAGCACTCTCGGGACCGCAGGCGCGTCCATCTGCCGCTGCAGGATTTCGATATCGGCGAAGCCGTGGAACAACTGGCGGAGGCCTGTCCTCGTGTACGCCTTCACGAGCGGATGCGCCGCGGCGTTGTCGGAACGTTCGACGGTGCGTGACATGATCTCACCCATCGAATATTTCCTGAGCTGCCCCTCCTTCAGCCCGATGTTCCACATCAGGTTGCGCCAGTAGTGCAGCGAGTCTTCGGCGTAGACCATCACGATGACGCGTCCGCCCGGCTTCAGCACCCGGAAGATCTCCTGGACGACGTGCCGAGTGTTTGGCGTGTGGTGCAGCACACCGTTGCTGTAGACAACGTCGAACGTGTTGTCGTCGAACAGGAGCGATTCGGCATCCTGCTGGACGAACTCGCCGGGCAGGCCGCGGACCGCGAAGTTCTCCCTGGCGAGCCGGAGATGTCCTGCCGACAGATCGACGTCCGTCACGCGGGCGCCGTGTCGCGCGAACTGGGCGAGGTCGGTTCCCATGCCGCCGCCAATCTCCAGCAGCTTCTCGCCGTTGTGACGATCGAACTCCATCGTCTCCGCCATCCAGGGCGCGTAGGACCCGTACCGGTAGTGTTCCGCCTCGAGAAACCACTCTTGTGTATGAGCCGGGGCCACCGTGACGTAATGGGATCCTGCCGGATCGTGGTTCCACTGTCGCTGGACTTGATCTTTGTATGCGTCACCGGTGGCGATCACATGCTGGGATCGCGTCAGTCTGTCTGATGCCGGCGCGCCGGCGGCGAGCGCCATTCCATCGTCGATCGGTCCCGCCGGACTCCTGGGCTTGCGCCGGAGATCGGGTGCGAGATCCGCCCCGATCGCGGCGCCGGCGGCAAACCGCCAGAGGTTCGCGACGTGACGCGTCCACGAATAGTGGTCCAGCGCAGCTTGACGCGCATTTCGCCCCAGGGCGCGAGCGAGATCCGGCTGTGCGGCCAGGGCGACGGCACCCTGGACAAATTGCTCCACGTCGCCGGGCGCGCAGAGGACGGCACGTTCGCGTGTCACGTCGGTCCCGCGCGCCGCCTCCTCGGATGTCAGCGCCGGGGACAGCACCTGTCCAATCTGTTCGAGATCGCTGGCGACGATCCCACCGCCGAGCGCCATGTACTCGAACACCTTGGTCGGCGATCCGAAGAACTTGCTGTCGATCATGTGCGTGCTGTGCGGCGAGACATAGACGTCGCACGCCTTGAGCAGGCGCGCGCCCTCCGCCTGCGCGACCCGGCCCGCGAACACGACCCGCTGTTCCAGACCGAACGAGGCCACGGCACGATCCACGAGGTGCTTGAAATGGCCGTCGCCGATCAACAGGAACTTTGCACCCGGAGCGGCCTGACACACTCGAGGGATCGCCTCGCTCAGCACGTCGATGCCGTGCCAGCCTCCGAATGTGCCCGTGAAGCCAATCACGCGATCGGACGGTTCGAAGCCCACGTCCCTTCTGATCGACTCGCGCTCACTCGAAAGCGGCGGGGCGTAGACCTCGAGATCGACGCCGTTTGGATTCACCAGGATCTTCCCCGGGTCGACACCGCGCGATACCAGATCGGTGCGGACCTCGGCCGAAACCACGCTGATTAACGTCGCCTGTTCGAATGCCAGCGCTTCGGCCTCGAGATACTCGGCTTCGAACACGTACCCGCTGCCTTCGAAACTGCGCCTCATCGAGATCTCGGATCCGTTGTACTCGACGATGTATGGCACGCCGAATTCGGCGCTGAGCAGCGCGGCCGTCGAGTTCCCGAGGCAGAGCCGTTCGTAGATATATGCCGGGCGTAATTCTGCGAAGGCCGATCGCAGGAGATTCAGGTAATGCGGCGACGCCGACGCGATGTCGTCCTCGTTGTTCGTCGCGCTGGGCGGCGGCATGACGATCTGGCGGATTCCGTAGTCGTCGAGGAGCGGGAACCGGTTCGCCATGAAGCACGCAAACGATTCCGTCACCCGCGCCAGCTCCTTCGCGACGTAGCAGGTATGACCGTAGCTGCCACCGGAGACGATCGGCGCCCAGAAGTCCATTCGGAGGTAAACGCCGTATCCCCGGATGGGGTGCTGTGGATCGGGAAGATGATCGAGCGGAGGAAATGGGACGGCCTTCGCGGCCTGGCGCGCGTCCCGGAGAGCGCCGAGCCGCTTGGCGTGCCGAATCATCGGGGCTTGAACGGCCGGCCGGGCTGTTCCAGCAGCTGCCGGCGTGGCGTCCGCCGGCGGCGTGTCTGGAGCCGCGTCGATCACCGGCCGGGCCATCATGCGGCCGATACGCTTCAGGACCCATCCCGGCATTTCCCGCGGCGGCATGTCCCGCAACGCGTAGCTGACACGCCTCGGAATGGAAACC
>WNFX01010370.1_pt1 | contig 10296 bp, 10 predicted proteins | sample 5400111 | NCBI WGS metagenome assembly WNFX01 (sample SAMN13153363, study PRJNA577476) | soil metagenome | isolation source: 40 cm soil or saprolite under grassland replicate 1 | place: USA:California | collected 2016-06-15 | reverse complement strand
CCGGTGATCGATGGGGCGACCGGCGTGGTCGTCTCGCTCTCCGACCGCGGCACGTCCCGGTCCATGCTGACCGACCGCGGGGTGGGGCCGCTGCTCGCCGCGGATGCCCTGGCCGACGGCTGGTTCACCGGCTGTTGCCTGCTGCACCTGCCCGCCTACAGCCTGGCGAGCGAGCCCATCCGGGGCGCCGCGCTGGCCGCGGCCGCCCGCGTGCCACGGCTCAGCGTCGACCTGTCGTCCACAGCCGTGCTGCGCGATCACGGCGTCGGCCGGTTCCGGGACCTGCTCGCCGAACTGCGGCCGGAGACCGTGTTCGGCACCGAGGCGGAGGCGGAGCTCATCGGGGATCTGCCAGGATCCGACCTGGTGGTGAAGCTCGGCCCGCGCGGTGTGCGCGCCGCGGGCGTGGTCCACCCGGCGCGGCCCGCCCGCGCCGTCGACTCGACGGGCGCCGGCGACGCGTTCGCGGCGGGATACCTGCTCGGGGGGGTCAGCCTGGGCCTGACCGCGGCGGCCCGGGCGGTGGCGGCGATGGGAGCGATGCCATGACGATCACCCCGCGGCTGAGCCAGGAGGTCGAGGCGGCGCTGCGGGCCGGCGGCCCCGTGGTGGCGCTGGAGACGACGCTGGTGTCGCACGGCTTCCCCGGCGCGCAGGGAGTGCAGGTAGCCCTGGCGGCGGAGGCGCGCGTCCGGCAGGCGGGCGCCGTCCCGGCCACGATCGGGATCGTGGATGGCATGGTCCGGGTCGGGCTCACCGTGGCTGAGCTGGAACGTTTCGCTAGCGCGGGCCCGTCGGCGCGCAAGGCCGGGCCGCGCGACCTCGCCGCCTGCGTGGTCCAGGGCGGGCTGGGCGCCACCACCGTCGGCGGCACGCTGGCGGTCTGCCGCCTGGCCGGGATCGCCTTCATGGCCACCGGCGGGACCGGCGGGGTGCACCGCGGTTTCGCGGCCAGCCTGGACATCTCCGCCGACCTGCCGCAGATCGCCAGGACCCGGGCGCTGGTGGTGTCCTCGGGGGTGAAGTCCATCCTGGATGTGCCGGCCACCGCCGAGCTGCTGGAGACCCTCGGCGTGCCGGTGCTCGGCTGGCGGACCAGCACGCTGCCGCTGTTCTACAGCGCCGCGGGCGGCCCACCGGTATCCGCGGTGGTGAGCTCGGCGAAGGAGGCGGCCCTCATCACCGCCGCCCACTGGCAGCTCAACGATTCCGCCGGGGTACTGCTCACCCAGCCCCCCGAGCCGTCGGTGGAGATCGAGCCGATCATCGCCGAGGCGGTCGCCCGGGTGGAGAGCCAGGGTGTGCGCGGGCAGTCAGTAACCCCGGCCGTGCTGGCGCTGGTGCACGAGCTGACCGACGGCCGCAGCGCGGAGGTGAACCGGCTGCTCATCGCCGACAACGCGGCGCTTGCCGCCGAGGTCGCCGTCAGCTGGCCGGGCGGGCTGAGTAGCGAGGCGGGGGATGGGATCGGCTGACGGTGAGGAGCCCGGGCCGCCGCTCCGGGCCGGTGGAACGCAGGCGCAGCAGGTCATGACCGCCGGGCGGCAGCGCGCCGCGGGCATCTATGGCGCGATCATCACGGCGGCGATCATCGCGGCCGTCGGCGACCACCTGCGCACCCTGGCGCTGGCGGTCTCGGTCCTGGTCACGCTGCTGGTGTACTGGGTCGCCGAGGAGTACGCCGAACTCCTGGGCGAGCAGGTGACCGGAGGCCGCCTGCCCACGTGGGCATACGTCCGGGCGGCGCTGGCCCACACCTGGCCGATGGTCAGCGCCTCCTACCTGCCGCTGCTGGCGCTGGTGCTGGCCCGGCTGGCCGGGGCCTCGGCATCCGCCGCCACCAACTACGGCCTGGCGGCGGCGATCCTCCTGCTGACCTTCCACGGCTGGTCCGCCGGCCGCGCGTCCCAGCTCCGCGGCTGGCCGCTGGCCGGCGTCACCTCGATCGCCGCCGTGCTCGGGCTGATGATGGTCGTGCTCAAGGACCTGGTGCTCATTCACCTGCACTGAGCCAGCCGCGGGCGCGGCGCCGGGCCGCGAGCGCGTCTACTCGCCGGTCTGGTCGTCCACCTCGGCGCCGGGAGCGTTCTCCTTCACCGACTCGATTCCGCGATGACCGGCCTGGTGACCGCGACGAGAGCGCCAACCTCGTCCGCGACCGGATTGCTTTGCCGGCCCTCCCTTATTTCCGTGGCGGCAGTGTAAGCCCCCTACATGGCTGCAGAAAGCCACAGAACCGGCCCATGATGGCACCGTAAGCTGAATAGCGGTTCGGACTCGGTTGTGACCGTTTCGTCCGCGGGCGCGGTTCCCGGTTCCGTCAGAGGCATTCAATACCATGGGCCTGTGAGCACTCGCTACGATACGTCGGGCGTGCCACCGCAGGGCGGTTATGTGGCCAAGCAATGCCCGGTCCGCGCCCAATGGGACATCATCAGGCCATGTGAGCCCTTGCCGGCGTCGCCGGTGCTTGCGCGCCGGTTCGCGCGGGGCCAGCAATTCGAGGAAGAAGTCGCCGCCCGCCTTCTCGCGCTTCACCCGGCGGCTCACGTCATTCCCGGCCGGGCGCGGGCCGGGCGCGAGGATGCCACGCTCGGTGCGATGAAGGCCGGGCGTCCGCTCATCCTGGGCGGGCGCCTGCCCGTCGATCTCGGTGGTCGGCGGGTGGGCGAGCCCGACCTGCTGGTGGCCGGGACGGGCGGCCCGGGGTACCGGCCGGTGGACATCAAGCACCACCGGTGCCTCGACGCCGGCCCTGGTGGCTGGCCGTCCCGCTGTTCGCCGCTGGACGGCCCGGTACCGGAGGCGGCGGAACTGGTGCCGGGCTTCTCGGCCCGCGCGCACAGGGAAGATCTCCTCCAGCTCGCCCATTACCAGCGCATGCTCGAAGCGTGCGGGATGGCTGCGCCGGGGAAGCGCCTGGGCGGCATCATCGGCGTCGACGGCGTCGTCACCTGGTACGACCTGGATGCCCGCCGCTGGGCAACCCCGTCCGCGACCGGCCGGCCGAAGCGGCGTTCCACCATGGAGGTGTACGACTTCGAGTTCGCCTTCCGCCTCGACGTCCTCGCGGTCGCCGCCCAGCACCGGGCCGACCCGTCGGTCCCGCTGCTCGTGGTGCCGGTGCGGATCGGCGAGTGCGCGGAATGCCCCTGGTGGTCCTGGTGCGGCCCGCGGCTCCGGGCCGGATCCGGCGACCCGAGCCTGCTGCCGCGGCTTGGCTGGCGGGAATGGCGCATCCATCGCGGCCACGGCGTCACCAGCCGGGCGGCGCTCGCTGCGCTCGACCACCGCACCGCCACCCTGGTCGCGGGCCGGGTGGACCTGCGGCCGATCACGTCGGCGCTAGGCGCCCGGCCCGATGACACGCCGGTCACGGCCATCATCGGGGGCCGGAAGCGGGCGCAGCTCGCACGCTTGCGCGCGGCGGGCATCCGCACGCTGGGCGATGCGCGGACCCTGAGCCTGCGCACGGCGGCCTACTGTGACCAGCCGATGCGGGGCCTGCCCGAGCAGATCGATCGGGCCCGGGCCGCTCTCGGCGATTCCCCCGTCTACCGGCGCCGCGGCGTCACCCGGGTCGAGGTGCCCCGCGGCGAGGTCGAAGTGGACATTGACATGGAGAACGTCGAGGAGGGCGTCTACCTCTGGGGCGCCCTGGTCACCAACCGGCCGGCCGGCCGCCCCGGGCCCGCCGGCTACCGCGCGTTCTGCACCTGGGAACCGATGACCGGGGAGGCCGAGGCCCGGCTGTTCACCGAATTCTGGGCCTGGCTGTCCGAGCTGCGCGTTGCCGTGGCGTCCGCGGGCCTGCTGTTCCGCGCCTACTGCTACAACGCCGCCGCCGAGAACACCCAGATGCGCCGCATTGCCGGGGGCACCGGCCTGCGGGATGCGGTGACCGCCTTCACCGGGAGCGAGGAGTGGGTGGACCTGCTGCGCGTGTTCGAGACGCAGCTCCTGACGGGATCCTCGGCCGGGCTCAAGGCGGTGGCCCCGCTGTCCGGCTTCGCCTGGGACGTTGCGGACCCCGAGGGCGCCGGGTCCATGCTCCGCTACGACGAGGCCGTCGGCCCGGGCGACCCCGCCGTGGCGCAGGCCGCCCGCGACTGGCTGCTCGCCTACAACCGCAACGACGTGGAGGCGACACTCGCCCTGCGGGAATGGCTGGACCGGGCCGGATCCGGCTTCCCCTCGGCCGCCGACCTCGGGCCGTGACGCGCCCGTGCGCCCAGCAGTGGCTGCATATCCCAGGGCGTCGCGGCCCTGCCACCAGCAGGCGGTTGAGTGCGCACATGGCCGTCAGAGGAGCGGTTTGCGCACGCTTCGCCCGGCTTGCCCCACCCGCCCGTTCCCCGGTGCGCCCGGCATCCATGCCCGGCGTGAGCGATGATGAGGACATGCGTGTGGTGATTGTGAACGAGTGCGGCGGGCCCGATGTCCTGACCGTCGCGGACCGGGAGGACCTCCAGCCCGGGCCCGGCCAGCTGCTGGTGGACGTCGCCGCCGCCGGGGTCAACTACATGGACATCTACCAGCGGGAAGGCCGCCCGCCTTACGGCCGCGACCTGCCGTTCGTGCCCGGGTCCGAGGGGGCGGGTACGGTGGCCGCGCTGGGGCCGGGCGCCGAGGGGTTCGCCGTGGGTGACCGGGTGGCGTGGGCCGGCGCGCCGGGGTGTTACGCCGAGCAGGCGGTTGTCCCGGCGGCCTCCGCGATCAGCATCCCCGACGGGGTCGATACCAGGGTCGCCGCTGCCGTCATGCTGCAGGGCATCACCGCTCATTACCTGTGCCACAGCACCTACCCGGTCGCTCCCGGCGACACGGTGGTGGTGCACGCGTCGGCCGGCGGCGTCGGCCTGCTGCTCACCCAGATGGTCAAGATGCGCGGCGGCATCGTCATCGCGACCACCTCCACCCCAGCCAAGGCCGACCTGGCCCGGCAGGCCGGGGCCGACCACGTCACCGGCTACGGGGAGTTCGGCTCGGTGGTGCAGGAGGTCACCGGGGGGACCGGGGCGGCCGCGGTCTACGACGGGGTCGGCCAGGCCACCTTCGACGCCAGCCTGGCGGCGGTCCGCCCGCGCGGCATGATGGTCCTGTACGGCGGGTCCAGCGGGCCGGTTCCCCCGTTCGAGCTCCAGCGCCTCGCCGGGGCCGGCTCACTGTTCATCACCCGTCCCACGATGATCCATTACATCGCCAGCCGGGAAGAGCTGGTGTGGCGGACCGGTGACCTGTTCACCTGGATCGTGGAAGGCCGGCTCTCGGTCCGGATCGGCGGCAGCTACCCGCTCGCCGAGGCCGCCCGCGCCCACGATGACCTCGCCGCGCGGCGCACAACGGGGAAGCTGCTGCTCCTGCCCTCGTGACCGCGGCAACCCGGAACGGTGCCGCCATCGCGGACCCGAGCCCGTCACGGTCCAAGCCCGACCGGGGCCTGCTCACCTCGCGGGTCGAGGTCCGCGTGGCGGGCGGGGAGGCCGTGATGACCATGACCGCGCTGAACATGATCCGCCGCCGGCCGGACGGCGCGGGCTGAACGGCGTGGCCGCGATCGTCACGCGGCCACGGTCACCGGGCGACGTCCCTCTTTCCGTCCGGGATCAGCACGCTCAGCAGCCATGTCACCACGCTGATGATGATCGCTCCCAGGAACGCGGGGACGAACCCGGTGATGTGGAATGGCAGCGACAGCCAGCCGGCCACCACGCTGGCCAGCCACAGCAGCAGGGCGTTCACGACCAGCGCTACGAGCCCGAGCGTCAGTATGTAGAACAGGCACCCGATCGTCTTGATGATCGGCTTGAGAAACGCGTTGATCAGCCCGAAGATCAGGGCCACCGCGATCAGGGTCAGCAGCTTCGAGGCCGTCGACCCGGCGGTCAGCTGGATGCCGGGCAGCACCGCCGTCGCCACCGCCAGCGCGGCGGCCGAGACGGCGACGCGCAGCAGGAAACGCATGGGGCAATCTTGGCATTCCGGCACCGATCATGCCATCGGCGGGCCCGGCGCCGCGCGGGAGGCGGCTCCGGCGCCACCGGCCCGCCTTATGGCCACCGGAAATGGACGAAGAGCCGCCCGAAGTTCTTGGAGTCCTTCTCGACGCGGTGGTAGAGCGCCTTGATCTCTTTTTGCTCCAGGAACCTGAGCACCCGCTTCTTGAGCTGCCCCGAGCCCTTGCCCGGGATGATCTCAACGAGAGGGGCCTTCTTCGCCACGGCCTCGTCGATGATCGCCTGCAGGGCCCGGTCGATGTCCTGCCCGCGGTTGTAGATATCGTGCAGGTCGAGCTTCAGCTTCATGCCGCCGTCTCCGCTCCCGGGCTGCCTCCACGGTACGCGGCCCGGGCGCGCCCGGGGGATCTATGCCTCACGCGGCAGGCGGGCGGTCTACGAACGGCGCTCGAGCCCCAGCCGCCGGATGATCTCCCGCACGACGTCGGCGGGCGGGGCATCGTCACCGACCACGATCACTCGTTCGGTGGGAAGGGGCGGTTCGACCGCCGCCAGCTGGCTGTCCAGCAGTGCCGGGCGGAAAAAGTGGCCGTGCCGGCCCTTCAGCCGGGCGACCAGGGTCTCGCGGTCAATCACCTCCAGGAAGACCATCCGCAGCTCCGGGCGCCCGTCGAAGAGCTGGTCGCGGTAGGAGCGCTTCAGCGCTGAGCACGCGATGACGCCCGAGCGGCCCGCCGCGGCGCGCTGGTCGATCCACGCGGCCACGGCGCCCAGCCAGGGCCGGCGATCCTCGTCGGTGAGCGCGTGGCCGGCCTTCATCTTGGCGATGCTGGCGGCGGAGTGCAGGTCGTCGCCGTCCTCGAATTCCCAGCCCAGTTCCCAGGCCAGCAGGGAGCCGATCGTCGACTTGCCGCTGCCGGCCACACCCGCCACGATCACGATCATCGAGCCGGAGCCCCCATCACTCGTCGGCCAGCCGGCCGGCCTGTCACGCCCGCCCCCCACGGTACTCATCCCGGGCGTCGCTCATCGCCCGGCCCGGCGCGGAAATGTCAGCTGGGGCCTACCGTGGTGGCATGACATCGCCGGCCCGTCCGCCCGGGCATACCGCTCCGCATGGCGCGGGTGGCACCAGCGTGCTGGTCGTGGAAGACGACGCGGGGATCGCGACGCAGCTGGTGCGGGGTCTGAGCCGCAGTGGGTACACCGTCGATCACGTCACGACCGGCCGGGAGGCCCTGGACCGGGCCGATCCCGACGTGGTCCTGCTGGACCTGGGCCTGCCGGACGGCGACGGTGTGAACGTCTGCCGCCAGCTGAGCCAGCGGTCCGGGCTGGCGATCATCGTGGTGACCGCCCGGGGTGAGGAGCCGGAACGGGTCCTCGCCCTGGACGCGGGGGCGGACGACTACCTGGTCAAGCCGTTCGGCCTGGCCGAGCTGCTGGCGAGGATCCGGGCGGTGCTGCGGCGGGTCCACCCCGGTGACGGTGTGCTCAGGCACGGCCCGCTGATGGTGGACGTGCGCGCCCGGAAGGTGACCGTGGCCGGGCGCGAGGTGGCGCTGACCCCCAAGGAGTTCGACATCCTGGAATGCCTGGCCGTCGACCCGGGCCGGGTGGTCAGCCGGCAGGAGATCCTGGAGAGAGCCTGGGACGCCCACCGGTACGGGCCGACCAAGGTGCTGGATGTGCATGTGGCCGCGCTCCGCCGCAAGCTCGGCATGCCGGGGCTGATCGAAGCCGCCTACGGCAAGGGCTTCCGCCTCGGTGGCCTGTGATGGCCCGCCGGATCGTGCTCACCATGCTGGTGCTGGTCAGCGCCCTGCTGGTGACGGCGGTGGCGCCGCTCGGGCTGCTCATCGCCGGGCGTGAGCAGGCCTCCTTCCGGATGGAAACCGTCTTGTCCGCGCAGACCCTGGCATCGGCGGCGGAGAGAAGCCTCATCGACCACACCCCCGGCCCGGTGCTGGCGGCGTCCCTCGTGCAGGCGCGCGCGCCCAGCGACGATGTCTGGGTCTACAACGCGGACGCCCAGATGGTCGGAAGCTTCGGGGGCGCGAGACGGGAGAACGTCCCCGTCCCGCCGGGCGCCATCACCGGCGTTATGCGCCGGGGCAACATGATGACCGTCACCACGCGCGGCGGCGAGCTGCGGGTCACCTTGAGCGTGGATGGCACCGGGAGCAGCCGCCCGGCCGGGGCGCTGGTGCTCGCCCGCCCGACCGGCGAGCTCGATGACCGCCTTCGCATGCTCTGGACCTGGCTGATCGGGGTGGCTGCGGTAGGCCTGCTGGCGGCGGCCATCGGTGCGGTCATGCTCGCGCGGTGGGTGGGGCGGCCGCTGTCCGACCTGGACGCGGCCGCGCAGAAGCTCGGCGGCGGTGCGCTGGACACCCGTTCCCCGACCGGGCACGGGCCGCCCGAGGTACAGCGCCTGGCCCTGACGTTCAACAACATGGCGGGGCGGCTCGAGGCACTGGTCCACGGTCACCAGGCCATGATGGCCGACGTCTCCCATCAGCTCCGTACCCCGCTCGCCGCGCTCCGGCTGCGGCTGGACCTGCTCACCCAGGACGCTGATCAGGCCACCGCCGCCGAGCTGGCCGCCGCGCAAGGCGAGATCGCCCGGCTGTCCCGACTGGTGGACGGCCTGCTGGCGATCGCTCGCGCGGAGAACGTGGTGGGCACGCCGGTGGAGGTCGCCGTGGACACGGTGCTCGGCGACCGGGACGCGGCCTGGCGGCCGATCGCCGAGGAGCGCGGTGTCGAGCTCACGACGGCGTGCCCGGGCCCGGTGCGGGCCAGCCTCGGGGACGGCCACCTGGAGCAGATCCTCGACAACCTGCTGGCCAATGCGCTGGACGCGGTTCCGGCCGGCGGCCATGTCAGGGTCAGCGCCGCCGCCACCGGCCTCGGAGCCAGGATCACCGTCGCCGACGACGGGCCGGGCATGAGCCGCCCGCGGCAGGAGGCCGCGTTCCGCCGCTTCGCGAGCACCAGCCCGCCGGGGGCCGGCCTGGGCCTGGCCATCGTGCACCGGCTGGTGACGTCCAACGGCGGGTCGGCCACCTTGTCGGACACCCCGAGGGGCGGCCTGACCGTCACCGTTGACCTGCCCGGGAGCCAGCCGGACCGGGCACGCCGGGCCGGCGTGGCGGCCACCGGGCGGGATTTACCGCTCCCGGACGGTTCCTGAACCGGCGGCCCTGGCGGGCAGCCGTGCCGCGGTGCGATTCAATCGGCTCGTGAGCGCCGTGCGGCCCCCGGGCGAGGACGCGGACGTGCCGGCCTTCTGCCGGGCGCTCGGCGTGCCCGGGCTGGCGGACGTGCACGTGCATTTCCTGCCGCCCCGGCTGCTGCGCCGGGTGTGGGAGTACTTCGACGCGGCCGGGCCGCTGGTGGGCATCACCTGGCCGATCCGCTACCGCTGGCCGGACGAGCAGCGCGTCGCGCACCTGCGCGCGCTCGGCGTCCGGATGTTCAGCGCCCTGGCCTACGCGCACCGTCCCGGCATAGCCGCCGATCTCAACGCGTGGACGCTGGAATTCGCCCGCGCCACCCCGGGCTGCCTGCCGTCGGCGACGTTCTACCCCGAGCCCGGCGTCACCGCCTACGTCCTGGCGGCGCTCGACGCCGGCGCGCGGGTGTTCAAGGTCCCACACCGGCCCGGAACCGTTCGCGGCGCTGCTCGCCCGCCACCCCGGGCTGACCGCGATCGTGGCGCACCTGGGTGCCCCGGACTACGAGCCGTTCCTGGACCTGGCCGAGACGTACGAGCGGGTGGCGCTGGACACAACGATGGTACGCTTACCACGCCCCTACTGCTACCCTTTTGGCATGACCACACGCAGCGATCTCCGGGCCGTGATCTACGTCCGCATCAGCCTCGACCGCTCCGGCAACGCCCTTGGTGTCGAGCAGCAGGAAGCCGACTGCCGCGCCCTGGCCGACCGGCTCGGCCTGGACGTCCGCGAGGTCTACGCGGACAACGACGTCAGCGCCTCCGGGTACTCGAAGAAGGTCCGGCCCGGGTACCGGCGCATGCTGCGCGACCTGGAGGCCAGCCCGGCCGACATCATCGCCATGCACAGCGACCGGATGTACCGCCAGATGGGCGAGCTGGAAGAGCTGGTCAAGATCGTGGAGCGGCTCAGCGTCACCATCCACACCGTGCACGCCGGGGACATCGACCTGACCACCGCCTCAGGGCGCATGACGGCCCGGGTGGTTGGCGCCGTGGCGCAGCACGAGAGTGAGCGCATGTCCGAGCGCCGGAAGGCCCGCAAGGTGGCCCAGCGGCTGGCTGGCGAGTACCACGGCGGGCCCCGCCCGTTCGGGT
>WNFX01007404.1_pt1 | contig 10296 bp, 9 predicted proteins | sample 5400111 | NCBI WGS metagenome assembly WNFX01 (sample SAMN13153363, study PRJNA577476) | soil metagenome | isolation source: 40 cm soil or saprolite under grassland replicate 1 | place: USA:California | collected 2016-06-15 | reverse complement strand
CTTCCCGCAGTTCCTGCCCAGGCACGGCCCGGTCTTCGGCACCACGCTGGCGCTGGCCTCGGTGCAACTCGTCCTCGACACCGCCTACTGCATCGGCATCGTACTGCTCGCGTCGCGGGCCCGGCGCTGGCTGTCCCGCGCCGCGATACGCCGCCGGCTGGAACGCGTCCTGGGCGCCACCCTGGTAGCGCTCGGCATCGACCTGGCCGCCGCGTCCCGCTGAGCCGGCCGGGGCGGGCTCAGCGGGACGCGGCGGCTGCCGCCGGGTTTAGCCGGGCGTAGCGGCCAGTTCGCGCAGCCGGCGCCGGGAGACCTTGCCCGTCGCACCGAGGGGAAGCTCCGGTACCAGGCAGAACTCGGTGGGCCGCTTGGGCCGCGGCAACGCCGTCGAGCACGCCTCGCGCAGCGCGTCCGCCAGGTCAGGGAAATCGGGTGACCCGACCGGGACCACGTAGGCGACCGGCCGCTGCCCGAGGACTTCGTCGCTGGCCGCGACCACCACGGCGGACCGGACCCCGGGCTGGGTGAGCAGGAACTCCTCGATCTCCCGCGGGTAGATCTTCTCCCCGCCCCGGTTGATCACGTCGTCGGACCGGCCGGCCAGGAACAGGTAGCCGTCCTGGTCCAGGTGGCCGAGGTCGCCGGTCTCGAGCCAGCCGTCGGCGTCGATGGCGCCGGCCGGGCCGCCCGCCGCGTACTCGGTGATGACGCCCGGGCCCCTGATCTGCACCCGGCCGATCGTGCCGGGCGGGCACGGCCGGAGCAGGTCCCCGTCCCGGCTGACCACCCGGACCTCGGTGCCGGCGGGGCGGCCGGCCGAGCCGGCCTTGCGCGGCCCGTCCAGCGGGTTGGCGGTGATCATGCTGGCCGCCTCGGTCATCCCGTAGGTCTCCACCACCGGGATGCCGAACGAGTCCTCGAACCGCTCGAGCGCCGAGGGAGCCAGCGGAGCGGAGGCCGAACGGATGAACCGGACTCGCCCCGGCACCGCCACGGGCGGATCCATGGCCAGGATCGTGATGATCGCGGGCACCGCGTTGATCCAGGTGATCTGCCGTGTGCCGATCAGCTCCCAGAACCCGCGCCGGCTGAACTTGCGGTCGACCACCAGGCAGGCCCCGGCGGCCAGGGTGCCGAGCAGCCCCACCACCTCGGCGTTGATGTGGAACAGCGGCAGGCAGCAGTAGCCGCGGTCGGCCGGGGTCAGCCGGTGGTGCGCGGCGACGGAACGGGCCACGTGCATCAACTGGTCCTCGCGCAGCAGGATGCCCTTCGGCGTCCCGGTGGTCCCGCTGGTGCACAGGAAGATCCCGCCGCGCCCGGGCCCGGCGGGGACCAGATCGCGCTCTGCCCCGGCCGCCTGGCCACGATCCCCGGGCAGAGGCAGGCCGAGCACGGGAAGCCCGGACTCCAGGTCATCGCCGACCAGCGCCCACGGCTGCGCCACCTTCAGCACCCGCGCCACGTCCGCAGCGGGAGCGCCCGGGTCGAGCGGCACCGCCACCCGGCCCGCCGCGAGGATGCCGACTAGCGCCGCGGCGTAGCCGAACACACCCGGCAGCCGGACCGCCACCCGGGCGCCGGGAGGTATCCCGGCCTCGTCCAGGTGACGGGCCCAGGCTCGCGCCGAGCGCTGCAGCCCGGCGTAGGTCAGCGTGGCGGTGCCGGCCGCATCCTCGAGGTAGGGGGCGTCGCCCCGGCTGGCCGCCGCCTCGTCGATCTGCTCTGTCAGCACAGTCATGTTCCGTTCTGATCGGTCGTGGTGCCCGCCGCGCCGGCCGCGACCGGCACGGGCTCAGGCACCGGCACAGGCTCGGGCACCCGCACTCGCCGCGGCAGCAGGGTGCGCCAGGGTTCCTGCTTGCGCCCGGTCAGCGGCACGGCCAGCGGCGTGCGGGCCAGCAGGGCGGTAAGCAGGATGCCGCCGAAGTAGGCGGTCGCCACGGTCAGCGGGACCCACATCCAGAAGGGCGCGCGGTCCACGAAGGTCTTCCAGCCGAGCGCGCCCAGCGAGGTGATGAAGATCATCTGGGCCAGGTAGATGCCGTACGCGTTGTCCGAGCCGATGCGCACCGCGGCCTTGGTCCGCCGCGACCGCCAGGGCCGCACCAGGTACATCCCGGCCAGGTACGCGAGGGCGATCACGCACACGTTGAACGGGATCACGCTGGGCTGGAACGGGTCGCTGCCGTGGCCGAGTATGTGGGTGAACCCCTCCCTGGACAAGTAGTACACGGCTTCGGCGAAGACGGCCGAGGCCACGGTCAGGAACACGACCAGGGGCGCGTTCCTGACCACCCAGTCGTGCACGTCGCTCAGGTGGAAGGCGACGATGGCGCCGCCGAGCAGGTAGAGGACGTAGCACGCGGCGTTCTCCTGGCCGTAGGCGACCACCACGTCGGGGAGCAGCTTCCAGTGCATCGCGATCGACATCGCGAACTGCGCCGCCACCGTGGCCGCGAGGACCAGGCCGTGATGCCCCTTCGTCCGTCGCAGCAGCACCAGGACCAGCGGGAACAGGACGTAGAACTCCATGATCACGATCAGGAAGTACAGCTGGTTGTAGCCGACCTCGAGCAGGTGGCCGAAGTGCGCCAGCGCCATGGACGGGGTCGCGGTGTAGCTCGCGTCATGCAGCACGTACGGGAACCAGAGGAAGTAGATGAGGTTCCAGCACAGGTAGGGGACCCCGACCGAGACGAAGCGGCGCCAGTAGAACTTGCGCCATCCGTCGCGCTTCAGCCCGGCGTAGGCGTACGTCAGCATGCACGCGGAAATGAAGAAGAACACCTCGCGCGACACGTGCAGCAGAAGCAGCGTGGCGTTGGAGAGCACGGCCGCCCCCGCGGGCGCGAAGGTGATGATCGTGTGCGTGCTGACCACGCCGACCTGCTTGATCGGCCGCATGGCGTCGACCTGGTCGAGCCGCTGGCGGCCGGCCATCAGTACATCATCCGCGGATCACGGTAATGCTTGAACTCCAGCAGGTTCCCCGACGGGTCGAGCAGCACGAACGTGTGGTGCTCCTCCACCAGGCCCTCGAACCGGGTGGAGACCTCCTGGTAGAACGCGATCTTGCGGAGAACCGCGCACGCGTGCAGGGCCGCGAAGTCGGCCTCGTCGCGGAACGTGACGCCGAAGTGCCGCGGGTACAGGCTGGCCGGCCTCTCCGCGCTCATTCCCTCGGTGAGATGGCAGACCAGCTGGTCGCCGAAGAAGTCCACGGTGATCCGGTCCGGGTAGCGCCGGGCCAGCTTGCAGCCGAGCATGCTCACGTAGAACTGCTGGGCCGCGTCCAGGTCGTGGACCGGGATGGCCAAATGGAACACGTCATGGGTGGTTCGCATCGATGTCCCCTACTCGAAAGCTGCCAGCGTATCGGCGCGGAGCCCGAGCCGGAGGGTTTCCAGGCCGATCACGCCAGGCGCCGGGACGTTCCCGAGGTTCACGTCCGGCCCGAGCCTGGTGACGAAGTACGCCTGCAGCGTGGTGGACGGGGCCTCGAACAGCAGCCTGTCCTGGCTCAGTCCGGAGGCGAGCACGTCCTCGACCAGCCCGAACCGCAGCGCGCCGTCCGGGCGGCAGATCCCGGACCGGCCGCTCTCCCTGGCCTCCAGCGTGACCAGCGACGCCCCGGCGGCGAGGTCCTCGGCGATGTACTCGTTCCAGATCCGCGGCGGCAGCTGCTCGGACCGGTCGGGATCCTTGTATCCCACCTCGGAGATCACGGTGAAGTCGTCGGTCAGCTTGCGGATGTAGCTGGCCTTCTCCGAGTTGGACAGCGTGATCGTCCCGTTGGAGACCTCGATGTGCCGGCACGACCAGGTGTCGCAGAACTTCCGGTAATCGTCGAACCGGCCCTGCAGCACGTACTTCTCAAACAGCGTCCCGCCGAAGTAGAACCCGATGTCGTTCGCGGCCAGCACGTCGATCTTCGCCTGCAGCCCGGCGGTCACCACCGCCGTTCCCCAGCCGAACTTGACGAAGTCGATGTACTCAGCGGCCGACGAGACGAGGTCGGCGAAGTGCGCCACACCGATCCCGCCGTCAATGACCATCGTCAGGCCGTTCCGGCGCGGCTTGGCGGCCCGCGACGGCAAACGCAAAGCGGTCGGATTCATCGTTACTCCCTCTCATCTGGACTTGGCTCATCTGGACTTGGCTCATCTCGATCTGGCTCATCTGGAGCTGGGCCAGCAACCTGGTGCGGCCAGTCCGCAGGCGACCGCAGGATGCACCCGTTGCTGAGCGGCTCCCACCGCATCCGCTCGACCGGGATACCGCGCAGGTAGGCGTTCATCACCCGGAGCGTGCCGCCATGGGCCACGACCGCGATCTCCCCGGCCCGTTCGGCCCCCATGGTGCTGCACCGGGTCGTGAGCTCGTCGGCGAACCCGGCCACCCGCCGGTAGAACTCGCGCAGGGACTCCCCGCCGGCGGGCCGCGCGTCGGGCTCGACCACCGCCTCACCGCACAGCCCGTTGGCCGCCGGGCCGATGGCCGCGGTGGCGGCGCCCTCCAGCACGCCCAGGCACCGCTCGCGCAGCCTGGTGTCGCGGTTCACCGACAGCCCGGTCACCTCCGCCAGCGGTGCGGCGGTCTCCAGGGCACGGCGCAGGTCGCTAGCGTACAGCGCGCGGACCGGCCGGTCACGCAACTGGGCCGCGACGGCCCAGGCCTGGCGCTGGCCCAGCCGGGTCAGCCGGGCCTGATCGCAGTGCCCCTGGGCCAGGCCGAGAGTATTCCAGGTGCTCTCGCCGTGCCGGACGAGCCAGAGGACCTGCGTGCTCCGGATCATGACCGGCTAGATTGCCGGCTCTTTGTGAAAGACCAGTTAAATTACTGGCGCGTGTGGCAAGCTTCCAGCATCTTCTCAGGCTGATCTGATTCGGTAACAGGAATGAAGGCCGAACGTGCCGGGCAAAACCTTGCCCCCGCGCTGCGTGGCGAGCGGCTCCTGGTCGTGGACGACGATCCGGACGTCCGGGTTTCGCTGGAGCGCGCGCTGCGCTGCGCCGGATACGCCGTGACCACCGCGGTCCACGGCGCGGACGCGCTCGACGCGCTGGCCCGCGCGCCGGTGGACCTGATCGTCCTGGACGTGCTGATGCCCATGGTCGACGGGTTCGACGCGTGCCGCAGGCTCCGGGCCCGCGGCGACGCCACCCCCATCCTGGTGCTCACCGCCCGGGACGCCGTGGACGACCGGGTGGCCGGGCTCGCCGCCGGGGCGGACGACTACCTGGTCAAGCCGTTTGCCCTGGCTGAGCTGCTGGCCCGGGTCCAGGCCCTGCTCCGGCGCAGCCGGATCGGCCGGGACGTGCTCGGCTACGCCGACCTGACCCTCGACGTCACCGCCCGCAGGCTGACCCGCGGCGACCGGATGATCGAGCTGACCAGGACCGAGTTCGGCCTGCTCGAGCTGCTGCTGCGCAACGCCGAGCAGGTGATCAGCTACGACGTGATCCGGGAGCGGGTGTGGGGCTACGGCGAGGCGCCCGCGTCCAACGCGCTGCAGGTGTTCGTCGGCTTCCTGCGGCGCAAGCTCGAGGACGGGGGCGGTCCCCGGCTGCTGCACAACGTGCGCGGCGTGGGCTACGTGATCAGGACCGCCCCGTGACCGGCCGGCTGGCCCGGCTGCGCCCGCGCCGCCCGCTGATGCTGCGCACCCGGTTCACCCTGGCCGCGGCGGGCGCGGTCGCCGCGGTCACGCTGGCGGTGACCGCGGTGGCCTTCCTGGTGCTCCGCTCCGACCTGCAGGACCAGGTGCAGCAGCAGCTGCGGCAGCAGAGCGACGTGGTGTTCCGGGTGGCCCGGCACTACCACGGGCACATACCCGCGGGATGGGTCCCGCCGACCTCCGACCGGTTCGGGGTATCCAGCCCGTACGCACAGGTCGTGACCTCCAGCGGTGCGGTCTGGGCGCCGCCGGGCGAGGGCGGGCTGCTGGCGGCCGACACCGCCGCGAAGCAGGTCGCGGCCGGCCGGCACGGGTCCTATTACGCCGTGAGCAGGCTGGACGGGGTCCGTGCCATGGTGTACACCACGCCGCTGGCGCCCGGTCTGGCCGTGCAGCTGGCCGTGCCGCTCGCCACCGTGGACCAGGAGGTGACCAGCGTCGGCACCACGCTGGCTCTGCTCAGCGTGATCGGGGTCGCGCTGGCCGCGCTGGCCGGCTGGGCGGTGGCGCGGGCCGGGCTGGCGCCGGTCGGCCGGCTGGCGGCGGTCGCCGAGGACGTGTCGGCGACCGGGGATCCGGGCCGCCGGGTGGAGGTGCACCGGGCCGACGAGCTCGGCCGGCTGGCCGCGTCGTTCAACACCATGCTCGGCGCGCTGCAGCGGTCGCTGTCCGCGCAGCGACAGCTGGTCAGCGACGCCAGCCACGAGCTGCGCACCCCGCTGACCAGCCTGCGCCTCAACGCCGAGATGCTCGCCGCCGGGCCCGGCCTGCCCGAACCCGAGCGCCGGGAGGTGCTCGACCGGGTGGTCGCCCAGGTCGCCGAGCTCGGCCAGCTGGTCGCCAGCGTCACCGAGCTGGCCCGGGACGAGTCGCAGCCCGGCCCGCTCGGCGAGGTGGGGCTGCACCGGGTCGTCGAGGCCAGCCTGGCGGGCGCCCGGCGGGACTGGGCCCAGACCGTCTTCACGGCGGAGCTCGAGCCGTGGACGGTGACCGGCAGCCCCGACAGCCTGCAGATCGCGGTCAGGAACCTGCTGGACAACGCGGCCAAGTTCGGCCCGCCCGGCGTCCAGGTCGAGGTGTGCCTGCGGGCCGGCGAGCTCGCCGTACGCGATCACGGCCCGGGCATCGCCCCGGCCGACCTGCCCCATGTCTTCGACCGTTTCTACCGGGCGCCGTCGGCCCGCGGCGTCCCCGGCTCCGGCCTCGGGCTGTCCATCGTCCGCCAGGTGGCCGAGCGTCACGGCGGAACGGTCCGGGCCGAAGCCGCCCCCGGAGGGGGAACGCTCATCCGCCTCTGGCTGCCAGGCCAGGCAGGAGGCTGGGCGAATCCAGCGCCGGACGCCGCGCTGGCCGGTTCAGCGCCCTGATCGGCGGGCTCTGCGCCCGGGACGGTGATGGTGCAGAGGGCCGCGTCGCTTCCGGCCGGGGCCGGATGGACCCCGTGCTGCCGCAGGACCCCCGCTACCGTGCCCGCGATCCACGCGTCGCCCAGCGGCGAGGGGTGCAGCCCGTCACGCGCGCGGGGGAACCGCCATCCCGACGCGAGCGGGTCCATGATGATCACCTGGGGGTCGGCGGCCCTGGCCCCGGCCACGATCGCCTGGTCGATGGGGTAGAGGGCGGGCTTGCGCGTGCGCCCGGCGAACACCGTCACCAGCGCGATCTGCGCTCCTGGTGCCTGGGCCCTGATCATGGCCACCGTCTGCTCGACCCGGAGCCGCTCCAGGTCCGGTGGTACCGACATGTCGTCGTGGCCGGCCTGCACGATGATCAGCGTGGGCCGGAGCGCGCCCAGGTGGACCCGGGCGACCTCGGCGGCGACCGGGCCCTTCCGGCCGAGGCCGGGGTGTACGTAGCCGGCCCCGGGCACCCCGTACACGAAGGCGTTCCAGTGCAGCTGGCGGGCGAGCAGCACGGCCCAGGACCCGGCCGGATCCTCCGCCCCCACCCCGGCGGTGAACGACGCGCCGACGATCGCGACGGTCGGCACGCCGGGCCGCCGGCCGGGCTGAAGCTGCTGCTCACACCCTGTCAGCAACGAAGCCTCGCGCCCCTTTCCCTGGGCCGGACCTTGCGCGCCGGCCGCGCGGGCCGGCAACGAGCCGGGGAGCGGCGGCCCGACGGTAGCCTCGGCCGAGGTGACCACCAGCAGAACGAGAAAGCCGACTGCGGCGGCGGCTGCCAGCCGCCGGAAACCTCGCCAGGCCACGGCCAAGTGTCGGCGCTGCCGCAGGCCGTGTCAAACAGCCGGGTGACGGGCCTTCCGGGGACCCGTCGTGTATCAGACCGAGACGTAGCGGTGCCGCGCCAGCATGCCTGATCGCGGTACGGACCGCTACCCTGTGTCCATCACACCGGGGAAAGGATTACCGTGGCCGACTCTCTTCAGTTGCGGGAGCGCACGCTTGTCGTGCTGAAGCCGGATGCCGTGGTCCGCGGCCTGGCCGGACGCATCATCGCGCGGTTCGAGGATGCGGCGCTCAAGGTCATCGGCATGAAGATGCGCGAGATCGATGCCGACTTCGCCCGCAAGCACTATTTCGACCTGGAAGAACGGCACGGGGCGGCGGTCTACAGCACGACCGCGGCGTTTATGCAGCGCGGCCCGGTCATCGCCGTCGTGCTCGAGGGCGACGACGCGGTAGCCACCGTCCGCAAGATCGTCGGCACCACCTACCCGAACGAGGCCCAGCCCGGCTCGATCCGCGGCGACTTCGCGCACCAGTCCAAGGCCGTCGCCAGCGCTACCGGCAAGGCCGTCGCCAACCTCGTGCACGCCTCCGGTAACAAGGAGGAAGCGGCGTACGAGGTGAACCTGTGGTTCGGCAAGACCGAGCTGTTCGAGTACAAGAACCTCGCCGAAGCCTTCGACTGGTGATCTGAAGGCCCACCTGATCCATCGCGCAGCACGAACTTCTGGATCTTGCCGGTCGCGGTCTTCGGCAGCTCGGCGACGAAGGTGACCCCGCGCGGGTTCACGATGTAGACGAAGTCCTCCGCGGTCAGCCGGTAGTTGATCGGCACCAGGACGGCGCCGAGCTGCGGCACCGAGTAGAAGGACTCCAGCTGCGCGTGGGTTTCCATGTTTGCGATTCTGACACGCGGTTCCGCCCGGCGGGAGCGGGCCCGCCGGGCGGAAGTCAGTCGCTCAGCCCACTACGCTCAACCCACTACGCAGGGGGAACTGTCTGGCGCGTGCCGCTCGCACACGCTTGCCGGGTTCTGGAAGATGCCGATCGAGGGGAGTGCCGCGCCCTCGAAGTTGAACAGGGTGAGGTTGACGTTGGGCGAGCCGATGTTCGCCCCCGGCTCCCACCCCACGCCGGGGATCCAGTCCGGCGCCCAGTAAAACAGCCCGGCGCCGAGCCCGCCGGGCACCTGGGCCAGGATGGACAGCTCGTCGGTGACGAAGGACAGCTGGCCGCCCGGGCTCGCCGGGTAGCCCGGCGAGAGCTGGCTGGTCTGCCAGACGAAGTCGCCGGTGCTGTCGCCGAGCGGGGAGTTGCCGTTGGCCAGCGTCCACGGATACTGGGTCTCGGCGATCACGATCGGCTTGCGGAACTGGGTGGCGAGCGCGTCGACGTTGGCCCGCATCGCCGAGATCGCCCCGTGGAAGAAGGGATAGTAGGACAGCCCGATCACGTCGAACGGCACGCCGTGCGAGGTGAGCTGCGAGTAGAAGGCCGAGCTCAGCGCGTGGTCCCCGCCCTGGTCGTAGTGCATCATGACCAGCAGCTTGTGCCCGGCTGGATTGCCCGCCTCCGCGCCCGCGACGCCCGCCTTGAGCAGCTGGGCCAGGTTGTCCCAGCCGCCGCAGTCGGTGCAGTTGATCTCGCCGACCGGCCACAGGATGCCATTCCTGATCTCGTTCCCGATCGAGGTGAGGTCCACCGGCGTGCCCTGCCGGGCGAACGCCGCGATGGTCTGCTGGGTGTAGGACCTGACCGTGGCGGTGAGCTGGCCGAGGTCCTGGCCCGCCCATGCGGCCGGGATGTCCTGGTGCTGCGGGTCGGCCCAGAAGTCGGAGTACATGATGTCCAGGTAGATCTTCATCCCGGCCGCGTGCACCTGGCGGGCCAGCGCGAGGTCGCTGGCCAGGTCGCTGTAGCCGGGCGGCGGGTTCACCCAGAGCCGCATCCGGACGTAGTTGGCGCCCGCCTCGCGGGTGATCGTCACCGGGGTGCCGCGCTTGCCTTTGTAGCTGAACGCGGCGCCCGCCGTGAGCTCCTGCGGGGTGAAGGACAGGTCAGTGCCGAAGTCCATGCCCGCCGCGGCGGCGTCCGGCCCGAACGCCCGGAACTCGCCCACGCACACGTCCGCTCCGGTGTCGCTGTACACGGTCAGCTCGGCGTACCTGGCCCGGCTGCCGGACGGCAGCGGGAAGTACAGCGGGTTGCTCGGGTCCAGCGCGATGTCGTGCAGCGCCGGCACCTGCTGCCAGGCCCCGGCCGTGCTGGCCAGCTCGATCGTGGCCGAAGCCGACGGGCTGGCCGCGTCCAGTGTCAGCCCCAGGTCGGCCAGCGACCTGACCTGCCCCAGGTCGACGGTCAGCGTCCCGGTATAGCCGGAGGTACACCAGTCGGTGCCCGCGTCGCCGTCGACTGCGTTAGCTGCCG
>WNFX01007400.1_pt1 | contig 10297 bp, 10 predicted proteins | sample 5400111 | NCBI WGS metagenome assembly WNFX01 (sample SAMN13153363, study PRJNA577476) | soil metagenome | isolation source: 40 cm soil or saprolite under grassland replicate 1 | place: USA:California | collected 2016-06-15 | reverse complement strand
TTCGCCCAGACGATTGCGCAACAGGGCAAAAAGGATGCGCAGCATATCGAGGTAGTGCTGCGTGAAAGCAAGCGTATTGTGCGCATGGATCATGGCGTCCTGATCAGTGAGACCTGGCACGGCTTTATCTGCGCCAATGCGGGGGTGGACGAGTCAAATGTCAACGGTCAACGCGAATTGACGCTCTTACCTGTCGATGCGGATCGCTCGGCACAGACATTACGGAGACGCCTGCAACAGCTTGCAAGTAAGGATGGCGAGGAAGTCGATATCGCTGTCATCATCTCGGATACGTGGGGTCGTCCCTGGCGCAATGGACAGGTCAATATGGCAATCGGCGTGGCAGGCATGGAGTCGGTCGTGGATTACCGGGGTCAGCGTGATCCATATGGATATGAGCTACAGGCCAGCGCTCTTGCAGTAGCAGACGAGCTGGCCTCTGCCGGTGAACTGGTAATGGGCAAGATCGACCGTATCCCGGTAGCGCTTATTCGTGGCTACACCTATATACCGGCACCAGGAGATGGGCACACATTGATAAGGGATAGCGCAACCGACTTGTTTAGATAAATAATGCTGAAAAGGTAACGATACATCGTGACTATACATTCATATGCCCGGCAGGCAACATCACCTGCACGCGCCAACGATCTCGCCACGCTCCTACGCGACAGGCGCAGCGTGCGTCAGTACCAGGCACGCCCTGTCAGTCGTGAACAACTTGAACAGATACTGGAGGCCGCTCGCTGGGCACCATCGCCACATGGTCGTCAGCCCTGGCGTTTTGTGGTACTGACACGGCAAGAACTCAAAACTCTGCTCGCCGATCGTATGGGAGAGACCTGGCAGCAGAACCTTGAGATGGACGGTCAGGCAGCGGAGATCGTGAACATACGCCTGGAGAAATCACGGCAACGTATCCTTACAGCGCCCGCCATTATTATTCCCTGTCTCTACCTTGAGGACATGGATCATTACCCGGATGAGAAACGCCAGTCAGACGAAACTATTATGGCAATCCAGAGCCTTGGTGCGGCCATCCAGAATATGTTGCTCATGGCGTATGACCTGGGCTTAGATGCTGGCTGGATGTGCGCGCCGCTCTTCTGCCCGGAAGTGGTCTGTGATGCCATGGAACTGGATAGAAAGCTCATCCCACACGCGCTTATCACCGTGGGCTACGCCGCTGCCGATCCCAAACGGCGCGAACGTTTGCCTTTGAATAGTCTCATTGTTCGCTTTGATTGAGGATGAAAATATGATTGTCGTTCTTGCCGGTGGAGTTGGTGCCGCACGATTCCTACAGGGAGTTGTCCAGGTTGTTCCACAACAACAACTCACCGTTATCGTCAATACTGGCGATGACCGGGATTTCTATGGCCTGCACGTTTCCCCTGATATCGATATTGTTATGTATACACTTGCAGGCATAGTCGATGAAAGCCGCGGCTGGGGTATCCGTAACGATACCTACTATACGATGCAACAACTGACCAGTTATGGCAACGAAGACTGGTTTATGCTCGGCGACCGCGATCTCGCCACGCATATTCATCGTACCAACCTGTTGCGGCAAGGGAAGACTCTGAGCGAGGTCACAGAGAATCTGCGCACACACTATGGACTGGATCTGCGCATATTGCCTATGAGCGATCAGCCTGTTGCAACATATATCCAGACTCCAGCAGATCTGTTGCATTTTCAAGAATACATGGTCAAACGTCGTACTGTGGACGAAGTACAGGATGTTGTCTTTGTGGGCGTGAAAGAAGCCAGGCCAGCCCCTGGAGTACTGGACGCAATCAAACAGGCCGAAGCCATTCTGCTTGCACCTAGTAATCCCATCGTGAGTATCGGCACTATTTTAGCGGTGCCAGGTATTCATGATGCCCTTCACGAGGCGCAGGGAATGGTCGTAGCGGTCAGCCCTATTATAGGCGGAGCGCCGATCAAAGGGCCAGCAGATAAGCTCATGAGCGGCATGGGCATGGATGTATCAGCAGTTGGTGTCGCACGCTGTTATCGCGACTTCCTCGATGTTATGGTTATCGACGAACAAGACGCGCAACTCAGTGGCGCTATCGAAGACCTGGGTATTCCGACGCTGGTCACAAATACCATCATGCGCGACAAGGCAACGAAAGCGGCCCTGGCACGCAACGTATTGCAGGCAGCCGGACTGGCTTTCTGATTTAAGAGGGCAAATCCCCGATGTTACAGGTAAACAATGATATATAGAGCCTTGATCCCGGTAAAAATGCTCAACCAGGCAAAAAGTCGTCTCGCTGATCATCTGACTCAGAAACAGCGTGCCACACTGGTGCTTGATATGCTGCACCACGTCATAGCAACGCTCCATGCAAGCGATGTCCTGGAAGGCGTAACGGTTGTCAGTCCCGACCTGCACGTTTTAGAAAAGGCTGAAGAGTGGGGAGCATGTGCTCGCATAGAAGAAGAGCGTGGACATAATCCCGCCCTGCATGTTGCTGCGACCAGAGAACTGGCAAAGGGTGCCGCAGCGCTGCTCACGATTTCTGCCGATCTGCCACTTCTCCATGTACATGATGTCCAGGGTATGGTCGAACAATCCAGGGAACACGCGGTTGTACTGGCTCCCTCGTGGGATGGTACAGGCACCAATGCCCTGCTAACACGTCCTCCCCTGGCCCTACCATATGTATTTGGGCCTGGTAGTCTGCAACGCTATCTTGCAGAAGCCAGAAAATGGCAACTAAGCAGTATTCTATACAACAACATAGGCATAGCACTGGACATTGATACTATCGATGACCTGGAACTGTTTCATTGTTACGAGATGGAAGGGAAGGCCATGTATGCCTCCTGTTACGTGTAACAATCAGTAACATACTATAAGGAGAAAATGATGCCACTCGTCGGTTATTCTGCTGCTTTAGAGCAGTTTCATCCCACAGAGCTTCTGCGCTGGTCCCGGGAGGCTGAGCAGGCCGGTTTCGGCGGTGTAATGGCCGCCGACCACTTTCATCCCTGGGTTCCGGAGCAGGGGCACAGTCCTTTTGTGTGGTCATGGATGGGGGCGCTCGCGGTCGGTACTGATAAATTAAGCTTTGGTCCCGGCGTCACTTGCGCTTCATATCGCTACCATCCGGCCATCATCGCCCAGGCATCCGCAACTCTTGCAGCTATGGCCCCTGGACGCTTCTGGTTGGGTATCGGCACAGGCGAAGCGCTCAACGAGGCTATCGTCGGCGGAGAATGGCCTGAGACGCCGGTGCGCCTGGAGCGCATGATCGAATCTATCGAGATCATTCAAAGGCTCTTTACAGGCAAAAAGGTACGCTATGCCGGCAAGCACCTGCACATGTCAAGCGCTCGCCTCTATACCCGCCCTGAGAAGCCCGCTCCCATCTACGTCGCAGCTTCCGGCCCTAAGACGGCTGAGACCGCTGGCCGCATGTGCGATGGCTTGATAACGCCCGCCGCGCCGCACGAAAAGCTCAAAATGCTGATCGAGAATTTCGAGAAGGGTGCGCGCGATGCAGGAAAAGATCCTTCTACCATGCCTAAACTGTTGCAGTTGCACGTCTCGTGGGCCGATACCTACGAAGAGGCGGAAAAACAGGCAATGAAAGAATGGCCCAATGGCGGCATTAAAGCTCCGAAGCAGGATATTCGCGCGCCAGAAGATTTTGCCGCCTTTGGTCAGCTTGTGCGCCCTGAAGACTTCAAGGGGCGCGTCCTGATCTCGACCGATCTGGACGAGCATCGCAACCATCTCCAGAGCTTCTTTGATCTTGGCTTTGATGAAGTGCACGTCCATAATGTGGGTCGCAACCAGAGCGAGTTCATCAAAGCGTATGGAGAAAAAGTCATCCCGGCCCTCCACGGCGCTGTCGCCCGCTAGAGGGCATACAGGTAAATGTTCTGGCTCTGGAAGTGGTCAAAACATCTCCGGAGCCATAGCTATTTCCTGCATAAGCTCATCTATTGACCCTTTGAGGCGTAACAGGTACCGTTCGCCTAGTTGTACACGATTAGCTTCAGGCCATATTTCACAGAGCGTGCCGGAAGGCAACCCCACCTGACTGCACGTTAAGCTAACAATATCCTCTTCAGTTTCATCGGTGTACACACCCACTTTGCTAGATAATTGATCATCTTTTCTAGCTCGGTTAAAAAGGCCACCGCATTGGGTACATAACGGGTGCACCAGCCAGCGCCACTCAGGAACACGAGCATCAGTCAAGCAATCACACCGGGCACAGGAATTGCGCACAACAAGTTCTGTCGGGAAACGAATCTCTGCAAAACCAATTTCTCTTCCGATTACATTCAGCAGACGTCCTAGCGAGTCATCTCCTCCCACCTCTAGTTCAACGGGGGAAAATGATGTATTCTGCCAATGAACACCTGGACATGACGGGGACCGTACTAATTGCACAACCCTCATCATCATCGACCGAATATTCGCATAGACACGTTTATTCTTTAGAGATTGGTCGCCATGCAGCCATTGAATACCAATCTCAGCCTGTAATCCGGCCACAACGGCAGCAGTATTCTGAATAGCTGGCAGCATCTGCTGTGCTTCCATTTCCAGGGCAGAGAGCGTACAGGAGTAAGCGCCCACTTTCTCAGGACTTTGACAGCGATAACAAGGATCATCTGCTTCAGGACCAAAAACAGCAACGTTTAGATATTCAGCAAAGATACCTGCTTCAACGAGCGGCCTTCCCACCACATGACAGCGTTCGGCCAGATAAGCACGTGCGTTTTGATTATCAACGGCAGCAAAGACAAGCTGCACATGCATAAACGGGAGGTCGCCCAATTCTTGAATTGGCGCGACGGCATAACGGATCTTCGGCGTCGGCGCAGTCATCATGGGAAGGAGTTTATGAGCTACTGTCTTTGCTTTCTTCATGCCCCAGTGCACTTGCTCCTCTGCTGTTGGATAAAGTGGCGATCTCGTCGCATTATGGGGTTCAAAGGTATCAAAATCAACAATATCGAGTTCTCCCACACCGGCCAGGGCTAGATCAAGAGCAAGGTTTTGGCCAATTGCGCCAGCACCCACAACAAGAACCTTGCTCTTAAAAAGCAGCTCGGGATCATAACCGGCAAGGCGTGAACGGGAATGCACATCCTCTTCTCTCAATTTCCAACCTTTCCACTTATTCTTCTACAGCGAGGACAGTCACAATATCTGACAGGCGTTCCTGTTTTACGACAGATTGCATCAGGCAATTGTCCTTCACGACCTACAAACCCTCCCTGCGCCACAGGCGGGAGGCTCACCATCTCAACTTCAGGCTCTATAGTATCAACAGAGGCTAGTCTACGAGGAGTGAAACGCTGTGATGTTGGTTGCTTTGGTCCTCGAATAAAGACAAATGTCAGGATGCGCTTAAAGAGCGTAAACAATCCAACAACAATTAGCAAGAGCACAAGCAGGTAAAACGATAACTGCACAATAAGCGTGGTATCCATCCGACTGTTAACCTCCTCAAATCTCTCTTGCCTGGAAAAAGGACAATCGAGCAGGTAAAACATTCTCTTGCACCTCACCTTCCACATCAGCCACTTTGCGGTGTAACAGTGGTGGAAGCAGCCACCGTTATCAGCAGAGAACCCGCGTTCAACGTAGATGTAGACGAGAGAACTGTCAACTTTATAGTATATCTACCTGATTTCGCATATGTGTGTGTTACTAAACTTTTCCCCATCATTGTTCCATCCCCAAAGTTCCAGACCCAGCCTTGAATATCGGGACCAACAGGGCCAGTGCATGTCACTTTAAGGGGTGCTTTCCCATCGCGTTGATCGCAATCCCAGAGCAGGCTCGTTGCTAGCACAACAGGGCGCGGAGTTAGTAAGCGTAGTGATAGAAAGTTTCCCAGAAAGATACCGAGCGCGATTGCGGCAGTCAAGAAAAACAAAAATAAAGGTTGCAATATACTGCGCATAGGCAAGAAGGCTCTTGATAAGAGTTTCTGAGAGGTTTCGGCGGGTCTCTTTTGCTCCTGCACTGAAGCATCGTTTTCTTTCAACAAAGGACTTGCATCCACCAGCAGAGGAAGCGATCGTGAGGAAGGTCCCCTATACGCAATAGCCCAGGGGGTTTCTCTGGCCCCCATAATGCTATCCATAAACGTCAGTATGCCAACATGATACTCTTCAGTCCACGTTTTTTGTTCTTTAAAATCGATAGGGCTATAGCCAGATAGATCGCGATGTGAGTGGGTCCAGCCGACAAACTCAGCCGCCGGGTGCGCATATTGTGCCTCATTACGTAATGTATGCATTTCCCGAGCAGAAAGCTGCACATGATTCCGACTGGAATTCAAATTACGTGCATACACCACATCGGACACAACCGTAAAGCTCCCTCTTTCATCTGCGTATGCCCTCCCCATCAGCATCCCAAACGCTTCATGGGGAACCCGTTGGCGCGTTCCTTCATGCAAATCACGCACGGCAGTAGGTGTCACAAAGATGGTGAAGTCATCCTCATCTGGACCAAACTGAGCCATTCCTTCACACTTACGACGATCATAACGAGGAAGAGTACTACTTACCAGTTGAGGTTGGAAGAGAGAATGATCACTCATTAATTAGTTCCTCTCCGTCGAAATACCGTTGAGGACGCTGCATTCGACGTATTTACAGAACTGGTACGAGGACGAAAAATGGTGCTTTGCTGCATCGCTTCTTCCTGAGCCGCGGTTGTGGGCAGGCCATGTACGAGGTCTGTTGGCAATAAGGGATAACGCAATCCAGGAGTAAGCGGTCGTTCACCGTATGTGTTTAGATAGAAAGCAACGGCCTCAGGATTCCAGCCCCGATATCCCTTGTCCCCATCCCAATTCAAAAGCCTCGCAATATGAACAAATAACTCTCCCAGTAGCATGTCGCCATCCGCATCTTCCCAGATGGGACCAATACATACAGACGGCGTTTTTCGTCTGAAATGAGGGGAATAAGGAACGTGAGGAGAGATCAACCAGGTATGAGGTTCTTCATATGGATAGTTTCCCGCCTCTAAATCAAAGCCAATCGTGGTAGTATCAGCAAATGACCCCGGTCCAATTAATGTCCTTACATGGAAGTCAACACGGTACTTCCTGGCGAGATATCCATCCCCTGGCAACGTTATTAGATTTCTGCGCTTCTGCAAATCGGTTGAATTACGATATGCTTCACCGGAGAATACTACACCGAACATACGCTGACAGACTTTGAAATCAAACGCCAGGCGGCGTCTTAATTGATCTGGTGATAGTCGGGGCACTGAATTATTCCTCCTCAGAAGTAAAGAGTAGCAACGTGAACGATACACAGTGCTTATTCGTACGTCTCTTCGGTAGCAGATCAAGCAGCTTGCGCAGTGAGGACAATATCCAGCGTATCGCCGTCCACGACACCTGCATTTCCCAAAGTTGTATGCGGCGGTATAGCCGTTCCTGTTCGATGAATAATAATCTCGTACTCCGACCCTGGTGATGGCGATTGTAAAAAACCATTCTGAGGTGAGAGCAACGCAAGTATTGCTTGCTGCGCTGTTAAACCTAGACCGACAGTAGCAAGAAATGTTTTGCTCGCACGAGGATGAGTAAATGTGATGTCAACTTCCACGATGCTCTCCTTGGCTCAAACTACATGGACAATGCGAAATGAGGTCGTTTGCCCAACCCGTCTATGGGGGCAACTAACGTTTTCTAAAAGAACCACCACTAAATCTCTTTGACGAAGAGGAACGCCCACTTCCAAATGATCCCCCTCCCGGCGAACCAGACCCAGGGGAACTCTGTTGATCAGGCGAGATAGGGAAAAGCCAGCGTAAGATCGCCAGGATTAAGCCAACTACAGCAGTAATCGTCAATACGGCATTCTGCCCACCAAATTGCCAGAAAACGATAACTACCGCTATTGTTAAGAGAAGGATAAGGAATGCCATCCAGTAACGATTCTTCCACATCAATCGCCTGCCTTTCTGCATTCAAGATGCTTCGCCATCCGATGAGGCTGACTCCCTTCTAATTATATCCTGTTTCGGTACAATTTTCTACTACTTATCAAGAATTGCCGGATTTTTGCTCTTAAGGCAGTGTTTTAAAATCTCTATACCTATTCGTCTTATTTGATATGAAATGAATGTCTCTTAATAGATAAGCCGTGATATAATACGAAAAGTCGATGCAGGTATGAGCTTGTGCTTTCCTCGTATTTTATCTCATCATGCATTGAGACGGCACCCCTCAGAGTCTTTATCCATAAACATCTCATAAGCAGAGGAGAAACTGATCTATGGCAAGAAGCTCTCGATCGAGCAGCAGTTCGAGCGGCAACCGACTTATTAGTATTATCAGCGCCTTTCTCGTTTTCGTTGTTCTAGCAGGCTCAGTAGTAGCCGTATTCACCCTCCCCCAGCTCTACTGGGTACGAGATCGCATCTGCAAAGTCACTCATTTTAAAACTTTTTGCCAGCAGGTTCTTGATATCCAGACCGTCCAGGTGGGTCTCGATACACCGATGTACGTAGGACTGAGCGATGGGAACTTTGCCTTCGACCAGTACGACACAGATAGCCAGTATAAACAGAAGGCCATGACAGACTATAAAGCGGGGAATATTGATGCCGCCATTCAGGACTGGACGCAGGCAATTGATACCACCACTGATGACGCAGAGGCGATGATTTACCTCGAAAACGAGCGTGTGGCAGCTTCGCATCAGCGCTACGTGACCATTATTGTCGCAACCACCCTCAGCATCAGCGATGTGACAAATGACCGCAAAACATCGCTCTCGGTCGGGCGCGATGACTTACGCGGCGTTTACCTGGCCCAGAAAGATTTCAATGCAAAAAGCCTCACGCTCAAAGTACGGATCGTGCTCGCTAATCTGGGAGTGAAAGACCAGGATCACTTAGAACAGGCAATTCCCCCTGTATTGAATCTGATTCAACGGCTCGCCGATACCGATAACACGATCATAGGGGTCATCGGCTTTCCTTTCAGTGCTGCTGCAAAACTTGCGATCCCTACATTGACAGCGGAGAATATACCGCTTATTTCGCCCTCTGCATCGAGCATAGAACTCTCCTCGCTATACTTCTTCCGTGTCGCCCCGCCCGACAGCGAACAGGGGCAGGACGCAGCACAGTTCGCCTCACAGGTGCTCAATGCGCAACATGTTTTAGTCTTGAGCGATCCGACTAACTCCTACAGTAAGAGCCTGGGGACCAGCTTTGCCAACGGCTTCAGAAAGATCAACGCGAATGAAGTGGCCGATACCAGACCATTTACGCTGCACAACCTTAACAGCCTGGACGCCCCGATGCAGCCCATCCTTTCACAAAATCCTCCCATCAACATGGTATTTGTGGCAGGCTACGCCGACGACGTTGATAACGTAAAAACCTGGCTTGCAAATCACAATACCACCGCCATTGTCATGGGTGGTGACGCAGCTTACGAGTTGGGCGGCTACCCTCAGGGGCAAAACTACAAAAATATCTTCTTCAGTGCTTTTACTTATCCAGACACCTGGAGCCTGCTCTGTCCCAATCACTCAGATTGCGCCTCTCTTGAACCGCCGATGTTGAATCCGGATAAATACAAGCAGACCTTTGATCCTAACAATCAGCATCCCGGCGAGTACAGCTACTCCCGGTCAGGCCCGCACGTATTTCTTTCTTACGATGCTACCCAGGCGTTCTTAGAGGCAGCAATGAGCGCGCTGCCTGCCGCAAACGGGAACAGTATCCCTCGTCAGGCTATTCGAGATGCACTGCAGCATGACGCTCCTTTTCAAGGTGCAAGCGGACAGATCTCTTTCTCAGGAAGCAATCCCGTCGATAAGACCGTTGTCATGCTGTGCGTTGATAGCGAGCACCGTACTCACTTGATACACGTCTATGGCAAATTCGCGCCAGGGGCAAAAGACTTTCAAGACGCCACCAGCGTCTGTTTGTGAGAGAAACCATCGCGGTCATATACGTACGAGATGACCTGCAGCGGTTAACTACTCTGCGACGCCTGTATAGATCAAAAGGAGCTAAACAACAGTAACTATACAGGCGTCGCAGAGTAGACGAAAAAGAGCCCTTCTGGTTCTGTATGCACATTGATAGCGCAATAGGTAAAGCCCTCGGGTAATCCTGATACGTTTACTTGCATCTGCTGATTGATTTTCTCTTCAAAAGTTTTTGCAAAGAGCGTGAGGGGAAAGCCTTGCAGATCGACATGCAGTACGTGAATATGAACCTGGCAGGAACTGATAAATGGTTGCAGTTTCACAGTCAGACGCCTGGTTG
>WNFX01020262.1_pt1 | contig 10298 bp, 7 predicted proteins | sample 5400111 | NCBI WGS metagenome assembly WNFX01 (sample SAMN13153363, study PRJNA577476) | soil metagenome | isolation source: 40 cm soil or saprolite under grassland replicate 1 | place: USA:California | collected 2016-06-15 | reverse complement strand
AGAGGATCTGGCGTTGGTCGCTAGTTGGCAGTACCGCCTCGCCGGTTCATTTTACATCTTTCGCTCCTTGCAACACTATACCATCTTTCTCTCCACGACCACTCCAGCTCATGCCTATGGGGTGTTGGGGTTGGTGAGCACGATCGAAGAGACGGTCCCCCTGCCTCTTCCGGTCTTGACGCAGGCCGTCTTACTGCCTTTCGAGCATCGCATTATTTATGATAGCTTGTTCACCTCCTACAATGTGCTGTTTGGGTCAGGATACCGCCAGGATCTGCTGGAGCAGTATCGCAATATCCAGGAGCGCGAAGGAATTATTAGCAGTTTGCTGCCGGAAGATCAGGCGGCACGCGAGGCCAATCAGCGCACCGACATCCTCGCACGCAATCGCAAGGTGTTCACGGCCTTTCGCCGCGAGTTACGCAAAGCGGGGCTAAGCCCACAAACGGTCGAAGGGCATGTCGCCACGATTGCCGACTTCGCCTACACGACGCTTGTAGAGACTGATCCCCCGCGAGGAGTCCTAGATCTCACTGTGGCCGATATCGAGTCCTATGTGCGAGGAAAGCCAGGCAAGCAGCCTCTGACAAGCTTCAAACGCTTTGTGCGATTTCTCGTCGGCACAGGGCGTATCGACTATGGTACCGGAGAGAACCTCTCTGAATTCCTCAAACAGGTGAGCAACGTAAACTGAACTTCCGCCGTGGTATCCGAACAGCGGGTCGGGTACAAAGCAACCTACCACTATTGATGAACGACTTTTTCAACAGGCTGAGTGATCTTGCGGCACTAATTCTTCCAATGAAACATTGATGAGTGGGGCAAAGGCTCGCTCTTTCGTTCCCATCATAGAGCATCATCCTCCCAAATGCTGTCCTCCAATGCCTTCTCCTGCCTGTGCCTTCTCCTCATTTTTGTTGAGAGGATGCAGGAGCATTGCTGTTCCATACTGCTTGATGAGTGCCGGTTCGTTGAGGTGGACGCAGCCAGAGCGAGACGTGTGCCGGCTGCATCGTCTCCTGCACCACAGTCAGCAAGTGCTCACGCAACTGGTCCAGGTCCACTTCCTGGTGCAAGGTGGCGCTGAAAGCTGCCACGGTCTTGGCGGCGTCATACTTGCTGCGATAGAAGCGCCGATCAATGACCCGCTGGATGCGGCTGCGCAAGGGCTGGAACAGGGCCGCGATGGCCAGGGTGGAGATGACGATGGTCAGGCTGTTGTCCTGGCTGATGATGCCACGCAGCAGCGCTTGCAGGCCGATGATCAGGCTCACGTAGATCCCCGTCAGGATAACCGTGAGCGCACCATAGACCAGCGTGCGATTGATGATGATGTCGATGTCCCAGAGCCGATAGCGCAGCATGGCGAACCCAAACGAGAGCGGGATCAAGAGCTGCAGGCAGCCGATGTTGGTGTTCACGGCGAGCTGATAGAGCGACCCGGAAGGCGAGTTGGGGTCGGCGAGCGTTGGGATGATCAACGTCGGCACGACTCCCCCAAATCCGAGCGTGACAAACACGGCCAGACCGAAGACCACCCACTTGGTCTGTTGACGCTCCAGGGGACTGGATACGCGCCGGTAGCGGTGAACTTGGACGACCACAAGCGTCGCCAACTCACCAAGAACCACGAGCACGGCAAGCCAGCCAAGCGGTGTCGTGAGCGTGAGAGGCGCCATGAAAGCCAGAGGGACGAGCCCAGCGAGCATCACGACGATGCTCCAGCGCATCCAAGGTGGCACAAACCGACCGCTGGGAAACAGGAGGAAGACGAGCACGAACAAGGCATTAGCAAGGAAAAAGAGGCATTGGTTGGGTACCTGCCAGGGGGAGGGACTGGCTTGGATGGTGCTTGTCGCATTGAGAGTGCCAAACGTCACGAGCATGAGCGCGACCAACATCGCCATCCGGTCATGGGACCTGCGCCAGACGATCACAGTGCTGACCACCAAACACCCCACCATGATGGCAAGGGTGAGCGCGACCGTGAACACAGCGTAATCACCCAGAGACAGGCCGATCCCTTTGAGCGCCTCTGCTTGTCCAGCAGAGAGTTGACTGGAGGCGACCGCGCAGGCTGACCCAGCACAGGGCGTTTGCAGTTGTGCCAGGTACACCGGCAGGCTGGCGAAGAAGATCGCCAGGGTGAGAACGACCAGGGTGATCCAGGTGCCTCGGGCGAGCAGGAGCCAGCGCCCGTGCAGGCGTGCAGAGCTGTGCAGATCACGGCTCTCAGTTACTTCTGTTTGCGCATGTTGAACGTTCATCCGCGTGCTCCTTGTTGGCTGTCCTGGTCCTATTGTCGATGGTTCTGCTAGCTCTCATGAGACGCGGCTGCGCCTTCTTCCGTATCCCGTTCGAAGAAAGGCGTCGCGCATCCTCTCCTCTCTACCCAGAGACACTCCCATCTTACCACAGGCACCGTCCTGAAATCGTTACAAAAAACGTTGCCGGAAAGCTGTTTAGCGGCCTGTGGACACACTGCGATCCTTAAGAGGAACCATTTCAACGAGCACTTTCAGGGCCTCTTTGATGTGCTTGGCCCGGTCCCTCCTCGCGGAGCGCTTCCTTCATTGCACCACAATAGTCAGATTCATGCCCTGGTGCAGTGTACAATAGAGGTGATAGACGCCTGCGCTGGCAAATGGCCCGATCTCCCGCGACCCTCCTGTGATATCGACGTTGCGCAGGGTCGGCGCTCCCGGCTCGGCTCCCGTGTGGGTAGTGCCATTGGTGTCCCAGCTCCCATTTTGCAGCACGTGCTCCACTGAGCTGTCATTGACGATGAGCAGTTTCGAGCCTTTGGGAACCAGAACCACGTTCTGCACAAAATGATCCGGCGCCATATGCACCACTGGCTCTCCATTCGGGTTGGTGCTTGCCGCACTGGCTTGCGGATTCGCCGCGACAATGAGCGAGACGAGGAGCATGCCGACCACAATGCCAGCCAGTCCACCCAGGGAAACGCCCAGCCAGCGCGGAGCATGAGGCTCTCGCGAGCCTGCGCGGTAGTTCTGGATGGTCGCCCCGATGCCAGCCCCCAGCGCGATGACGCTCAGCGCGAGCAAGACCACGGTGAGGGCAAACATGTAGGTCTCGTTGGGATGGCTGAGTGCATAGGGCATGATGGGGATGAACAAGGCGAGCATCGCGCCGTACACCAGGGCACCAAGCAGGGGGGACCAACGCCAGCGGGTCGCCACGATGAGCGCGGTGATGATGCCGGCCAGGATGAGCGCGATCCCAACGAACAGCAGATTGGTCACATTCAGCCCTTGTACGACAAAGCCGGTGGAGAGTAAAAGTGGGAGCCCGAGCACCGCAGCCACCGTCAGCTTGCCGAGGGCGGAGAGCCTGGTGCGGGCAGGGGTGCGTGTCACATCCAGTGGGGTCTTCATGGTTTGCGTCCTCCTCTTTGAGTAAGTGAATGATGCTCTGGACTCATGTAGCTCGCTACATGAACCTCTCTACCTGCTAGTGTACTGGGGAAACGTCTGCTAATCGTTACGGAAAGCGTTACAAACTGCCAGACTTCTATGATATGTGGATCTTGATCTAATCTTCTTTACACCTACCACTTGGAGTTTTTCAACAGGCTGGGTCGATAATGAGACATCTTCCTCATTGGTTACCCACATCTGATTTGAAAGGAAGATTTCCAAAGGAGAGAGACCAGGAGGATTGAAACGCCTCTAGTGCTCGGCCCACCCTGGATCAGTGGGAGGATCGACGTTGACGTCGAGTTGTTCCCATAGGATGTGCCTGGAGGAAGCTTTGGCCACAGAGAGTTCTGATGCGGAGAAGCGAGAGACAACGCTATTGGATACGTTTAAGAAGAATGAAGCAAAATCCGAATAGCCGTTTTCTTTCTCGGCTCGTAGAATAGATACACGTGCAAATTGCAAGAAAATCTAAGCTCTCCATCAGTCATCCCGAATGCAAGGGGAGAGAAAAGAAAGGAACCACCTATGGATACACATGATCAACACCATTTCCCCAAAAGCCTCGACACCTCCGCGCTACCTGCGGTGGTCGACCGGGCCAGCTGGCAGACGGAACTGGACAAGCTGCGCGTTCGGGAAAAGGCGCACACCCGCGAAGGCGATGCGATCGCGGCGGCTCGAAGGCGCCTGCCGATGGTGGAGGTGGACCCCACCATCCAGCTTCTTGGCCCGCATGGACCGGTCACGTTGCTCTCGGTCTTCGAGGGCCGAAGGCTTCTGATCGTCTACTTCCACATGTGGCACATCGGTCAACCCGCCAGCGCCCAGTGCGAGGGCTGCACCTTCTCCAACAGCCAGGTTCGCGAGCTGTCCTACCTGCATTCCCGCGACGTTACCTACGCCACGTTCTGCGAAGGTCCGTACGAGGAGAGCATCCGTTACCGCGACTTCATGGGGTGGGACGTCCCGTGGTACTCGGTGCCGCAGGACGCCGTGGACCAGCTGGTCGCAGACCGGTACTTCGGCATCCTGGTCTGCTATCTGCGAGACGGTGATCAGGTCTTCGAGACCTACTGGACCACCGGCCGCGGCAATGAAGTGATGGCACCGTCGTACGGACTCCTGGATCTGACCGCCTACGGCCGGCAGGAGACCTGGGAAGACTCGCCCGAGGGCTGGCCGCAGCGGTGGGGTTCCAAAGGTGGCCAGTTTTGCACACAGCCCAATGGTCCCGGCTTGCCGCCGGACGCTCCGACGACCTTGGCACCGGGGCTACCGCCACTGCCCCACACTGCTGCCAAAACGAGCCGTGACACGCGCGGGAAAGCAACGAGCTGGTGCATCGCCTCAGTGACACTCCAGCTCGTTGCACCCTCTTGGGTCTCACTTTTCCAACGCTTTTGCGACGCATGAAAAGACCCATTTCGCTACTCATCGATCAGCTTCACTTAATGTCGAATATTCACCTTTTTCCTCCCAGGAGCGCGGATGGAAGCCTGGTGGAAAAAGCGGAGAATGGTATGAACCATACTGTAAAAATTGGCTCTTTGAGGATGTCCATCCTTGTGGTAGACTTCGGAAGCGGACGGTTTTGCTATACATGCTCAGCGGAACGAAACGGTCGTTTCTTGAGACGATCGAACTGGTCATGGAGGCAGAGGCGCATCACCCGGCACAATCACCCAAAGGAGTGATGTGCCAAGATGCGTCTCTGTGCTCTCCTTTGTGAAGGCGCATGTGTGAAGCCACCAGTACAATCACACATGCCGATGCTCTCCGGGGGAGGTGCAAAGAGAGAGTTCAAATGATCACCGAGAGGAGAAAAACGCATGAACAAAGTGACCTGCGGCATTACAATGTCATTAGATGCTTTCGTTGCCGGACCCAACCAGAGTTTGGAACACCCCTTTGGGGACATCCCTGAAAATTTACTCCACCACTGGATGTTCGATGAGCCAGAAAAACACCAGGCTGAACTCCATGCATTGACGGATGCAGGTGCGTTCATTCTGGGCAGCAACATGTATGGCCCAAAAGAAAAGCGAGAGAGTCCTGACTGGAAGGGCTGGTGGGGAGACAATCCCGTCTACCATGCACCGGTCTTTGTCTTGTCTCATAAGCAGAGAGACCCGATTGCCATGGAGGGGGGCACCACCTACATCTTCAGTGCAGACGGCATTGAAGCAGCCCTCTCGGCCGCAAAAGAAGTGGCTGGGGAGAGAAATGTGGCTCTCATGGGCGGCGCCAATACCATCAATCAATACTTAGCAGCCGGGCTTCTTGATGAGCTATGGCTCCACATCGTGCCTGTCACCATCGGGGAGGGAGCACGTCTCTTTGAGCATGTTCCCAATCTGCAACTTGAACCTCTTGAAATAAGCGGGACACCATTGGTCACTCATATCAGGTACCGTGTTGTCAAGAAATAATCCCGCTTCTGAGTAGGTGAGGGCTGACCCGCTCGCCTTCGTGGGACTCCATTCATCGGTGGAGGCGCGGTCGCACTTTCCGCGGCAGGCGTGGGCGCTCGCGTTCCATCGTGGAACCATGAAGCAGGCTTTGGAAGTCGGCGGTGTCGATACGGTGCGCTTCGCTGGCTGGTTTTACCGTAAGATTGCACGGGTGCCGGGCTTAGAGGACAAGGTATTATCTGCCTTAAACAGTGGCGGCTTCGCGACGCTGGTAGAGCTTCTTACGGTCTACCGTATGGATGAACAGGTAGCCGAACAGCCGGAGCCATTCGTCTATGAGCAGATGTACCAGTATTTGTATGACTACCACTTCGGCCGGATAACGTTCTTAGAACTACTCGAGAAATGGAAAGCAGTGCTGGACCTGCCGACTGATAATCCGGCGGCCTATTCAAGCGCAGCATGAGAACTCGCGAACCACAATTTCATTGTCATCAAGAGAAAAGCGAAAGTTTACAGATGTACAATCCTGCCACGACTACGCCTAAGCCCTGGTTTCGCTCTAGCTGAGCGCTCTTTTTACAGAGAAAACCTCATTCTAAAAGGCTCCCTGTCTCATAACATCCCCGGCCAGATTGGCTCTTGACCTCTGACCCCTCTGTACAGTATGACTTTCTATAACAGTATTGTATGCTCTGCACGAGAACTGAAAGCGAGGCTATTCCCATGTCCATCCCGAAGTTGCAGGATATCCTGCATGCACAAAAACGAATCCGCCCTTATCTGGCGCGTACTCCTCTCCATAGTTACCCTGCTATCAACGAATTAGTCGGTACAACGCTTTTTATAAAACACGAGAACTACCAGCCGATAGGGGCCTTCAAAGTGCGCGGCGGGATCAACCTCGTTTCACAACTGAGCCCGGAAGAGCGTGAAAAAGGTGTGATCGCTGCTTCCACTGGCAATCATGGGCAGTCCGTCGCATACGCAGCGCGGCTCTTTGGTGTCAAAGCAATTATTGTCGTCCCCGAAAATGCCAATCCTGGCAAGGTTGCCGCAATGCAAGGTATGGGAGCAGAAGTCATCTTTCATGGCGCAACTTACGATGAATCCAAACTGCATTGTGAAACCGTGGCTCGAGAGCATGGCTATCGCTATATTCATTCTGGTAACGAACCATTGCTTATCGCTGGTGTAGCCACAGAAGCGCTAGAAATGTTGGAAGACGAGCCAGGCCTTGAAGTCATTATTGTCCCTGTCGGCGGCGGCAGTGGCGCGGCTGGAGTCTCTATCGTGGCTCATGCTGTCAATCCCCATATTCAAGTTATCGGAGTACAATCTGAGGCATCACCTGCTGCATACGAAACCTGGCGTCAGAGGCGCCTGGTCGAAGCTCCCAACCGCACTATTGCCGAGGGCCTGGCGACCGGTGTAGCCTTTGAGTTACCACAAAAGATTATGCGTGAATTGTTGTATGACTTCATGCTGGTAAGCGAGGAAGAGATTATGCGCTCCATGGTCTGGATGATCGAACGCGCACATACTCTCACCGAAGGAGCCGGAGCAGCATCCCTGGCTGCTGCCTATCATATGCGCGACAGGTTGAAAGGTAAAAAGGTCGGCTTAATTTGCTCAGGAGGCAATACCTCGTTGGATCACTTAAAACTTGCATTAGCTATTTAATCTTCTTGTCCACACTCTTTATACATGCTACAATGTCACCGACGAAAATTGTGATCATTATATAAAGAGAAGACATTCATGGACGAGCAGGTGGTGGCCAGGTTTGAAACCCAGGCGGATATTGCCGCATTTGTAGCACGTTACCCATTTACTCTCGACGACTTTCAACTGGAAGCAATAGCACATCTTGCAGCAGACCGTTCGGTCTTGGTAGCAGCTCCTACCGGAACAGGCAAAACGCTGGTCGCCGAATACGCCATCTGGCGCGCGCAACAGCGCGGGCAGCGTGTCATATACACAACACCTCTTAAGGCACTCTCCAACCAGAAATACCGGGATTTACGCACCATCTATGGCTTCGACGCTGTAGGGTTGGTAACGGGTGATATTGTAGAACACAGCGCCGCTTCGATCGTCATCATGACTACCGAAGTCTATCGCAATATGTTGCTTGAAGAGGGCGGAGATCGCTTTGTGCGGGGCGAAAACATCATCCCCTCATCTATTGCCGATGTCGGCTCCATTATTTTCGATGAATTACACTACCTGAGTGATATTGGCCGTGGCCCTGTGTGGGAAGAAGCTATCATCTGCTCACCACCCAATATTCAGTTGGTTGGTCTCTCAGCAACCGTGAGTAATGCCGAGGATTTGGCCGATTGGATTAGTCGCGTACACCGCCCTATCTCCCTGGTCGTACACGAAGAACGCGCAGTTCCCCTTGAACACTACTACTTTCTTGATAAGAAATTGCATCTCGTCCAGGATGCTGATGGCAACCGGATCGAACGCTTCCCTGACGTCGGTGGCGAGGCTCGGCCGGCTTCCCAGATGAAGCGTAATCGTACCTTCACATTCGATGGTGATGAAGAGGAAACCAACGAGTGGGAAGAAGATCATTGGGCTAAGAAAAACAAGAAACGGAGAGCTGCATCCCAAGAAACAACAGCCGGTGAAGTTTCAATTTCTTCTTCAACTTCGGTGCACGAGCAAGAACAACAGACTTCTAAATCCAGGCGTCTTGTGGAGCGTAGAGCGCCAGAGCCTGGCGAAGTGCTCACCGCCCTGCGAGATGCTGATTTATTGCCCTGTCTCTATTTTCTGCCTGGACGTAAAGTGGTTGAAGAGGGAGCGGCAAGCGCAGCGTTGCATATCTTTACAACACCTGAAGAAGAGGCGCTCATCAAAGAGGAGGTCGGCATCTGGTTGGAGAATATGCCTAAGGAGGACCGCAATCTTCAGCAGGTGCATGCTCTTGCAGAGATACTGCCTCGCGGGTTGGCTTTCCATCATGCTGGCTTGTTACCTGGATTGAAGGTACTGGTGGAGACACTTTTTGCTCGTGGTCACCTGCGAGCGGTTTTTGCCACAGATACATTAGCGCTTGGAATCAATATGCCAGCGCGTGCAGTTGTAGTAGGCAGTCTCAGTAAATTTGATGGGCAAGAGATGCGCCTGCTTACTCCTAACGAATATCGCCAGCTTACTGGCAGAGCTGGTCGGCGTGGAATGGACGTACTTGGAGCCGCGGTCATTCCTTATTCACCCTGGGAGCCATTTGAAGAGTCATTCCGGCGCATCACTGGTGAATTGTTGCCTGTTACCAGCTCCTTCGTCATTCGCTATAACTCGATACTCAATCTGTGGCGTCCAGGGGATGTCAAGCATCTGCGTCGTATTTGTGCATCCAGTCTGCGTGAATATCAGCGCTATGTCCTGTGGGAACAACGTGAGTTGATTCGCCTGGAGAAACTGGAAAAACGTGCTCAAAAGAGCAAGAACACGGGAAAAAAGAAAGGCCTCGCCTCCGAAGGCGCTACTCAGGCGATGAAACAACGGCGCAAGAGGATTGGAGCATATCCACTCAGCCGTGCTGGAGCAGCCGAACTCGATGGCACAATTTTTGCGCTCCGTGCCCTTGGATACATCGATGAGCGTGATGAACTGACGCTTCGAGGACGTTTATTACGCAGTATCTTTCATCCTGCTGGTATCATGATTGTCGAATTAATACTGGGAGGAGCGCTTGACGAACTTGCGGCTTCTGAACTCGCCGAGGTCTGTAGCTGGTTCACCTACGATAACGATCGACGACTAAATAACCGCAGTGTATTGAACAATCACCTTTTGCAGGTCCGTCGCGAGCTGTGGCGTATCGCGCAGCATATTCATAACATTGAACAAAAGGCCAATATTGGGGTCTCTCCCTCTATCATCCCTGATTTTCACGGTGTCGCGCTGGCATGGTCGCGTGGAATGTCACTCAGCGGACTCTTAAAACGAATTGACCTCGCCGAGGGTGACCTTTTGATGTTGCTGAATCAAACAATCGACCTTTTGCAGCAGGTCCAATCAGCAGTTGGTCAGGCTCTCGATGCCAGGGATATTTGGATACAAGAATATGACGCAGACGAATCACACCCCACTGCTCATAAGAAACAGAGCAGAAGGCGTGCCATCCAACTACAAATCTATCGAGAACGTCTCGAACGCCTGCGCCCCCTACTCGCACAAGCCTCCGCATCAATGATGCGGGGTATTATCATTCAAAGTCGTACTGTCCCCTCAATGGTTGCATACGTTGCCGGCGAAGAACTTCCTTTCGACGCCGAAGAAGACACCGATCCCCAGGATGTAATTGAAAGCATCTAGCCACATTTTCTAAAAACATCAAAACTCCATCCCCACACCGTTTATTGCCATTAATAAAACAGGAGTGCAGAGGGCAAAGCCCTTTGCCGGGGTGTGGGGTGTCCCCACA
>WNFX01007392.1_pt1 | contig 10302 bp, 5 predicted proteins | sample 5400111 | NCBI WGS metagenome assembly WNFX01 (sample SAMN13153363, study PRJNA577476) | soil metagenome | isolation source: 40 cm soil or saprolite under grassland replicate 1 | place: USA:California | collected 2016-06-15 | reverse complement strand
CAACAGATTGCTGGCCAGAATCTGGATGGACAGCCCCCGCGTCTGGCCCCAGTTGATGTTCCGCGTCAACCCCATGTTCATCATCGACGTTCCAGGCCCGATGATCGTGTTGCGCCCGGCATTGCCGAACGTCCCTGGCGCGGGAATCGAAAAGGCGGACGTGTTGAAGAACAGCAATGCCGTTGGGTCGGCAAGATCGATCGGCGTACCGTCGTAATTCGCACGCAGAGTGCCGTTGGTGCCACGCGCGACATCTTGAATGTTGCCGAGGACTCGCGCCGTGAAGGGCGTCCCCGACGCCAACTGCCAGGTGCCGTTCACCTGCCAGTTGCCGAAGAGCGATGCCGCCCTGCCGCTGTTGAGCCACGGCTTACCGGAGCCGAATGGCAGTTCGTAGGTGAAGTCCGCGGAGAAACGGTGGCGCTGGTCGAAGCTCGAATACCCGCGTTCAGCTGCCAGGTCCCGATCGTTTTGTGCGACCGTCCCGCCAGCGCCGCCAATCGACGAGGCATCGTCGATCGAGCGCGACAACGTGTACGTGCCGCCGAGGGCGAGGCCGTTCGTCAGCCGCTTCCTGAGTCGCAGCGTGAGCGAGTGCATGATCGAATCGCCCTCAGACGATTCCCAAATGAATGGCGCGACGCCGGCGATCAGAATACCGCTCGGCCCGCGGTTTGGCGCGCGGAGGATGTCGAGGTTCGAGCCCTTGGTGCCGGTGTAGCCGATGCCGAATTGGATCGTGCGCGACAGATCGCGCTGCAGATCGAGATTCCAGATCTGTACGTGGCCGAGGCGATAGTTCGGATCGATGCCGTACGAATTCGTCGTGCCGCTCTGGGCGACGAGCAGCGCCGTTTCAAGAGGCAGGAGCGTCGTCGGCGAGCCGAGCACGGTGTCCGTGACAGCGAACGGCGGCTGGCCGGCCAGTTGCTGGGCGATCGACTGGTAGACGCTGGCGTTGTAGTTGACGCCGTACCCTGTACGCACGACGGTGCCCGGCTGCGGGCGCCAGGCGATGCCGATGCGCGGAGCGAAGGCAGTACGGAACGGACGAACGATCGCGTCGGGCAGCACTCCGGAAAACAGACCGGTCGCGCCCGCGGTCACCGGCACCGCCGCAGTGAAGCCCGGAGCGACATCGAGCGTCTCGAGCCGATTAGCGGCTTCGGAGATCGGCGAGAAATATTCGTAGCGCACGCCGGCGTTGACCGTCACCTTGTCGGTGGCGCGCCAATCGTCCTGGAGGAAGAGATCCCACGATCGCGATCGGAATTGCTCGAGGCCCGGCCCATACTGCACCGTCGCCTGCTGCGGCAGGCCGAGCAGGAAGTCACCGAAATCGACGCCGCTGTACAACCCGGTGAAAACGAAGCTGCCCCGCGCGTTCGCGTCCGTCTGGCTGTCGGCGTGGATGTCGCGATAGTCGCCGCCAAAACGAACGGTGTGCCTGCCGTGCGTCTTGACCACCGTGTCGCCGGCCGACAACGTCCGATCGCTGCGCATCGACGGGTTGGTGTCGTGCACGCTGGCAAATGTGCCGAACGACAGGTTTGGCGCGCCCCAGTCGAACGGATCCGCCGACACGCCCTGCAGGCCTGCCGCGCCCGCGACGTTCAAGACTCCGCCAAACAGATTCTGTGTCTCCGCGTGCTGACGATTGAAGCCGAATCGCAGCGAATGCGTCATCCCGGCTTTCGTGAACGAGTAGTTGACAGGAATGTCCCATGCGCTGGTGGCCGATTCTCCGCCAAGTGTGGGAAACAGATTCGACACCGTGTTGTCCGCGTGGCGGTAGTGAATGCTCACATTCAGATTGGAGACGCCGGCGCGGCCGCCGGGACCGCCACGTCCGCCTCCCCCGCGCCCGCCAGCGAAGCCGCCCCGACCGCCGCCTTGGCCGCGCTGCGGCACGGCGCCGAAGGTGTGCACGAACCTCACGTTGATGTCGTCGAGCTGACTCGTCGTGGTCGTGACGGAATGAAAGTTCTGACGATCGCCGTCCTGATTTGGCGCAGGAATCAGATCCAGCAGCGCTCGCGCCGCCGGATCGATCCGTGCCACCGGAATCTGATTGTTGGCGAAGGGCTGACCGCTGATCGGATCGAGCACCCGACCGAGTGCCGACAGATCGCCGCCACGCTCGGCGAGCGATGGCACAGTCGAGTACGCGTCGAAGGGGTTGCTCGAATGGTTCCCGGTGTAATTCAGGAAGAAGAACGTTCGCGGCACATTCAACAGCTTGCCGAGGACCAGCGGACCGCCGAGCGTCGCACCGAACCGCTGCTGCAGATAGTCCGGCTTCGTTGTCTGGCCATTCAACGCGTACGGCGCCGTGTCGAGCGACGACGTGTCGAAGCTTTGAAACACGTTGCCGCGAATCTGATTCCCGCGGCCGCCGCGCCCGAACGGTCCGCCCGGACCGCCGGGCCCGCCCGGAGCGAACGCGCGTCCACCAAACCCACCCGGTCCGCCAGGTCCGCCTGCTCCTCCCGGCGCACCTGTCGCACCGAAGGCGGCATCCCCGAATCCGTTGCCGAAGCGGTCGGCGAACTCGCCCGGCCCATTCGGCCCGAAGAAGCCGGCAGTGGCCTGAGTGTTACCGATCGCCGTCACAGACTCCGCCGACGTGTTGACGGAAAAACCAGGTGGCAGCAGGACCTGCGCGTCCGCCTCGGTCGCGGCCCCGGAACCGTCGTCGGACCGCGCCAGTCCCGCCTGGTCGGCGACCAGCTCGAGATTCCGGAACTGCTGCGGCCGGCCTCCCGGCGCCGCGGCCTGTCCTCGACCCGCAACGCCTGTCGCGGCGAGTGGCGAGCGCGCGGCGGAAGTTGCCGCCGGTTGATCGGTCGTCGGCGTGCGCGACGCCAGCGTCATCGACAGATCGGAGCGCTGCCCGCACGCTTCAGGGTCGATCCTCAGTTCGCGGGAGATCTGTGCGAACCCTACGAGCTCCGCCTTCAGCCTGACCGAACCTGAAGTAGAGGCCAGCTTGAGCGCGTAGGTGCCGTCTGGTGCGGACGAGCTCGCGTCCAGTGTGTGGCCTTCGGCATTGACGAGCGTCACGACCACGCCGGGCAGAGGCTGGCGCGCCGCGGTAATCACACCGGCAACCATACAGTTGGTGGGTGCCTGCGCGTTCGGGAGCTCCGGGTGCAACGTCGAGCCCGCAAGGCATGCGCCCGCGACGACGGCACGCAAGAGCCGGGGGCTGGTCAAGAAATCCACGACACTCGTCAGGATAGACGAGAGGCCCTATCCGAGAGTTTGACAAGAGCGTGACAGCCGAGCGTGTTACTTGAGCAGTTCGTCGAAGAGCGGCCGGGTCGGCTTTATGGTTTTCCGATGCGCATCGACGACCTGGATCAGATCTGCAATGACATCGGGATGCTTCGCGGCGATGTTTTGCCGCTCCCCGGGATCCTCGGCGAGATTGAAGAGCAGCGGTGGATTGTGCTCCGCGCGCTTCTCCCCTTCGCCATACGCGCCACTCGTGATGAAGTGCGCCTTGTACGCGCCTTTGCGCACGGCGCGGAGCTCGTTGTCCGAATAGTAAAACAGAAGCTGCCGTGGGCTCGGGCCAGAGCCGGTGAGCGCCGCGCGCAGATCGACGCCGTCGATCACTCTGTCGGATGGAACGTCGGCGCCCGCGAGCTTCGCGGCGGTGACGAACAGATCCATCGCCGATCCGATGTCCGTGACGGTCGCGGGGCGCACGGTGCCGGGCCACCAGAAGATCGCCGGCGTGCGCACGCCTCCTTCCCAGGTGGTGCCCTTGCCGTGGCTCAACGGTCCTGCCGATCCGCCGTGTGTCTTGAACGGCAACCACGGCCCGTTGTCGCTCGTGAACACGACCAGCGTGCGCCGGTCGATGCCCGCTGTCTTCAGCGCGTCGAGGATCCGTCCGGCGCTCCAGTCGATTTCCTCGACGACGTCGCCGTAGATCCCGGCGGCGCTGTGTCCGACGTAGTCGGCCGAGCGGGCGAGCGGAATGTGAGGCATCGAATGGGCGAAGTAGAGAAAGAAGGGACGGGATTTGTTGGCGTCGATGAATCGCACCGCTTCGTCCGTGTACCGCTTCGTCAGGGTGCGGTGATCGGCAGGCTGCTCAATCACCTCGCCGTTGCGCACCAGCGGCACGTTCCAGTATTCAGGCTTTGGATCGTAGTACGCCGCGGTGGCGAAGTCGTTGTCGCGCGCGACGGTCATCTTCATGTCATGCGAGAACGGCAGGCCGAACCACTCGTCGAAGCCCTGACGCATCGGCAGGAACGGCGGCAGATGTCCGAGATGCCATTTGCCGACGATGGCCGTCGCGTAGCCCTTCGGCTTCAGCACTTCCGCGATCGTGATCTCCTCGGGTGGCAGTCCTTGCGCGGCATTGTCGCGAAACACCTTCGGCGCGGTACCACTCGGGATCCCGTACATGCCGCTGCGGATCGGCAGGCGGCCCGTGAGCAGCGCCGCGCGGCTCGGCGAGCACACCGGCTGCACGTAGAAGTTCGTCCATTTCTGTCCCTCGGCGGCCATCGCGTCCAGACGCGGTGTTTTGATATTCGGACTTCCGAAGGCGCCAAGGTCGCCATACCCGAGGTCGTCTGCCAGGATGATCACGATATTGGGCGGCGGATTGGACACCTGTGCGCGAGCGACCGCATGCCACATCGTCGACGCGCCTGCGGCGATGGCCAATCCGGTGGCGATAACCGAGGCGATCTTCTTCCGCCAGCGCGGAATGAACCGAGGGACCTCTCGAGAGTAGCGAAGATGATTGAGCACGGCGGTTAGAGCTCGTCCGGCTTGAACTCGAGGGCGACGCCGTTCATGCAGTATCGCTCGCCAGTCGGACGCGGGCCGTCCGGGAATACGTGGCCGAGATGACCGCCGCACTGCGCGCAGTGGACCTCGACGCGCGTCATGCCGTAGCTGCGATCGGTCGTCGTTTCGATCGCGCCGTCGATCGGCTTGAAAAAGCTCGGCCAGCCGGTGCCGCTCTCGAACTTCGTGTCGGACGAGAATAACGGCTGCCCGCAGCCGGCGCAGCGAAAGGTGCCGGATCGCTTCTCGAAGTTGAGCGGGCTCGTACCCGCGCGTTCGGTGCCGTGCTGGCGGAGGACGTGAAACTGCTCCGGCGTCAATGCCGCTTTCCATTCGTCGTCCGTTTTCTGTCCCATGGCAGGTAATGTAGCATCACCCTCTGGCTCGCACCGAGCAGATCTGCTGCTGAAACCGGTTCGCTGAACGCTCCGCTTGACAACGCTTGATCCCACTGCTCGACGACGCCGCTGTTGCCGCAGTACGTCAGTGGAAATACATCCCGACACTCCTCAACGGTGCACCGGTCGAAGTGCTCATGACCGTCACGGTTCAATTCGCGCTGTAGAAGAGCTCGCGGCGCTCGAGGCTCCACACCGTCGTTGCCCCCGTTAGCGGCGGCCTGCCATCGCTGAGGTGGACCGCGCGCGCGAGGACGACGGGAGGCGGTCGGTCAGGCGCACGGTGATATCCTCTTCGAGCCGCCTGGAGGCGCCATGAACCTTCTGCTCCTCTCGATGCCCGACTCGTTCGAGCACATGCCGCCGGTCGCGATCCGGATGCCGAACGGAGCGCTCGCGTCGCTCGCGGGCAATGTCGACCAGCACCATCAGGTGGCCATCGCGGATCTGATCCTGGTGCAGGCGTCCGTCAGAACCACCGTGGAACGGATGGTCCGCGAGCTTGCGCCAGACGTCGTCGGGTTGTCCGTCATGACCTTCCAGCGCGCGACCGCGATGAGGATCGCCCGGCTCGTGCGCGCGCTGCGGCCATCGGCGCGCATCGTGGTCGGCGGCTACGACCCCAGCCTCGACGTTGACGCGTACACTCAATCGCCGGACGTCGACTTCATCGTGCGCGGCGAGGGCGAGCATACGCTCTGCGAGCTGCTCCGCTCGCTCGAGAACGATCGAGACGCCTCCGGCATCGCCGGGATGTCGTACAGAACGCCTGGCGGCTTCGTGCACAATCGAGATCGGGCGGTCGTTCCACTCGCGTCGAGCGCCCTCCGACTGCCGAAGCGCGGCGCGCGCGTGTTGCGCGGGTATACGCTCCTCGGGCGCAACGTTGACGTCGTGGAAACGTCTCGCGGCTGCACCTACGACTGCAGCTTCTGTTCCATCATCGAGATGCGAGGCCGTAATTTTCATCCGTACGCGATCGACCGGGTGCTCGCCGACATCGCGGACGCGCGCGCGCACGGCGCCGAGGCGATCTTCCTCGTCGACGACAACATCACGCTCGACATCGAACGCTTCGAGGCGCTGTGCCGTGCCATTGTCGATGCAGGCTTCGACGACCTCGACTACACCGTCCAGGCGATGACGGCCCCGCTCGCGCAGCATGGCGCGCGCCTGGCGCCGTTGATGAGGCGCGCCGGCTTCCGCTACGTCTTCCTCGGCATCGAGAACATCCTCGACGAGGACCTCGTGTTCCTGCGCGCGCGCGCCAAGAACTCACACCGAGAGAAGGGACGCACGATTGGCAATGCCAGCCTCGAGGCGATCCGCCACCTGCACGCGCATGGCATGTACGTCGTCGGCGGCCTGATTGTGGGCAATCCCGACGACACACAAGCGTCGATCGAAGCCAACCTCGCGTTCGCCAGGCGCTATGTTGACTGGCCCTACATCCAGCACCCGACGCCTTACCCGCGCACCCCGATGACACGCGATTTCCGCGATCGCGGCCTGATCGTCGACGACGATGTCTCGCACTACAACGGGACGACGGCAGTCGTTCGAAGCGAACACGTCTCGGCTGACGACATCGAATTCCTGCGATGGCGCGCCGAGCGGTGGATGAAGGTGAAGCACATGCCCGCCGCATTGGTGCACAGCCCGCTGTTCGTGCTGCGTCACTCGCTGGCCATGCTGTCGCACACTTTCGCCGGTAGCACGATGCGATCGGCCCTGGGCCTCGAGAACGAGCGCAGGGTCTTCGCTCGTTATCGCGAGCGCCGCCGGCAGGAACAGGCGACCTGCACCGCCTGATCGCCCGCCTTCGCTTAGCTCGTGGCTTCCGCCTTCGCGCAGGAGGCGCTTCCGCCTGCGCGCTTCGCGCTACGGCGGGACAAGTCGGCGAGACACGTCGGCGCGGCAGGAACTCGAATTCCTCGTTCTTCGTCTCTCTAGGGGACATGTGTGCGCTCGACATCGGCCTGCCTCGGAGCGCCCACGTCCGCCCTGTGAACCATTCGCAACTCCGCCGCGTAATCATCAGTGGTGCCGCCGCAGGAGTTGTCGGTGGCGTGGCTTTCGGGATTGTGCACGCCATGGCCATCGTCCCGATCTGGACGCAGCTGGCGCGTGGCCTCGTGCCTGCCGTGCTGGCGGGGATCGCCCTCGCGTGGGCGTTCGATCATCTCGTGCGGGTACGTGGCTGGCAGAGTCCGCTTCATGGCGCGGCGTTCGGCCTGGTCATGTTCGCGACGCTTGTGCCGGCGACAGCGTTTTCGAACGCGCTGCGGCTGGCAGGCATTCGCGCCGGCGACTGGCCCGGCACGCTGGGAGCAGTCGCCCTCGCCATCGCGTCCGGCGCGGCTGCGGGATGGCTGCTCACGCGCGAGCGGAAGGCATCGACCGCCGTGACGGTGGCGACGTTCGTGCTCACGCTCGCTTCTTCGGGGCCGATTCCGGTGGTGAACGGCCCGCGGGCCGCCTGGCTGTTCGCCGGTTTCATTCCAATTTGCGCAGCGGCAGGGCTGATGCTGGCCCTCGTGCGGCAGTTTCTGGAACCTCGTACGTAGTGTTCGGCGTTCGCCGGACCCTGGAGACGCGATGAACCTCTGGCAAGACGTTCGGTTTGCAGTGCGGCTGCTCGTGAAAGACCGCTGGTTCACGGCCGTCGCCGTCATCGCGCTCGCCCTGGGCATTGGCGTCAATGCGACGGTCTTCACGTTCGTCAACGCCGTGCTGATCCGCGGTCTTCCGATCAACGAACCGGATCGCGTCATGGTGATCGGCACGCGCGATGCGCGTCTCCGCGATCGTGGGATGTCGTATCCCGATTTCGAGGACTATCGCCGCGCGACGCGCACGTTCTCGGGACTCGCTGCTTATAGCGGCAGCGTCATGAACGTGAGCGACCAAGGGCGGGCGCCGGAGCGGTTTCAGGGTCCGTATATCTCTGCCGGCGCCTTCAGGTTGATCGGGCAGCGGACGCAGATCGGTCGCGACTTCCTGCCCGAAGACGATCGGCCGGGTGCGCCGGCGGTAGTCATTCTCGGCAACGGCATCTGGAAGAACCGGTACGGCAGCGATCAATCCATCATCGGCCGGTCGATCAAAATCAACGACATCGTCTCGACCGTCATCGGCGTGATGCCGGAAGGGTTCAAGTTCCCGAACAACGCGGATCTGTGGCTGCCGCTCGCTCACATGCCACGCCTGGCCGAGCAGAAGCGCGACAACTACAACATCGAAGTCTTTGGAAAAATGGCTGACGGCGTCACTCGGCCACAGGCGCTGTCCGAGATGAGCACGATCGCCGCCAAGCTGCGTCACGACTATCCCGACACTAACAAGGACGTGACTGCCAGCGTGATGACGTTCAACGAGCGATCCAACGGTGGACCGATCCGGCTCGTCTTCCTCTCGCTGATGGGCGCCGTGGCGTTCGTGCTGTTGATCGCGTGCGCGAACGTCGCGAATTTGCTGCTCGCGCGCTCGGCGACGCGCGCGAGAGAAATGTCGGTGCGGATCTCGCTCGGTGCGACACGGTGGCGGATCGTACGGCAACTGCTCGTCGAAAGCACCCTGCTGTCCGTCGTCAGTGGCCTCTTCGGGTTGGCGCTCGCGTATGTCGGCGTGCGCCTCTTTGACTCCGCGACGCAGGATGTCGGCAAACCGTACTGGATCACATTCACGATGGATGCGCAGGTCTTCGCGTTCTTCGCGGTGGTCTGCCTGGGTACCGGGATCGTGTTCGGCCTTGCGCCCGCGCTGCACGTGTCGAAGACCGATCTCAACGAAGTGCTGAAGGAAGGCGGCCGCTCGGGGAGCAGCGGCGTGAGGGCCCGTCGCTGGACCAGCGTGCTGATCGTCGCCGAGCTGGCATTGACATTGGTGCTTCTCGCCGGCGCCGGCTTGATGATGCGAAGCTTCCTCACGCTGTATCGGTTGGACGTTGGAGTGGACACGGCGCATCTCCTGACGATGCGCCTGGCACTTCCCGCGCAGAAGTATCCAACCATCGAATCGAGGCGCGCTTTCTTCGAGCGGCTCGACCAGCGGATCGCGGGTATCTCGGGAATTCAGGCCGGTATGATCACGACGAACATGCCGCTCGGCGGGGGCAACGGACGGCTTCTGGCCATCGAGGGGCATCCGCTCGCGGCTGGTGAACGAGCGCCGCTAGTCACCCAGGTGATGATCGGTCCCCGGTATTTCGAAACGCTCGGCTTGCGGATCGTGCGCGGCCGTGGATTCGATGATCTCGATGGGACGGTGGGTCATGAAGCCGCGATCATCAACCAGCGGTTCGCGACCGCGCATTTCGGAACCGAGGATCCGCTGGGACGGCGAATCAAGCTGACGCCCGACGGTGCATTGGTGCCGGGGGCAGCGGTACCGACGTGGGTGACTGTTGTCGGTGTCGCCCCCACGATTCGACAGGCCAACATGCAGGAGGCACAGCCTGATCCCGTCGCCTACCTTCCGCTGCGGTCGCAAGCTCCTGGCTTCGCAATGCTGATGATTCGCGCCGTTGGCGACGCGGCGAGCGTGACGTCGCTGATGCGCGAGGAAGTGCGCGCGCTCGATCCGGACCTGCCACTCTTCGGGATCCTGACGATGGACCAGCAGCTGGCGCAGGAGCGATGGCCGTTCCGCGTGTTCGGATCGATGTTCGCCATCTTCGCGTTGATCGCGCTGGCCCTGTCAGCCGTCGGCCTATACGCAGTCACTGCGTACTCGGTTGCGCAGCGGACACAGGAGATTGGCGTCCGCATGGCGCTTGGGGCTCAGGCCCCGCAGGTGTGGTGGCTCGTCGTCCGCCGCGGTCTCGTGCAGCTCGCCATCGGGTTGACCATCGGCCTTGCCGGGGCCTTCGGCGTCGGGCAACTGCTGCAGTCGCTGCTCGTGCAGACCAGTACGCGCGATCCGATCACGCTCGTGTCGATCGTGCTGCTGCTGATGGTGGTGTCGGTTGGCGCCTCCTTCTGCCCGGCCCGCCGGGCGACCCGCCTCGATCCAGTCAGCGCACTGCGAAACGAGTGATCACCATCCTCTTTGTGGGCTTTGGGTTCAATGTCGGCCTGGGGCATGCGCT
>WNFX01015333.1_pt1 | contig 10309 bp, 7 predicted proteins | sample 5400111 | NCBI WGS metagenome assembly WNFX01 (sample SAMN13153363, study PRJNA577476) | soil metagenome | isolation source: 40 cm soil or saprolite under grassland replicate 1 | place: USA:California | collected 2016-06-15 | reverse complement strand
TATCCAGACCGCGTGAGCATCGCTATCCGCTGGAGATGGTGCGGGCCATCGTCATGGTCTGGCTCTTTTGTGGATTACGCAGAAATGAAATTGGCCGGCTCCGCGTAGGCTGTATTCGTTGGCAGAGTCGTGCTGGGCTCCTGCCTGACACAGATGCCGCGACCTCCAAAGAGACCATTTGTTTGCTTGATATCCCAACCAACAAAACGGGAACAGCGTTTACCAAGCCTGTGGATCGTGCGGTGGGTGAGGCCATCAAGGAGTGGGAACGGATCCGTCCCACGCAACCTCCTGCTGTGGATGCGAAAACGGGAGAGTTGGTCGATTACCTGTTTACCTATCGCGGCTATCGCGTCGGGCTCGACTATCTCAATCGGACAGTGATTCCTCTGTTATGTTACAAGGCCGGGGTTCCTTTGCAGGATGCTCGTGGCTCCATCACGACGCACCGAGCGAGATCGACCATTGCCTCTCAGCTCGCCAACGCAAAAGACCCCATGACCTTACTGGAGTTGCAGCAATGGCTGGGGCACCGGTCACCCGAGTCAACAAGACATTACGTGATGGTTTCACCGACGAAGCTGGCGAAATCCTACACAGACGCGGGATACTTTGGGCGCAATGTGCGAACCATCGAGGTGCTGATTGACCAGGAAGCGGTGACCAGTGGTGAGGCGGCGCATGGTGAGCCCTGGCGCTTTTACGACTTAGGGCACGGCTACTGCACCTACGACTTTTTCGATCAGTGTCCGCATCGGATGGCCTGTGCCAAATGTGCATTCTACCGACCCAAAGGATCGAGCCAAGCTCAGATGCTAGAAGCGAAAGCCAACCTGCTGCGAATGAAACAGGATATTCCTCTCTCTGAAGAAGAACAGGCGGCTGTAGATGATGGACTAGTAGCCCTGGAAAAGTTATGCGAGAAATTGGCTGACGTTCCAACGCCTGCTGGGCCAACTCCTCGCGAACTGAACGAGAGGGGTACACGTATGCTGCCCATGTTCAATGTTGCCGAGAAGCACCGAAATTGAAAGGGAATCAAGAAATGGGTAGGAAACAACAAGGGCACAGGGGAAGCTTTCGGAAGCATCTCTTTCCCATCCTCATCTGTGTAGTTGCTCTCAGTATTATCACTCTGGGGCTACTCAGTGCCTTCCAAATCATCCCAATCAGCACAGCTGTTATCTCTTCAATGCTCTCTCTCTTTGTGGGTGTTCTCGGATTTGTCATACCTACCTTACATTCCCACTATGTTACTCATACACCTCCATCATTGGAACAATCATCATCATCTACGTCCAATATGGTGTCGACAAATGAGGCAGCGCCATCGTCGCCCTGGCAAGTTCCGTATCGTCGCAATCCATTCTTTGTGGGGCGAGAGGACATGCTCAATCAGATGCACGACGACTTGGTGAGGCACGATAGCACTCAGGAGGCTATCGCTATCGAGAGGAGTATGACTGGGTGTTCTGGTTAAGAGCAGATACGCGTGGCACCCTCATTGCAGATATTACAAGTCTCTTAGATCGCCTCTCTCTTGCAAAAGGGGGCGAACAAGACCAACATACCGTTATGTTCTCTTTGAAGCATTGGTTGACGACACACGGTCAGTGGTTGCTCATCCTTGATAATGTGGATGATTTACAAGTGATATACGACTTGCTCCCTGAAAGCAAGGGACACATCTTGCTCACCACTCGTGCTCAAGCACTGACATTTGGGAAGAGTATCGAAGTGAAAGAAATGAAGAGAGAAGAAGGAATCCTTTTCCTCCTTCGGCGAGCCGGGCTACTTGAGTCGAACGCATCACTTGACACGGTCTCCAAGGAAGATCGCGCTGAAGCCCAGGCTATTGTGGATGAGGTACAGGGCCTTCCTTTAGCCCTTGACCAAGCAGGGGCATACATACGTGAGGTGGGATGTCCTGTATCAGAATACCGGCGTCTTTTTGCTGATGAAAAGCGGCATCCTCAGGAACTCTTGAGTCGCCGAGGTAGATTTCCTTCTGATCATCCTGAGTCCGTTACCGCCACGTTCTTACTTTCCTTCCAGAAAATAGAACAGGCAGATCCCGCTGCTGCAGATCTGCTTCGCTTCTTTGCATTCCTCTCTCCCGATAACATTCCTGAAGAGCTGATCCAGGGAGGCTTAGAAGAACTGGGAGTGACGCTTCAGAAGCTTACTGCTGAACCGCTACAACTAAATGAGGCGATTGCGAAGCTTCGCGATTACTCACTTGTCCACCGCGACCAAGATAGCAAGGCGTTTACTATCCATCGTTTAGTGCAGATATCCATCAGGAATATGATGGGTGAGGATACCCAAAGGCAGTGGGCAGAACGAACGGCGCGAGCCGTTAACCGTGTCTTCCCCCCTAAGTGGGAGGTATCGAAGCGCCCGCTCTGCAGGCGCTTGTTCCCGCAAGCTCAGGCATGCTTTGAACTCATTACGCAGTGGGATATGATGTTTCCAGAAGCTGCTTCTTTGCTTCATCGAGCAGCAAGGTACTTACGTAAGGGGCCTAAACGATATAGAGAAGCCGAATTGTTTGATCAGCAAGCCTTGAAAATGCAAGAAAAGGTGTTGGGGAAAGAGCATGTGGATGTAGCCCAAACCCTCTTCGGTCTTGGTGTAACTTATGAGGAATGGAATAAATACCAGCAGTCGGAAACCTTTCTTCGGCGGGCTATAGCAATTCGTGAGCACATATTTGGGCCACAAGCTCCCGAAACGTTAAATATACTAGTTGAGTTAGGCTATCTGTACTACAAACAGGGGAAGTATGACCAGGCTGCCTCGCTTCTTCAGCAATGCCTAACGCTTCGCGAGCAGGAACCAAATGCAAATGATAAGATCACCACATCGACAAGCTTCAACAACTTGGCCTTAGTCTACTCTAAACAAGGAAAATATGATGAGGCGGAAGCACTGTACAAGCGTGCATTAGAGATTCGTGAAAGGGTATCAGGAAAACAGAGTATCAATGTCGCAATAACCCAACGTAATTTGGCGGGCCTCTACAAAAAGCAAGGTAAGTACGAACAAGCTGAGTCTCTTTATCAACGAGCAATTGCTAACTATAAGTCAATATATGGGCTAGAATCTCGAGGCATAGCTAGATGTTTGGAGGACTTGGCAGATCTCTATTGCAAGCAAGGAGAATACAAAAAGGCTGAACCTCTTTATCGGCAAGCCCTATCCGTATGGAAGGAATATCTCGGAATGGAGCATCTCGAGTCCGCTGAGGTTTTAGAGGGCTATGCTGACCTGCTGCGAAAAATGAGACGAAAGAGAGAAGCTACACGTCTCGAAGCAGAAGCTAAAGCAGTGCGAGATAAAGTAGCCTCTCAGGAAGAGTCACATTGAGGAGTTAAGAGGTTCACTAGCAAATGGCATATTCCACATAATTGCGAAAGTGGGCGGCCCCCGCCACCCAAATCTCTTTGCTGCGCACTCGTTCACGTAAGGTCTGCAACACGCCCAACTCGTAGGTCAACCGGTTGACCCGCTCCTCCCCCGCGCTATCTTTTTCCGTCACGACGTTTTCCCATGCAGAGGGGATAACTCCCTCAAGAGGAGGGCTGCTCTCGAGAGGATACCAGGCCAACCGACTGTCGACATACTCACGCACCACTGCAAGTGCCTGGATCACCGGTTGATAGGCCGTATTGTTTGAACGAAAATCGAGCACGTCCAGCAGAGCCGGGAGGATCTGGCGATAGTGATTGCGATAGGAGGAACGCATCACCTCTTGCACTTGTCTTCGGTAGGCTCCCCCCTGTGCTTTGTACTCGGCAACCAGATCGCGTAAGGTCTGCTCGTTGACAATGGGAAAGACCACCTCGCGGACTGGCTCGTCCGGGTGTTCCAATGCTGCATCGGCAATACGATACAGGATGCGCGCTTTCCCGGCCACGCGCTTGAGATCGTTGATATAGGCGACTTCGACCCGGCGTTCGGCCCGGGTGCCAATGCGATGCACAATCTGGATCAAGAGGGTCACCAGGGCATCGGTGACCTCTTGCGTACGTTGAAATACGAGAGCAGCCAGCAGTGTCATGCGAATGGCAGGGGGATGCTCGCGAATATGCGACGGGGATTCAGCAGCAATCCGTCTCCGCAATCGTTCGACGAGCTTGGGTGGGTATCCCTGAAACAGGTCAGGCGGCAAACCGATGGCTCGCAGTGCTCGCAACTTGGCGATCTCGTTCAGAGCACTTTCAACGCCAACCGGACCAGGATCGTGTCGCAGCAAACTGAGCGGTATTTCCTCCTCCTCCTCCTCCGCATCTGGTGAAGCCACGAGCAAGGCATCCAGGCCCTTCTGCACATCGGGCGCGAGGCGTGCCACGATGACGGTGTAGATCTGCGCTTCGTATGCCATCAACCCCATGTCAATCAGAGAAGAGATATCTGCTGGAGCTTCGATCGCACGGGTTCGACACTCGGCACGAATCAGATCACGCAGACGGTCAGGATGTTGTTCATGGTCGAAGACCTCGGCGCAGAGCCAGTCCTGCAATGCTTCTTCATCGGCGCGATGGAACTCCCGTATCCTGGTCATCTCACGGATCTGCGCCCGATGTGCTTCGATGGTCCGCCCTTCCCAGCGGTACTGGGCAAAGAGAGCGGCATCAACCCCGACCTGAGCCGCGAGAAAGCGCACCACCTCGGGGGTCACCTCTTGCCTGGACCGGGGAAAACGGCCCTCGTACTGTAAGCACTTGAGTAAGACCGCAAACCCCAGGCGCGTCTCCCCTGATTTGTTGCCAACTGCTGCTAATTCATCGGGCAGAAGCGTAAAGTGTTCCAACAACACCTCTGCTGTCCATGTTCGCTTCATCTGTTTTCCCTTGCGTTGTATTTGTCACTCCAGGCGGCCATGATGGAATTTCTCCTCCCAACTCTGGTCATCATGATGAAATCCATTCACCCTGGAACGTTCATGTTGAACGTTTGGTTGCCGTCTCGTGGCAAGGTGCGGGGCAGGTTGGACTTGATCTGGGGTGCCTTGCCAGCCGCGGTTCTGGGAATGAAGAGTACGTGTTGCACCTCGATGAACCCAGGGAGCAGTGATCTGGAAACCCTGCACTCCTAACAAGGCTGCTCTTCTCTCGCCATGCCTTAGTTTTTTCGCGCCCTGACAAAGCCTAAGAATCTTGCCTTCCCATTTCAACCTGCGAGAACCCCGCTGCCTTCATGAGGGCAGGCTGATGGGCAATGCCACTCTTCCGTTGGCAGTGGGACCTTTCAGATCAAGAACCAGCAGGCGCCCTCCTGGTTTGAGGACGCGGGCAATTTCAGAGAGTCCTTGACGGTTGAGGTCCTCCGGCAAATGGTGCAGCATAAACAGTGAGGACCAGGATTCGTGTAAAAATAGCTCATAGCGAACTTTTGTACAAGAATTCTGATGGTCTAACTGGTCGATCTGCATAACCACCTCCTTTTCTCCTGTCCGGACGGACAGAAACTCCCCTAGATGCCGATCGGCTGTCGGACCAGAATCACGGTCATCCGACCGTCTACCCACTCCCGCTCTACGAGCAGGATCTTGCCCACAAACGATCCGATGTTCATGACCTTGCGGACCTGGGCATCTTCCCACGGCAGGACGTAATCGCTGATGCGCCTGAGCGCCGTCTCCAGGTCGGGCACGATCTTTTGACTGTCCACCACCAGGATCACCTTGCCGGCCGTGCTGGCGTAGGGGCCAAGCTGACTCGCCGAGGCGGACGCTGCCACCAGGACGCCATCCTCTGTGACCGCGTTGACGCTCCCCAGCATGAAGTCAGGGCCGGAGATGAGCTTGCGGATCTCGCGCGCCTGGGTCTGGCGATCCATCTTGAAGATGCGAGGCCGCAGGGCGTCGTAGCGTCTCGCATCGTGAACGGCGTCGAAGATCCCGGCGTCCTGGAGGGTCTTCGACTTGCCGGAGTGGACCTCCGCTCCCTCTGGCAGTCGCTCCAGCACCACCTTGCGCGCCTGGTCGCCGTCGTCAACGACCACCACCTCGATATTGCGCTCCCGCATCCTCTCGGCGACTCGCTGGAGGGTCTCTTCGGGCGCGGGGCTCGCGAAGTCTTCTCGCACCTGGGTCATACCTGGGTCTCCTCCTTCTATAATTGCTCCACCTCTCGCATCAATTCCTCTTTTTCCACGGAAGCCTGGGGATTGGTGACCTGGTGGATGTAGCGCACGATGCCCTGTTTGTCGATCAGAAAGGTGCCACTGCGCTGGAGCGCGATCAGCACTTTGTCGAGGCCATAACGCCGGTAGACGGCCCGGTCAGGATCGACCAACACGGGAAACGGCAGCTTGAGCCTTGCAGACAAGCGCTCGGCACCTTTGCGGCTGCCACCCCCAAGAATGAGCACCTCGGTCTCTCGCGCACGAAGCTGTTCATACATCCGTCCCAACTGGACGGCATGGCGCTGACATTGCAGTCAGGTAAACTCGCGCATAAAGTAGAGCACCACATGCGCGCGTCCCCGATACTCGGAGAGACGAACGATTGCTCCCCCGTTGGACTCGAGGCGAAAATCTGGCGCGAGTGAACCGACATTGACTTCTGTCACATCGTCTAACATAAATCTCCTCCTGGCTTTTCGATAGTCTGTGTTGTTTCGTATCGAAAAGGAATCTTGCATCGTTACACGTTCCTCTGACTATTTTCATGAGCATGTCCTCGTCCATTGCCGGTGGAGGAAGCCAGAAGCTTGATGGACAGTGGCTCGAGGAGATCGCGAGCCACTGCCCTACCAGCCTGCTCCTCACTCCACGTCTGGGGATAGCGCCCAACGGCGGCGGACGAAAGGGTTGCCAGGATCTGCGGGTCAGCCTCAGGCTGCTGTGCCTCATGGGCAATGAGCGCTAGTGTCAGGCCAAGCAGCGCTCGGCTCCGATTCGGAGCCGATTCGGCCTGTTCGGCAGCTAACGTGCGAGCATGCTCCGCCGGTTCTGTCCGCTCCTCGACGTACGAACGAGTGCGCTTTGCTTGGGGCTCTAGCTCCTGTTTGTCTGTATCCCCTGATTCCAGATTCTCGCGACTTGCAGGTGGCGCGGGCGGCGTAGTACGACCCCTGTTTAAGCGTCCCCGGATATCCTCGACGATCACATAGAGCGTCGGCACCAGCAGCAAGGTCAGGATGGTCGAGGAGGTCAGTCCGCCGATCACCACGATGGCAAGCGGACCGGCGATAAAGACGCCCGCCTTGCTCAGGCCCAGCGCCATGGGCAGCAGGGCGAGAATGGTGGCAATGGCCGTCATCAGAATGGGTCGCAGGCGGCGGCGGCCTCCCTCGACAACGGCGGCTCTCGCATCCAATCCCTTTGCCCGGTATTGATTCACCAGGTCGAGCAGTACAATGGCGTTGGTTACCACGATGCCCACCAGCATTAGCAGGCCGATCAAGGCCGGCACTCCCAACGCTGTGTGGGTGGCCAGCAACAGGAGGATCGAGCCGGTTGCCGCGAACGGGATCGAAACCAGCAGAATGAGCGGCTGTACGATGCTGCGGAAGGTCGCCACCATCACCAGGTAGACCAGTAGAATGGCGATGATCAGCGCGAGGGCGAGGCCCTGGAAGGCCTGCGACTGGCTGGCTGTCACGCCACCCAGAGAAACAGTGGCGCCGGCAGGCAGGCTGAGCTTGTTGATGCGCTGCTGCATATCCGCGCTCACCGCACCGACATTGGAACTCGTTACCGTCGCGCTCACCGTCGCAGTGCGAGCCGCGTTGAGATGTGTAATCTGGGTCGGGCCGTTGATCTGCGTCACAACAGCAATGTCGCCCAGCCTGACGTTGCCGGTCGGAGCCGGAATCAGCAGGTTTTGCATCCCCTGCACGCTATTGGCAGGGGTGCCAAGTTGGATGTTCACATCCTGTTGCTCACCGCCGATCGTGATTTTGGTCACGGTCGTACCGCTATAGACTCCGCGTAGTTCCTGGCCAACTTGCGCGGCCGTCAAACCGTGCAGCAGCGCCCTGCTGGGATCGACCTGCACGTTGATCAGCGGCGACGCATCATGGACGTTCACGGCCAGATTGGAACTATTAAACCCTTGACTGGCGGCGCTGAGCGTGATGGTTCCTACGCCTGTCAGCGCGTGCAGACGATCCTGGACAGTCTGTTGCAGAGCAATCTGGTCAGCATTGGGATCGGTCGTCACGGCGTAGGTGGCGCTGTTCGACCCGCTTCCCCCGCTGAATGAGCTGGCGAACGATCCGCTGGACCCAATCGTCATTTGGTAGGTTTGAACGCCTTGCACATTGGCGAGCACCGCTTCAACCTGCTGGGCAGCCTGGTCGGTTTGTTGCAGGCTGCTGCTCGCAGGCAAGGTTTGCGTGATCGTGAAGGTGTTCTGGCTAGAATTGTCGAAAAAGTTCGTTCCCAGCAGAGGCACCAGGGCAATGGAGCCGAAGAAGATGACCAGCGCGGCTGCAATGCTGATGAGGCGGTGGGTTGTCACCCAGCGCACCAGTGGCACATATCCTCTTTCCAAGAGCGTCATTTTCTCGTGAGCCGGTTGCCCCTTTTGTTCCTTTTGTCCCTGTTGTGCAGACGCTTTCGGCACTTTGAGGAACCAGTAGGCCAGCACCGGGATGATGGTGAGCGAGACAAAGAGCGAAGCCAGCAGAGCAATCGTCACGGTGAAGGCGAATGAGCTGAACAGTTCGCCCACAAAGCCGCCGGCGAAAGCGATGGGGAGGAACACAGCGACTGTCGTAATGGTTGAGGCAGTGACAGCGCCGGCCACCTCGCGTACTGCGCTGATTATCGTCGCTTGTTTATCTTTATTGCCCTCCAGTCCCAGGTGACGCTGGATGTTTTCTAGCACCACAATCGAGTCATCAACCACACGCCCGATCGCAATCGTCAGCCCTCCTAGCGTCAGAATGTTGAGCGAGAGATTGCCTACCCACAGCCCGATGAGGGCGATCACGATGGAAAGCGGGATGGAAATGGCTATGACCAGGGTCGAGCGCAGCGAGAAGAGGAACACGAGGATCACCAGGATGGCGAAACCCGCGCCGATCAATCCCTCACTCACCAGTCCATTCACCGAACTTCTGACAAACGGTGACTGGTCAAATACCACGAAGATCTTCGCGCCATGCCCCAGCGTGTTCTGAAGCGAGGGGAGCTTCTCCTGGATGGCCTGTGAGATGGAGACGGTGTTGCCATCGTTGGTTTTGGTAATGGCGATGCCAATGCTTGGCTTCCCATTGGTGCGCGTGATCGAGGTCGAGGGGGCGAGGGTTTGCTCGACTGTTGCGACTTCACCAAGCGTGATGGGCGTCGGTTTCACCGTTGGTGCCGGTGTCCCTGTGGGAAGTGGCGAGGGAGTGCCTGTTCCTGTTCCGGTAGAGACCTGTGACCCGCTCGAAGTGCGTGGCACCGATATACCAACTACCAGGTGCTTGAGATCATCGATGGAGTTGAACGTGTTGCCGACCTGCACCGGCAGGGTCTGCCCGTTGGAGGTGATCTGACCGGCTGGCAGGGTGATATTATTGGCCTGTAGCACGCCTTCGATCTGGCTCACCGAGAGGCCAGCTGCCTGCACCTTTTTCAGGTCTAATGTCACCGTCACGATCTGCTGTTCCACGCCGGTGACATTGGCGTTGGCCACCCCGTCGATGCCTTGCAGGACCGGCACCACCTCCTGTTTGACCTGCGCTGCGAGCGTGACAGGGTCCTGGGACGAGGTGACGGCCAGTTGAATAACTGGTAGAGAGTTGACGCTGAAGGTTTGGACCTGGGGTGTGATGCCGGAGGGCAGGCTCGCCTGCGCCTGGTTGAGATGCTGGTTCAGCGTCTGACTGGCCTGGTTGATGTCGGTGCCGAAGTTGTACTGGACGACAATAATCGAGACCCCCTGGTTCGAGTAGGACGTCAGCTGTTGAATACCGGCGATGCCCTGGATACTTTGCTCCAACGGATTGGTGATATCATGCTCGACGATGGTGGGCGATGCCCCGGCATCCACCGTCACAACCGAAACGGCGGGGAAATCCAGTGAGGGGAACAGTTCCTGTTTGAGCGTCGGGATCACGAAGGCACCAATGAGTAAGATGGCGATCGTGGCTAGCGCGATAAGGCTCCGATTTTTGAGGCTGAGCCTCGCAAGAAATGACATGACACACTCCTCTCTATGATCAGTGATTCTGTTGCCAGAAATGGGTGCAGGAACTTATTCAGCGTTTAGTAAGTAAAGCCGGTGGATAGTGACGGTATCACACACGATCAACGTATGGCTGCCAGGAACACTCTTAGGGTGCGATTTCGACGGCAATGCCATTGA
>WNFX01012894.1_pt1 | contig 10309 bp, 10 predicted proteins | sample 5400111 | NCBI WGS metagenome assembly WNFX01 (sample SAMN13153363, study PRJNA577476) | soil metagenome | isolation source: 40 cm soil or saprolite under grassland replicate 1 | place: USA:California | collected 2016-06-15 | reverse complement strand
GTTCATTGGCGTACAAGATTTACGGAAACCTTCACATCAGGGAACGCCATCGTCACCGATACGAATTCAATAGTCACTATCTCGATCAGTTTGAACAGCATGGCATGATTGCCAGTGGTATCAATCCTGAGACGCATTTGGTTGAAATAATTGAGTTGCCCGACCATCCTTTCTTTATTGGGGTGCAATATCATCCTGAATTAAAAAGTACAGTGGAACGACCAGCGCCCTTGTTTGTCCATTTTGTAAAAGCAGCGAGGGAATTTCATGACAAAAGAGATTCAATAAAAAATCCTTTACTGCAAAGTGAGATGATATAATCGGTGGTCAAATAAGTCAAAAAACTCAGTTGGTCATTATTATTGGTACAACATTTACTGGACGCGTGTAGTAATTCTATCAACCTTCTGTAACCTGCCTTCGATAGGCAAGTGTCACTTATGCTCACGCTCGGTCAGCATCCCAATCAGAGATGATAAATGTCTCGATTCCGACCACAGCGTCGGAACATTTATCATCGGGACTAGTACACTCAGAACAATATTGAATTAGATCTCACCGATCAAAAAAGCCATTAACCGGAAACAAGAAACTTGTAACTCATAACTCTTAACTCATAACTCCTAACTGCTTATCTTTGCCCTTCTTCAAAAAACAGAGAATGAATTTTGACCGTAATACTATTGTGGGTTTTTTGGTGCTCGCTCTTTTATTTATAGGATATTTCTGGTGGACCACTAAGGAGCAGTCAGCTTTCCGAAAAGAAAAAGCAAGACAGGATTCAATAGTAAATGCAAACAGGCCAAAGGTTGATACTGCTGCTTCAAAAACGGAGAATGCAAAAAATGATTCAGTAGCAAAGATTAAATCAGGAGGTGCTTTTCAAAAAGCAATACATGATACTGAGACTACGAGGCGGATAAGTAATGATTTGCTCACCATTACTTTTAGCAGCAAAGGGGGTCAGCCAAAAAAAGTAGAGCTTACGAAATTTAATGGGCAGGACAGTTCACCGGTAAAACTTGCCAGTACTGATTTTGATAAAATTGATTATACTATAAACACTGCGTCTAATTCCAGCACTTATATTTCTGATCTGAACTTTCAACTTGACACAGTAATTACCAATGCTGATAGAATCCAGGTTGTAGTATATTCATTAAAACCAGATAGTGCAGGACCAGTTATTCGTCATCAATTCACAATTCGCCCGGACGATTACATGATAGATTTTACTGTGCAGATGGATGGGGCTGATAGATTACTTACACAAGGCAATCTGAATTTGACCTGGCAATATAAAGCTGTTCAGCAAGAATCAGATATAAGTTTTGAGAAAACAAATACCCAGGTTGGGTATATTATGGACGGTGATTTTGATTACCATACTATCGGTCGCCGTAGCAGTAAAGATTTTGATAAGCCTGTAAAATGGATCGGTGTCAGGCAACGATTCTTTAATACTTTCTTAGTCGCGAAAAATAACTTTTCATCCGGAAGAATGGAATGGATCCTACCTGCGGATACCGCAAAAACAGTGATGCAATCCATTGCCAATATGAAATTGCAATTGCCTGTTGCCAGCTCGGTATCTGTTCCTTTTAGCATTTTGTATGGCCCGGCAGATTTCAAAATGCTGAAACAGCATGACGTGAGTTTTGAGAAACTGATTAATCTTGGACAAGGCGCTTACTCTTTTGTAAGACCCTTGAACAGGTTCATTGTAATGCCGGTTTTTGACTTTATCAGAAGCATAAGTGGCAACAGTTTAGGGTTAGCGATTGCATTGCTTACGATCATAATTCGTTTAGTAATCTCTCCACTAACTTATACCAGTTATCTCAGCGGAGCTAAAATGAAAGTACTGAGACCGGAAATAGCCAAGCTCAAAGAAAAATATGGCAGTGATCAACAACAGATCAGTGTAGAACAAATGAAATTATTTCGGGAAGCTGGCGTAAATCCATTAGGTGGTTGTATTCCCGCTCTCCTGCAAATTCCTATTTTCTTTGCCCTGTATAGTTTTTTCAGTTCAAGTATAGCTTTGCGCGGACAAAGTTTTTTGTGGGCACATGATCTTTCAGCTTCAGATGCAGTTATCAAATTTGGAGCTAATGTTCCTTTAATTGGCAGCCATCTTAGCCTTTTTACCATTACTGCGGTAGTTACCAGTTTTCTTATTTCTTTATACAGCATGAGTATGTCGCCGGATCAGTCTAACCCGGTGATGAAATACATGCCATACATTTTTCCTTTTTTTCTTTTATTCATTTTCAATCGTCTTCCTTCTGCTTTAACATGGTATTATACCGTTTCAAACCTTATTACACTTGGCCTTCAGTTTGTGATCCAGAATTATATTATTGACCACGATAAAATATTAGCTAAGATTGAACAAAACCGGAAAAAGCCGAAGACAAAATCCAAATGGCAGGAAAGAATGGAGCAGATGCAGCAGCAGCAGAAAAAAATGAAGGAAATCCAGCAAAAAAGCAAGCGTTAATTCTTGAGGATCGGTTAGACTGGGATGTTGATACTTGCATTATTCAATAAGCAACTATTTGGTTAATTTACTTCGTCTTTCTGATACTGGTTTAATCATAGCGCAACCATGAAGGAGAAATTTTCAATATTAGCAGGCTTCATTTTATTTTCCTTCACTATGAGTCTTGCTCAAACAAAATTTTCTGAGGGAAGCCTAGTTTATAATGTTACTGTAAATACAAATGATCCTAATCCAAAATTGGCCGATGGATTTGATGGTGCCACCAATACAATTTATATAAAAGGGAAATTAAGTCGCTCAGAATTGGTAAGTGTATTTGGAACTCAGTCAACAATTATTGATGGCAGAACGGAAAAAATAAGTGTGCTGAAAGAATATGGGGATAAAAAATATATCATCAATATGACGCCGGCAGATTGGGTCGAAGCCAATCAAAAATATGACAGTGTTACCTTCAGTTATGAAAATGAATATAAAACTATTGCCGGATACAATTGTCAGAAAGCCGTTGGAAAATTAAAAAATGGAGAAACTTTTACCGTTTACTTTACCAAAGAATTGATTCCGGAAAACCGGGATTTTCAATACAGCAATAGATATCTCCCGGGCCTTGCTTTAGAATATGAATCAAACTTGGGCAAGAACAAAGTAATTTTCAGTGCTTCAAAAATTAGTTTTGATCCTGTACCTGCTTCAAAATTTGATCTTCCTAAAACAGGATTCAGGATCATGACATACCGCGAAAGTAAAGGTGTCGGTAAAAATTAATGATTGATCGTAAAACCAGCGTTACAGGTGGTTATATAAATCTTTTTCTTAAGAGGTACAATATAAGTGGCATTTCCCTTTTGATAGGTAAGAACGGTATTCAGATTAATATACTCGTTCGATTTTGCTGGATTAATCACCTGGCTCCCCCTGAAATTATAATTTGATCTTAGTGAAAAGCTCCCGGGGGAAATCGTGAAATTTTGATCCGATAGTGAGGAACGATTTCTAGAATTTTTTCCTTTGTCACCAAGCACAGCAAAAGCACTAACTGCAGAAACTCCCAGCAAGAAAATTACTGACGCCCTTCTCGCAATTTTAAGTATGGTTGATTGGTTAATTGACATTCCTTACAAAATTAAAAACAAAAATAATCATAAATCCAACCGCTTGTCACAAGTTTTAATATTTATTTAACGATGAAATGGGAAAAATGTTACGAAAACCTTCGATTTTTTATTTTTATATGGTAATTTTCCTAAACCTCTGAGTATGAAAGAAAATCCATATCGGGAAAATAGGGAAGAATTAAATGAGCTTTTAAAACAATATGACGATCTAAAAACAGGCAGAACTCGCCATTTTTTAGATGAGGAGGCCTTTGAAAAAATCATTGAATTTTTTGATGAAAAAGAAGACCTGCAGAAAGCTTTAGAGGCTGCAGAATTTGGCTCCGAACAATATCCTTTCTCTTCTTCCTTACTTATTAAAAAGGCTGATATTTTACTCTCCCTAAGACGTTACAAAGATGCCTTGAAGATCCTGGAGCAAGCCGAGCTGTTTGATAGTGGCGATATAAACCTTTATATTTTAAAAACAGATGTTTGGCTGGCGCTTGACCAGCAGGAAAAAGCTGTAGAGTTATTAGAAAAAGCTTTGCATTCATTTGACGGCGAGGAAAGGATTGAATTATTATTTGAATTGGCGGATGTATATGATGATTATGAAGAATTCGACAAAGTCTTTGATTGTTTAAAACTGATCCTTGATCAGGATCCTAACAATGAAGAAGCATTATATAAAATTTGTTTCTGGACAGATTTTACCGGTCGTAGCGAAGAAAGCATCCGGCTTCACCAAACGGTAATTGATAATTTTCCATATAATGAATTAGCCTGGTTTAATTTGGCCGCTGCATACCAGGGATTAAAGTTGTACGAAAAAGCCATTGACGCTTATCAATATGCTATAACGATTGATGAAAAATTTGATTACGCATATCGAAATATGGGTGATGCATATATCCGTTTGCGAAAATTTAAAGAGGCAATTGAGGCCCTGGAAAAAGTATTAGAATTATCAAAGCCGGAAGATGTGATCTTTGAAGCCATTGGACATTGTTATGACAGATTGCATAATTACGCGCAAGCCAGGTTTTACTATCGAAAGGCATCCCACATGAATGCAGAGGACAGCAAGATTTTTTATAAAATTGCCTGTACCTATTATAATGAGGGTCAATGGGAAGCTGCAATCAAGCAATTGGATAATGCATTAAAAATTCACCGCCTGCAGCCTGAATATAATTTACTGATGGGTGAATGTAAATTCCAGGTTGGTGCTTTTAAAGAAGCTATTCAATACCTTTCCAATGTGGTGCGTACTCGTCCAAAAAATTTGTCAGGATGGGAAGCGTTGATACGCTGTCTCTATAAAGCAAAATTTTTGGATGAGGCGAGAGAACAGGTAATGGCTGCTTTGCAGGTTACTCAGGGCAAGCCATTATTCATGTTTTATCTCAGCAATATTTTGTTTGGGATGGGAAGATCAAAAGAAGCCATTCAATATCTGGAAAGAGCTATGGAAAAAGCTCCCAGGCTCTTAAAAAGATTTGTTGAACTCAATCCATCAATTTTGCAGAATCAGCAGGTGGTAGATATACTCGCTAAATTTAAACGAAACAAATCAATATAGAGGGCGCAAGGAACATTTAATGAGCTATAATTTTTTTGAACCTTGTACCTTGTGCCCTGAATCTTTCACCTTGAGTCTTCTCACTTGTGCCTTCAATCTTCTTCCTTATTTTTGCCCGCTTTAATAAATACTTCTAATGAATTTTAATCTGACGCAAATTCCTGATCGGCATCAAAAGCCAAGAACTGCAGGTATTACAATGGTAATGGACAAAGGATTAAGTGTAAATGAAGCTCAGAATTTTTTAAGCGTTTCTCATCCTCATGTTGATATTATAAAACTTGGCTTTGGGACTTCTTTTGTTACTCCCACTCTAAAGGAAAAACTGGAGGTATACAGTTCTTATAACATACCGATTTATTTTGGGGGCACTCTTTTTGAAGCTTTTTTGATCCGCAATCAATTTGATGATTATATACAGGTTTGCAAGGAGTTCGGCATTCACTATATGGAAGTAAGTGATGGATCAATCACTATTCCTCATGCTGAAAAATGCGGATACATTGAAAAACTTACAAAATATGGAACAGTTTTAAGTGAAGTTGGCAGTAAAGATGCGGAACACATCATTCCACCTTATAAATGGATAGAACTAATGCGGGCTGAACTGAATGCGGGTGCTACATATGTGATTGCTGAAGCAAGAGAAACGGGAAATGTTGGAATTTATCGCGGTTCTGGTGAAGTCAGAGAAGGATTAGTTCAGGAAATTCTAACTCAAATACCCGAAGAAAAAATAATTTGGGAAGCTCCGCAGAAAGGGCAACAACTTTACTTTATTGAATTATTAGGATGTAATGTAAATCTTGGTAACATTGCACCCTCGGAGGTATTGCCTCTTGAGTCCATGCGAATTGGCTTACGGGGGGATACTTTCACCTTATATTTGAATGAAAAAAACTGATGCGTCTTTTTGGTCTTATCGGTTATCCATTGACACATTCTTTCTCCAAAAATTATTTTACTGAGAAATTTAAGAAAGAAGGGATTGTTGATTGCCGGTATGAGAATTTCGAACTAATCATTATTGATGATCTTCCAAAAATTATCAGTGAAAATTCTGATTTGTGCGGGTTAAATGTAACTATTCCCTACAAAGAATCTATTCTGCAATTTTTAAATGAAAGTAACGAATTGGTAAGGCAGGTTAATGCTTGTAACTGTATTAAGATTACAGACGGAAAATTGGTTGGGTACAATGCAGATGTTATTGGGTTTGAAAAATCTTTACTTAAGAAACTCAGGCCGGAACATACGGATGCATTGATATTAGGGACAGGAGGTGCTGCCAAAGCGGTGGAATTTGTTTTAAAAAAAAACCGGGTTCGTTTTAAAAAAGTTTCCCGACAACTATCGGCAAATAATTTTATTTATGAGCAGCTAACGCCTGATATTGTTAAAGAAACTACGCTGATCATTAATACAACTCCCATAGGCATGTACCCAAATACAAATGAGAGCCCACCATTTCCTTACGAAGCGATCACACCAAAGCATTTTCTTTATGATTTGATCTATAACCCAGCAAAAACTTTGTTCCTCAAAAAAGGAGAGGAACAAGGCGCTGAAATTCAAAACGGTTATGAGATGCTTGTTTACCAGGCAGAGGAGAGTTGGGCAATATGGAATCAATAGTCAACATAAAAAGATCGTTATTGCAATTTTTTAATTACTTCTTCAGGAACACCGGCAATTTTCTTCGCTGAATAATCATAACAAACCATTCCTGTTTTTGCTATAGCGACCAGAATTCTTTTATTATTATTTTCTTTTTCAAGCTTATAATAGACCTCAAATGAAAATTTTGAAAATTCTCCCATTTTTACAGATGCAATAATTTTTTCTCCATAAAATATTTCGCTTTTGAATTCAATGGCAACATCACTCATAATTAATGCTACTCCTGCAAAATTTAATTCTTCATATCCGAAGAGTTGCAGGTATTGCACTCTGGCTTCGTGGAGAATGGATAATATTGTGTCATTGCCGACATGATTGCCGTAATTCAGATCAGTAATGCGAATAGGAATTAGCGTTTCAAAAGAAAATTCTCCATTATCTATCATTAAAATCCTTTTTTATCTTCCGCCGGCAATTTTGAAACCATATAATCAGATTGTTCGGTAAGACCAGCCTCCTTTTTCTTCGTAGCTAAGCCTTTTAAAAGTATTCCATTAATAAAAGGGTCAGTTTAGCCTTGAAAGTCTCTGGTATTGCATCGCGGAATGTGACTATATCATCATCAGTGTTTTTAGCAGGCTGTGCCAACACTGCATAGCTTACAATCATTGCTAACAGGCGGATAAATAATTTCACATTTAAAATTTAAAGAGCACAAAAATAAAATTATACGTTTATTGCAATCCCATTTTTTTGTAGATGATGTGGGTATTTAACAGCTTGTTTAGTAAGAATTGACATAAATTTGAGATGAAAATCAGTCCACAATATGAAGAGAACATTCTTGATCTGTTGTTTTTGTATGTTTGCAATTTTTCTAAATGCTCAGAAGATTTATTTTATTTACCTGCAAACTGAATCTGGGGAGCCTTTTTTTATTCACATGAATGATAAGCTTTATAGTTCCACAGCCTCCGGATATTTGATACTTTCTAAATTAAAAGACAGTACTTATAATTTCAAACTCGGTTTCCCGGGGAAGAGTATTGATCTTGACTTCACTACCTCAATCAATAAAAAAGACTATGGGTATCTCATAAAAAATTTTGGAGAAAAGGGTTGGGGCCTTTTTGATTTACAATCATTGAATATTCAAATGTCTTCATCCAATGTAAAAGGCGCAGCTCAGAACAATAACTTAAATCAACCGGTGAATGCATTTACCGATATGCTTTCAAAAGCTACTGATGATCCTTCTCTAAAACAAAATCCTATTCTTGTTAAAGAAGAAGAAAAAAAACCTGAGGTTGTTCAAACTATTCAAAAAGAAGAAAAGAAGCCTTCAGTCACGGAGGCAGTGTTGAAGGAAGAAAAAAAATCAGAATTAATTATACAACCAACTAATAAACCAGAAGAGAAGAAAGCTGAACCTGTCAAAACAAATGAACAAAAGTTTGATTCGGTGGAAAGAAGTTCTATAATAAAAGCAGAAGGAATGTATAAAAGATCCCAGGTCACAAAAATTTCTGCAATAGCAACTGTGGAAGGGTTTGAATCAGTGTTTGTAGATGAATATCAAAATGGAGACAGAGACACAGTAAGAATATTAATACCAGCTGAAAAGACAGAACCAGCCGTCAAAGAACAGCCAAAAAAGGATTCAATAGAAGAAACGAAAAAATTTCTGGATATCGTTCCTGATTCCAGCCATGCGATTAATAGACCGGCGACGGAAACAAAGAAGACAGAGACAAAAAAATGGTGGCCATTTAATAAGAATAAAGACACAGAGGCGAATAAAACAGAAAGCGAAGAAAAAAAGGAGGAAACCCCAAAAACAGGAATATTTAATCATAAAAAGGTCTCGTCTGATAAATCAGACCGTGAAACAAAAAATGGAGAATCAAAAAAATGGAGTTTATTTAATAATAAGAGCAAAAGAGATGCCACTGCTACGAAGAAATGCCAGGTTGTGGCCGGCAATGATGATTTTTTAAAACTAAGAAGAAAGATGGCCGGCAGGACAAATGATGATGGGATGCTTGATGAGGCAAAAAAATATTTCCGGGACAAATGCTTTACAACGGAACAAATAAAAAACCTGAGTTCAATGTTTCTCTCCAATGCAGGTAAATATAATTTTTTTAGCATTGCATTGAATCATGTCTCAGATCGAGAAAATTTTTCTTCCCTTCAATCTCAGCTCAAAGATGAATATTATGTAACACGGTTTAAGGAAATGCTGGTTAATTAAATGTTCCTATGTCACGATACTTTCTTGAAGTTGCCTATAAAGGGACAAACTATAGTGGCTTTCAAATTCAGCAGAATTCGAATTCCATACATGGTGAAATAGAAAGAGCTTTTCAAGTACTGCAAAAGGACAAAATTACTTTAACAGGTTCATCGCGGACAGATACGGGTGTGCATGCATTACAAAACTTCTTCCATTTTGATTTTGATGGTGAAATGGATTCCCATTTTGTATATAAAATGAATGCGATTTTACCGGATGATATTGTTGTTCACAAATTGATACCGGTAAAGCCAGACAGTCATTGTCGCTTTGATGCAATAAGCCGGGAATACAGATATTTTATTTACCATCATAAAAATCCATTTTTAAAAGACAATGCCTTTTATTTTCCTTATAAATTAAACATAGAATTAATGCACCAGGCTTCTGAACTACTAAAAGGATATACGGATTTTACTTCTTTTTCAAAACGGAACACGCAAGCGAAGACTTTTATTTGTCGGATAATGGAAAATAACTGGGAGTGGGAAAAAGACTGTTTAGTGTTTTATATAAAGGCTGATAGATTTTTAAGGGGGATGGTAAGGGCATTAGTAGCTACGATGTTAAAAATTGGCCGTGATAAAATCTCAATCGATGGATTTAAAAATATAATTGAAGAAAAGAATTGTGCAAAAGCGAGTTTTGCTGTTCCCCCGCATGGTCTTTTTTTGATCCGCGTAAATTATCCGGGAAATTATTTTCCGAAACAATAAAAATTCTTCTTCTTGGGAACAGTCGCCCTTCATGAATTCAGTTTTTTGGCCTTATTTAAAAAAGATTTGTCGGTAAATCCCTGCTACTTATCTTTGCGTCCCGCTTTTAAAAAATTAAACGGATTAGTTCTTCGAAATTTCATTTGCAGTAATAAAAAGATAAAATAAACTGTGTGATGAATGTGAACAAAAATCATAGCAAAAATTTGCCGTGAAATTATCACGCTGTATTTTTGCAGTCCGTCCTCAAAATTTTTTTCTAGTTCTCTTAAAGAAATTGAAAATCAACTAAAATCTTTTAAAAAGTTTTGGTTGAGAATTATATGGCGCGTACCTTTGCACTCCCATAAAAATGGGTGGCAAAACAAGCCAAAAGATCTTTGAAAGTTGGGAAGCAACAGCACGTCCCGATCTAATCGGGACAAAAGGTAAGTCAAGCGAAATAAATTCGATTTGACAAGTTAATTCTTTGAATTAATAATGTCAGTA
>WNFX01007384.1_pt1 | contig 10309 bp, 9 predicted proteins | sample 5400111 | NCBI WGS metagenome assembly WNFX01 (sample SAMN13153363, study PRJNA577476) | soil metagenome | isolation source: 40 cm soil or saprolite under grassland replicate 1 | place: USA:California | collected 2016-06-15 | reverse complement strand
GGCTCGACGTCGGCGTCGCCGGCGTCGTCTTCCCCCGTGAGAAGCGCTACTACGTCGCCGTCGACTCGGGTCGCGACATCTTCACCGGCCGCTCGCTCGCGGGGGCCTACGAGCTCCGCTCCTGGGTGAACGACGTGACGCCTCCGAAGTTCAAGCTGCTGACGAAACGTGTCGCCGCCGGCCGGCCCCTGCTCGCGGCGAGGGTGACCGACCTCGGCTCCGGCGTCGATCCGCTCTCGCTCGTGATCGAGTACCGGAACAACGTGCTGCTCGGAGCCTCGCTGTACGACCCGGCCAGCGGGCTGGCGCTCTTCGGCATTCCGCGCTCGGCCCCGCCTGTCCGCCGAGGCCTCTTCAAAGGCGCTGCGCTGGCGGCGGACAACCAGGAGTCGAAGAACGTCGACCAGATCGGCGCGAACGTCCTGCCGAACACGACGATCAAGCGCGCCAACGTTCGCGGCACGACGAGGCCGACAGTGACGTGGCTCCTGCCTCTCGGAACGTCCTGCGTGAAGGGCAGCGCGTCGCTCGCCGTCGCCGCCTCGGCGCCGTCGAAGATCAAGGCAATCCGCTTCTACGACGGCAGGCGGCTGATCAAGACCGTCCGCAAGGGAACCATCGGTCTCTACGGCGCGAGCTGGCGCACCCGGGCCGCGAAGCGCGGCCCGCATAAGCTCCGCGTCGTCCTGCAGTCCCGTGGGCGCTCGGTGCAGGCGCGGCGCAACGTTCGGGTTTGCCGCTGAGGCGTCGCTTGCGATGCCGTCGAAAAGGCTGCCCGATTCACTCGGGCAACCGCTAATCCCGGGCAAGACGCCTTGAGCGCTGAAAAGGCCGTACCAAAAAAGCTAGATACACAGGTCGCCGTGGTCACCGGCGGCTCGAGCGGGATCGGCGCCGCGATCGCCCGCACGCTCGCGCGACGCGGTTGGCAGCTCGTGCTGCTGGCCCGCGGCGAGGAGCGGCTGGCCGAGGTCGCCGGCGAGCTCGGCGCGGAGCAGGAGGTCTGCGACGTCGCCGACCGTGCCGAAGTCGAGCGCGTCGCCGCAGCGGTGCGCGAACGGCACCCGGCGATCCGCCTGCTGGTCAACAACGCCGGCATTCCAGGGGGCGGCGGTTTCCTCGACCTCGAGCCGGATCAGATCGAGGCGCTCGTACGGACGAACTATCTCGGCTCGGTCTGGTGCCTGCGGGCGTTCCTACCCGCGCTCGAAGCGGGTGCTCCGGCCGACCTCGTCAACATCGCTTCGGTCGCGGGCACGATCGCGGCCGGGCACTCGGGTCCCTACAGCGCCTCGAAGCACGCGCAGCTCGCCTTCTCCCGCTCGGTGGGCGTCGAGCTCGCCGGCAGCGGGATCACGGTTCACACGGTCATTCCCGGCTTCATCGACACACCGGGATTCCCGAACCGGGCGCGTTTCCGCAGCCGCCTCTTGCAGGGGTTGGTCGCCGACCCCGATCTCGTGGCCGACCAGGTCGTCCGCGGCATCGAGCGAAACCGGCTCGAGCAGTTCGTCCCGCGCTGGTACCGGCCGGCCGCGATCGTCCAGGCGGCCGCACCGGGACTGCTCGCCCGCGCCGCCCGCGCTAGTGGCGTGCGCCGCAAGCAGAAATAGAATCGGCCTGAGCATGGATCCTTCGCCTTCGTCGAGCGAGATCGCAAGCGTCGCCGATTTCCGCGCCGCGTTGCGTGCCTTCCTGCGCAAGAGCGAACGAAACGCCCGGCAATCTGGACTGACGCCTCAGCGCTACCTGCTCCTGCTGATGATCAAGGGCGCCCCCGACGGCAGCGGGCAGTCGACCGTGACTGAGCTCTCCGAGCGCCTGCAGCTCGCCCAGAGCACCGTGACCGAGCTCGTCCGCCGGGCGGAGGAAACCGGCCTGGTCGCGCGCGAGCAGTCCGCCTCGGACGGACGTGTCGCCCACCTTCGACTAACCCCTGAAGGCGATCGTCGCCTGATGAAGGCGTTCACGAGCAACGAGCAGGAGCGCCAGGAGCTCCGGGCGGCGATCGCTCACATAGAAGACTAGGAGCGCAAGGCCGAAAGGATTTCGTCGTGCTCGGGGAACCGTCCTTCGGACTGCTTCGAGAAGACGAGCCGCCCGTCGGCGACCACGTCGTACTGGCTCTTCGCGCCCTCGATCGCCTCCGCGTCGTAGCCCCGGTCGATCAGCTCAGCCGCGAGACTCGCGGCTCGTTCGTCATAGCCGTTTCAGACGGGGCAGTAGAAGATCTCGACGCGCACGCGGCGCATCGTAGCCGTACCAGCCTCGTGATCAAGATCACTAGGCGCGCCGCAGCAGGTACCAGCCGAGCTCGGCGGTGTAGTCCCGCGGCGCCAGCGCTTTTGCCTGCTCTCGCTGCTCGCCCTCGCAGCCGGCGAGATCGAGATATGGCTCGAGCTCGCGTTGCTCGCGCACGAACTCCGCCCTGAGCAGCACGAGGCTGTTGGCCTCGAACAGCTGGCGGAGATCGACGTCGGCGAGCGTCCGCGTGTGCGTCGGATCGCGGGTCCGCTCGAACGTGTTCAGCTCGCCCGCCGCGAGTGGGTCGTTCGGCGCAATCTGGTCGGCGACGAGCACGGTCCCGCCCGGTCTGGTCACCCTGGTCAGCTCGGCGATCACCAGCTCAGGCCGCGGCACGTGATGCAGCGTCCGCAGCGTTCCCGCCAGGTCGAAGGACGCGCGCGCGAAATCGAGCTTCTCGATGTTGCCCTCGACGAAGGTGACATTCGGAGGCGCCTTGGCCCGGCCGCGCTCGATCAGCTCCGGAACGAGCTCGACCGCCACGACCTCCCGTACGAGCGGCGCCAGTGCGAAGGCCAAGGCGCCGGTACCCGCGCCGGCATCGAGCGCTCGCTCCTCGCCGGTCACCGGCACGAAGTCGCGGATGCGCGAGGCGAGCTCGTCCGCGCGGCGCTCCTGCAGCGCGGCGAGCCGATCAGCCGTCGCTGCGAACCGAGCCCGCGTTGCGTCGTGCGTACTCAAGTGCTTCCTCCTTGGTCGTGATCGTGCCAGCAGCGCGCTCTTCGGCGATCTCCTCGAGCAACCTGCCGACCTCGGGCCCGGGCGGAAGCTCGAGCTCGCCACCACGGACAAGCGGCTTCCTGGGCTCCGCCTCCCTGGCGCGGATTACGGCGTCGTCGAACCCGCGTGCGCCCAGGAACGCGAGCGCCTCGAGCGCCCAGGGCTCGGTCGCGCGACGGAAGCGGTGGATCGCCCGCGGCGAGTCGTTCGCCGGCGGCTCGGCCCGCAAGAGTGTGCGGGCAAACCGCCTCGTCTCGTTCGAGATCGGCAGCTTCAGCAGGTTCTCGCCGAAGACGACGACAAGGTCGTAGTCGGGATACCCTGCGGCGCCGGCACGTTCGATGCTCGTCAGCGAGCCGCCGAGGGGCTCGAGCAGCCCGAGCTCGTCGAGCCTCCGGAAGCCGTCAACAGACAGCCGTCGTAGCTCGGCGAGGATCCGCTCCTTGGACGGCTGCGTGACGAGCGCGGAGTCCCTACGGATGAGCTCCTCGGTCTCCGGAACGAGCCGGAAGTCGAACGGCAGCTCGTCTTCCAGCCGGGGGCCCCTCAACAGCCGGAGCGGGTCGTCTCGGAAGACGGACTCGCCGATCGCGCGGAGACGTTTCGCCGCGAGATCGTCGTAGCCGTTGAACGGATCAACGCTCTCGCCGGTGCCTGCGCGTTCTGCGATTGCGTTGATGCTGAAGTCGCGGGTCGCCAGGTCGTCCTCGATCGGGCCGGTCAGAGGCGTGAAATCGACAGTGCGGCCGTCGTCGAGCGCAACCCGCCAGGCTCCGTGTCGCTCGGAGAGAGGAAAGGGCGCGCCCCCGGACGCCCGGGCGTACCGCCGAGCCGCCCGCTCCGGGGCGGCAACAGCGACGTCGACGTCGACGATCGGCCGATCGAGCGCCTCGTCGCGAACCGCGCCGCCTACGATCCAGGCCTCCTCGCCGGCGAACAGCTCTTCAACGAGCTCACGAATCGACGACCACCCGCCTGGAGCGGGCGGGATTGCTGTTGATCCCGCAAACCAGCTCGTAGTTGATCGTGCCGGCCACGCGGGCATGATCTTCCGCCATCACCCCGTCGCCGAGCAACGTCACCGGCGTGCCGGCGGGGAGCTCGCGATCGAGCTCGACGGCGAGGGCGTCCATCGAGATCGTGCCGACGACGCGGCGCGGCTCGCCTTCGACCCGCACTTCGGTTCCGGTCAGGTCGCGGCGAAAGCCGTCCGCGTAGCCGACGGGGACGATCCCGATCCACGTCGACCGCTCGGCCACGAAGCGGCGGCCGTAACCGGTGCTCTCGCCGGGTGCGAGCTGTCGAACCTGCGCGAGCAGGCTCGACCACTGGAGCGCTGGCTCGAGGCCGTCGTTCCCCGGAGCGTCTCCGAAAGGCGAGAGACCGTAGATCGCGACGCCGCAGCGGGCGGCGTCGAAGCGGGCGTCCGGAAAGCGGAGCGCGCCGGCGCTGTTCGCGAGATGCCGCGTCAAGTGCCGGTACGGCTCCGTCGCCTCGCGGAACATTCGGATCTGGGTCTCCGTGAACTCGGGATCGCAGTCGGCGCTCGCGAGATGGCTCATCAGCCCGACGACCTCGACCGGGGGCTCCGGCAGCTCCGAGAGGCCCCAGCGGCCCATGCCGGTGTCGACCTTGAGGTGGACGCGGACGCCCTCGGGGATCTCGCTGTCCGAGATGGCGAGCTCGAGCGCGGCCTCTCGCGCCGACGCCACCTCCCGGCTGGTCGAGATCGGCCCCATCACGAGGATCCGCGCGGAAGCGAACTCCTCGCGGAGCTCGAGGGCCTCGGCGACCGTGGCGACGCAGAGCACGCTCGCCCCGGCACCGAGCGCCGCGCCGCCGACGTCGACCGCCCCGTGCCCGTAGCCGTTCGCTTTCACGACCGCCCACAGCTCGGCGCCGTCGAGGATGTCGAGCAGCCGCGCGACGTTGCGGCGGATCGCGCCGAGATCGATCGTCAGCTCAGACCGCTGCATAAGGAGCCGGTGTACGAGAAGGCGCCGGTGACGACGTCCATCAAGCGCGCTCGAGGACAAGCGGTAGCGCGGCGATCACGTCGCTTGCGATCAACCCCCGCGCCTGCGGCGCGGCGAGCGCGGCATCGGCGTGGACTCGGGCGGCCGTGGTGGTTGCGAGCTGTCCCTCCATCCCCTTCGAGAGGAAGGCCCCGATGATTCCGGTCAGGACGTCGCCCGTGCCGGCGGTCGCGAGGCGAGGTGTGCCCGCGCTGATCAGCGTTCGGGCGCCGGGCGCGGCCACGATCGTGTCGCTCCCTTTCAGGAGAACGACGCACTTGAAGCGCTCGAGCGCCCGGTGGACGGCTTCGAGACGATGCGCGTCCACCCACGCCGTCTCGACCTCGAGCAGACGGGCGAGCTCGCCGGAGTGCGGCGTCAGGACGGTCGGGGGCTCCCGCTCCACCGGCTCGAAACCGAAGAGCCCGTCGGCATCGACGACCGCGGGCAGGTCGGTCTCCTCCAGCAGGCACCGGACGAGCTGTCTCGCCTCGTCGCCGCGGCCGAGGCCGGGCCCCAGCGCGAGCGCGTTTGCGCGCTCAGCCGCCTCGAAGGCCTCCTCGAGCGGCCGCTTGACCGCTTCGAGCAGCCGCATCTCGACAATCGGCAGCGACTCGCGCGGCGCGCAGACGGTCACGTACCCAGCGTCCGCGCGGAACGCCGCCTCGGCGGAGAGGCAGACGGCACCGGTGAGCCCGGGTGCCCCGCCGACCACGAGCACGGAGCCCGAGCGGTACTTGTTGCCGTCGCGGTGGCGCCGCGGAAGGCGGTGCACGATCTCACTCGTCACCAGCGCGTGTCGCGTCTCGGCGGGCTCGAGCCCGATGTCGACGAGCTCGATCCGGCCGGCGTGCAGACTCCCTGGCGCAACCGCCAAGCCGACCTTCTCGCCGTGAAAGGTCACGGTCGTCACCGCATCGACGCAGACCCCCGAGACCTCGCCGGTCGACGCATTGACACCGGAAGGGACGTCGACGGCGACCACCGGCACGTTCGCGTTCCGGATCGCCTCGATCGAGCGCGCCGCCGCCTCGCGCGGCTCGCCGTGAAAGCCGGTGCCGAAGATGGCGTCGATGACGACGTCGGCGGGCGGCAGCTCGGCGCCGATCTCGACCACCTCCGCGCCGAGCTTCTGCGCGGCGATCCGGCCGTCGCCGCCGTTTGCGCCCTTGCCGCAGACCGCGACGACGCGCGCTCCTGGGTAGTCGCGCGCAACCGCAGCAGCCACGGCGCCGCCGGCACGCTCCATCAGCGCCTCGACGTCGTGCCCCGCTTCGGCCGCTTTCATCTCCTCGGCTGTGTAGAGCGGCTCGAGCTCAGTCACGCTACGCGTTCTGGGATCCGCCTTCGGCAACTGCCACCGCCGTCGCCAGCTCGCGCGAGTGCGACATCGAGAGGTCGATCGCGCCGGCGCCGACTCTTTCGGCCCGCGCCTGCAGGCGTCCCGAAAGCGTGACCCCGGGCTTCGGCCTGCCCGCGATCTCGACCTCGCGCCACGCGAAGGCGCGCGCGACCCCGAAGCCGAGCGCCTTACCGATCGCCTCCTTGCCGGCGAAGCGAGCTGCGTAGTGCTGTGGCGGATTAGGGCGCGAGTCGCAGTAGGCGCGCTCCGCCTCGGTGAAGCAGCGCTCCCGAAACGACGGGTAGCGCTCGAGCGCGCGCCGCACCCGCGCGATTTCGATCAGGTCGATCCCGACGGTCATGAGCCGATTCTAGGACTCGACCGGATTGAAACGGCCGCGGCGGCAAAGCCACCACGGCCTCCAGAACGGCATCGCAAGCGACGCCTCAGTCAGGTCGATGCCGACGGTCACAAGCCGGATTCTAGGAACGCGGGCACGTCCGCGATCGAATCGAGCACCGCCTCGGGCTGCGCGCTCCAGGCGCCCGCGTCGTCGCGGAACTTGCCGGTGCGGACGAGGATCGTGTGCATCCCGAGCGCGCCGGCGCCGCCGATGTCGGCGTCGACGTCATCGCCCACCATCCAGGCGTTCTCGGGGTCGGCGTCGAGCACCTCGAGCGCGGCCTCGAAGTAGGAGGCGCTCGGCTTCCCGAGCACCGTCGCCTGAGCGCCGGTCGCGTACTCGAGGCCGACGACGAAGGCCCCGGCGTCGAGGAGCGGCCCGCGCGAGGTCTGCCACCACGGGTTCTTGTGCAGGCAGTAGAGCTCGGCGCCGGCCTCGAGCTCGGCAAACGCGCGGCCGAGGTTCATGTAGCTGAAGACCCGGTTCGTCTCGGCGGTCTCGTCCGCGCCACCCAGCAGGACGGCATCTGCGCTCTCGCCGACGAGCTCGACGCCTTCGAGGTCGTCCCGGATCGCCGGCATCGTCAGCGCCAGGACGCGCCGGCCTTTGAGAACCCGCGCCGCCGCAACCGGAGTCGTCTGCAGCTCGCCGTCCTCGAGCTCGATCCCGAAGCCCCGGATCACCGTCGCGAGGTCGACACGCGACTGCGTTGTGTTGTTCGTGAGAAAGCGGATGCGGTGACCCGCTTCTCGAAGCCGCTCGACCGCCTGAGCCGCGCCGCTAATCGGCCGGCCGGAGATGTGCAGGACCCCGTCGACGTCCAGGAGAACTGCGCTCACGGACACAACCTAGAGAGCTCGTGCGACGATTGCGCATCGTGTACGGCACGCTCTCGCCGGCGAAACTGGACGCGTAGCGTAGCCATGGCCGGCGAGTCTATTCGGGTCACACGCTCGGTCTCAATCCCGCGCTCCGAGATCGAGCTTCGCTTCTCGCGCTCGAGCGGCCCCGGCGGGCAGCACGCGCAGAAGACCGAGACGCGGGCCGAGGCGATCTTCGACGTCGAGCGCTCGGTCGGTTTGACCGACGCCCAGAAGCGGCGGGTGAGAGCGAAGACCGGGCCGGTGCTCCGCGCCGTCGCCCAGGACGAACGCAGCCAGTGGCGAAACCGCGAGCTCGCGACCGAGCGTTTGGTCGAGGCCCTGCGCGAGGCGTTGAAGGTAGAGCGGAAGCGCCGGCCGACCAGGCCGACGGCCGCGGCCGAGCGGCGGCGACGCGAGCAGAAGCGCAGGCGCAGCGAGACGAAGCGGCTGCGCCGGCCGCCGAACGACGGCTAATGCCCGTGGCCGGCGTGCTCGAGCGCGATCGCCTGCGGGCCGATGCCGTCGGCGTAGCGCTCGGGCTCGGCGTCGAACTTCGCCTTGCAGCCCTCGCTGCAGAAGTAATAGGTGCGGCCCTCGTAGGTCGAGGTCGGTTTTCCGGCCCGGCGATCGACCGTCATCCCGCAGACGGGATCCCTCGCGCCGCGCTGCAACGTCAGGCCGAGCAGGGCGGCGGCCACCGCGAGAAAGACGATGTTCAGGAAAGTCGTGTAATTCCAGGAGATGCCCCTACTCGTGATCGAGTCGATCGATGGCCGCGTCGATGGCACTAGCCCCGCCGCGCTGAAGATCCCGTCGACCGTGAGCGCGGCCAGCACGATCGCCGCGAACATGATCGCGACGAGCCGCGCCGTCAGGTCGCGGCCGTAGTACTTCGTGTAGGCGATCACGATCGGGATGATCAGGAGGTCGGCGTAGATGAACGCGATCACGCCGGCGAACGAAATCCCGCCGCCCCAGAGCACTGCCGCCAGCGGCGCGTTACCGACCGAGCAGACGAACGAGAGAATGGCGACGATCGGCCCCAGGACGACGTTCTCGAGCAGCCGCACCGGCCACGGCGCGTCGGTGATGAAGAGCCCGTTGAAGACGCTCGCCGGCAGCAGCGAGATGAAGCCGGCGATAACGAAACCGCTGGCGATCTCCCGCCAAAGCATCCCCCAGTCGCTGCGGAAGTTGTGCGCGACGTCGGACCAGGCCTGCACCGAAGTGAGCCGTTGTCGAAGGGACAGCCCCTCGGACGCGGCGGAGGAATGGGCGTGGCCGGCCTCGGCCGCCTCCGCATGCCGGCGGCCCTCATCCTCCAGGCGCCGCGTCACGAACAGCCGCAGCCCGAGCCACATCAGCGCGATCAGGATCAGACCGCCTACGAGCTCGGCGAGCGTGAATTGCCAGCCGATGAAGACCCAGATCACGATCCCGAGCTCGAAGACGAGGTTCGTCGAGGCGAACTGGAACGCCATCGCCGAGGCGAAGCTCGCGCCCTTGGCGAACATCGACTTCGCGATCGCTATCGCGGCGTAGCTGCACGATGACGACGCCGCGCCCAGCCCCGTCGCGCGAGCGATCTCCCGGGGGCCACGCCCCCCGAGCGCCCGCTCGATCCGCGACCGCGGCACCCACGCCTGCACGATCCCCGACAGCGCGAAGCCGAGCACGAGCGCCCAGGCCACTTCCCAGGCCATCTGGAACGCGGCCCAGAGCCCGTCGCCGATGGTCGAGAGCACCGCCATCAGCGGCGGTATAGCAACGGACTACTCGACGGTGACTGTTTTTGCCAGGTTGCGCGGCTGGTCGACGTTCAACCCGCGGAGACGCGCGATCCGGTAGGCGAGCAGCTGCAGCGGCAGCGCCGCCAGGACGGCCTGCAGGAACGCCGGCGAGCGCGGCACGTAGATGACGTCGTCCGCGTGGTGCTGGATGTCCTCGTTCCCGTCGGTCGCGATCGCGATCACGTGAGCGCCCCGCGCACGGACCTCCTGGATGTTGGAGATCACCTTCTCGTAGACGTGTGAGCTGGTGGCGACGCAGACGACCGGCGTCTCCTCGTCGAGCAGCGCGATCGGCCCGTGCTTCATCTCGCCCGCCGAGTAGGCCTCGGTCGGGATGTACGAGATCTCCTTCAGCTTCAGCGCGCCTTCGAGGGCGACCGGCAGGCCGATGTGGCGGCCGAGGTAGAGGAAGAACGGCTTGTCATGGAAGCGGTCGGCGATCTCCTCGATCGGGTGGTGGCCCTCGAGAAACGCGGTCATCTTCGTCGGCAGGGCATAGAGCTCGTCGAGGATCACCTCGACTTCCTCCGGCGGCAGCGTCTTGCGCACCTCCGCGAGCTTGAGCGCGACCAGCGAGAGCAGGGCGACCTGGGCGGTGAACGTCTTCGAGGCCGCGACGCCGACCTCGAGGCCGCAGCGCGTGTAGAGCGTCGAGTCGACCTCACGCGTGATCTGCGAGCCCATCATGTTCGTGATCGCAAGCGTGCGTGCGCCCTTCTCCCGGGCGAGACGCATCGCAGCGAGCGTGTCGGCGGTCTCGCCTGATTGCGAGATCCCGATCACCAGCGTGTCCTTGGAGAGCACCGGGTTGCGGTAGCGCCACTCGCTGGCGATGTCCGGCTCGACGGGGATCCGAGCCCACTCCTCGATGA
>WNFX01008425.1_pt1 | contig 10314 bp, 11 predicted proteins | sample 5400111 | NCBI WGS metagenome assembly WNFX01 (sample SAMN13153363, study PRJNA577476) | soil metagenome | isolation source: 40 cm soil or saprolite under grassland replicate 1 | place: USA:California | collected 2016-06-15 | reverse complement strand
GCTCATACAGGCGCTGCTCCTGGGACCAGATGAGCGCGTGAAGAGGTGTTCTGGACATTGGGCCTTCCCTGTGTCACCTGTGTTCCCCATTGCCCCCCAATTCCTCCCAACACCCAGGAGTATAGCAAAGATGAAGCCACCAGGCAAGGAGTGCGTCACGATCCGATCTGCTCTCGCGGTGGTCTCAGCCAATCCACCCGCGGAGGAACACGACGTTCTGCGCACATGTTTGCTAGTTGGCCCAGCGGTAAGCGAGCGGCCGTGCAGCTGGCGGCCGTGGAGAAGTGAGCAGCAGTCGGAAGATACTTTGGCCCTTCGAGGTAAGCTCGTACAGGAAAGTAAGACGGGGGAGATTACTCCTATTTCTGAATTTTTTCTGCAAAACCATGCTTCCCCATCAAGGCTACTCACGACCCGAAAATCCAAAAAGCACGGATTTGACTCTTCCATCAAGCTCAGCCCCCTGCAAAACTATGGTATCATGAATCTGCAAAACCATGGGTTAAGTGACACAGTTGCAGTATGCACGAAAATATACTATCGTATATTTCATATCCATAGCATATCTTTACGAAGTGTAACAACAGCTATTTTGTTTGTTTAGATCGTCAAGTTTGTATAATGTTTGCTTGAGGAAGGTGTGAGTCATGCCTTTTCGGCTGGATGAGGATCGGCTAGTGTGGGATCTCCAGAATGCACCGAGTATCAAACTACTGAAGGCAGACCATGCAGCACTCATCATCGGTTTTCTCTACAACCAATTTAAGTATACGCAGCGCGTTGCCGTGCCACTTGCTGAACTGGTGGAGCAGCTTGATGACTATCTGGAAGAGCATGCAACGGATGGCTACCCTCGCACTGCCCAAGCCTATATCAGCACATGGGCCGACCCACAACATCAGTTTCTTCGTATAGCTGTGTATAGCAATAGCGATGTCCCGATGGTCGAACTGACGTCAGATACCGAACGCGCCATTGGGTGGCTAGAAGATATGCAACGGCGGCATTTCGTCGGCACCGAATCACGCTTTCTGCTGATCATACAGATGCTGCGCGATATTATCCAGAACAGTATCGAAGATCCTGAAGAGCGCTTGAGGCAACTGGAACAGCAGCAAGCCGAGTTGGATCACCAGATCAATCAAATCTATGAGACGGGGCAGGTCGATACGCTCTATACCCCAGTCCAGTTGCGCGAGCGCTTTTTTGAGGCGTCATCAATGGCGCGCCAGCTCTTGCGGGATTTTCGCCTGGTCGAGGAACGATTTCGCGACATTGCGCGCGATCTCCAGAAGGCCCAGATGCAGCCGGGGGCGCGCAAAGGTGCGTTGGTGGAATACGTGCTCGATGCTGATGCTAACCTCAAAGACTCCGATCAGGGGCGCAGCTTCTATTCTTTCTGGGAGTTCCTGATTTCGCCTTCACAGAGCGACGAATTGAAAAGCTTACTTGTGCAGATGGCAGCCCTGCCAGAACTTCACTCAGCACTTGGCGAAGATTATCTGTTGTCACGCCTGTCTGGCTATCTTGTCAATGCTGGTGAGAAGGTGGTCCACTCCAATGCACGCCTGGCCGAACAACTGCGCCGATTGCTCGACGAGCAGATCCAAGCCGAGAATCGGAGAGTGCAGGAATTGATACAGGAGATTAAGCATGAGGCGTATAGCCAGAGCGTCCCCGAGCAGGTACCTCTGCTTGAGCTGGAAGGAGTACCGGAGATCCAGTTAGTGATGGAGCGCTCTCTCTGGGAACCAACAAAGACACCAACATTTGAGACGCAGCCAGAGAGTGGGAGTGAGGAAGATTTGGACGATATTGACTTGAGTGGTCTCTATGATCAATTCTCTCTTCATGAAGAAGCCTTAGAGCGCCATATCGAAACGCTGTTGGAACAGCAACCGCAGATACGTCTCTCCGAGGTTCTGGAGTACTATCCGATAGAGAAAGGGCTGGCCTATTGTGTCCTGGCCGCCAGGGACCCGCGTCACTTTATTGACCCAGACCAATATGAAGAGATTGTCTTGGAGAAAACCGTCTTGCAGGTACCCCAGATCTCCTACCGGAGGAAAATCCATGCGATCTAATCTTGTTGCACCCTACGCGGCAGTGGTGATGAAGCTTCTGCAAGGGCCGCTCTATCAGGATGACGCTCCCTGGAACCTGCTGCTTCAGTATCGCGAGCAGGTGAGACTGTATTTTGCGCAGATGGGCCTGGAGTTGCAGTTTTACGAGGAAGATGGCTTTGCCTATGTGCGCCAGCCAGAGATAGAGGATGATGAGGGCAATCGTCTTGAGCTACCCCGCCTGACACGGCGTATCCAGCTCAGCTATTATGTCACGCTTCTGTGTGTGCTGCTACGCGAACAACTCTTGCAGTTTGAAGTGAGCAACCTGGAGAGTGCAGCCTGTATTCTTACCAGAGATCAAATTCATGAGATACTGCTTCCTACCTTACCTGACCGCACGAATGAACTGGTGATACGAAACAAGGCCGATGCGCTCATCGAGCAGGTGGTGGATCTGGGCTTTCTCAAAAAGCGTGCTCACCTGGGGGCAGATTACTTCGAGGTACGACGCATCCTCAAGGCCAAACTAGATGCAGAGAAATTGAATGAAGTGAAAGAAAGATTGAGGGGGTATGGTACAACTGAGCAGTGAAGTAGAACTGAGGGAGCGTGAGGTCAACGTTGATGGCTTCCGCTTGCAGCGTCTGGAGGTGTATAACTGGGGAACCTTCAATCAGCGTGTCTGGCCGATCACTCCTTGCGGTGGAAGCGCACTCCTGACTGGCGCGAACGGTTCCGGCAAATCAACATTGGTCGATGCGCTACTCACGCTGCTGGTACCCTTTCATCGCCGTACCTATAATCTTGCATCAGGTTCGGAGAAACAGCGTGAGCGCGATGAGCGTTCCTATGTGTTGGGAGCCTGGGGCAAGCAGAAAGACCTCGAAAGTAACCGCTCAAAAGCACAATACCTGCGTCCAAACGATACCCACTCCGTCCTGTTGGCTGTATTTGCCAATGAGGCGCTGAGACAGGTGGTGACTCTGGCGCAAATCCTGTGGTTGGAGGAAAAAGTCCATAAGCTCTACCTTGTTGCCTCGCACGAGCTCACCGTCAACGAGCATTTTCGCCAGCGCGGTTCGCCCAGAGACTTGCGCAAGCACTACCGAGCCCAGGGCATTGAAGTCTATGATGAGTTCGCTAAATATAGCCAGCATTTTCGCCAATTGCTCTCCTTCCGCTCAGAAAAGCCCTTGACCTGTTCAATCAGGTCGTCTCGATCAAAGAAATTGGGAGTCTCAACGCTTTTGTACGAGATCATATGCTGGAAAAAATGGATGCCCAGGTGCGCATCAAGCAATTACAGGACAATTTTGCTAATCTCACCAGTGCTCATGATGCCATTCAACTGGCAGATCGTCAGCTTGCCATCCTCAAGCCGCTGATGCAGGATGCGCAAAAATATAGAGACATCCAGGGGCGCATCGCGGAGACCAACCACAGTGCCGAATTGCTCCCCATGGCGATGGCGCAAAGCAAACTGGCCCTACTGGTGCAGGCGATCACCAATGCACAAGAGCAACTGACGACCTCCGAGGCAAGTGCACAGGTGCTCCAGCAGGTATTGGACGATTTCGAGCAGCAAATTCTTGGGCTAGAGGTTGCAATCACAAATGATACGGTCGGTCGGCGTATAGAAGACCTGCAACGTGACATTCGTCTGCATGAACAGGACAAATATGCTCGCAAAAAGCAAGCTGAAAAATATGATCGTCTGGCCAATTCGCTCGGTCTGCCCACCTATGACAATGAGGAAACATTTCATGGAGTGAGGCAGCAGGCACATGTGCTCCAAGAACGGGTCACTCAACGTTTAGGGAACTTACAGCAGAACGAGATACCTACGTCCAGCAGGCCAATGGGCTCAAAGAGAAACGGAGGGAATATGAAAAAGAGTTGAGTTCCCTCAAGCTGCGCAGTAGCAAGATCCACAGCAACGATATCGAGATCCGCCAGCGCATGGCAGCCAAACTAGGCCTCGATGAAGCAGAGCTTCCATTTGTCGGCGAATTGTTGCGTGTGCGCAGCAGTGAACAACACTGGGAGCCAGCTATTGAGCGCCTCTTACACAGCTTTGGCTCTCAGATGCTCATTGCAGAACACTACTATCAGCAGGTCAGCCGCTACGTGGATAGCACCAACCTGCATGGGCGACTGGTGTACCATCGCGTCTTTGCCGCTCGCACTCCCCGCGCGAGTGAACGTTTAGAGCCAGATTCTCTCTACCATAAACTGGAGGTGAAGCCCGATACGAGCTTCACCCAGTGGCTAAGGGCAGAGCTCATTGATGGCTTTAGCTATCGCTGCTGCGAATCTCTGGAGGAATTTCAGCATGCCCATCGTGCGCTCACCCTGCAAGGGCAGATCAAACACGGGCAAGTTCGCCATGAGAAGGATGACCGCAAATCACTGGGAGATCGCAGGAACTACGTCTTAGGATGGGACAATCGGGAGAAGCTCGCTCTCATCGAAAAAGAGCTTGCCAGCTGCAATGCAGAGCTAGCGTTCATATCTGAGCTCATAGACGAGGTTGAAGCACAGCAAGCCCAGGAGCAAAACAGGCAGAGCTCTCTACACCTGCTGCTGGCCTTCGACAACTTCGAAGTCATCGATTGGCATGCTGTGGTCCAACGCTTACAAGATCTTTCCCGACAACTCCGTGAGCTAGAGGCTAGTAGCACGCATCTGGAAACGTTGCGGCACCAGCGCGACACCGCAAAGCATCAGCAGAAAGAGAAACAGCGTGAGCGCGACGATATCATTGGACTCATCACCGGTCTAAAAAACGCTTGCGTATCCTATAAAAAGCAGGAGCAAGCCTGCCGAGCTCTGCTCGATGAGGAACTGCTGACACGCGAGTCATCCATAGGAGAGCGCATCCACAAGGATCTCAAAGACATTCAGGAGCGTGAGAAATTGCCTCCCTTGTCTTTAGAGACTAGTGATGACATGCGTGATCGACTGCGACAGCTCTATACAAACCGCGTCAACACTTTCCAGGGTCAGTTACGCCAGCAAGTGGTCGATATTGTCAATGGTATGCGTAGTTTTCTCCAGACGAAGCCAGCCCTGGCACAGGAGATGGATGCCTCCATTGAGGCACTTGACGAATATCGGCGTCACTATGAACGCATCCAGCACGATGATTTGCCGAAATATCGCAACCAGTTCAAAGCGTTGCTCAATGAGAAAGTTGTGACCGATATTGGCAGCTTCAAAGCCGTACTAGATCAGCAGGAAGAAGAGATCAGAGACAGCATTGCCCATCTCAATGATTCGCTGCGTGCCATCGACTATACTGACTCGACCTATATCCAGTTAAACTGTGAGCACACGCACGACACCGCTGTGAAAGAGTTTCGTAACCAGCTCAGAGATTGCTTACCTGACGTTGGACAGGCACGCACACCGGAGGCCAACGAACAAAGTTTCCAGCGTATCAGGATGCTGCTCCAGCGTTTCGAGGACGATGCCTCCTGGACCAACAAGGTGACCAATGTGCGCAACTGGCTCGATTTCTCTGCCTCTGAGCTCTACCGTGAGAATGATACGCAGAAAAACTACTATTCAGATTCTTCAGGCAAGTCTGGCGGTCAAAAAGCCAAGCTGGCTTACACCATTCTCGCCTCGGCCATCGCCTATCAGTATGGGCTGGACCAGGAGCGGGGCCGCGAACGCACCTTCCGCTTTGTCGTCGTAGATGAGGCATTCAGCAAATCAGACGAGCGCAATGCTCGCTATGCGATGGAGCTATTTCAGCAGCTTGATCTACAAGTGCTCGTAGTGACCCCGCTCGACAAGATTCACGTTGCCGAGCGTTATATCTCAGCCTGCCATTTTGTCACCAATAACGAAGAGGAGAACGACTCCAAAGTCTATAACCTTACCTCTGCCCAATACAAGGAGTATAGGCGGAAATGGCGAGCGCAGGAGGACCGATGATCACTCTGGAGGAAATGAAACAAAAGGTACAGCGCAGCTATCTCGCTTTCTTGCAATCCTGGATGCGAGGAGACCCCTACATTCCCCTCACCATTCCAGTCGGGAAATTGCCCACTGACTTTGTGCCTCTACGTGCTGCGGTGCAACAACTACAAGAGCATGCTAAACCCGTGCTTGGGTATGGCTATTCCATTGAATGGCAACAACAACAGAAGCGCTCCCTCAAGACACAGACGCTTCCGACACGCGTTGTTCTGGAAACAGCCACTGATTTTCTCCGCATGATTGAGAAAGAAAGCGAGTTTTTCCATTTCCAGAGTGATGTAGCATTGGTCCGTGAGCAGGTTCCGCAATTAGAAGCCTGGATACTGAGTTCGCCTAAGAAGGTTATCGAGCAACACGGCAACTGGCCCGCTCTGCTTGCCGTTTGCCACTATTTTATGGAGAATCTGCGGCCAGGGCTCTATATCCGTGAACTGCCGCTCAATGTGCATACCAAGTTTGTAGAGGACCATACCGGCATCTTGCGTGAACTGCTGGAGCACCTCCTCCCGCCAGAGGCTGTGCTCTCAAATGCGCCCACCTTTCAGCAGCGTTTTGGGCTCCGGGAGGCGGAGCCACTCATCCATGTGCGCTTCCTTGATGAGCAGTTGGAGAAGCAGTATGGATTGCCTTTGAACGAACTGTGTGTACCCCCTTCACAATATGTCCATTTTGACCTACAAGCACAACGCTGTATCATCACAGAAAACAAAATGACCTTTCTTACCCTGCCAGCGCTGCCCAAAACCTTTGCTATTCTAGGAGCAGGGTTCAAAGTGAGCAGCTTGGCAGCCCTTCCCTGGCTTGCCGCATGCCCGATCATCTACTGGGGTGATCTCGATGCACAAGGCTTTCAGATCCTCTCGCAATTGCGGACCATCTTCCCGCATGTTGTCTCATTGATGATGGATGAGACCACGTTCAGGACATTCTCCTCTTTCTCAGTTGAGGGAACGCCATGTCCCGTTCGGCAATTACCCAACCTTACTTCCGAGGAACATGCACTCTTTTTGCGCATGGTCAGGGACAACATTCGCCTGGAGCAAGAACGCATCAGCCATAGATATGCACTTGAGAGGATCTATCAGGCGTTGAAAAATGAAAATTAATGGGAACCACAAAGTTGCACTTGATACCGCATTGCGTCATGAGACATCTTCCCCGTGGGGAAGATTCACGCGCACGTTCCCCTCGAACGTTTGGTGTGAACAGGAGGTCTTCCGTGTGCTGCGTCTTGTGTCATACAAACACCCAACGGTATGACTCTTCTTGCACTCAAGAGGAAGTTACCCGGCTCCTTGTCGATGGAAGTGCATGGTGAACGGTTTCTCCCGCTTTCTTCCTCCCAACGGTCGTCCTCCCTGAGAGGAACTCGCGTTGAAAGCGCCTTTGCCATGGCAGGGACACACCACTGCTCTTCTGCTGGCTCACGAGACCAGCAGATGGCTCCTCTGCCTTGCCCTCACCCTTCTCGTCCTGTCCTGCCGAGCCATGCCCACTCATGGGTCCTCTCCGGCGTCGGTGGCTCGCTCCTTCTCCGCAGAGCCAGGAGTCCTGCTGGCTCCTGGTGGCTGCTGGTTCCTGGTTCCCACCAACGATGACTTCCTCTGACGCCGCCTGCGTTTGTGTGGAGCAGGCAGTTGTCCAGAGAGATGCTTCTCGACTGGCTCCTTCTGCGGGTCGTTCTGGCTCTTCTGCGTGCTCACCGGCGCATAGCGCTTGAGGGCCGCTTTGTCTCTTAAACCCAGAACGCTCCCCACGGCGTCCAGCTCCCCTCCCGTCTGCAAGAAGCGGACGGCAAGGTATCGCGCAACACAGAAGGACTCACGGGCTTGTCGCTGATCCCCGCCCGCTTGCAGAGTCGGTCAAACAACAGCGTGAGACTATTGCTCGTCAGGGGTCGATACCTCTGCGAGAGGAAGAGATACTTGGTCTTGACCCAGAAAAAAGTGGAGGGTAAACTTGAAGAAGTGGACCCAAGACTGGAAGGGAAAAGACCATGCAAAAGACACAGCGCACATTTACGAAAGAATTTAAAGTGGAAGCGGTACAACTCGTGCAATCGAGTAAAAAGCCATTAGCGCAAATTGCACGCGATCTGGGTATCGCAGACAGTACACTGCATCATTGGTGTCAGCTGTTTTCTGAGCAGGGAGAGCAAGCGTTCCCGGGGAGTGGACATCAAACTCCGCAAGAAGAGGAAATTCGCCATCTGAAGCGAGAGAATGAGTTGCTGCGACAGGAGCGCGACATATTAAAAAAGCTATAGGCATCTTTTCGCGCAGCCAAGGATGAAATTTCAGTTCATTGCAGAGCACCGAAACACCTACCCCATCACAGTGCTCTGCAAGGCGCTGGAGGTTTCCGAGAGTGGCTATTACACCTGGAAAAACCGGAAGACCTCCCAGCACTGCCGAGAAGATGCCAGGCTGGCCGCCGAAATCCAGCAGATTTTCCTGGATCATCGCCAGGTCTATGGGAGTCCACGTATTCACGCCTCGCTCAAGGCTCGTGGAATGCACTGTTCACGCAAACGGGTGGTGCGGCTGATGCAGCAACTGGGGATCAGTGCGGAGGCTGAAACGTTCACGCAAGCCAACCACCAAGAGTGATCCTCACGCTCGATTTGCGCCCAATCATCTCAACCGACAGTTCAGCGCAGAAGAGCCCAATACCAAGTGGGTGACTGATACCAAAGCAGTTGAGACTGCGGAGGGGTGGCTGTATCTGACCGTGATCCTTGATCTGTTCTCCCGCCTGGTGGTCGGCTGGGCAATGGCAGCAACTGAAGACTCCCAGCTCGCGGAGTTGGCTCTGCGTATGGCGGTGGCCAGGCGGCATCCTGAAGCAGATCTGCTTCATCATTCCGATCGGGGTTCTGAGTTTACGAGCGCCCGCTATCTGGCTCTATTGGCCGAGTTAGGCATCCAGGTGAGTATGAGTCGAACGGCTAACTGTTGGGATAATGCTGCTATGGAGTCTTTCTTCGCTACTCTGACCAAGGAATGTACTGATCGGGTGCGCTTCCAGACGAGACAGCAGGCCCGCTCAGCCATCTTCGAGTACCTGGAATGTTTCTATAACCCCACCCGTTTGCATTCGACGTTACAGTATAGTAGCCCGCTTGCTTTTGAGCAAACGCACGAATCAAAGATGAGCTACTCCACACAGTTCCCCGACACGCATTCCTGTGTCCAGCAAGACCCACAAGATGCTCCGATTGCGCGCGGCGGCTCGCTCCACTGCTGCATCACACGCTTCTCCACCTGCCCGACAGGCTAACAGCAAGCGCTCGAACTCGTCAGGTTCGATCACGTGGATGGGTTTTTTCCCCGCCTTGGGCATGGTCCCACGGACGATGGGGAGGCTTTCCAGATACCCGTTGCGGACCGCCCAGTGGCAAAAGGCCCGAGCCGAGCGCGCGTAGGTCGCAATCGTCCCGGCGGATCGAGCCGTGTCCTTGATCGAAGGCGTGCTCTGCAGGAACGCCACCCAGCCTCGCACCTCCGCTTCCGTGATCTGGCAGAGCAGGCAAAGGTGCCGTTCATCCACCAGATACTGTTGGAACAGGCCCAGCGCGGTCTGGTGCCACCCCATTGTTTTGAAACTCCGCGCGCTGGCTCGCTGCTCCTGCAGATAGGACTGGATGGCCTGCTCGATGGAAAGAGCCAGACCTCTGGCTCGCAAGGAGTGCTGCTCGGCGGCCTGAGGAAGGGTTGGCTCAGCGACGAGGGGGTCGCCCGGCTCACAGACCGCAGAAGGGACACTCCCCGCTGGACTGCTGCTCGTTTCCTCTCCAGGAGCCAGAGAACCGATGGGGGTTGCTACCGCATCGGTGTGTTCCGGCAGCTCACGAACTGGAAGGGTTGGGGGGCATGAAACGCATAGGTATGCCGGTCTGCCTTCTGCTCTGGCCCATCGGAGTCAGCACAGACCTGAGAGGGTCTGGCAGCCTGGATCACTTCTTGGGGACAGGGCTCCTGCATGCTGAGTAAGCGAGCACGGATCTTGCGCAGCCCGATCTGCAACGTGCGCTGCTGAGAGGGGCGATAGCGCCCAGGGAACAGGCGCTGCATCTGCTGGAAGAGGTCCCTCCCGCTCCATTCGGGATGGGCAAGCACCAGCGAGAGAATGCGCTCCCACTCTCCCTCAAAGGGATCTTTGCTGGTCCGTGGCCAGTCCAGCACGCCTGCGCTGCCCGCTGCTTCGGCGTGCACCGGTTGCAGCACCAACGCCTCAGCAGATGTCTTCTCCTGGGCAGGAT
>WNFX01007379.1_pt1 | contig 10315 bp, 10 predicted proteins | sample 5400111 | NCBI WGS metagenome assembly WNFX01 (sample SAMN13153363, study PRJNA577476) | soil metagenome | isolation source: 40 cm soil or saprolite under grassland replicate 1 | place: USA:California | collected 2016-06-15 | reverse complement strand
CTTAGCAAGAAACCAGAGGATATGGTCTTTAGCAGACCCCAGATTTGGCTTATCCCTAACGGTAAAAAGGACAAACCACTTAATCCTGATGATCCGCTTCTATTAAAACTGGAACATAAGGTTAAGTTAGATATCGAAAAACTCAAGCAAGAGCTATTCCTTGGATAATAACCAGCAACTATCTTTTCCTAATGATAGCCATGAAAATCCTCTTACTAGGATTTCATCTATCTCTCCAATTCTTTTTGTCAAGCCATTCTTTTGGATTGATTTCAATACAATCGTCTTTTCTTAGGATTTGTAATTTGTTTACTCTAATACCTAGTTCAATAACGAATAGCTGTGCATTATTTTCCTTTCGTCCAAACCCAACTAATTCTTGCCATTTCTTTGCGGTACCTAGCTCACTGGTTAGGGTTTCTCTGTCTTGCATAGTTCCATTCAAGACATTTCAATATGTCGTATAGATTGGATGTGTGTTCTGCACCTAGTCTCCCGCCCAAAGACGATTATTGGGTCTGCTCCCAGTAGCCCTTCCCGCGAAACGATCAACAATGTTGTTAGGGCTTCCCTCTAGTGTGAATAGATAGCCAGGAGGCTAGAGGTAACATTCATTGGATCGAACTCCCCAGGCAAACCATGCAGGCGATTCAACTTATAATCTAAAACATCAAGACCACAAGCCAATGCTTCCAAAGCAGTTTTGCTCAAGTTCTCTAGAATGTTTCCATCAACATATCTTACGTCAAGGTATATTCCATATTTTTTCAAAAAGGCTGGCATGTCAGCGTAATCTATCGGATCTTTGATCCGACTATAAACGTCAATGTCTGGCTTCACATTATGTTTCTTACAATAATTGAGCGTTAGCTGTATATCAGTAGCTTCCGTATCCATAGCCAATGCACGTGCACCTTCAGGTCTGGGAGAAGAAATCTTATCGGGCGTGAAATGATCTGTGTCGATCGGATTTGGAAGATAAATAGCACTTCTAGCCAGGGACAATAGATCCGGGGTAGAAACAATAACTGCGTCTGCCAGGTGTTGAGCCTTCGAATGAATCCTTTTTTTTATCAGTAATGCGTCTCTCACCCTTCTATATGTAAATATACCTCTAACAGCCAGGTCAGATAGTTTCGATCTGTGGGGCAGCTTCTGCTTCTTTATTCCGCGAATATCTGTGCCATGATAGTGAAGGACGATCTTTTTTGATTTTCCAAATTCTTTTCTGAACTTTAAAATCATGTCGCTCCTGCTATGTATGTGTAGAATATCTGCAGAGTGCGCTTCGTCCATGCTTTTTGGAAAAAAATCCTTCAGCGTGACATCAATAACATACTCTTTGTAGAATCTGCCTAATCCATATTTATCGTATTCTCTAACCATGATTGCCTTCGAATCGTGGCCCTGTAATCTTTGATATTTTGCCAGGACAAATGCCACCCCCGCCTGATCCCATACATGTAGAATTCGCATGACCTTTAGTAGAATTGAATAGTGTGTTTTGTGTTACTCTGTTTTTTGAATATTTATCTTTGAATTGCTATCCTGCTGACCTTCAATCTTATCTACTCCGCCATAGGGTCTATCAGCTTGTCTCATTATTTTTAAGAGGTATTTCCGCATGTGCTGTTTCTCTTCCTCAGTCACCTTTCCATCAATCAAATCAATCAAAAAGAGATTTATTGTTGCGCCTATTTGGTTCTGGTTAAACAAAGCTTCTGCTTCAACACTGAATTGATTTTTTCTATGCCAGTATCCAATTATCATGCCGAGGGGAATATATATCGCCACAAAAATTAAGGCGAAGATCCAAATATTGATGTTGAGCGAGTGAATTGCCGGCACCCTCTGAAGAAGCAATTGGTATTGAATTGTTACGAAATTAGCAAATGTCATGAGAAAAATCAAATAGATGCTATGACCGTTTCTGAAGTCAAGCCACCGTCTCCTAAGCCAGTTATGACTTCTGAAATTGAGAAGTCTTGGATTCTTCATTCGAATATCGTAAATATGATGTCATCATCGTATATATAACTCATTTACATCTTACTCGTTTAAAAAATCGCGTGCTTGTAAAAAATCCTGCTTTGACTAGCTGAACTGAACTAAGCCAGATACCAGAACAATCAATCGTATCTTTCCAATCTTAACTTAGGGACCGATGTCACATGTGCTTTTCTAAATCCCTTTCATAGCATAAAGCGATTTAGAATCCAATTTTCTAGAGAGCTCCAATAAATAAATATCGATGCCTACATAAGAGAGCGTACTAAAAAATAATTTAACCTGCAACATCCCGCTTTTTCTTTGTAATATTAGAATTTCCGAAAGAATGACTCCTTTTAGACAAAAGACGGTGATGAGACTCGACTAATTAAATTATGAATAATTCTTCTGGATTCTCTTACCTGCTTAGCTGAAAGCAAATAATTATTTTAGTTATCAGTAGGGGCGATACGGAATCTGAATTTAATGAAAGCATATTAATGGTTCTCTCTAATTGTTTTCTATGACAATGAATTGCCCTTTATGCGGTACAATGATGGTATGGTTGAACGGCTCTATTCTTCATGAGCGTCTTGTAAAAAATTATCACTGCCGTGTGTGTGATGTGAATGTTATAAAAAATTATGATGGTTCTTATGAATTAGCAGAAAAAAGGGTTGAAAAACTGAAGAAAGAAAAGTAAAGTAAATTACAAATGTCCTAGCTACTAGAGAAGGACAAATACAGCAACTATTTGCGACACTGCTAAAGTGAAAAATTAAATCCCCGTTTATGAAGAATAAGATCAACGACGGAGGAAGGTTCAAGTTCAAAAGTGATCGCTCCTATACCCTAATTAATACCCCTACCTTATTCCATTTGTAATAGCCTTCATACAAAAATTGGGTGTTGTATTTGTGTAACTGCTTTTTTTTGATATTACCTTAATAATTCCCAAGTCCTGAATAATAGGTATAAAAAATGCAAAGGACAGAGAAGAAAGCATCTTTAAGAAAACAAATTGAAGATAAAAACAAGATTACGGTCTTACCTGGAGTCTTTGATGCGCTGAGCGCAAGAATTGCAGAACAGGTGGGATTCCAAGCAATATTTCAAACAGGATACGGTTCTGCGGCAGCGCTATTAGGTATGCCTGATTTTGGGTTTTTAAATGCCGGTGAAACAGTAGACAATGCAAGAAGGATCATTCGTGCCGTAAATATCCCAGTAATTATTGATATCGACACCGGATATGGTAACCCACTTACGGTTTGGAGACTTGTCAGCGATTTAGAAAGCATCGGCGCAGCTGGAGTGTTCCTGGAGGATCAGATATGGCCAAAGAGATGTGGTCATATGAAAGGAAAGGACGTAATACCGAAGGACGATTACCTACAGAAATTAAAAGCTGCCTTGGATGCACGTAAAAGCAGTGATTTTATCATAGTAGCAAGAACTGATGCTAGGGCGACTCTTGGCTTGGAGGAAGCTATTAAACGCGGGAAGGCTTATGAAAAAAGCGGTGCAGATGTAGTCTTTATTGAAGCCCCAAAATCAGAGGTGGAATTAAAAACAATAGCTGACCAAATTAGCGCTCCATTAGTCGCTAACATGATAGAGGGAGGCGCTACACCATTTCTTACTGCCAAAGAACTCTTTAAAATAGGGTATAGGATAGGAGTGTTCCCTCTGTCCGGTCTCTTCGCTGCTACCTATGCTATGAAACAAGTATTCACCGATTTAAAAGAAAAGGGAACAACTGAAGCATCACATGAGTTGATGACTACATTCGAAGAATTTAATAGATTTGTAGATTTGCAAAAATACATGGAGCTAGATAGAAGATATACACAAAAAACTTTATGATTATCATAACTCACTCACAAATCGCCATTAGCTAATTAAAGAAATTGAAATATTAGATGAAGATAAACTATGATCAATTCAATTATTTGCAATAGACCAAACGCCATTACCCGGAAGACTCATAGCTAGATTGATACACTGCTATCTTCATTGAAAAAAACCATATAGGTTAAAATAGAAGAGGGCGTGATTTTTCTAGCACGAATAAATTATACTTATGAGGATAGCACACATAAATAATATTTCTGGCGTCGCGTCCCTTCTTGCAGAAGAGCAAAGCAGATTGGATTATCAAACCGATGTGTTTGTATTTAATAAAAAGATTTTCAAACAATTCGGGAGAAATCAGATTAAATATAATTATAGATCTCCAATTTCTAGATGGAGATTTTTCAGAAAATTAGACGGTTATGATACTTGGCATTACCATTACCCTTACGGATCATTAAAACGTAGTTTAGAAAAGCGACATTCAGATAGAATATACTTAAAACATTACCATGGTGATGATTTAAGAGGAAGACAAGAAGATGATTTCTGCGTTGTTTCCACTCCAGATTTGTTGAAGTATGCCCAAAATGGGAAATGGCTGCCTAATCCCATTAAAGTCCCTGATCTGGCTCCTAGAACTACGGAACAGCACAATAGGATTCCTCGAGTAGCACATTATCCACATTACAAAATGTATGCAGCAGAGGACTACTATAGCCATGCCTTAAAGAGCCTAGAAGACAAAAAAAAATGTGAGGTGGTCAGAATATTGAATCTGCCCTATGACCAAGCTTTGGCAACAATATCTACCTGTGACATAGTAGTAGGGAAGATCTTACCAAGCATTGGTTGGATAGGGAAGTTTGATCTCGAGGCTATGGCACTAGGTAAACCAGTAATTGGGTTTGTCTCTGATGAGTTATATGAAAAATACAAACCGCCTTTATATAGAACTACTAAAGAGTCATTTAGGGCAGATTTAGAAGCATTGTTAGAGGACAAGAATGAAAGAGATAGGTTGGCAGTAGAGGGCCCTGCTCATATCCAAGAGAATTATAACGTACAAGACATTGTGAAAACCTTGCAGACTTATTATGATAATATTGGATAAAATTTTTGGTGGCTATATTAAAAGAGAAACTAACAAGAACAGAAACAACGACAAGCAGATTGACAAATAAATTGGCAAGGCATCTCCATTGTAAGTCAACTGTCTTTAGTATTAAATGATAATAAGAAAAGCAACCTTGTTGATACTTAGTTGAACAAATAACTCGAAGAATCTACATTGTTTAAGGGAGGAACAAATGTAGCTGAGTTTAATATACCATGTACTTTTCTAAAGTATGCGGACAGATGAAAAGATCATTTGTAAATATTAGCAATTTATTGACTTTGAGATACGATCCAACGGGTTCTATTCCAAGCACAACTAACCTTCGAACCATAAATGTTGAGGAAATCTCCGAATTGAGAAAAAATTCTGGTTCATTTATACCATCATCTAAGGACATAGAAGATGCGATTCGGCGAATAATAAGAGTAAAAATCGACCAATCACACATTAATCATGTTTCGATCTCATTGAGTGCGGGTGTAGACTCTAACGTGATATTCTCATTAATTCGTAGAGAATTTCCAAATTTAGATATAGATTGTTTAACTGTCACTTTTGATGATTCAAATGAGGCTTTAGACGCAAAACGAATAGCGGAAGGTCAAGGAGCTGGATTTCATCAGATTCATGTACAAAACCCTTTGAAAGATTTGCCTATGCTTCTGAGTATTGTAAAGGAACCAAGATGGAATATATATCAATACTATTTTATCGAAAAGGCAAAGTCCCTCTCAAATTTATTATTCACTGGTGATGGCGGCGATGAACTATTTGCAGGCTATTCCTTTAGATACAAAAAATTTTTCGAGAATATAGCAACCCACTCTTCCTGGTTAAAGAAGGTTCAAATGTATCTTCTCTGTCATGAACGAGACTGGGTGCCTGACCAAGAGGATATGTTTGGAAAGAGAATAAAATTTTCCTGGTCTTCAGTTTACAATATACTCAAAAGATTTTTTGACAATGATTTGGACCCACTGGAACAGGTCCTGTGTGCAGATTATCATGGCAAATTGATATACGATTTTGTGCCTACTAATGAAAAATATTTTAAATACTTTGATATTGATGGTGTGGCTCCAATGTTGGACAGTGAAATAGTAGATATGTCCATAAGAATTCCAGCGTCTCTAAAATATGATTTTGCTAATAATATTGGAAAATTGCCATTACGTGAAATTATTAGTCGAAATATCACATCGTATCATATAGAAACTAGGAAAGTAGGCTATGGCATGGATTTGATTCAACTGTGGACCAAGGTTGGCAGAGACATCGTGACTTCTAATTTGGAAAGAGCCAGGATATTCGAAGACAAGATAATAAACAGAGAATGGTATCTCAAAGCGATGAACAGAATAGATCAAACTCCTGACCCACGCTACATAAGTAAAATGCTTCAGTTACTAAGTTTGGAGGTTTGGTATAAACTCTTTATTACATCAGAAATAAATCCACAATCTTATATTTGATATCTGGGCTCACCATCAAACTCTGGATGTCATTACCAAAAATAACAGCGGCATATCTTCTCCATCTCTATTTATCTTTAACTAAAAATCAATTATTAATAATGTATGATTTTTGTTTTTTAGTCATGGTCATGATAGTCACCCAATAAGCGAAGATAATTTATCACAAGCGTAGATAGAATCAAAAAAAGGGAGACGTTATTGATGGTAGCGGTATGACAAAACATTCTCTTGAAACTACGGCAAGAATTTTGTAAATCAAAGAAAATATTAGGGCATTATCATGGTACAGATATTCGCTTTTTATTAAGTCATAAGCTTTCGCTGGGATCTTGTCTATCTGATGTGGCTATTACATCAATCTGGACCTATCAGAGTATATGAAATGCTCAATACTTGCAAAGTGAATGCATATACAAGCTCAAAGGGAATCATACGAGTCAATGCCTGATCTTTTAGGACTCAGATAATACTCGGAAGTACCATAGACTGATTACATAACGAGCTGAGCGCAGATTAACTCAACATTTAACGCTGCTAAATGAAGTGTTATCTTTATTAAAAGACGATTATCCATTAAAGTTATCTCATTGAGAATCCTCCACTTGTCACATGAAGGGTTGCCTGACTGGAGAATTGAAAAATCCGCAATCACAGCGACCAATAAAGGCCATGAAGTGTTTTTCGCTGGAGGAAATCAAGAAAAATATAACAGAAATTCCTTCTTGAAAAATTATAATATATTGTGGACAGCTAAGGCTAGGCTTGGCATCCCATACTATTGGCATATAGTTAAAAAACAATTTGAAAGGATACTCAGAGAGATAAGGCCAGACATAGTTCATGCTCATAATATCTTTTCAGCAAAGATGATATCAGAATTCAAATTGCCATTTGTTTATGACGATCATGAATATTGGTCAAAATCTTCAAGATTTCTATCTGAATTAACAGCCAAGTTATCGTGGCAACGACGACTGGATAGAAAGAATGTTAAAGTCTTCGGGATTGATGCGCCGCTAAAAATTAGACGAAATGTGATAAATTATTTTGCTATACGTTTATGGAGTAAATGGGAGCAGGAAGTAGTTTCGTCTTCTCCTACGATCACTGTTTCTGACAAGATTGCTAAGGAACTAAGAACCATAGCTGGCGCTCCTGACAGAGTGTTTGTAGTTCCAAATTTTCCTATGACATCCGAGGTTCAGGGTGTACAAAAACCCATTTTTCATGATAACTTGTCATCAGTCTATGCAGGCAGCGAAGGGCTTAATACCGACAAATATCCTTTTCGGAATATTGAACTTCTTCCTGATTTTTTTGAGGAGCGTAATATTGGTGGACTTACTATTATTGGATGGGAAGGCAAATCTTCGGCTAATGTTACTTACAAGGGCTATATGCCAAGGGAAGCAATGTTTGAGGAAATGGCTAAACATTCATTAGGATTGCTTCCGTGGACCAAACACTGGTCACATAGTTTTTTAAATCCAAATAAAGCATATGAATATGCTCATGCGGGTCTTTTTGTAATATGTACGTCTTCTATAACGCCTGTGATTGAAACACTTAAAGAAAATTGTGCAACTTTTGAAGATTACGCTGACCTAGGTTCACAGATGGAATATTATCAGGAAAACCTAACTCTTCTCCACAATAAGCGACTGAAACTATTCAAATTTGCTCGTGACAATCTTATCTGGGAAAGGTTCGAAAAAAATATCTTTCATGCTTACCAATCTTGCTAGTCTGATCTGCTTCTTAAAAGCTGAATAAGCACTGTCTACTTTGATAGCTGTTACGTCATTTGAGCTATCCCACTAACCTATTTGGCCGAAATGAATTCTAAGTGGTCTCGCTCCAGCTTAATATCTTCATATTGAGTATATTGGAAAAACTTTAATTTAATATGGCATTCTCTCGACTATATTAACGTGGGTACCTACTTCACAATTATCACGTGTAGGAATTCTGAGGATAACATCACCCAGGCATTAAAATCAATTAAACAACAAACACTAAAGCCTGAATATATTATTGTCATAGATGATGGCTCAACAGACAAAACTTCTGAATTACTCCTTGATCTACAAAAGGATTGGGATTCGCTTCATATTATTAGTCACCCAGCTTCAGAATATGATATTAAGAGAGTAGTCAGAAATTGGAACGAGGCTCTAAAACTGGCAAAAATGAAGGGCCTATCTCAAACGGCATACCATATGATAGCAACTGATGACACGGTCTACTCTAACAGTTATGCTGAAAAAATAATTAGTTATATGGATTTGAATGCTCAGCTTGGAATTGTTTCTGGCACCTATTCTAAATACGCCCCCATAATGCCACACGGGGCAGGTAGATTTGTAAGAAACTCATTTTTCGAAAACTCCTGTTGGAGCGGCTATTATCCAGAACAAATGGGTTACGAATCTGCTGTATTGTACGAGGCTAACCGTTGCGGCTTTGGATATGCAGTATTAGATGATGCTACATTCAAGCATACGAAGGCTTTGGGAAAGGATCACAAATTCTACGAATTCGGTGCAAGCATGCATACCCTAGGTTATCATCCACTATTTGTTATTGCAAGATTTTTAAAGTATTTTACAACAGGGAAAGTCACTGGCAGAGTAGGATCTCTATACATGCTTTATTATTATTTTAAGTATCAAGCAAAATCGGAGGGATACGACAGAATGTACGATGAAACGATTCGAAAATTTGTACGGAAGAGACAGGTAGATAGGCTGCGAAGATTATTATTTTTAAAGCTCAGATAGTTCATTACAAAAAATAATGAAAATGCTAGGTTTCAAAAATCAATTGTCTTCCTTATATCTACCTAGATTTTTCAACCTCAGATAATCTAAAAAAATTACTGAAACCTAGGGATAAGGTCAACAGGTTCTTTATACTTACAGAGTTCTTAGAAGGTTAATCGAGCCTCAACTTGGACACATATCATCTCCGAAAGCGGGTGCTCCAAACGAGCAACTAGTCACATTGAGTATCTTCATCAGCAAGACCAATGGTAATAGTATAGGTCATATTAAAAAGGTTGTAATATTTTATGGTCCTTTTTACTACAAAAGCAGGGATAATCAGTGGCCCCACGACATTCAATACGTCTACCCCGTGTACATTACCCACATATTTTTATGGAATACAAGGTTCTGTCACTATCGGTGATTTCACCTTTATCTAGGGATTTATCCTCAGAATTACCTTCATGGATGCAAAGCCTCAAGTTGCGATCGATTCAGGAAACTGCGCCGGAGACAGCCCGATTGCGTTACATGGTGCTTGAAGATTTATCAGAAATTCGTTTTTGGAAGAGGCGTCCTGAACAGGTGGGCTATGAGTATGCTATTATATTTGAGGCAAGCTGCTGCAGTTATTCTCATAGTGTTTTGGACAATATTACATTTGAACACACAAAGGCTATTGGTCGAACACATCAGCTTTACGAACTTGGAACTAGTGTGCATACCTTGGGATATCATCCTCACTTTGTACTTGCACGATTCTTGAAATATATCTTAACAGGTCAGGTGACTGGCAGGACGAACCTCATTCTATATGATTCATTTTTACTTGAGTTACTCCCATAGGCTGGCTATGATAAGATGTACGATGAGAATTTACGGAGATACGTCAGGACCTACCAAATGAAAAAATTGAAACACGCTTTGAATAGATGGCTGCAAATATCTCCAGGCATTTGCTATGCATTCAATTTTAGTGGACTTCTAAGTTTACTTTACTTTATTTATTGCAGAAAAGTTTGGAGACATGAAGCCATCTTGATTCAAGGAAAAAGTTATCGCTATTTTGATAGCGCTAAAACATGGTATAATGAACGAGCCGTAGAAATTCC
>WNFX01011756.1_pt1 | contig 10316 bp, 11 predicted proteins | sample 5400111 | NCBI WGS metagenome assembly WNFX01 (sample SAMN13153363, study PRJNA577476) | soil metagenome | isolation source: 40 cm soil or saprolite under grassland replicate 1 | place: USA:California | collected 2016-06-15 | reverse complement strand
CCAGGTCGCTTTGACCTACACTGCCTCCATTGTCGTCGCTTTGGCTGCCCAGCAAGCTGGCCGTCCTGACCTCATCCGTTCCCCCAAGCGCGTCTTAGCTCATCTCTGGGAGAAAAGTGAGTTATGAAATGCCCTCTAATTTAGCCTTACCAATATCTCATACAGATCTCTTTTCTCTATCAAGGAAGCATCGTCTGAATCTTGCTTTTCTCCTTGTATCACCTCGACCACCCTCCGTATGCCTTCCATGATATTTAAAAAAGCTGCATCCTGATTCTGCCAGAGGGTTATAAATTCCTTATTTGCGGGCAGTGGCGCAAGTTTGCCAAATGATGCACTCTCCCAATTAACGGGACGAAGCAGAATAGGAAGGACGCGCGCCTCACTAGCCTCGTGCCTTTCCATCGCCCGTTCCACTTCTTGCGAGCACTCAGGTGAACTTATAAAAGAATCACTGATCAGCAACAGGATAACGTGGGCCCTGGCCAGATGAGCGTTGATTTCAGATTGGGTGTCTCCCCCTGGCAGCACCTTGTCGGGATACCAGATAGTGATGCCCTGGCGCACTAACGGCGCCAGTTGCTTCTCAAGCCTCTCCCGCATCTTTTTGTCTTCCTTGTCCTCATTGGCATACAAGAAGTAGATCTCTGTGTAGGCTCCCATCTTGTTTCTTTCCCCTATTCACAGATACACGGACGCAGTTACATTAGCAGCATACTAATAAACAGTGGATTCTCTGAACTAGAGATTATTATAGCATAAAGGTGGCACATTGTAACGGCAGCAGAGTATAATTAAGACCATACTTAAGGAAGTTTATCAGATCCCAATGGATTTGCTGTTACCGATCGGTTTTCCCAGAATATCTATCAATTCGATGTTGAAGTCTGGGAAAAGGAATGACGAAAGAGAGATGCGCATGGCAGAGGAAACCACCTTTGTTGTATCGAATACCAAATTGGTTAAGGCGGCTCTTACTGATACCACAACCATTTATGTTCAGGCACAAGCAGTCCGCGGCGAGGAAGATATTGCCTCTATTACTGCCTCTTTTCAAAAGGTTACGCAGGCGATTGAAGATATTGCACAGTCACTCACAGCGGCATGGGAAAAAGCGAAACCGAGCCGGGCGGTTGCTGAGTTTGGCGTCGATTTTGCCTATGATACCGGTGAAGTGATGGCGATGTTCGTCAATGGCTCTGCAAAGGCGAGCATAAAGATCACCCTGGAATGGGGCGAACCTCGCAAGGATTCTTAAACGGGAGAAAACAATGGACAGTATGGATTCTACGGAGGAACGATTACTGGAGCTGCTACGCCGGTGCACAATGAAAATAGTGGTCCCAAATGGGCATGGCACAGGCTTTTTTATTGCTCCTGGCACAATACTCACGTGTGCCCATGTAGTTGATGGTGCTCAAAAGGCCGGTAAAGCTGTGACGGCATTTTGGGATAATCACTCTTATGCTGTCAACATCCAGAATCTCTTATCAGAACTGCATCCTGTCTTACAATTGCAGTATCCCGATCTGGCGTTATTAACGTCTGATGAACTGGCTACTACTGGTCATCCCTGTGTTTACTTCCATACAGAAGTTCACCTGGACGATAAAATGTACTGTTATGGGTATACCGATGAGTATGCTAGCGGCGATCCATCCACATATATCAACGAAGGATGGACCAACGAACAACATTTACTACTCAAGCTCAAAGAGGGGCAAGCACGATCTGGACTGAGTGGCGCTCCCGCCCTTAATCGGCGTTCAGGGGGAGTGTGCGGGATTATTAAGCGCAGCCGTGGTACTGAAACTGATCTGGGCGGGCGAGCTGTTCCTACACAAATAATTTTCCAGGCGCTATTAGGAAACCAAGCAAACCAGGCAAAACAAGTGGACCTGCCCGCCCTCCAACAAAAGTTTCATAAACAAGATCCGCGCTGGTATGCCTGTCTTACGCAAGAGCAGCGTGAGATACTTGGTTTGTTGCCTCCTTCAGAAGGCATTGAAGTCTTCTTTCTGTATGCAGATGTTGATGAAGATAAAGAATTAGCGAACAAACTCGAAAGGCATCTAGCTGGTATGCAGAAGCAGCGTCTCATCACGACGTGGAACAAAGGAAAGATGCTGCCTGGTAGCGACGAGAAAGCCGCAATGAGCGCATTTATGAATAGGGCAAAGATCATATTGCTCATGGTGAGCGATGACTTCATGACCCAGTATTATCTTGACGATACCGCAGTAGAACGGACGATGGAAAAGCAGAAAACCGGAACTATTGTGATACCTATTCTCTCTCGGCCTACCGATTATAAAGGCACTCCGTTCGAGAAGCTCACGCCGCTACCCACCAACCGAACGCCAGTGACCGAGTGGGCAAATATGGACTCGGCGCTATTAGATGTGGCGAGAGGCATTCGCAGAGTAGTTGAAGGATTGAAGCAGTCAACCCCTTAATAGGCTTTGTTTGGGGAAGCGGTGTCAGTTCTGCACCAACCTGCGCCAGTGCATCCGGCGTGACGATCCCTCCATTGAAGAGCATGCCACCGGCTTGCCGCACCGCTTCCGACAGGTCCAGCGCCCAGGTATGCTCCAGGAGCACGACTACCGCCGAGGTGCCCATGGGAATCGCCTGCGCCAGCTTTTCCGCGTCCTCTATCGTAGACAAACCCTTCAGATTCTCCAACATGCCCTTATAGGGTTGTCGCTCCTCTTCATTGAACTCGCTTACTCCCCACACAGCCGTTGTTCCTAGAAGGTCCTTGTCGACAAACATCAGATCTACTACACGAACAGCACCGCTTGCCTGGATCGCTTTCAACTTCGGCAGAATCTCACGCGTAAAGTGACTATCCTCAACGTCGATGACAATATATTCAAGTGAGCCTATCTCCATCGGTATTCTCCTCTCTTCATGCGACGACTTCTACAGCCGCCCCACGGTATGCACATTTTCATCTATTATGATACTCTTCTCCCATCACACATGCCTCTCCTGAGATCAGATCCCACTCACAAAACACTCACACCCCCCCATGACCCGAACAGGCTAACAGGCTACAGACACTTGCAATAGGTAGAAGAGTATGCTACGATGAAAACGGAGAGACAGACGCTTCTTCAAGAAATGACGTTCGTAGCGGGCACGACGGAACACAGAGCCCACGGAGAAGAGGATGGACGCGAGAGGTGGGAGACCCGTGAGGGATTTTCCAGAGCGTTGAGCGTTGAAAAGGGGCGTGAATTGGTTGAGGCAGGGATGCCAACGATGTGTGCCTGCCCGGAAAGGCAGTTCCTGAGATGCAAGAGCACAGCAACTACTTCGTTGATGCCGAGAAGGCTATGGAAACCGTGCGTCTGATTGATCAGGCGGAGATGACCTCGCGTGCCACCTGCAGGCAACCATTCCCTGCAAGCGTCAAGCCGGACACGTTGCGGACCGTTCTCGATCTTGCCTGCGGTCCTGGTGACTGGCCGATGGATGTCGTCTTCTCCCATCCTGATATCGAAGTGGTGGGCGTTGATATCAGCCAGACGATGGTGAACTACGCGCAAGCCCGAGCGAAATCACGCGGGCTCTACAACGTCATTTTTGAGGTGGGGGATATCACCAAACCGCTCGAGTATCTCGACGCCTCGTTCGATTACGTGAACGCTCGTTATCTGGGGGGATATCTGCGGCCTGCCGAGTGGGCTGCCCTCCTGGCGGAATGCAGGCGCATCTTGAAACCCAATGGCTACATCTGTCTGAACGAAGGGGAGTGGCCTCTCAGCACCAGCCCGGCGTACCAGAGGTATGCGCGCTCTATTTCGCACGCGCTCAAGCTGGCAGGTCAGAGCTTTTCGGCAGATGGGTATGACCTGGCGCTTACCCCCATGTTGGGCAAGCTGCTGCGCGATGCCGGTTTCTCTCTCCTTGAACGAACGGTGCATTGGCAAGACCTCTCTTATGGAACCGATGAGTACATGAACTGGTTGGCGATTTGTCGTTCGCTTTTTGCTCAGACGCAACCGTTTCTCATCAAACACCTCCCTGTGACCCAGGAAGAGTTAGAAAGCCTGTACCAGCAGGCCCTGATCGAGATGCAGCAACCAGACTTCTGCGCGGCTGGCTTTAGCCTGTCAGTGTTAGCCTCTCAAGCAGCAGAGACAGGGGCGCAGCCATGAGCGGAATACTCGCAACTCTCTTTTTAGCTACTACCCTTTGTCGCACCTCGCTCATCTCCATTGGAAGCCTGTGGGCGGGCATATCTATAGCGAGCTAAGGTCTGTGCGCCCCAGAAGAACGTGACGATCACGGCAATCACCGCAGTGATCGGAAAGGCAATGGCCGGGTCGTAATGGGAACCATTATTGGGAAAGAGTACATAGCCGATATTGTACATGTCATGAAAGAGGATGATCGCAAAGACGCTTTTTCCGGTGTTGTTATAAAGCCACACACTAAGAATCCGCCACGCCACGTCAAACAACCCTTGCCATGCGATATATGTCAGCGTCTGGTGGGCTTGAAGACCCGGGATGACATGCCAGATCGCCGTCACCGCCCCCAACATCAGGCCGGCTTTGAGTGCGCCCCATTGCTCTTGCAGGGGATCGGTGACATATCCCGTCCAGCCCACCTCTTCCCCGACAGCCTCGATAAAGAAGTACACAAAAAAGATCGGGATTGTCAACCAGGGAATGTGCGGTTCGGGGAGTGGTCGCCCCAGGAGAAGCATGACCCAGTACGACAACACATAGATCAGAGGGTTCAAGAAAATGATGGGCACATACCAGATCTTGTGCCTGATTCTCTTTAGATCGAAAACGCGCTTCAGGAGCCTGCTGATGCCACCAGGTTGCCCTTCTCTGGAAACAAGGATGCAAGCCGCTATGAGCGGCATGTATCCCCCCACAAGCGGACTCACCGGATTAAAGCCTGACGGAATTGCTATCGGAAGTCTCATAGAGAAGTGTTCAGTTAGAGGGCCAGACAGCCCAACCAGCAGCCAAAAGAGCAGAGAAAGAGCGAACACCAGGACAAAGAATGTGAGCGGTGACCTTTTCAATGACGTGCTGGTATTCATAACTTCTCGTCTCCTAATAGTATATTGGGTCCGCGCAAGGCGCAATCCATCTCACTTCATGAGTACTGGGGCAGGCGAGAGGACAAGCGCAAGGCCCCCTCCCAAGCCCCCATCCGCCCCTTGTCCCTCCTGCCGACATCGTTACGTGAAATGTATTGCGCGCAAGGCGGGCGCCCTACTTCAGGCCGGACATGATGAAATCGAGCACGGAGTCCATGACGCTATCGGGCAGGGGCGGCATATCGTCCGGCCTAGTGTCATCCTGTTGCGACCAGACGAGCCAGCGCAGCGCAACAAAATGACCAATCCCCATCAGCGCATAGGCGATGGCCTCCGCATCCACCGACCTGATCGTACCAGCGTCCATCGCCTCGTTCAACCTGTGCGTGTAGCCGCGCGCGAGACCATCGTAATAGGCGTGCGCGGCCTCCGGCGCGACCCGTTCCGCCTCCTGCAAAACACTGTAGATGCGGCGGTGCGTGGCAACAAACTCGAAAAATGTCTTGAAGCCGTAGCGCTCAACCTCCGTCCGATCGGCGATGCTCCGTGTAGCACTGCGCATGGAGGCGCGCAGACGTTTGCCGATATCCTCCACCAGTTCCGCGAAGATCTCGCGTTTCGTGCGAAAGTAAATATAGAACGTGCCCTGCGCGACCCCTGCGCGCCGCGTAATCTCCGAGATGCTTGCTTCATAGTAGCCGTACTCGCCAAACACCTCCTCGGCGGCATCCAATATGCGTCGCCGCGTAGCCTCACCCCTGGCGGTTATAGGCGAACCGCTCCCCTGCTTGCCTGACTTGTGAGTCTCATCCCCGATTTTCGACGGCGAATGATCTTGTGTGGGCATACCTTACAGCCTTTCTGCAACCCTGCCGTGGACGCTCAACAGGCGAACATGCCGCCTGAGACCTCTCTTCACGGCACTCTAATAGAACCTGTCGTAGGTGTCTATTATACCATTGATTTTTCTGATCACAGGCAGAAAGGTTGCCCTTCCCTGTAAAGATAGTATTAATATTCTCTTGACACCCCAGAGGAATATCCATTGTCATGTTGGCATATCCCAAAGACATTCGTGGATATCCCAGATCAGACATGGCAAAAAGAAAGCAAGGGAGGAGAAGTATTCTTCGACCATGTATGCTATACTATCGACGCTTTCAAAATGTCTCTTAAGAGATCAGAATCAAGGGAGGATTCATCATGAGAAAAGTCGTCGCAGGTTTGTTTATGACACTCGATGGTGTCGTGGAATCGCCTGATAAATGGCAAGAGCACTTCGATGAGGACATGGGGGAGGCCATGATGGAACAGCTCACCTCCCAGGACGCTGTACTCCTGGGGCGAGTGACCTATCAGGAGTGGGCATCATACTGGCCTACCGCTACTGATGAACCGTTTGCAAGCTTCATTAACTCCACACCCAAGTACGTCTTCTCGACCACCCTGGACAGTGTCGAAGAATGGAAGAACTCGACACTGATCAAGGGAGATCTCGCCCAGGAAATCGCTAAGCTGAAGCGGCTGCCAGGAAAGAACATTGGCACCGCCGGAAGTCCCACCCTCGTCTACTCCCTCCTCGAACAGGGCCTTCTGGATGAGCTGATACTCCTGATCCACCCTGTTGTTGCAGGCAACGGAAAGCGTCTCTTCAAAGAGGGGGGCAGCCTCAAGAGATTGAAACTCCTCTCTTCAAAACCGACCAGGACAGGGACCGTGATCCTCACCTATCAGCCGCTCCAGCAATAGGGCCTGGCAAAGAAGAAACTGAGGAACAAGAGAGCCTCCTTCTCCTCTTTGCAAAAAGCTGTGGCGCACCCATTGTGACACCCTGCTTTTTGGGGGTGTCACATTGTCAACCCGCTTCACAGGCCGCTTCACGGGCAATGTGACGATTGCGGGCTTGTGAACCGCGCCCCTACATCAGGGGGTTCGATGGGTAATGTGACACTTGTGACACCCCGCTTTTTGGGGAGAGTCACATTATGAATCCGCTTCACAGGCCGCTTCACAGGCAATGTGACGAATGTGACACCCTATACACCCCCTGCCAGGTCAATACTGTGACGCCTTTTCAACAGGGATGAATGAAACGCTAACCACAGGTACCTACTTGTCAAAACAGCCATTCATCGGCGTGAGCGGCGGCCACTGGACCGATGATATGCAGGTCGCTCAGGCTGGCCTGGACGCCCTCCAGGCGCTATTACTTGCCCAGGTCCCACAGATGTAGGGGCGCGGTTCACAAGCTCGTCGCGCGTTTTATATTTTATGATGCATTTTATAATGCCGTATCGCATTTCATGATGTAGGGGCGCGATTTATAAGCCCGCCGCGTCACAACCCGTCACGCGCATCGGCCTGGGCCGCGCATCGGCCTGGGCCGCGCGGCGGGCTTGTGAACCGCGCCCCTACATCGGTCGGTTGATGAGATCCTTTCATGCAAAAAATGAAACGCACCCCAAAAAGCAGTACCTCTTTCCCTCCCCACAAACTTTTGCTATACTTGTCCCGCACTTATATTTTCAGTAGGGCGTTGGGTTGGACCGTGTCTTTGTACGGGCGACCCTTGTTCCCTCCCTGACACGTTTTTTATCAATCATGTGATCGGGGTAGGGACCAGCTTCTAGCGCGTCCGATTTATCATTTTCCTCCCCGTTGGGCACGTTTTTCTCGTCGCCAGAGGGGAGGAAATCGATCAATCACGGACGCGCTGCAAGCTCCTTATTCAGTGAGAAACGCTGTTGCACAGCTCGCCTTCGGCTCAAGCTTTGTATTCGGTCAGAAACGATGCTGCGCATCTACGCTACGCGTCATCTGACCGAAAGGAAGCATCTCACTGAAAGGAAGAAGCTGGTCCCTACTGCTCTGTCAAAATTCATGTGACCCGTTTAAGGGTAGGGACCACGTTTACTTCCTTCCAGTCAGGTGAGTGCGAAGCACTAGAGGCGACAGCCTCGTTCCTGACTGAATAAGGAGCTTACGGCGTCCGGATTGATCGTGGTCCTCTCCCTTCATCATTGCGAACCGGAGAGGGAAATGATAAATCACGGACGCGCTGAAGCTCTTTATTCAGTGAGAAACGCTGTTGCACAGCTCGCCTTCGGCTCATCTCACTGAAAGGAAATAAGCTGGTCCCTACCCCGATTGTCTGGTTGGTAGAATGGGTTCAAATGACCTTTGACAGAGCACTACCCTAAAAAATCTCGTTTCTGATCAGTAGGGCTCAGGGAGAGAAGGCGACCCTCGCGGTCGCCCTGATCCGGTCGCCCTGCTCTATTAAAATGATCGTGCTAGAAGGACTCATACCGTGGCTACTAATTTTAGTGATATCGCCGATAGCCTCTGGAACGCTGCCGATAAGCTGCGCGCCAATACTCCGCTCCGCGCATCCGAGTATTCGGTGCCTGTGCTGGGCCTGATCTTCCTCAAGTTCGCCGATCAGAAATTTATCGTCGTCGATCGCATCTTGCAGGAACGTGTGAGTCAATCGGGAGGTCGCCTGATACTCGGTCCCGCCCGCTACCATGCCGAGGGCGCTATTTATCTCGACAGGCTGGCGCGTTACAGTTACCTGCGCACATTGAGTACAGGCATAGATACGGCGCTCAACAATGCGATGAAGCTGATCGAGCGCGATAACCCCGATAGCTTACAAGGCGCGCTGCCGACCAATGGCTACAACATGCTCGATAACAGCACGCTCAAAGCCCTGCTGGCGACGTTCGACGGCATCCCGCTCGATATCGAGGGCGACCTCTTCGGCAAGATCTACGAGTACTTCCTGGGCAAGTTTGCTCTGGCGGAAGGGCAGCGCGGCGGCGAGTTCTTTACACCGACCTCGATTGTGAAGCTGATCGTGGAGATCATCGAGCCGTACCACGGTCTGATCTTCGATCCGGCGTGTGGCTCCGGCGGCATGTTTGTGCAGAGCGCGCTGTTTGTACAACGCCACCGCCACAATCCTGGCGAGGAATTCTCGATCTACGGTCAGGAGAAGACGCTGGAGACGGTGCGCCTGTGCAAAATGAACCTGGCGGTGCATGGCCTCTCAGGCGATGTGCAGAGCGCCAATAGCTACTACGAGGACCCGTACAACAATACAGGCCGCTTCGATTTCGTGATGGCTAATCCACCGTTTAATGTCGATGGCGTGGACAAGGCGCGCCTGCTGAACTCCACCCAACACTTCCCCTTTGGTATACCGCGCGTCGATAACGCTAACTATCTCTGGATTCAGCTCTTCTACAGCGCGCTGAAGCAGACGGGGCGCGCGGGCTTTGTGATGCCCAATTCGGCCAGCGATGCGCGTTCGTCCGAGCAGGATATCCGTCGCGGGCTGCTTAGGCAGCGTGTGGTGGATGTGGTGGTCTCCGTCGGCTCCAATTTCTTCTTTACGGTGACGCTGCCCTGCACGCTCTGGTTCTTCGATAAGGGCAAGCGCGACACAGAGCGCGGCAATACGGTGCTCTTCATCGACGCGCGCCACCTCTACAAACAGATCGACCGTGCGCACCGCGAGTTTACGCCGGACCAGGTCGAGTTCCTCGCCAACATCGTGCGCCTCTATCGCGGCGAGACTCCCGAAACCGAACAGGGCAGCACCGCGCGCATGCAGGAGCACTTCCCTGACGGCACATACGCCGACATCCCAGGACTGTGCAGGATCGCGCCGCTCGCCGATATCGAGGCGCAGGGCTGGAGCCTCAATCCTGGCCGCTACGTCGGCGTGGCCGAACGCGCCGCCGTCGATTTCGACTTCAAGGAGAGGCTTGAGGAGCTGCACGAGGAGCTGACGCGCCTCAATGGCGAGGCTGACGTGTTGGAGGAGAAGATTGGCGAGAATATGACGCGGCTGTTAGAGGAGATGGGGGATTGAAGAAAATGCCTCCTGATTGGATAACATGGAATAATTCCCAGTTAATTGAAAATGGCATTCTAGAAATCGGCGATGGCTATCGTGCTAAGAATAGCGAACTGAGTACAAATGGTCTTCCTTTTGCACGAGCAGGAAATATTAATAATGGTTTTCATTTTGAAGACGCTGACATACTTGATGAAAGTAGCGTCAGAAAAGCCGGCAGCAAAATCTCCTTACTCAATGATATAGGGTAGAGCCACATTAGATGGTGGAAGGAGGCTTGAAGAAAAACGCATCCATAGTAATCTGTGGATATGCAAACAAACACAGAACAAATGAATGCCTCGGAGACATTTTGCCCGAACGCAGCATGTATTGCAAGAGGAA
>WNFX01007373.1_pt1 | contig 10318 bp, 9 predicted proteins | sample 5400111 | NCBI WGS metagenome assembly WNFX01 (sample SAMN13153363, study PRJNA577476) | soil metagenome | isolation source: 40 cm soil or saprolite under grassland replicate 1 | place: USA:California | collected 2016-06-15 | reverse complement strand
GAGGTCATCTCCTCCCCCCGGCTGGCCAGCGCACCGAGGTCGACGCCCTCGGCGTCCATCAGGCGGGCGTTCCCGACGGCCACCGCCTGGCCGTCCACCTTGGCCAGGGCGCCGTGGCCGGGGATGTTCGCGAACGCCTCGGCGCGGGCGGCGGGAACACCCAGCCCATCCGCGTGCTTGACGACGGCACCGGCCAGCGGGTGCTCCGACTCCCGCTCCACCGCGGCAGCCAGCCGCAGCATCTCGCGCTCGGGCAAGCCGCCGGCGACGACGTCGGTGACCTCCGGCTCTCCCTTGGTGAGGGTCCCGGTCTTGTCCATGACCACGGCGCCGATCCGGGCGGAGGTCTCCAGCGCCAGGGCGTTCTTGAACAGGATGCCCCGTTTGGCCCCCAGGCCGGTGCCCACCATGATCGCGGTGGGGGTGGCCAGCCCCAGCGCGTCCGGGCAGGTGATCACCACCACCGTGATCGCGAACAGCATCGCCGTCGCCAGCGACCGCCCGGCCAGCAGCCAGGCCAGCAGGGTCGCAGCCCCGCCGATCAGCGCCACCAGCACCAGCCAGAACGCCGCCCGGTCGGCCAGCCGCTGCCCCGGCGCCTTGGAGTTCTGCGCCTCCTGCACCAGCTTGACGATCTGCGCCAGGGCCGTGTCGGCGCCCACCTTGGTGGCCCGCACCCGCAGCGTCCCGTTCTTGTTGATGGTGGCGCCGATGACCGGCGAGCCAGGCGCCTTGGACACCGGCAGGCTCTCCCCCGTCACCACCGATTCGTCGACCTCACTCTGGCCCTCTTCCACCACCCCGTCCACGGCGACCTTGTCGCCGGGCCGCACCAGCAGCAGGTCCCCCGCCTGAACCTCGGCCGTGGTCACCTCGACGGTTTCGCCGTCCCGGATCACCGTGGCCCTGGGCGGGGCCAGATCCACCAGGGCCCGGATGGCATCGCTGGCCCCGCCCCGGGCCCGCATCTCGAACCAGTGACCCAGCAGCACGAACGCCGCCAGCACCGTGGCCGCCTCGTAGAAGGTGTCGCCGCCGCCGGTCAGCGTCACCACCAGCGAGTACAGCCACCCCGCGCCGATGGCCACCGCGACCAGCACCATCATGTCCAGCGTCCGTGCCCGCAGCGCCCGGAACGCCCCATCGAAGAAGATCCACGACGAGTAGAAGATCACCGGCAAGCTCAGCAGCAGCAGCCACACGTCATCGCGCAGCCCGAACGGCGCAGGCACGGTGAAGCCCAGCACGTTGCGGCCGATCGGCGACCACAACAGGATCGGCACCGAAAAGATTGCGGCCACCAGGAACCGGTTGCGCATGTCGCGGACCATCGCATCCATCGACATGCCGGCCGCGCCGCCGTGGCCCATCATCTCGTGCGCAGACGGCATGCCCTCCCCGGCGGCCATCTCGTGCGCCGCGTGCTCCTCACGGCCGGGGGCCGCCGTGCGCGCCGCGCCAGCCGCCTCCCGGTGGGCGGCCGGCATCACGGCATGGCCATCCACCGGGTCAGGCTCGGCCAGCGGGTCGCAGAGGTAGCAGGGCACCGACTGGCCAGCGCACTGATAACCACATTCCTGCACGCATCGCCTCAGCTCGGCGACCGAGGTCTGGGCGGTGTCGAAGGTGACCGTGGCGGTCTGCGCCACCGGGTTGGCCTCCACCAGCCGCACTCCGGGCCTGCGGCCGAGCACCCGCTCCACGACCGCCTTCTCACTTGCCCGGTACTGCCCGCCCACATGCAAGACCGTCGTGGCCACCTTGCCCGCACGCACCTCGCCACTGCCCTCCGCCGGGGCATCGGGCGCATCCTCACGGTGAGCCATGGCTTCTCCCCTTAACCCCCGGGTAAGCGGGAGCCTCGTTGCGTTCCCGCACCGGCTCGGGCACTGGTCGCCTGGCTGGTGGTCTTCATCGAAACGTCATTGTCCTGCCCCGGATCGCGCAGGAGTGTCCGCCGAAGCTGGATCCGTGACCAGAGACCAGCATATACCCCGAGGGGGTAGGACCTTGGTCCGCGGACGGGGGACCTCCGGCACCTGGCTACCGTCCCCGGCCGCGTGCAGTCTTGATCTTGTACAGCCGATGACCGCACGCACGAGGGAGAAGATGATGAGCAACTCAGCTGGGCCAGGCCCGGCGGTCCTCGGCCGGCCCCGGGACGACCACCGCCCGGCGTGGCGCACCGTGAACATCACCCCCGCTGAGCGCGTTGGCCGGATCGCTGTGGGCCTGGCGGCCGTCATCGCCGGGATCGTCCTGCTCACGAGCGCCGGACCGGCTGTGGCCGTGGTGCTCGAGGTCCTACTGGTCGCAGCTGGGCTGGATCTCGCGGTCACTGGCGCCCTCGGGCACTGCCCGCTGTACGCCAAGCTCGGCTACCTGCCGAGGTCCTTGCGGAGGACCCGATGAAAACAGAGCACGACCAGCGCATCCTCGAGGGCCGCGTGCTGGAAGGCCAGCACCAGCCCGGCGGCCCGGCGCAAGACAAGGCCCGTCACCGCGGCCATGGCTGGATGATGATCGCCTGCTGCATCCCGATGCTGGTGATCGCCGGCATCCTGGTCGCGACCGGCGCTGCCAGCCCCGGCTTCCTGATCGTCGCCGTGGGATGCACGCTGATGATGGCCCTGATGATGCGCGGCATGGGCCACGGCGGCGGCGATGACCGCCCCTAACGTCTCTCCCCCGAGGGCACGGCAGGCACGATGGCGGAGTCGGGGACAGGCAGCGTCGGGGACAGGCAACCTGGCCGACCGACGTGGTGCCTGAAGAGCGCAATGACCACGACCAGCGGCACCCAGCTTGGGTGGGGCTGCCAGCACTGCGGCGGTCCAGGCAGCCGGTCCGGAGAAAGCGATGACTGACAGGAGCGCAGAGCCAGCCACTACCAGCGTGCGAGAGCTTCAGGGCGCCGGCGCAGCACCAGTCCTACCTCGAGGGCGAACCGGACAGACGCGCACGTGGTGGAATGCGCTGACGGGGGCGCTCGGCGCCGTCGCCGGGCTGGCGCCGCACGTCCTGCACCACATCGGCCTGCTGGCCGGCACGGCATTCATCGCCGGCGCCGGTGGCACCGCGCTGTTTGGGATCCTCGGCCTGGCCCTGTCTGTGCCTATGCTGCTGCGGCTGCGGCGCCGTTTCGCCTCCTGGTGGGCCCCGGCCATCGGCCTGGCGGTATTCGTGGTGATGTTCTCGGTATCCGCGTTCGTCATCGGCCCCGCCATCAACGGCGGCACAAGCGCCCCGCCGGGCGGGGGGCAGCCCACACCCTCCATCAATCACAGCGGCCACCACAGCTGATCGGGGAATGCGCCGTCGCGGGCCCGTTGCGAAGCCCTGGACGCCGTACCGGGCGTGCTGGCGGCGGTAGCCGCGGTCAGCGGGCCCCAGCGTGTGACCAACGGCCCTGACATGGACGCGTCCGCTGCCGTAAACCGATGACGGGACTACAGGGATGGGCGTTGCGATGACACCGGGCAGGCAGGCCGCCGGGCGGCTGGGCCGGGATGGCCGGCCGCATGCCGCGCTGCGAATTCTCAATGAACGCCTAGCGCGCGGCGAGATCGACGCCGGGGAATACACCCGCCGCCGCACAGTGCTGACCGCGGATGATCTCCCAGATTCCGCCGCATATCGCAGGCGCAGGTGGCCTGTCGTCGCGCTGCTGGCGGTGGTTGCGGTAGCTGCGGGACTGGCTGCGACCGCAGTCGCGGGACCAGGTCCGTGATATGCGCCGTGGGTCGCCGCCCGCACCACCTGCACCGCACCCAGCCTGCCCGGCCGGGTGGTGAACGTGACCGTGACGGACATGATGGGCGCGATGATGGGCGGCGGCATGGTGCGCGTTTGGGCCGCTCCCGCCAGCGTCCCGGGGGGCACCGTCTCGCTGCGGGTGGCCAACACCGGCACGCTGACCCACGAGCTCGTCGTGCTGCCCCTGGCAGCCGGCCAGCCGCCAGGCAGCCGCCCGGTGGGACCGGATCGCACCGTCAGCGAGGCAGGCAGCCTCGGCGAGGCATCCGCTACCTGCGCGGCTGGCCACGGCGACGGCATCACCCCAGGCGCTGCGGGCTGGGTCACCTTGACCCTGCACCCCGGCCGGTACGAGCTGATCTGCAATCTGCCCGGCCACTACGCGAGGGGCATGTACACCGAACTCGACGTCTCCTGAAGATGGGCGATGCTGGAGCGCGGAGGCGGCGAGTCTGGGGAACTGAACCGCGGGCACGCATGGGATTGAGAATCCTGGGCTAGTGATGTACGACCTGTACACCGCGCCGATGGAAACCCTCGGCGGAGGCGTGCCCGCCAGCAGCTGCTCGGCCAAGCCCAGGGCCGCATCCTCGAACTCGGCATCAGCACCGGGCCTAGCCTGCCGCCTCCCCCTGACCCGCCGGTTACCTGGTCCCGAGCTCAACCGGCCTGCCGAACGCAACGCCGAGACGGCCGGCCTGCACCTCACCGCGATACGCCGCTGCGGCGTCTGGCGCGAGATCATCGCAACCCCGCGACACGCTTGAGCAATAGCCGGACGGCCGCCACGTCGCCATGATCAGCCGTCGCCCGCGTGGCCGGAGGGTGGGGTTCGCTGCGCATGCGTGGGCGCCGGCTGGAACTGGCGCAGCCGCAGGCTGCCGGTGACAACGGCCACGGAACTGAACACCATCGCGGCGGCGGCGATGAGGGGATTGACACCCGAACGTAGCCAGCGGGATGGCGGCGACGTTTAGGCGACGGCAGGCGTGACGGCGGAGCCAGGCATGGGCTGTGGCCGTCTCGCAGTTCCCGGTGCCACCATGCCATCCAGCCCCACTGCGTATTTATACCCTTGCCCAGGTATGAGAATGGGTCCTAAGGCGCTCCGGTGAGGTCGCCGCCCGCTCCCCGGATCATGGTGGCATCGAACGTCATGGTTCCGCCTGATGCCGTCAGGAACCCTGCCGACACTGGCTGGCATAAGCCACACGTTCAGAGGGAGTGATGTCCCGAGATCGGTGGTATTGGGGGATGGGCACCGGCGGGAGAGGAGGCCTGGAATGAGACGGCGCCTGGCGCCGCAGCCGTCGCGCTTCAGCCGCTGGCTCCGCAGGCTGTGGCCTGACCGGAACCCGCTGCGGCGGACTAGCGACCGGGTTGAAGCCGCCGTCGTAGCCTGGCTGGTCGTCGCCTTGCTGGTCGGTGTTCCGCTGGCCGCACTGTTGACGGGGCGGTTGAGCTACGACGCTGGCGTCCGCGCCGAGCACGCCCAGCAGGCCTGGCGCCACGTTCTTGCGGTCCTGCTTGCCGACGCCCCCGAGGCGGCGCCTGCCGGGCCCGGACCTTCGCCGCCGGCGGTGCTGGCCTACTGGACCGCGCCGGAGGGGGCGCAGCGTGCCGGGCGGATACCCGCACGCGCGGGTTCCAGGGCCGGGACCGTGCTGAGGGTATGGGTCGATGCTTCCGGGCGGCTGGCCGGCAGCCCGGTCCAGCACCGCCAGGTTGAACGCGAGGCAGCACCGGCCGCGCTGTTCGCCGCCGCAGGACTGGGGCTGGCTCTGCTCGGCACGGCGGCGCTGGCCCGGTGCTTGCTGGATCGCCGTCGGGTGGCTGCCTGGGATGCCGAATGGCAGGCAACCGCCTCCCGATGGACCATCCAGGACTGACGCCCGCTCGCGCGCGGCCAGACCGTCTTCAGCCCGAGCCTGAATTACTTGTTCCAGCGCTGCGCGGCACCCATGCCGCGAGCGCGCCCCTCTGTGTGCCGCCAGTACAGGCTGCCGGCACCCCACCTCCTGGCGGACGGCTGCCAGCACAGTCACGAAGGCGCACTCGACGCCGACATGATCGGGCACCCGCATCCCAGGACCGGCCGTCCTCAGGTGACCGCCGAACCGGCCAGCCGGGGCCGGCCTGCTGATAGAAGGTGGGACCTGGACCGTGGCCGGGCCCATGGTCCTGGGCCACTGGACGTACCGCACTGCCCGGACCGGCCAGGAAGCATGGATGAGCGTTCCAGTGCTGCAACCGCAGCTATCTGGCCGCCTGCCCGGCCACCTGGGTCCTGGACGTGAGCGGCAGGAAGTGGCCCGGTGAGGCGGCGAACTCGTCGCGGCAGGCGGGGGAGCAGAAGTAGTAGGTCTGGCTGTCGTGCCGGTAGTGGGGTGTGGCTTCGCGCTCGACGGCCATGCCGCAGACCGGGTCGGTGGCCATGTCGCTGAGCGAGCGGAACTGGCCGTCTTCGAGCCACAGCACCCGGTCGGCGATCTCCTTCAGGCGGGCGTCGTGGCTGACGATGACGACGCTGCGCTGTTCCTCGGTGGCGATGTGCCGTAGCAGCCGGGCGATCTCGCGGCCGATCTTGGAGTCCAGGTTGGCGGTGGGCTCGTCGGCCAGGATCACGGCTGGCTCGTTGGCCAGGGCGCGGGCGATGGCGACCCGTTGCTTCTCCCCGCCGGAGAGCTTGTCGGGCCGGAACTGCCGCCGGCCGGCCAAGCCGAGCCCGTCGAGCAGGTGCCGGGCCCGGTTCCGGGCGCGGTGGCCGGTCACTCCGGCCAGGTTGAGGGCGAACTCGACGTTTTCTTCCGCTGAGAGCGCCGACAGCAGGTTGAAGTCCTGGAAGACGAACCCGAACCGGCGGGTGCGGAACTCGGGCAGCTTGCGCTCGGGAAGGGTGGCCAGGTCCACCCCGTCGACTTCGACCCGGCCGGAGGTGGGCCGGAGCATGGCGCCCAGCATGGACAGCAGCGTGGTCTTGCCGCTCCCCGAGGCACCCATGATCAAGACCACCTCACCGGGGCGTACGTCCAGATCGACTCCCCGGACGGCCCGCACCTGGACCGCACCCTCCCCGAACGTCTTCGTGAGCGCCTGCGCCCTCACCGCGAACTCGTTCATCGCTAGCTCCTGAACACTGTCATGGGATCCACCCGCCACACCCTGACCAGGGGCGCGATAGCACCAAGCGCCGCCAGGATGACCGCCCCGGCCGCCACCCGGGCAACCGAGCCGGACTCCAGCACGACCGCCACGTTCCCGCCAGTACGGCCCAGGACTTCGGCCAGGCCGGCGGTCAGCCCGGCCGCGATCACCATGGCCGCCCCGACCGTCCATAGCGCCTGGGAGATCACCACCCGGGCGAGCCAGCCGGGTCTGGCCCCGAGCGCCTTCATGACCCCGGCCTCGCGGAGCCGCGACAGCGTCGCTGCGTACAGGGTGAGGGCGATGACGGCCAGGCCGATGAGGTACCCGGCGAGGTTCATGATCTGCAGCAGCTGGGCGCTCATGTCCTGCACCAGCGCCCGTTCCTGCGCTGAGAACTGCGCCCTGGTCAGCGCACTGAGTCCGGTCGCGGCGGCGATCCGGCGGGCCAGCGCGCCCGGGTCACCGCGCGTCCCGGCCAGAATGTAGCTGGAGATCCCGGTCAGGTTCCTGGCCGCGGCCAGATCGGCGAACCGGACGAAGGCCACCGTGTTGGCAAGGTTGGTCAGCCCGCCGGCCAGCCCGGAGATCCGCCAGGTCCGCCCGAGCAGCCGGACCGGATGCCCCACCGCTAGCCCGAGATTGCCGGCGGTCCGCTGATCGATCACAACCTGGCCCGGGCCCGGCGGCCGCCCCCGGGCCAGAGCGGCCGGACCTCCGCGGTGCCCTGGGACGTACCCCACCACGTAGGTGACCTGCCGCCCGCCCGGCGTGGCCAGCGCGTCGGGGAGATACAGGATCGGGTCGGCCCAGGCCACCCCGGGCAGTGCGCGGATCCGCCGCACATCCGCCAGCGCAATCACCGACGAGGCCATGTGCATGTTGGTGACGCCGTGCTGGGCCACGAAGACATCGGCCGGGGATGTGTCGATATAGCGGGTGACCTGGCGCATGGCACCGTTCACGATCGCGGCGAGCATGAGGACCATCAGCAGGGCCACGCCCACCCCGGTGATCCCCAGCACCGCCCGGCGGCGGTCGGAGAACAGATTCCTGCGCCCGATCGGAACGCCACTCATGTCTTCTCACCCCCGGTACACCGACGCTGGGTCCAGCCCGGCCACCCGGCGGATCGGGACCAGCGCCGCAAGCAGCCCCATGAACAGCGCGGCCACCGTGACAACCCCAAGGGTCCGCAATGTGAGCTCGGACTGGAACTGGGGCCACAGCGCGGCGATCAGCCGCGAGCCCCCAGGTACAGCACCAGCCCAGCAGCCAGCCCCAGGGCGGAAAGCACCTGGGTCTGCCCGGCCACGATCCGGAACAGCCGGCTACGCCGCGCCCCCAGCGCTTTGGCGATGCCGTATTCACGCAGCCGGTCCACGACGGCCGAATACACGGTGAGGGCGACGATCAGCGTCCCGGCGGCAAAGGCGATCACAACTATGAGGTTGAAGATCTGCCCCATGATGCCGGCGTACAGCTTCCGCTCAGCGGCGGCGACCACCGCGGGCGAGTCCACAGACAGGCCGGTGCGCCTGGTGATGGCCGCGCTCACCGCGTCCGGGTGAGCCGTGCGCACCAAGACGAACGTCGCGCTCCCGGCCCCGCCGAGCAGCGCCTGGCGATGGGCAGCGACATGAACACAAAGCCGGTCCCCATGAACGCCCGCGTCCCCGACGACAGGCCCACCACCTGGAACGCCCGGCCCGCGACCCGCAGCGTTCCGCCAATGGCGATCCCGTGCTCGGCGGCCAGGGTCTGATCCAGCACAATCTCGCGATCAGCCCGCACCGTCCGTCCCCGGGCCAGAGCCCACGGGCCGCCCAGACCGCCTGGGGTGAACCCGACCACCGTGACCACCTGCTTGCGGCCGTGCAGATTCAGCACCACCCACCGGGTCAGCACCGGGCTGGCCGCCTGCACGCCAGGAACCGCCCGGACCCGGCCGGCCGCAGCCACCGGGATCGCGCCCTCGCCAAGGCTCCTCGCACCAGGCTGGCGCACGAAGAAAGTGGCACCCACATAGTCCGGGTACGCCGAGATCTGGGTGAGCAGCCCGCTCCACAGCCCCTCCAGCAGCAGGATCAGAGCCACTGCCAGGCCGGCCCCGAGAACGGCGATCACCAGCCGCCGCCGTTCGGCCAGAATGTTCCGCCGGGCAACCGGGACAGCGGTCCTCATCGCTGCTCACCGCCCGTCCCCCGCGCGGCGGCAAGCGACCATCGGCCAGCTGCCTCAGTTCTTGCGAACGATCCGATGCTCATGACCGCCTCCCCTGGCGGTTCCCAATACCCCTACAGGGTATGGGCTCTGCGTTGGCGCGCCCCAGGGCCGAATGGCCCGCGCAGGCCGGGACCAAGGCAACAATGTCTCTGCAGCCAGGCTCAGCACCCCGAGCAGGTCGCGGCGGCCAGCCACCCGATCGAGGCGGCCGGCCGGCCGCGGGCCCGGCATCTTCGCAGATGGCACGCCACTTCCCGGCGCGCTCAGGTGAGCCCGTGTTCAGGCGCCTTTGAGGTCGCGGTGGGCGAATGCCAGCGCTCCGGCGAGGGCGGCGGCGATTCCGATTGCGGCCAGGATGGCGGCCATGTCCCACTGCACCGGGGTGGCCGGTGCGCGGGCGATGTGGTGCAGGATCGAGGTGTCGAGCAGCCAGTGGCTCAGGCCGAGGCTGGCGCCGACGATCTCGAGCAGGAACGACCACGCCACCAGGGCGTAGGCGGCGGCGACGGCGAAGCGGGGTGCCAGCCCGTGGACGAGCGTCCCGATCCCGAGCACGAAGATGCCGGCCGGCACCAGGTTGAGTCCGGCGGCGAGCATGGTGGCGAAGCTGAGGCTGGCGCCGGTGGCCGCCGCGCCCGCCCATGTGGACAGGCCGGCGATGATCCCGGCGGTGGCCAGGGCGGCGGCGGATACGGTGAGGCGGGCCGCGAGCCACGACAGCCGGGTTACTGGCCGGGCGAGGAGATGGTCCAGGCGGCCTTCGGCTTCTTCTTCCCGGGTGGCGGCCACCTGGGCGCCGGCGGCCATCGCGATCAGGGCTGCGAAGAGCAGGAAGATCATGCCGAGGTAGATGGCGCCACCGGTGGTTCCGGCCAGGCGGGCGAAGACCCCGCCGGTCTGGTTCGCCCAGATCTGGTCGGTGCCTTTGACGGCCAGCCCCACGATGAAGCCGCCGGCTGCGAGCGCGGCGCTCCAGCCGGCCACGGCGGGCCGGCCGAGGCGGCAGGCGAGGCCGAGCGGGCTGTTCAGCAGCCGGGTCCGGGCGGCCGCGGTGTCGTGGGCGGTCAGCACACTTGCCCCCAGGTCGCGCCGGCCGGCGAGGATGATCGTCAGCGTGGCCGCCGCTGCGGTGGTCGCGGCGATGGGGATGAGCAGCAGGGGCCGGCTGCCGGTCAGGGCGCGCAGCTCGTCG
>WNFX01007371.1_pt1 | contig 10319 bp, 10 predicted proteins | sample 5400111 | NCBI WGS metagenome assembly WNFX01 (sample SAMN13153363, study PRJNA577476) | soil metagenome | isolation source: 40 cm soil or saprolite under grassland replicate 1 | place: USA:California | collected 2016-06-15 | reverse complement strand
CCATCCACCCCCACACCCCCCGCCGTCTAGCCAGTCCCAGCCACCCCAACAGCCCCACCCCAGCCCGCCCCTCCGGTCGGCTTTCATGATCGTGAGCGGTTTGCGACAAATAGCGCCCAAAACTGCTCACGATCATGAAACTGCGTCCCGAAGGGCGCAGGCTGGGCGAGAGCAGGGGTGCGCAACGCCTGTCCAGCCGCGTCGACGCAGCACGGCGGCGACGTCAGCCGCGGTCTGGCATCGACGATCGCCGAGGTCGGCAAAGCCGAATCTGAGCGTCACGATTCCGTCCACCAGGTTGGCGTTGTCGCGGCGCTTATCACGCCACTGCTCGTCAGCGGGATGGGCCGCAGTTCCGTCGAGTTCCGAGCACACCCCGTACTCCTGGTAGAGGTTGTCAAGGTATTTGTTCCCAGTGCGCTGCCTGATCCTCACCTGGCGACGCGCGGCGGGCAACCCGTGCGGGCCTTCCACCCGGTGAACGTAGCGGTACTCCAGCACCGACAAGACGCCATCTCCGGCCTCACCCAGCGCCACCGTAAGCTCACGGCGCCAGCGCATCTTCTTGCGAGCGTCCATGGCCTGGCGTATCCGTTCGGCGGTGGTGCGCCGCCGCCCTACGGCCCGGCAGATCCATGCATACGCGTCGTCGAAGGACGGCGCGATCTGGATCAAGTCGAGCACCGTGTCCTCCACGCGGGTGCATGGCGGGACCATGGCGGGATGCGTGGTCCGCAAGATCGCGTCCGACCGATGGATGACGACGCCAGGAATCTTCGCCCGCGTTGGCGTCCTTGACAGAGGAACAGTGATGACGATGAGCGAGCTCGGCTCGTCGATCAGGCCGTGCCGCTCGGCTGCTGTCTGATGGCTGAGGACCGCATCGGGACCGGCGCGAAGCAGCGCCGCCCAGAGTGTCGTCTCCCGGGTCGGCTCCCCGGAGAAGCTGGCATAGACGCCCCGCTGGAGTCGCTGCCAGCGGCCACTGCGCACACGGCTACGTATCGTGTACGGCGCGATGCCGGCCCCGGCGGCCTGACGGCGGGCTACGGCACCACCCTGGAGCCCCAGCACATCAACGGATCGATCAGGCATGTCGATTGGCATGGGATCACGTTGCTGGACCCGCCCAGCAACAGCCAGCGGACCGCCAAACCTGTGGATAACTCGGATCGCAGGCGTCTTTCTGTGGATAACTGGGCTCGCTATCGGAGATAGGGTCTGAGGATGGCCAGAGTAGAGACGGGCCAGTCCGAGAGCCTGTTCGACGAGGCGGAAGAAGCGGCGGCGAGTGCGGCCGCGCCGCTTGCCGTCCGGATGCGGCCGCGCACCCTGGACGAGGTGATCGGCCAGCACCACCTGACCGGCGCCGGCACGCCGTTCCGCAAGCTGATCGACAACGACGCGCCGATGTCGCTGCTGCTCTGGGGACCGCCGGGTACCGGCAAGACCACACTGGCCTATGTGGTCAGCCAGGTGACCAGGCGGCGCTTCGTGGAGCTTTCCGCGGTCAGCGCCGGGGTCAAGGACGTGCGCGCCGCGGTCGACGCCGCCCGCCGGACGATGGGCATGAGCGGCGCCCAGACGGTGCTGTTCATCGACGAGGTGCACCGGTTCTCCAAGACCCAGCAGGACGCCCTGCTGCCCGCGGTGGAGAACCGCTGGGTGTCGTTCATCGGCGCGACCACCGAGAACCCCTTCTTCTCCGTGGTGTCCCCGCTGCTGTCCAGATCGCTGCTGCTCACCCTGCAGCCGCTGTCCGACGACGACGTGCGGGAGGTGATCCGCCGCGCGCTGGCCGAGCCCGGGCCGCGCGGACTCGGCGGTGCGGTCTCCATTGACGAGGAGGCCGCCGAGCATCTCATCAGGCTGGCCGGCGGCGACGCGCGGCGCGCGCTGACCTACCTCGAGGCCGCCGCGCTGGGCCTGCCCGAAGGCGGCCGCATCGATACCGCCACGCTGGAGCGCGCGGTGGACCGGGCCGCGGTCCGCTACGACCGGGACGGCGACCAGCACTACGACGTGATCAGCGCGTTCATCAAGTCCATGCGGGGCAGCGACGTGGACGCCGCGCTGCACTACCTGGCCCGGATGATCGCGGCCGGGGAGGACCCGCGCTTCATCGCCAGGCGGCTCATTGTGCACGCCAGCGAGGACGTCGGGATGGCCGACCCGACCGCGCTGCAGACCGCCGTGGCCGCGGCCCAGGCGGTCGAGTTCGTCGGGCTGCCCGAGGCGAGGATCAACCTGGCCCAGGCGGTCATCCACATCTCGATGGCACCCAAGTCCAACGCGGTGATCAAGGCCATCGGCGCCGCCGAGGCTGATGTGCGGAACGGCCTAATTGGCGCGGTGCCCGCACACCTGCGCGACGCGCACTATCCTGGGGCGGGCAAGGTCGGCCACGGCGAGGGCTACCTGTACCCGCACGACTTCGACGGCGGCATTGTCCCGCAGCGTTACGCTCCCGATCCGGTGGCGGACAGCAGGTATTACCAGCCGTCGCGGCACGGTCTGGAAGCTCGCGTCGCCGAACGCGCCGAGCGCATCCAGGCCATCCTCGACCAGGCCGGCCAGACCGACAGAGCCGAGAAGGCAGGCAGGGCCGCCGAGGCAGGCCAGACCGGGAAGGAGCAGCCATGACACGGACGGATCCGGCATGAGCATGAACGCGGCCGAACTCGCCGCGCTGATCGCCGCCGTGTTCTGGGCGCTGCTGGTCTGCGTCGGCGTGTTCGTGCTGATCCGGATGGGGCGGCTGATGTCCGAGAGCAGCAAGCTGGTCGCCGACGTGCGCGAGCGCGGGGACGTGCTGCTCACCCGGGCACAGGCGGCGGTGGACGGAGCGCAGCAGGCGGTGGACCGGGCCGGGCGCCAGCTCGACCAGGCCGAATCCGTCACGGCCAGCATGGACGAACTCGGCGCCGGGATGAGCGAACTCGCCGGCCAGGTCACGGCGCTGACCGGGCTCGGCCGCGCCATCGCGGGCGGCCCGGTCGGCCGCGCGGGTGCGCTCGCCTACGGGGTGCGGCATGCCGTGAGCCTGCGCCGGGCATCGAGGCGCACGCTGCCCGGCCGTGTTGTGGAACGCGGCGAGCTAGCGAGAAGCGAGGCACAACGATGATCCGCCGGGGCTTCTGGCTCACCGCCGGGGCGGTGACCGGCATCTGGGGTTACCGGCGTGTCGCCGCCGCCGGGCGGCGCGTGTCTGCCAGCCTTACCCCCGGGGGGACGCTGAAGCTCGCGGACACCCGGGCGGGTACCCGGATAGCCAGCCGGCGAGCCCGCCGCGGTGCGGTCGTGCTGGCCAGGGAGACCTACCGGTTCACCCGCGACGTGCGCGAGGGCATGGAGCTATACGTGGCGAGGCATCCGCCCGCAGGCCCTACCCTCTCAACAGACCAAACCACAGACCACGACGCACAACCTGAGGATGGCCACTGATGGAGTCGGCCGAGATCGCCCGCCGCTTCCTTGCGTACTTCGAGCAGCAAGGGCACACCATCGTGCCTTCGGCCTCCCTGGTAGCCGACGACCCCACCGTGCTCTTCGTCATCGCGGGTATGCAGCCGTTCAAGCCGTATCTGCTCGGCCAGCGGACGCCACCGTACAAGCGGGCCGCGGACGTGCAGAAATGCGTCCGCACGCTGGACATCGAAGAGGTGGGCAAGACCACCAGGCACGCCACGTTCTTTCAGATGCTGGGCAACTGGTCGTTCGGCGACTACTTCAAGGAAGGCGCGATCAGGTACGCCTGGGAGCTGCTGACCAAGTCCGAGGCGGACGGCGGGTTCGGCTTCCCGGAGAGCAAGCTGTGGGCCACCGTCCTGCACGGGGACGACGAGGCGTACGCGATCTGGCAGAACGAGATCGGCCTGCCGCCCGAGCGGATCCAGCACCGCGGCCTGGCCGACAACTACTGGCACATGGGCGTGCCCGGACCCGGCGGCCCGTGCTCGGAGATCTACTACGACCGCGGCCCCGAATACGGACGCGATGGCGGTCCGGCCGCAGACGAGGACCGCTTCCTCGAGGTCTGGAACCTGGTCTTCATGCAGGACCAGCTGAGCAAGGTCCGGGCCAAGGACGACTTCGACATCGAGGGCCTGCTGCCGTCGAAGAACGTCGACACCGGCATGGGGCTCGAGCGGATGGCGTCCATCCTGCAGGGCGTCGACAACCTCTACGAGATCGACACCACCTGGAAGATCCTGGACCGGGCGGCCGAGCTCACCGAGCAGAGCTACGGCCGCGACCACCGTGCCGACGTGGCCCTGCGGGTCATCGCGGATCACGTGCGCAGCGCGGTGATGCTGATCGGGGACGGCGTCCTGCCGGGCAACGAAGGCCGCGGCTACGTGCTGCGCCGCATCGTCCGGCGCAGCATCAGGAACCTGCGCGTGCTGGCGGGCGGTCACCGCGGCGGGGCCGGCGCGACCCCGGCGACGGGTGAGCGGTTCATGCACGAGCTCACCTCGGTCGCGCTGGAGGCGATGGAAGGGCTGTACCCCGAGCTCAGGAGCGTCGCGGCCAACATCCACACGGTCATCGACGCGGAGGAGACAGCGTTCGCCAGCACCCTGCGCACCGGCACCGCGATCTTCGACGCTTCGGTCGAGGAGAACCGGCGCCGCGACACGGAAACGCTGTCCGGCGCCCAGGCGTTCCAGCTGCACGACACCTACGGCTTCCCGATCGACCTGACCCTGGAGATGGCGGCCGAGCAGGGTCTGAACGTCGACGAGGACGGTTTCCGGCGGCTCATGTCCGAGCAGCGGGAACGCGCCAAGCGGGACGCGGCGGAGAAGAAGACCGGCAACGCAGACATCACTGCGTTCGCGGAGCTGCTCGAGCGGTCCGGCGCGGTCACCTTCACCGGCTACGACCAGATCTCTAGTGAGGCGACCGTCCTCGGCCTGCTGGTCAACGGCGTGCCGGTACCCTCGGCGGGCGCTGGCACCGAGGTCGACCTGGTCCTGGACCGCAGCCCGTTCTACGCCGAGGGTGGCGGCCAGCTCGCCGACGCGGGCACGATCCGGGTGACCGGCGGCGAGTTCGCGGTCCGTGACGTGCAGACACCGCTGCCCGGCCTCATCGTGCACCGCGGCCAGGTCAGCTCCGGCGAGATCACGGTAGGCGCGCCCGCGTTCGCCGAGATCGATGTCGAGCGTCGGCGGGCGCTGTCCAGGTCGCATACTGCGACGCACCTGGTGCACCGGGCGCTGCGCAGTGCGCTGGGCGAGTCGGCGGCGCAGGCGGGTTCGGAGAACTCTCCCGGTCGGTTGCGCTTCGACTTCACCGCGCAGACGGCCGTGCCGGTCTCGGTGCTGCGCGACACCGAGGACGAGGTCAACGATGTCCTGGTCAACGACCTGGACGTGCACGCGTTCTACACCTCCCAGGAGGAGGCGCGCCAGCTGGGCGCGCTGGCCCTGTTCGGGGAGAAGTACGGCGACCAGGTCCGGGTGGTCGAGGTCGGCGACTACTCGCGCGAGCTGTGCGGCGGCACGCACGTGGCCAGGTCCGGCCAGCTTGGCCTCATCAAGGTGCTCGGCGAGTCGTCCATCGGCTCGGGCGTGCGCCGGATCGAGGCGCTGGTGGGCATGGACGCGTTCCGCTTCCTGGCCCGGGAAAGCACGCTGGTCAGCCAGCTCAGCGAGCAGTTCAAGACACCGCGCGAGCAGCTGCCGGAGCGGATCTCGGCCGTGGTGACCAGGCTGAGGGACGCCGAGCGCGAGCTGCAGCGGCTGCGCGCGGCCCGCCTGCTCGAGTCGGCGGGGGAGATCGCGGCCAGCGCCGAGGACATCAGCGGGCTGGCCCTGGTCGCGCACCGTGTGCCGGATGGCACCGAACCCGACGACATCCGCAGGCTCGCGCTCGACGTGCGCGGCCGGGTGCCGCGCGGGCGGCCCGCGGTGGTGGCGGTCATCGGCATGCCCGCGGACAAGCCGGTCGTAGTCATCGCGGTCAATGAGGCGGGCCGGGGGTTCGGCCTGTCGGCGGGTTCCCTGGTGGGTACCGCGGCGCGGGCCCTCGGCGGGAATGGCGGCGGGAAGCCGGACGTGGCCCAGGGTGGCGGCGCCCCGATCGCGCCAAGCAACTCCGGTGTTATAGATGAGGCATTTGACGCGGTTCGTCAGGCTTTGCGGGACATCGCGGGACAGAGCCAGGTCCGGTAGGTAACGTATTGACATGCTCTTGCGACCTTCCGGGGTCCTCGGTTCCGGGTCGCGTCCAGCCCGGGCCTGTCCCGGGGCCATCTCGGTGAGTCAGCTTCCGTTCAGGCAGGGGGTGCGGCTCGCGGTGGACGTGGGTTCGGTCCGCGTCGGAGTCGCTCGCAGCGACCCGGGTGGCATTCTGGCTTCCCCGCTGGCGGTGCTGGCGTGGGGTCCCGGCGCGAAGGCCGCCCAAGCCCGGGCCGAACTGGCCAGGCTGGCCGCAAGCGAAGGCGCGATTGAGGTCATCGTCGGGCTGCCCACGTCGCTGTCCGGCCGCGAGGGTACGGCCGCGGCCGGGGCCAGGGAGTTCGCGGCGGACCTGGCCGGACGGCTCGCGCCGGTCCCGGTCCGGCTGGTCGACGAGCGGTTCACCACTACCGAGGCGCACGACGCACTGCGCCGCGGCGGCAAGGACGCCCGCGCCCGCCGCCAGGTGGTCGACGCCGCCGCTGCGGCCGTCTTGCTGCAAGCCGCCCTGAACGCCGAACGTGCCACCGGCCGCCCGCCCGGCCAGCTCGTCCGCGCTGGCGATGGAGCGGGCGCGTGAGCGAGAACGGAGGCGGATGGCCGCAGAGCCCGCGGCCACCGCGGCATTCACGCGGGTCCACCGATCCCCTCGGACCACAGGATCCCGGCAGTTTCCAGGACCCTCGGGCGTTCCAGAACCCGCGGAACGTCCCGGATCCCCGGGCCCGGCGGGATCCCCGGAGCCTGCCGAATCCTCGCACACCCCAGGCGCCGCGCGTACCCCAGGCGCCGCGAGTGCCCCAGAGGCCGCGGGTGCCCCAGAGGCCGCAGGGGTCATCGCGACCTCCCGGCGGCGGCGCCTGGCACCCGGATGAGCACCCGCTGCCGCCCGGATACGAACCGGTGCACCACGAGCCCAGGTCCGGCGAGACCCGGCCGGCCAGGCCGCAGGACCCGCGCCGCCCCGAGGACTGGCGCCGGCCCCAGCGGCCTTCCCGCCCCGAAGCTCTGCAGCCGAACCCTGGTCCGCCCGCGCAAGCCAGCTACGACCCCGGCGATTTCCGCCCGCGGGACCAGTACGGCGACCGCGGCGAGTACAGCGACCGCGGCGAGTACGGCGGCCGGGACCGGTACGGCGAGGCCAGCCCGTACTCCGGGCCGGGCCAGTACCCGGGCGGCCCTGGCGGTCCGGGCGGTCCGGGCGGCGATTACGAGGACGAGTACGCCGACGCAGGCGACAGGTTCGTCCCCGGCTTCGGTGACGAGGGCGACGACGAGCAGGAGCGCGGCCGGTCCGGCCGCGGTTCCCGCCGGGCCCGCCGGGCCCGCCGCGACAACGATGACGGCGGGCGCCGCAGGCGCAGGTTCCGCTGGATCGCGCCGCTGGTCGCGTTGCTGGTCATCGTGGTCCCGCTGGCGGTGGGCGGCGTATACGTCTACGGCCTCTACATGAACAAGTACCACCCGGCCGACTACTCAGGCGCCGGCACCGGCTCTGTTGCGGTCCAGGTCACCTCGGGCGATTCGCCGACCAGCATCGCGCCGAAGCTGGTGAAGCTCGGCGTCGTGGCCAGCTCGCGCGCGTTCATCCTGGCCGCCGAGCACAGCACGAGCTCGACCGGCCTGCTGCCCGGCTTCTACGGGATGCACAGGCACATGAAGGCGTCCCTGGCCTACGCGATCTTGATCGACCCGAAGAACATGGTCCAGATCAAGGTCACGATCCCGGAGGGCTGGCGGCTGAGCCAGATCATGTCCTTCCTCGGCGCCAAGTCCGGCATCCCGCTGAGCGCGTACGCCAAGGTGCTCAAGGACCCGGCGCAGCTGCACCTGCCTGGTTTTGCCAACGGCAAGCCCGAGGGGTACCTGTTCCCGGCGACCTACAGCGTGCAGCCGCACGAGACCGCGCTCGGCGTCCTGACCGGCATGGTAAAGCGCTTCGAGCAGGAGGCCGCTAGCGTCGACCTGCCCGCCGCGGCCAAGCAGGTGCACCTGACCCAGGCGCAGGTGGTGGTCATGGCCAGCCTGGTACAGGCCGAAGGAGGCAAGCTCTCCGACTACCCGAAGATCGCCCGGGTGATCTACAACCGGCTGGCGCGCGGCATGCCGCAGCAACTGGACAGCACAGTGCTTTACGGGCTGAACAAATTCGGCATCCTCGCCAGCGACAAGGACCTCACCAGCCCGTCGCCGTATAACACCTACAAGCACAAGGGCCTGCCGCCTGGCCCGATCGACAGCCCGGGCGCCGCCGCCATTCAGGCCGTGCTGCACCCGGTGGCCGGCAACTGGCTGTACTTCGTGACGGTGAACCCTAAGACCGGCGAGACCCGCTACACCTCGAGCCCGGCCCAGTTCCAGCAGTTCCGGCAGGAGCTCGCGCACAACCTGGCGAAGGGCTGACCGTGCCCGGCCCCCGCCGGGCCGCGGTGCTCGGATCGCCGATCGAGCACTCCCTGTCGCCGGTGCTGCACATGGCCGCGTACGCCGCGCTCGGCCTGACCCACTGGAGCTATACGGCGATCGAGTGCGACGAGGCCGGGCTGCCCGCCCTGATCGCCGCCTGCGACAGTCAGTGGGCCGGGCTGTCGCTGACCATGCCGCTGAAGCGGGCGGTGCTGCCGCTGCTTGACCGCACCGAGCCGGTCGCCGTCGAGGCGGGCGGGGCCAACACGGTGGTGTTCGCGGGCGGCGAGCGGCACGGCTACAACACCGACGTTCCCGGCATGGTCGCGGCCCTGGCCGAAGCCGGCGTGACCGCGCCGCCCGGCGCCACCATCCTCGGCGCGGGCGCGACCGCCTGCGCCGCCCTCGCCGCCCTCCGCGATACCGGCCTGGCGTCCGCGGCGGTCCTCGTCCGTGACCCGGCCAGGGCCGGCGACCTGCTGGCTGCCGCGGGCCGGCTGGGCATGGAGGTGGACCTGCGGCCGTTCGGCGCCGAGGTCCGGGACGGTGACCTGCTCGTTTCCACCGTGCCGGCCGGTGCCGCCGACTTTTACGCCGAACGGGCCTGGGATTCCCGCCCCGGTCCCGCGGCCGTGCTCGACGTGGTGTACGCCCCCTGGCCCACCCCCCTCGCCCAGGTCGCCGCCAAATCCGGTGCCATCGTCGTCAGCGGCTTCGACCTGCTCCTGCACCAGGCTGCCCGCCAGGTCGAGCTGATGACCGGCCACGAGCCCGCCCCGCTGACCCGCATGCGCGCCGCGGGCGAAGCCGAACTTGCCCGCCGCGCCGCCCTCCCCCCGCACTAGCCGGATGAGCGAGCCTGCCATCGGGTGGATCTCCGAAGTGGTGCTCGACGGCCCCGACCCCTGGGTGCTCGCGCGCTTCTGGGCCGGCCTGCTCGGGGGCACGCCGGTGGAGTGGTATCCCGGATGGGTCACGCTCGAGCCGCCGCCGAACGGTCAGCGGCTCTCCTTCCAGGCGACGGCCACGCCGCTGGCCCCGGACACGGCCCGGGTCCACTTCGACATCCTGGCGGATCACCCGGCCCGCGTGCAGGGCCACCCGGAGTTGCACGTGGAGGGCGTCGCTGGCCGACTGGTTGTGCTGTCCCAGCGCCGGGCCGGCTGAATCAGACCGGGCGGCCGTCCTCCAGGTAGACCAGGGCCAGACCCTTGGTGGCCGCCCGCACCCGGCGCCTGATCGGCCCCCTGAGCAGGGTGAGCGCGTCAGGCAGCGGAGCCAGGCGGGACTCGGAGATCTCCTCGAGCTGGAGCTTCAGGCCGGCCAGCGCCTTATCGCTCACCTGCCCGCAATCGAACAGGAACCTGATGCCACCCGGCCGTCCCTCCCGCGGCCGGCGGAAGTCCATGGCAGCCAGCCGCCCGTGGCTCACCTCGAGGCCGGTCTCCTCTCGCACCTCACGCTGGCACGCCTCCCACGGCGACTCGCCGTCAGCCTCCATGACGCCACCGGGGATCGTCCAGCCGCTCTTGTAGGTCGGCTTGAGGATCAGCAGCCGTCCCGCCCGGTCGTAGATGAGCGCCCCCGCGGATACGGGTATACCCGGGCTGGGTATCGTTTCCTGGGTCACGTCACGAAATCTCCCCCGGCCACGCGATCCAAACCATCGCGGCGTCTCGTCAAGGACGGTCTTTCTTCGGCAGTTTGCTGACCACGGCCGAGTAAGAG
>WNFX01012175.1_pt1 | contig 10321 bp, 7 predicted proteins | sample 5400111 | NCBI WGS metagenome assembly WNFX01 (sample SAMN13153363, study PRJNA577476) | soil metagenome | isolation source: 40 cm soil or saprolite under grassland replicate 1 | place: USA:California | collected 2016-06-15 | reverse complement strand
GCACCGGGCACCGGCCGAACGAGCTGTCCGGCGGCGAGCAGCAGCGGGTCACGATCGCCCGTGCCCTGGCCTCCAGGCCGGTCATCGTGTGGGCCGACGAGCCGACCGGCAACCTCGACAGCCGCATGGCCGACCAGGTCGTCGAGCTGCTCCACGAGCTGAACCACAGCGACGGCCAGACGATCGTGCTCGTGACCCACGACGCCAGCATCGGTGCGTCGGTCCCCCGGCTGATCCACATGCGCGACGGCCGGCTCGTCAAAGACGAGCGGCGCGTCGGCGACGGTCAGTTCGAGCGCGATGCCCAGCGCGGCGTGGTCCTGCGACCCGAGGGCTGAGCCGTGTACCCGGAGCGCACGCCCCAACTGGTCGCCCTGCTCGTCGTCTGCGCCGCCGTCGCCGGGTACATCGCGGTGCGCCGGCCGTTCCTGCGCAAGCTCGCGCTGCGCCAGATCGCCCGCCGCCGGGGCGAGGCCGCCCTGGTCGTGGGAGGGTCGGTGCTCGGCACGGCGATCATCATCGGCAGCCTGATCGTCGGCGACACGCTCAATTTCTCGGTCAAGCAAGGGGCGTACACCAACCTCGGGCCGATCGACGAGATCGTCGCGTCGCCCACCATCGCCCAGGGCGACCAGGCCGCCCGCCGGCTCGAGCGCCTGCGCGGCGACCCGCAGGTCGACGGCCTGCTGACGCTCCGTGGCGACCAGGCGGCCGCGGTCACGGGCAGCGGCGGCGCGCGCAGGGCCGAGCCGAGGGTCAGCGTCTGGGAGGTCGACTTCGGCAGGGCCGCGGCCTTCGGCGGCGGCAGGGACGGCGGCTCGGGGCTCGCCGGCCCCACGCCGGCGGCCGGCGAGACCGTGGTCAACGCCGAACTCGCCTCCGCGCTGCGTCTCAGGACCGGTCAGGCGCTGACCGTCTACCTGTACGGCTCGCCGCGGGAATTCCGGGTGGCACGGGTCGTGCCGACCAGAGGGCTCGGCGGCGCCGGGACCGGCACGGTCACCCGCAACGCCTTCTTTGCGCCAGGCACGCTCGTGACGGCCGCCCGGGCCGCCGGCAAGGTGCAGCCCCAGACGTTCACGTTCGTCTCCAACGCGGGCGGCGTCGAGGGAGGGAACGCCTCCAGCAACGCGGTCGAGGCCAAGATCGAGCAGGCGCTCGGTCCGCTGGTGGCACAGGGCACCTCGGTCGAGAAGGCCAAGCAGCGGCTGCTGGACGCCGCCAAGGCGTCGGGCGACAGCCTGGGCTCGTTCTTCCTGTTCATCGGCAGCTTCTCGATCATCGCCGGCGTCCTGCTGCTGGTGAACATTTTCGTGATGCTGGCCGAGGAGCGGAAGTCGGAGCTCGGCATGCTGCGCGCGATCGGGATGAAGCGCAGCCGCCTGGTGCGCAGCTTCATCATCGAAGGCACCGTGTACGCGCTGGCCGCCTCGCTGGTCGGCATCGTGGTGGGCATCGGCGTCGGCAGGGCGGTCGTGATCGTGGCGGCCCGGATCTTCAACAGCTTCTCGGCCGAGGAGGGCGGCCTCAACCTGGCCTTCAAGGTCACGCCCACCAGCATCGTCAACGGCTTCGCCACCGGCTTCCTCATCGCCTTCCTGACCGTGGCGCTCACCAGCATCCGCATCAGCCGGATCAACATCATCGCGGCCATCCGCGACCTGCCCACCGAGGGCGAGCGCCGGACGAAGCGGCGCTGGGTGGTGGCCTCGACGGTCCTCGCGGCGCTGTTCGCGGCGGCGGCGGTGCCGGCCGTCGCCGCCAGCCAGGGGGTCGGGACCTACCTGTACCCGGCGCTCGCGGTGCTGCTGCTGTGCCCGCTGCTGGCGCGGCTCGCGCCCAGGCGCTGGGTCTACACCGGCGCCGCGGTCGCCGTGCTGGGCTGGGGGCTGGCCGCGAACACGCTGCGTCCGGACGTGTTCGACAACGGCTCGACGGTCACCTACGTGATCCTCGGCACGATGCTCACGTTCTCGGCGGTCTTCCTGGTCAGCCAGAACCAGAACCTCATCGCCCGGCCGCTGCGGCCGTTCATCCTCCGCCCGACGGCTGGAGGGCTGGCCTCGCGGCTCGCGGTCGCCTACCCGGTGGCGCGGCGCTTCCGGACCGGCGCGATCCTGATCATGTACAGCCTGGTGGTGTTCACGCTGGTGCTCATCACCGTGCTCGGCGGCCTCATCGACGCGACCGTGGACAACGAGGTCGCGAACGCTTCGGGCAGGTTTGCGGTCCGGGCCGACTTCAACCCGGCCAACCCGGTCCGCGATCCCGCGCGCACGCTCACCACCGGCCGGTTCGCGGGCAGGGTCGAGGCCACCGTGCCGTTGCTGGTCGGCCCGGGCAAGGTCACCAACCTCGCCAGGTTCACCAAGCCGGTCGACACCGTGGCCATCGGCGCCGACCCCGCGATCGCCGAGGCCGGCCTGTACCCGCTGAGCAAGCGGCTCGCGAGCCTGGGCGACGACCGCGCGGCCTGGAAGGCGGTCATGGCCGACCGCGGGTACGTGATCCTTGACCAGTTCCTCGGCTCGACCGGCGGCGGCCCGCCAACGGTCACCTTCAAGCCCGGCGACACGCTGACCCTGACCGACCCGGCGACGGGCAGGGCCGAGCGGAAGACGATCGCGGGCATCCTCAAGTCCGGGAACGGCTTCTACGGCATCGCCGGGACCAACTTCGTGAGCCCCACCATCATGGGGGCGGCCGCGGCGCGGGAGCTGTTCGGTGGCCAGGCCAAGCTCGCCTCCGTGCTCGTCAAGCCGGCGCCAGGGGTGTCCGACGACGCGCTCGCCGCCGACCTGCAGGGCCAGTTCCTGCCCAAGAGTCTGGTCGCCACCCAGGTCCGCCGGACGGTTGAGAGGAGCTTCGTCGCGACGCGCAGCTTCTTCCAGCTCATGCAGGGCTTCCTGGCACTGGGGCTGCTGGTCGGGATCGCCGGCCTCGGGGTCGTGATGGTGCGCGCGGTGCGCGAGCGCCGGCGCAGCATCGGCGTGCTGCGCGCGCTCGGCTTCCCGGCCACGACCGTCCAGCGAGCCTTCCTCACCGAGAGCGCGTTCGTGGCTCTGGAGGGAATCGTGCTCGGCACCGCCCTGTCGATCGTCACGAGCTACCTGCTGTTCCAGAACGACCCGAGCTTCAAGGGCACCGGCGTCGGCTTCCCGGTCCCGTGGCTGACGATCGCGGTCCTCGTCGGCGCGGCGGCGGTCGCCTCGCTCCTGGCCACCTACTGGCCGGCCCGCCAGGCCTCCCACATCCGCCCCGCGGTGGCGCTGCGCATCGCCGACTGATCCGGCTCCGCCCTCTCCGCCCCGGGTCCGTCCTCGCCAGGTTTCCAGACCCTGGTCATCGGCAATGAGCATGCCCGGCGTGCCAGGAGATGAGGAGGGATCGCCCATGCGAGGCTTGCTGGGGGAGTTCAAGACCTTTGTGCTGCGTGGCAACGTCGTCGACCTCGCGGTCGGCATCGTGATCGGCGCCGCCTTCGGCGCGGTCGTGCAGGGAATGGTCCGCGACCTGTTCACCCCGCTGATCGCGGCGATCTTCGGCACGCCCGACTTCAGCGCGCTGACCTTTCGGCTCAACCAGTCGGTGTTCCGCTACGGTGACTTCCTGAACCTGGTGATCGCGTTGCTGACGATCGCGCTCGCGGTGTTCTTCTTTGTCATCAAACCGATCAACATGCTCGTCGCGCGCTTCAGCCACCACGAGACGCCAGAGCCGACCACCCGAAAGTGCCCCTTCTGCCTGATGGACATCCCCATCAAAGCCCGCCGCTGCGCGTTCTGCACCGCCGAGCTGGACGCCGCCTAGGAGAGATCAGCGAAGCTCCTTCGCAGGATGCAAGAGGCCGCCCACCTCGATGCCGATTTCGCCTTGGTTGCTGAGGCAAGTGGCCAGCTCATTCTCAAGGGATAGCGGTATCCAGCACCATCGAGCCGAGATCGAAGCCGTCCGCTCCAGCAGTGCCCGCATGATTGCGCTGGCGGGCGATGAGGCCAAGGGCACGTGGCTTCACAGGGCCTCGAGGCGGGAGTCCTCCAGGTCGAGGTCCCGCTCGACGCGGTGCATGACGTCGTTGCTGATCTCGCCCTGGTTGCGGAGCCGGACGATCGCGCGCCGCTGGGCCTCGAGCAACTCGCGCACCAGGTTCTGGTAGGCCAGCGAGCGCTGCTCGCTGGCCTCGTCGTCGACCATGTCGGCCTGGGCTGACAGACGCTGCCGGCGGTGCTGGTAGACGCCGCGCAGCCTCTCGACCTTCTCCTGGCTGGTCCGCGCCTGCCCCGCGAGCTCGTCGAGCCGCCCGAGCGCGGCGTCCGTGGCCGCCAGGCGCGCTTGCAGCTCCTCCCGCTGTTCCGCGCCGTCGTCCCTGATCTTGAGACGGCGGATCAGCGGCCGGAGCGTGAGCCCCTGGACGACCAGGGTGGCGAAGATCACGGCGAAGGTTATGAAGACGATCAGGTTCCGCTCCGGGAATGCCTGGCCGGCCGGGCTCCTGACCGCCAGCGGCAGTGCCAGCGCGGCCGCGAGCGAGAGGGCGCCGCGCATCCCGCTCCAGCCCACCAGCAGCCGCTCCCTCGGGCCGATGCGCCGGGCGACCTGGCTCGGTCGCCGGTCGAGCAGCCGGATCAGGTACGGGACGGTGAACCCCCAGGCGATCCGCGTGGCGATCACCACGGCGCTGACCAGCGCCGCCTGCCCGAGCAGGCTGGCGGCCGAGTGACCGGTCAGCCCGCTGAGGATCGGATGGAGCTGCAGGCCGACAAGGATGAACAGGACCGCGTTGAGCAGGTAGACGAGGACCTCCCAGAACGAGAACCCCAGCAGCCGCGTTGACGCCGACGCGAGCCCGGGGGCGCGCCAGCCCACGTAGATGCCGGAGGTCACGGCGGCCAGGACCCCTGACACGCCCAGCCGCTCGGCAGGCAGATAGGCGGCGAAGCCGGTCACCAGCGACACGACGATCTCGACCACGGGGTCGTCGAGCCGGCGGCGGACCTCGGCGATGAGCCAGCCGACCATGAGCCCGATCGCCACCCCGCCGACCGCGCCGACGACGAACCGCAGGCCGGCCTCCCACAGCCTGAAGCCGCCCCCGACCGCGGCCGCCACGGCGATGCGGTAGGCGACCAGCGCGGTCGCGTCGTTGACGAGGCTCTCGCCCTCGATGAGCGTGACCAGCCGGCGCGGCACGCCGAGCCGGCGGGCGGTGGCAGTGGCGGCCAGCGCGTCGGTGGGCGACACGATCGCGCCGAGCGTGAACGCGGCCGCCCACGGCAACCCGCCGACGAGGGCGTGCGCGGTCACGGCGACGGCGCCCATCGTGGCGAGCACCAGCCCGACCGCCAGCAGCGAGATCGTGCGCAGGTCGGCCTTGAGGTCCCGCGGCGAGGAGAAGAACCCGGCCCAGTACAGCAAGGGGGGCAGGAACAGCACCAGGACGAGCTCGGGTGGCAGCTCGACGGGCGGCACCCCGGGCACGAACCCGAGCACCAGGCCGCCGAGCACCAGCAGGATCGGGTAGGGCACACCGACCGAGCCGGCCAGCACGCTCAGCCCGGCCACGGCCACCACCAGCGCGAGCAGCAGCAGCTCGGTCCCTTGCACAGCAATTCCCCCGACGCCCGAAAAAGCGAGCATGCCACACAGCCTCGCGGCCGACGACCGCCCGGTGGGTGCACGGCCAGCGGCGGGCGCCGGACTTGCGTGCGCCGGTGGGGCGGCCGGCGTATGGTCGCGCGCGGGGGAAGCGGGGGGAGGCATCGCCCGGGCCGCGGCCCACGCCGCCGCGGCTGTCGACGACCACGGGAGGCAGGATCGTCATGGCGGCTCAGCCCTTGCAGCACCTGGCCGACCGGCAGGAGATCGACATCGGCTTCCAGCGCCGGGACGGGGCCTGGCGGAGCACCCCGGTGTGGATCGTCCAGGTCGGTGACGAGCTCTTCGTCCGGTCGATGAACGGGCCGACGGGCGGCTGGTACCGGCGCCTGCGGGCCGTCCCCGACGGCGAGGTCCGCGACGGCGGCCACGTGCACCCGGTGCGCGCGGACCCCGTCTCGGACGAGGACACGCTCCAAGCGGTCACGCACGCCTACGAGCGCAAGTACGCCGACAGCCCGTACCTGCAGCCGTTCGAGCAGCCGGGCGCGATCAGCGCGACGCTCCGGCTCAGGTCTCGATGACGCCCTCGACGCCGTTCGGCTCGAATCGCGCGGTGTCGTCGTCGTGCCACAGGCCGTCCTCGCCGAGGTAGCTTGACCCCGCCGCCAGGTCGCGAGGCCCTCGCCGACAGGATCAATCGGAAAGAGCGTTCTGCTATTAGCGATACGTTAGTAGCTCTTGTTGTCATATTCGAGTGTCTTCTGTCGGACAAGAACGCAGTCGCGAAGATAACACTATAGAGAGATAAGGGTCTCTATACTCACGGGGGCGAATCTGCGGGCTGTTGCGGGCAGGGTTCGGCTGACAGATAAAGATGAGTCGGCGGTGTTGCCCACGTATGACACTGAAACGGATCGGATGGCGCGTTGCTTCATGCCTCAGGCGTGTGCACGGCCGCCTACGCCCGCTGGCGCTTGGCTTGGTGGCGGCCCTGGTGACAGTGGCAGGCGTCGCCGCCGGCCTGCCGAGCCTCTCGGGCGGCGAGCGGGCTGGCCTGTTGGTGCTTGCCGGGGCTCTGGCCGGCCTCGCCGCTGCTGTTGAGGTGCGGGACCGTAACTGGCACCACAGCAGGCCACGGCTGAGACCCAGGTGGCAGCTCGAGGGTGCATCAGTCCCCAGGACCGCGGGCAGGCCGTTCCACAGCGATCTCTTCCAGCTCCCGCCGGATATCCAGGATTTCACGGGCCGCGAGTGCGACCTGGTCCGAGTGATCGAGTCGCTCGAGGGCGGCACGGCAGGGCGAACGGCCGTTGCGCTCTTGGCGATCAGCGGCAAGCCCGGCGTTGGGAAGACGACCCTCGCCGTGCATGCCGCACATCGGCTCCGTCACAGCTTTCCCGACGGACAGCTCTACGTGAACCTGCGCGGCGCCGAGGCACAGGCCCTGGACCCGCGGGAGGTGCTGGCCGGCTTCTTGCGCGAGCTGGGCATCGCCCGGGCAGCCGTGCCCGAGAGCCTCGATGACCGCGCGCGGCTGTTCCGTTCCAGGCTCGACGACCGCCGTGCTCTGGTGGTGCTCGACAACGCCGCGGACGAGGGTCAGGTGCGGCCGCTCCTGCCCGGCGGCGCCGGATGCGCGGTGCTGGTCACCAGCCGCTCGATCCTGGCCGGTCTCGCTGGTGCCACCCAGATCGACCTTGGAGAGCTGGCGCCCGGACAAGCGACCGACCTGCTTGCTGGCATCGTCGGCGACACACGGGTCGAGCTGGAGTCCGGCTCGGCGGCAGAGATCGCGCGGCTCTGTGGCTATCTGCCGCTCGCGGTGCGGATCGCCGGCTCCAGGCTCGCGACCAGGCGCCACTGGTCACTGGCATCGTTTGCGAGCCGTCTGGGTGATGAGCGGGGCCGGCTGAGCGAGCTGACCGTCGGGGACCTCGAGGTGCGCGCCAGTCTGGCCCTTTCTTATCAAGGGCTGAACGAGGCGGAGCAGCGCATGTTCCGCCTGCTCGGTCTCCTCGACGCCCCCGACTTCCCCACGTGGGTGGCGGCGGCGTTGCTCGGCGTCCACGATCCCGGCGCCCGGGCACTCCGTTCGTGGCCGGCCGAGGACCGAGGGCTGATGGACGCACTGCTGCGGGACCCGGTGCGATGGTTCGCGCTGGAGCGGCCGAGCCTGATCGTCGCGGTGGAGCAGTCCTGCCAGGAAGGTCTGCGGGAGCTCGCGTGCCGGCTCGCCATCGCCCTGTACGGCTCCTTCAGCGTTGGTGCGCACTGGCACGCCTGGCAGCGCGTCTACCACCTCGCTCTCGATGCCGCCCGGCAGTTGGGCGACCGGCGCGCCGAAGCCGAGGTCCTGCTCCGCCTGGGCGATGTCTACAAAAACAGCGGCAGGGTCGACGGCCCGGGCGGCACACCCGAGCCCGACCGCGAGGACGTCATGGCGGCTGGGTGGCTGGAGCAGAGCCGGGCGGCCTTTCACCGGCTCGGCGACCACCGCCGGGAGGCGGCGGCCCTGCGCCGACTGGGCGGCGTCTACCGCGACCTGGGCAGCATGGATATCGCCCAGAGCTGCTACGAGCAAGGTCTCGCGCTCGTCAGGGGACAGCCCGACAGTGACCTCATGAGGGCCTACCTGCTGCGTGGCTTCGGCGCGCTGCATCGCATGACGGGCCACTACGACGAGGCGGTCACCTGCTTCGACGAAACGCTCTCGGTCGTCCGCCGGCTCGGCGACCGGCGCGGGGAGCTCGGGGCACTGCGAGGTCTTGGAGAGACCTATCTGCGTCAGCGCCGCTGGGAGGAGGCCGTGGTCTGCTTCGGCCGGCACTTGGTGGTGGACCGCCAGCTCGCCGACCGGCACGCCGAGGCGCACGCACTCCGCGGGCTCGGTGAGGCCCGGCTCGGCCAGCGCCACTACCGAGAGGCGATCGCCTGCTTCGAGCAGTGCCTGCCACGCTTTCGCGAAATCGGTCACCGCAGCTCTGAGGCGGAGACGTTGGAGAGCCTCGGTTCAGCCCTGTTCGCCCTGGGCCGGCTCAGCGCCGCCCGCGCGAGCTGGAGCCAGTCGGCGGCCATCTTCGAGGAACTCGGCATGGCCCGCGCCGCCGAGGTCCGGGAGCGCTTGGAGATCACCGGCGTCCTGGGCTTTCTGCGTGCCGCCGTGCGCCGCCTGGTCAGCCGGTGACCGATGTCGCGGTGCACCTCATGGCAGGTGGCTCGCACCCGGCGGTCGCTCGACGGCGGCGGGCAGGTGCGGGACCGGGTGCAGACCGAGGCGTCGGCGAAGCCAGAGCCTGAGCTCGCGCCCAGGGGTACGGTCCCGGTGACGGTACGTTCGGCCGATGGGCGGCTGCGGCGCGAACACGAGGGGGCTCCCGGACTCGAGGGCTTCGAGGAGGGCGCAGAGGCGGAGCGCGGCGGCATGCACCGCCCGGCAATAGAGGTGCTCGTCGTGGTCGTGGGGAAAGACCTCGGGGCGGACCACCTCGATCAGCTCGCCGCCATCGAGCTCGGCGGTGGCGACGTGGAGCGAGGCACCGATGTGCTCGAAGTCGCTTCGTTCGTACGCGAAGAAGATGCCGTGGTTGCCTTTGTAGTGGGGCAAGTGGCCGCCGTGGACGTTGACCGCCAGCGGAGCCATGGCGAGCACCTCGGGGTGGACGTAGGTGGTGCCGCAGATAACGATGACGTCGGGCACGGACCTGGCCACGGCGGCGCGCGCGCCAGCCCTGGTACCTCCGCCAGGCCCAGGCGGAGTAGCGGCGGCGGCGCCACAGTCGCGCCTGCTGCGCACGTCCTGGCTCGATGACCACACCGACGAGGTGGAGGCGGCGGGCCAGCTCGGCCTCGAGGAAACGGTGGTGGGGATCGTCGCAGCGAAGCAGCGTGACCCGCAGCCGCTCGCCCGTGTGGGCACGCATCGCCCGGAAGCTCTCGCGGGTCCTGCGGATCTGCATCGCTGTCGGCTATGGTCGCGCGGCCCGGGCGGCGCCACGCTCATAGAAGCGGCGCGACCGCTCGGGGTGGTACAGGGTGTGCATCGGATGCGGCTCGCCGCGCAGGGCCGCCACCACGGCGGCGGCGACCGCGGGCGACTGGGCGAAACCGCCGGTATTGTGCCCTCCGGTCACGATCAGAAGGCCGCCTCCCCGTGCCTCGACCATCTCGAATACGCCCAGGCTCGAGGCGGTCCAGGGACGCACGCAGAGACGACGGCTCGCAGCGAGCAGCCCCTTGGCACGGGCGGTCGCGTGCGCACGCGGGAAAAAGCGGCGGGCAGTGTCCTCCGTCGCCTGGTAGAGGCGTTCGAGCTCGGTCGGTTCGATGTTGGACGGGTCCAGCCCAGTCCAGCCGTAGCCAGAGCCGAAGATCAAGATGGGGCTGCCCTGCCGGTCGCGCGCGACAGTCACGTTGCTGTCCTCGGCGGCATGACCCCTGCGGGCGATCTTCAACGAGCGGTCAAGCCTCGGCTCGAGGTTCGGCACGGTCAGCCAGACGCCGAGAACGCCGTGGATCGTCCCGTGAGAGGCGGTGCCGCGCAGCAGACCGTGCGCGAACGCACCGGGGGAGAGCACATAATGATCGCTGCGCACGACCCCGTCCGGGGTGAGCAGCCCGGCGGCAGCGCCACGCTCGTCCCAGGAGATCCCGCGCACCCGCTGGTTCCAGCGCAGCCGCACAGCGGCCTTCTCCAGCAGGTCCACGAGGCGTGCGAGGAAATCGT
>WNFX01007367.1_pt1 | contig 10321 bp, 7 predicted proteins | sample 5400111 | NCBI WGS metagenome assembly WNFX01 (sample SAMN13153363, study PRJNA577476) | soil metagenome | isolation source: 40 cm soil or saprolite under grassland replicate 1 | place: USA:California | collected 2016-06-15 | reverse complement strand
CGAAAGCCGGCAGCGTGAGCGCCATCGACTTTCGCGGCGTGCAAGCGAATTTCGGCCAGGTGTACGCGAACGCCGCCACCTTGGCCGGACGCTTCATCAGCGAAGGGGATGATCTGCACCGCGAGAAGGTGGTGATGCTCGGGGAAAACGTGGCCCCCGTGCTGTTCCCCGAAGGTGATCCGATCGGGAAAGACGTGATGATTGATGGCTCGGACTTTCAGGTGATTGGCGTGGTCGAAAAGCCGAAGGGCGGCTTCGGGCTGGGCGATGAAGACCGCCGCGTGCTGATTCCCTATAACACATTCCGCAAAATCTATCCCGGCGCATACGAGAATATGTTCCGCATGCAGGCGTATCCGAACAAACTGGACCAGGCCGTGGATCAGGCAACCGAAGCGCTGCGTCGCAGACGTAATGTTGCCTATAACGCAAAGGACAGTTTCTCCATTCAAACCCCGCAGCAACAGGTCGAAGAGTTCCACAGCATTGTGGGCATGGTCGCCCTCGCCACCGTGGTGCTCAGCTCCATCGGACTGCTCATCGGCGGCGTCGGTGTGATGAACATCATGTTGGTAAGCGTCACGGAGCGCACACGCGAAATCGGCATCCGCAAAGCGATTGGCGCAAAGAGCAGGGATATCATCTGGCAGTTTTTGCTGGAAGCGATGACCCTGACGGGCGCTGGCGGAGTGATCGCCCTGATTCTGGTCAACGGTCTGGTGCTGCTGATCCGCGTCGGATTGAAGTGGCCCGGAAGCGTGCCGGTTTGGGCGGCATTCACGGGGATCGTTGTCAGCGTCAGCGTCGGTTTAATTTTTGGTGTGTGGCCGGCGATGAAAGCAGCTAAGCTGGATCCCGTCGAAGCGCTGCGCTACGAATAGCGCCATCGATTCTTTTCTTCCCTAATCTGCAGCCAATTTGAATCGAAGCTACTTCAGGAATGCAGCGGTTTTTACAGTCGTTAGCGCGCGTCCGGCTGCTGGCGTTGGCGCGCCCGGCCAGACGACATCGAGGGCGAGCTCGCGCCGCCGCAGCAGCTTGGCATGACGATTGACACGAACGGCCAGAGTGTTGTCCGCGTCTGAGCGGATTTCCGCCAGGCCTTCCTTTTCCAGTTGCAGGCTGCGATCCGGTTTGTAAAGCGCGACGCGGAACTGATGCGAACCGGCGGGAAGTGCATGCTCAAAGTGGATCGGCTGGCCCGGCTTATCGGTCACGAAATTTGTGGTGAAAAGCAATTGGTGATCCGCGAAGATCGCCAGCGTGCCTTCGGTGACAGCGGAGGTAATTTCGATGTGAAGGCCGGGAGTTACAGCCGCTTGTGTCGCCGGTTCATTGAGTACGGGCAACGGCGGAATGGCCACAAGGGGTGCCATTGAAGGAGAGCTTTGCGAATTACCGCGTTCCTTGCCACGACTTGCGGCAAGCCTCGCCGTGCGATTGACCCGTGGCGCAAGAGTTTTTTGCTTGGACGGTGGCGCAGGTGCGTCGGAGGTGTCGGGCTGCGCAGCCGCCACAGATTGCGGCGTGTGACTATACGCTTCATACGGCACGCCCGGAAGAAAATGCGGATGCGCGGGAGCAGGAGAAAGGGCATACCGGACGCTGAGGGAGCGCGGAAGCTGAATTGACGCAGCCAGGAGCAAACAAGCGGATGCCGCGAGCCACACGTCATACTGCCGAACCGGCTTCGACCACCAGGAACGCTCTTTGATTTGAGGAGCGCTGGGTTGCGGCTGGGATCGCGCCAAGGGATAAAGGGCTGCCGCCAGGTCGTCGCACGAAGCGAAGCGGTCTTCCGGATTCTTGGCCAGGCAGCGGGCAACGACGCGGTCGAGCGCGGGAGTCACCGCCCTATTGCGCTGCGAAGGCGGCATGGGAGCGGCGTTCAGAATCTGGGCGCAGACCGCGCCGACAGAGCTTCCGTCAAAAGGACGCGCGCCCGTCAGCATCTGATAAAGAACAATGCCGAGAGCAAATTGATCGGAACGTGAATCCTGGGGCCGGCCCTCAATTTGTTCGGGCGCGAGGTAGGCGGGCGTCCCCATCAAGCGGCCGGAGCCGGAGACCTGACTGGCAAAGCGTGCAATGCCGAAGTCGCCAAGCTTTACCTTGTTTTCCGGCGTGACGAGGATGTTTCCTGGTTTGACGTCGCCGTGAAGGATTCCAGCGCGATGGGCAATCGCGAGCGCGCCGGCCAGATCGGCGGCCCAGGCGCAGGCACGCTGCGTCGGCAACTGGGAGGGATCGAGGTGATGCTCGAGCGTCTTGCCCGCGATGTACTCCATCACAAGGAACGGAGTGCCCTGCTCGTCGATTCCGACGTCGTAAAGCTGGACGATGGCGGGATTGGAAAGTTGTCCGATGATTTGCGCTTCGCGCAAGAACTGCTGCTCCTGGCCTTCCCCGAAACCGTTGATGAAGGTCTTGAGGGCGACGGTGCGGCCGATGACGTTGTCACGGGCTTTTTCCACGCGGCTCGTGGCGCCGGAACCGAGAGGCTCGAGGGCTTCGTAACGGCCTTTTTGCAGTGTGATCATTACGCAGAGCGCAGCAGACGCGCCGCGCGGTCACGCAGGCCGTTGCCATTCGCCGCTTGCGGCATGGAAGATGGAATGGTCTTGCGGCGCGCAAGCGGATAGAGCTGGTCCGCAAGAGCTTCAGCCGTGGCATAACGTGCGGCAGGATCCTTTGCGAGGCAACGCGCGATGAGTTCGTCAAAGCCAGCCGGCACGGATGTGTTCGCGTGGGACGGGGGAAGCGGCGTCGAAGAGAGAACGCGGCTGCAAACGCCCTGAAGAGAATCGGCGTCGAAAGGCCGGCGACCCGTCACCATTTCGTAGAGCACTACAGCCAGGGAGAAAAGGTCGGAACGCGCATCTTGTGGTTTGCCCATGATTTGCTCGGGACACCAGTACGCGGGAGTCCCGGCGAGCGGAGTGGCCACGGAATCGCGGCTCGCGAGTCGCGCCATGCCGAAGTCCATCAGCTTCACGCGGCCGTCGGCGGTGATGAGCATGTTCGCCGGCTTGACGTCGCCGTGAATCACGCCCTTACGGTGTGCCGCGCCGAGCGCCGAGGCGACTTCCGCGGCCCAGGCGCAAGCCTTCGGAAATGGCACGGTACCCTTGTCCAGGATTCGGTCGAGTGTTTGACCTTCGAGAAACTCCATGACCAGGTAGGGAGTTTGCGTGGATTCATCGATGCCCATGTCGTGCAGCGTGATGATCGAAGCGTGCGAGAGCTGGCCCACCACGCGCGCCTCTTGAATAAAGCGCTGCCGGGCCTCGCCACGCGCTAATTCCGCAGGGAAAAGCTTGATGGCCACGGGGCGCCCGATCATGGGATCGTGGGCGCGCGCCACACGGCCGTGAGCACCAGTTCCGATAATTTCTAGAATTTCGTAGCGTCCGACTTGCACGGTGGTCTCCCCCTCAGATGGAGCGTTCCGTTCGCAGGTCCAGAATAAGAAAAACGACTGAGCAATCAAATGAAGCGAGCGTCCTGTTTTGGAGGGTACGGAGGTACTATGAAAAATCACCTGGGTCAGTCTCTAAGTGATTCACTCTGAAGCGGTTAACTGGAATTTATACGCGGGGAAGAAGGGAGGGCCAGGTCGGACAAGACAATGCAACCGCAGTGCCGCCAGCCGCGGAGGCGCCAGACCACGGAGACGGTTCCGATCTCCGATGGGACCAGCAACTGAGTTTGAATCAAGGGTGTGAAGTGAGCGCGTGGAGCGAGGCCAGAGCCGGGGCGGAGTTCAGGCGCGCAGGAAAATCGCGGATGAACGATTTCATCGCCGGGTGCCAGAAACCGTTGAATCCGAAAAAATACATCTCGTTCAAGGCTTGTTCGGCAGGCCATTTTTCGAAAGCCATGCGATAGGTGGCAACGAATACGCCGGTGCGGTCGTCGCCGAAGCGGCAATGCACGAAAACTTTTTGCTTTGGGCCGCTGAGGAAAAGAGAGAGAAATTGGGCCACCTGTTCGTTTGTTGGCGGAGACCAGCCGCTGACGGGGATGTGCACGAAGCGCATGCCCAGCGATTCGGCCTGCTTGCGTTCCCATGCGACTTTTTCGCGGTCCTCGCCGCGGAGATCGACGATGGTGGAGACGCCCAACTTTTTCAGTTCCGATAGTCCCTGTTCCTTGGGTTGCGCGCCGCGGTAGAGAACCTCGTTGATTTTTCCGCCGTTGTGGATTCCGGGGATCTTCAGCTTTTGCCCATAGGCGGACTCCATCACGGGCGGGGCGGAATTCTGCGCGTTGGATTGCGCAGAAAGACGAAACGGGATCATCAGAAAGATACACGAGAGGAAAAAGGCGCGTTTCATGACCAGTTGGATGCACATAGTGTAGCGCGCGCCGCAGGGAGACGAAAACGATTGAAGCGACAGTGGTTGCGCAGAAAGAGCACCACTACAAATAGACATGATACGAAAACGTCAACGACATTTTGCGTTTTTCTCTTGACAGGAAATTTACATTCGTTGATACTGCGATTCCAGATTCGGGGGACGTGGAAGCGCCAGACGGACCGAGTCAGGGATGAATTTAGGTCCGTTTGAACTCACGAAACGGCCCGGGTTCTAAGCGAAAAAAACCGAGCGCGAAGTACTTGCTCCGCGCCCGTACTTTCGGCGGAGCACCTCTGTTGGGCTGAGTGCGAACCACCGGCCACTGGCAGAGCATTGGCGTTTTGCGCTGGATCTTAAGTGCGACTGCTCAGCAGTTAATCGAAAGCGATCGCATAGCGATCGGCTTTTTTTCGCTGGCACCTTTCACGAACTCGCCGAATCGAGTTGCGTTCGCTTCCGCCCAGACCCGGAAGCGAAGCGCGGCAGCACTACCGGGCGCAGAGGAGTAAAATAGCAGGGTTCCCCGCGCTTGGGAGGGGATCCCGGAGGCGCGGAGGAACGGATGGCTACAGTGAAGCATGCATTGAGCGGAAAATCTCCTGCCACGGATGCGGCCGCTGCGAGCACAGCGGGCGGAGCGGGGACAGGTCTGGTCTTCGGGCGGTATTTCACCGACGGGAAGAAATCGCCGTTCGACGCGGTCGAATGGGAAAAGCGCACCGCACTGATTGCCAACGAAAAGGGAGTAACGATCTTCCGCCAGGAAGACGTGGAAGTGCCGAAGAGCTGGTCGCAGACGGCCACCAACATCGTCACCAGCAAATACTTCAGCGGAAAACCCGGGACACCGGGTCGCGAAGGCTCGGTGCGGCAACTCATCAGCCGCGTGGCGAATAGCATCGTGCGCTGGGGCGAACAGGGCGGGTATTTCGCGGACGCGGCATCGCGAGAAACATTCCGCGACGAACTGACGCACCTGCTTGTCGAACAGAAGATGGCGTTCAATTCGCCGGTGTGGTTCAACGTGGGCGTGCAGCCGAAGCCGCAGTGCTCGGCGTGCTTTATCAACTCGGTGCGGGACGACATGGGCTCGATCATGGATTTGGCGAAGACCGAGGGCATGCTCTTCAAGTGGGGCTCGGGCACGGGAACCAATTTTTCTTCGCTGCGCGGAAGCAAGGAAACGCTCTCGGGCGGGGGGATCGCGTCGGGCCCGGTGAGCTTCATGAAAGGCTTCGATGCATTTGCCGGCGTGATCAAGAGCGGCGGCAAAACGCGGCGCGCGGCGAAGATGGTGATCCTGAACATCGACCATCCGGACATCGTCGAGTTTATCGAATGCAAAATGAGGGAAGAGCGCAAAGCGCACGTGCTGATCGAACAGGGCTACGACAGCTCGATCGATGGAGCCGCCTACGGTTCGATCTTCTTCCAGAACGCGAACCACTCGGTGCGCGTGACCGACGATTTCATGCGCGCGGTGATCGAAGATAAAGACTGGTGGACCAAGAACGTCACCGACGGGCAGCCAGTGGAAAAGCTGCGGGCGCGCGATTTGATGATGAAGATTTCGGATTCGACGTGGCACTGCGGCGATCCCGGGATGCAATACGACACGACCATCAACCGCTGGCACACGTGCAAGACCACGGGGCGAATCAATGCGTCGAATCCGTGCAGCGAATACATGTTCCTGGACGACACGGCGTGCAACCTGGCTTCGCTGAACTTGATGAAGTTCGTCAACGCCAGCGGACAGTTCGACGTGGCGGCGTTCAAACATGCCGTGGACCTGACCGTCACGGCGCAGGAAATTCTGGTTGACAATGCGAGTTACCCGACGCCGAAGATTGCGGAGAATTCGCATAACTTCCGGCCGCTGGGGCTGGGCTACGCCAACCTCGGCGCGCTGCTGATGTCCATGGCCGTGCCGTACGATTCCGACGAGGGACGCGACACGGCGGGCGCGATTACTTCGCTGATGTGCGGCGAGGCTTACGCCCAGTCGGCACGCATCGCCGAAAGAATGGGCGCGTTCCCAGGCTACGAAGCGAACCAGGAACCGATGCTGGACGTAGTCCGCATGCACCGCGAGGCGGTGCGCGGGATCAAGCCGGAACACGTGCAGCCGGAATTGTTCCTGGCGGCGCAGGAGTCCTGGGACGCGGCGCTGCATCACGGCGAGAAGCACGGCTACAAGAATTCGCAGGTGACGGTGCTGGCGCCGACGGGCACGATCGGCTTCATGATGGATTGCGACACCACAGGGATCGAGCCGGACCTGGCGCTGGTGAAGTACAAGAAGCTGGTGGGCGGCGGGTTGATCAAGATCGTGAACAACACCGTGCCGCAAGCACTGATGAAGCTGGGCTACACGCCGGAGCAGACCAGCGAGATCGTTTCCTACATCGACAAGAACGGGAAGATCGAAGGCGCGCCGTACTTGAAGGACGAGCACCTGCCGGTGTTCGATTGCTCGCTGGCACCGCAGGGCGGCGGGCGCTCGATCACCTGGACCGGGCACGTGAAGATGATGGCGGCGGCGCAGCCGTTCCTTTCGGGAGCGATTTCGAAGACCATCAACATGCCCGCGGAATCGACCGCCGAAGACATCGTGAACGCGTACATCGAATCGTGGCGTCTGGGACTGAAGGCCGTGGCGATTTACCGCGACAACTCAAAGCGTTCGCAGCCGCTCTCGGCAGCGGGCAAAAAAGAGAAGAAGGCCCCGATCGGATCGGAACAGGCAGCGGAAGGGGCGCCAGCAGTCCACGCAACCGTAGCGGTTGAACGAGGGTCAGGCGCGGCACCGGCTATTCAGGCGCTGGTGGCGGTCGAACTAGCGCCAGCAACTGTGATTGAGCCTATTCAACGCGAGCTCTTTCCTCGCGCGAAGCGGGAGAAGATGCCCGTGGAACGCGATTCGGTGACACACAAATTCAGCGTAGGCGGCCACGAGGGATACATCACGGTTGGTAAATACGATGATGGCCGAGTGGGCGAAGTGTTTATCAAAATGGCGAAAGAAGGCTCGACACTCTCTGGAATCATGGACGGCTTTGCGCTGACCATGTCACTGGGCCTGCAGTATGGGGTGCCGCTGAAAGTCTTCGTGGATAAGCTGCTCAACACGCGTTTCGAGCCGTCGGGCATCACCGCGAATCCCAACATCCGCTTTGTCTCCTCAGTGCTGGATTACATTGCGCGGTGGCTGGGCGGAAAATTCATTTCCGCTGACTACCTTAAAATGAACGGTGAGCAATCCACGCATCATGCTGCTCCTTCCGTAATAGTTGATGGAGCACCCACATGCTCCGAGTGCGGCATGCTGATGGTGCCCAACGGCGCCTGCTATAAGTGCGAAAACTGCGGCAGCACATCCGGCTGCAGCTGACGGCCATCTGTATCGAGAGGTATCGCGAATGAAAACCGACGAAGAGAAGATTCGCCGCGTGCTTGACTCAGCAAGGGCATGTGTTCACCGCTGCCAAGGACCTCAGGCCATCGCACATCTTAATGACATCCGGCTGGAAATTGACGAGTTTACCGGAAAGCCCATTTGGGCCGAGTACGCCTTGGTCTACGCGGGGGCGCTCGGGGCAATGATGGACCCGGGCGCTGACGCCGCGTTCCAAGAAGCATTTGATCGGATATTCCAGCTACCTGAGCCCGATCCGGCGCTACGAATGCTTGCTCATAAAGACTTCGGCAAACACCTTGCTGAACGGCTGGCCTTCGGGCTCGCACGTGAACACTATCGACTAGCTGAAAAAATCGCAGAAGGCTTAGACCGCTCAGAACAGGACCTAGCGCATTTCCAGATGTGCCTTATCGGAATCGAGCTCCAAGAGAAACAAGACCCATATCTTCGGCACTTTCAGAGTCTCAAGCGAGCGGCGGCAATCGATGGTGCCACTGACATACACCAGCGCGAGGCTTGGTTTGGCTTTATCGATGAATTCCAGAGTGATGCCCGACCGATGGTTGCCGCGAGGACGGGGAAAGCAAGCGAACCATCTGTAGATTACTTTCGCGGCGTCCTGAGCCAGATTAAGCGGAGACGAAGTGAAACCAACGAGTAATCCTTATCTGAAGCGGATCGCTTGCTTGATCGAGGAGAAAGACCCACGTCGGGTCGTCCAAGGTTTTGTGCGCACCCATCGCACTGCCTCGGAATCGCTCGACGCTTTGGCGCGCAAATTGGGCGTTACCAGGATCATCGAGCAGAGATTACCCTTCGAGGGAGGCCTATTCCAACTCCCCGACGGCGAACTGGTCATCAAGCTGAACTCCGAAAGCTCCTTTGTTCGCAAGAGATTCACTTTGGCGCACGAAATTGCTCACCTGCTTCTTAACACTGTACCAGCGCATAGGAGCGCGAACCGAACCGATGAACACCTTGAACGCACCTGCGATTTGATTGCAGCAGAGTTATTGATGCCTGCCGAAGAAGCGAGTGACTTTATTCATGGCCTTGGATCACCCTCTCCCGAAAATCTGAAGGCAATAGCTTCAAGGTACAGCGTGTCGCTGCAAACCGCGGCCATAAGAGTCTGTTACGGTCTGAGGCTCTGGAAGTGTTGCATAGGAATGTGGAGTCTCACCCCCAGGATGAAAACACTTTGGTTTGTCGGTCCAAAGAGGTGGGACAACGTCCAGCCAGATCCCTGTTTGCTTGAGCGCGCTGCTTCATCGAATACGTCCTTCCACACAAAAGACCTTTGGCGACGAGGCGAGGTCACCGAGCCGGTTTGGCTCAACCTGCTTGGGGTTGGAAGCACCAGCGCAATCGGCCTCGTGCATTTTGTGAACTAGCGTGGTCAAGCTAAAAAGGAGAAACTGACGAATCGATGAGCGCACTCCCCTCCGGCTCAGGAGTAGCAGCACGGCTGGCCCCGGCAAAAGCCAAAACCCGCGGCTTCCTCCATATCGTGAGGTACGGTGCGGGACCAAGCGCAATTTACATCGTGACGTATCACGGATTGGACCACGAAAGCCATTCGGCCTCGCTCTCCTCGGCTTCGCTCGGGGCTAGTGGCGCAAGCGTGCGTCCCAAACCGGCGCTGGCGGAGGGCGCGCAGGCGCTGATCGAATTGCTCGAACGGATTGGCGTTGACTTTCGCCTCAGTGAGGTTCGCGGAGCATTGGAAGATATTCTGCGGCTCGGCTCGGCGAACATTCCGGATCTGTGGCTTAGCGACGAGGAGATGGTGGAGAAAGGCCTCGTGGAAGAGTGAAAGCCGCGTCCAGTGCCCGGCGAGGCTAAAAGAGCGAAAACGAAGGCCCCCCCCATACCCCCGGCAGTTTGTATGAATTTCAAAACAAGGGACTTACAAAATTTGCATTTCGTAAGTCATTGATTCCAAAAGACGCGATTTCGGTTGCCTGCACCGCATCTTGGGGTCCCGGGAAAAGAAAAGCGGCAGCCCAGCTGCCGCTGTCCAAGGATAAACTTACCTGAGAACAATACTAGAGAAAAAAGAAGGGATGGTCAAGGAGAAATCTCGAAAAAATAAAGCAAATAATAATGAGACAGTGTCGCGCCGTTTTAGAAATGTCCCCCTTAGCGGATCGAACGTTAGGGCGATGGGGGCCGCTGACGATGACTTTTTGCGTGGATGTGGATAACGATTGCCCTTACTGGCTTTTTGACCAAGGCGGCACAACCCCGGTCATGCGGGCGTAAGCGACGAGCTGTCCCATGTGCTCGTTGGCGTGAACAATGATGCGCAGATACATTCCGTCCACCGTGGCGTCTCTATCGGCGATGTGGACCTTGCGCTCAAGGTCTTTCGGCGATTCCCCCAGATGGGCTTCCTTCACGGCGTCCAGCGAGCGCTTCAGCCAGCCGATGACGTCCGCTTTCGATGTGACCGTCTTTTCCATCTCTTGTTTCAAGCTGGCCGGCATTTTGGGACCGGTCACGCTCAGCAGGTAAAAATTCGCGAGGGCGATGTGCA
>WNFX01007358.1_pt1 | contig 10326 bp, 11 predicted proteins | sample 5400111 | NCBI WGS metagenome assembly WNFX01 (sample SAMN13153363, study PRJNA577476) | soil metagenome | isolation source: 40 cm soil or saprolite under grassland replicate 1 | place: USA:California | collected 2016-06-15 | reverse complement strand
TCGAACGCCGCCTGCCTGGCGGCGGCCAGGGATGCCGTGCTGACCGGGCACGGATGGGACGCGGGCGGCCGGGGCCTGGCCGGCGCGCCGCCGGTCACGGTGGTGGTCGGCGCCGAGGTGCACGCCGCCGTCCGCAAGGCGCTCGGCCTGGTCGGCCTCGGCCGCGACCGGGCGACGGTGCTGCCGGTCGACGGCCAGGGCCGGATCGACCCCGGTGACCTCCCGCCACTCAGCGGCCCGGCGCTGGTGTGCCTGCAGGCCGGCAACGTCAACAGCGGTGCCAGCGACCCGTTCGTCCCGCTGATCGCCTGGGCCCGCGAGCACGGCGCGTGGGTCCACGTGGACGGCGCGTTCGGGCTCTGGGCGGCGGCTTCGCCCGCCACCGCCCCGCAGGTAGCGGGCGTGGGCGAGGCCGACTCCTGGGCGACCGATGCTCATAAATGGCTGAACACGACCTACGACTGCGGCATCGCCCTGGTCCGCGACCGCGGCACCCTGCGGTCGGCGATGGGGACCTCGGCCGCCTATCTTCCGCCCGACTCGGACGCCGAGCCGATGAACCTCACCCCGCAGTCCTCCCAGCGGGCCAGGGGCGTCGAGGTGTGGGCGGCGCTGGCCTTCCTCGGCCGCGATGGCCTGGCCGAGCTGGTGGACAGGACCTGCCGGCTGGCGCGCCGCTTCGCCGCCGGGATGGCCGAGGCCGGCCATGAGGTGCTGAACGACGTCGTGCTCAACCAGGTGGTGGTGGCGTTCGGCGACGCGCCGCGCACCGACGCGGTCATCGCCGCGCTCCAGCAAGACGGGACATGCTGGTGCGGGCCGACCACCTGGCACGGCCGCCGGGCGATGCGGGTCAGCGTCAGCTGCTGGAACACCACCGAGGACGACATCGACGCGAGCGTCGCCGCGGTCCGCGCCTGCGCCGGGCGGTAGCCCCCGTGGGCCTGGACGCCAGCTAGCGGCCGGGTGGGCCGGACGGGCCGGAACGGGGTGGCCCGGCCAGGCGGCCGTCGCCGCGGCGGAGCCCGCCCGGCAGGTAGGCCGCGCCCGGCCCGGCGGCGCCAGCGGCGTCGCCGGGGTTGGAGATGGCGCATCGCTGCAGCGACAGGCAGCCGCACCCGATGCACGAGTCGAGGCCGTCCCGCAGGGCGGTGAGCGCGGCGATCTGGTCGTCGAGGCGCTGCCGCCAGTCACGGGAGAGCCGGGTCCAGTCCGAGCGGGTGGGCGTTCGCCCCGCGGGCAGCGATGCCAGCGCCTCGGCCACCTCGTCGAGGCTGAGCCCGACGTTGCGTGCGGCGCGGATGAACGCCAGCCGGCGGAGCGTGCTGCGCTCAAAACGGCGCTGCCCGCCGGCCGTCCGGGCCGCCGACAGCAGGCCGAGCCCCTCGTAGTAGCGGACGGCGGACTCGGCGAAGCCACTGCGGCGGGCGATCTCGCCGACCGTCAGCGGGTCGGTGGTATGCATCAGTTCCCTTGACTTGAAGTCAACTTTAACTACGAGTATGGCATGGAGACACAACAGGCCAGGAGGAGTCATGCCTATCGCCCTGATCACGGGCGCGTCCCGGGGGCTCGGCCGCGCCGCGGCCCACGCGCTGGCCCGGCGCGGCTGGTCGCTGATAGTCGACGCCCGGCGCGCGGATGACCTCGCCGGTGCCACGCACGGGCTGGCGGACGTGGTGACGGTTCCCGGCGATGTGACCGACCCCGCTCACCGCGCGGGCCTGGCGGCAGCGGTCGCCCGGGCGGGTGGGCTCGACGTGCTGGTGAACAACGCCAGCCGGCTAGGGCCCAGCCCGCAGCCGCTGCTGCGTGACTACCCGCTCGATGAGCTCGGCCGGGTCTACGACACCAACGTCTTCGCGCCGCTGTCCCTCATCGAGCTGCTCACCGCCCCGCTCGCCGCCGCGGCGGGCACGATCGTCAACGTCAGCTCGGACGCGGCGGTCGAGGCTTACCCGGGCTGGGGCGGCTACGGCTCGTCGAAGGCCGCCCTCGACCAGCTCACCGCCGTCCTTGCCGCCGAGGAGCCGTCGCTGCGCTGCTACGCGTTCGACCCAGGTGACATGCGCACTGACATGCATCAGCAGGCGTTCCCCGGCGAGGACATCTCGGACCGGCCGGAGCCGGAGACGGCCATCCCGGCCCTGCTGCGGCTGCTGGACGAGCGGCCGCCGAGCGGCCGTTACCGCGCGAGCGACCTCGCCGCGCCGGCGGCGACCTCATGAGGCTCGCCGCCAGCCAGCCGCCGGAGGCACGCGGGCTGGGCCGGGACGGCGTGCGGCTGCTCGTCGCCACGCCGGACGGCATGGTCCACGCCCGGTTCGGCGATCTGCCCCGGTTCCTTTCCGCAGGCGACCTCCTGGTCGTCAACACCTCGGCCACCATCGCCGCGGCCGTGGACGGACGGCGCGGCGACGGCCGCCCCGTGGTGGTGCACTTCTCCAGCCCCCTCGATGAGGGGACACCTTGGGCGGGGACGCTCGATGGGCGCTCGCCGGAAGAGCGTGCTCTTGACGAGGGAACGCCCGGGGGGCCGGCCGGGGAGGGAACGGCCGGCCAGACACAGTGGCTGGTCGAGTTGAGGGAGAACGCCGCGGCGACCGGACCCGTGACGGACGCGTCCCCCGGCGAGACCCTCACACTCCAGGCCGGCGGGTCACTCACCCTGCTGCGCAGGTACCCGGGCCCGGCGGCCATCCGGATGTGGGCGGCCTCGGTGGCGGTCGGCGGCGCCCCCGGCGCGTTCCTCGCCCGGCACGGCCGGCCGATCCGCTACTCCTACGTCCCGTATCCATGGCCGCTCCCGGCCTACCAGACGGTGTTCGCCCGCACTCCCGGCAGCGCGGAGATGCCGAGCGCGGGCCGGCCGTTCTCAGCGGGCCTGGTCACCGATCTGGTAACGGCCGGTGTCGTGATCGCGCCGGTCACCTTGCATGCCGGGGTGGCATCGCTCGAGGCTGGTGAGCCGCCACTGCCCGAGCGGTTCGCCGTGCCGGAACCGACCGCGCAGCTGGCCAACCTGACCCGCGCCGAGGGCCGCCGGGTGGTGGCCGTCGGGACCACCTGCACCCGCGCGCTGGAAAGCGCGGCCGGCCCCGGCGGCACCGTGCGGGTCCGCCACGGCTGGACCGACCTGGTGCTCGGCGCTGACCATCCGGCGCGGGTCGTCACCGGCCTCATCACCGGCTGGCACGACCCGGAGACCTCGCACCTGGCCCTGCTGGAGGCGGTCGCCGGGCCGGAGCTGGTGCGGGCGGCCTACCTGGAGGCGGAGCAGGCCGGCTACCTGTGGCACGAGTTCGGCGACAGCTGCCTGCTGCTGCCGCCACTTCGGGGCGGGGTGCGGTAGCGAGTTGTGGCAGGCTCGGCTCATGGCTGGGCCTCTCGCGTCGAAGGTCGTGATCGTCACTGGCGGGGCGAGCGGGATCGGGCGGGCGGTGGCCGGCCGGGTCGTCTCCGACGGCGGCGCCGTGGTGATCGCCGGGCGGCGCCGGGATGCCGGTGAGCGGGCCGCCGAACAGCTGCGCGCAGGCGGCGGCCGGGCGCTTTTCGTCGCCGCCGACGTCACCGTGGAGCGGGACGCCGAGCGGCTGGTCGCCGCGGCCGTGACCGAATTCGGCCGGCTGGACGGCGCGGTCAACAACGCGGGCGGCGTCAGCGCCGCCGGGCCCGTTGACACCGTCGGCGGCGTTGCCTGGCACGCGGAGCTGGAACAGAACCTCACCAGCGTCTTCTACTGCCTCAAGTTCCAGATCCCGGCGATGATCGCCTCCGCCGGCGGCGGGTCGATCATCAACAATGCCTCGACCGGGGGAGTGCGGGGGATACCCGGCCTGGCGGCGTACGTGGCCGCCAAGCACGGGGTCGTCGGCCTCACCCGCTCGGCCGCGCTGGAGTGCGCGGGCCGCGGCGTGCGGGTCAACGCGCTGGTCACCGGCAACGTCGATACGCCGCTGTACCGGGACCTGCTCGGCGCGCCGCCCGAGGGCGAACTGCCGGGCCCGGCGCCGAACCCCACCGGCCGGGTCGCCACGCCCAGCGAGGTCGCCGCCTTTGCCGCCTTTCTCCTCAGCGACGAGTCCGCCTTCATCACCGGTGCCGCCCTGGCGATCGACGGTGGCGCCACCGCCCAGTGATCACGTGCGGCTGCGGCGCCGCGCCATGCCGTTCTGCACCGTCCGGCCCCCGGGTACGTTGCCAGGCATGGACTGGAAGATCGAGCTCGTGGCCATACCGGTGACCGACGTCGACCGCGCCAAGACGTTCTATGTGGAACAGGTTGGGTTCAACGCCGACCACGACTATCGGGTAAGTGACGAACTGCGGTTCGTGCAGCTCACCCCGCCCGGATCGGCCTGCTCGGTGGTCATGGGGACGGGGATCACCCAGATGCCGCCGGGCTCGCAGAAGGGTGTGCAGGTGGTCGTCGCGGATGTCGAGGCCGCCCGGCAGGATCTGCTCGCGCATGGCGTGCAGGCCAGCGACGTCGACGTTCAGCCGTGGGGCTCGTTCGTCACCTTCAGCGACCCTGACGGCAACACCTGGGCGCTCCAGCAGCTGCCCCGCGGCCGTAGCCACGTCCCGCGGCCCGGTCCGGCCAGGCAAAGTGGATTTTCCGCACCCGCGCGGCCTCTCCGGCCAGCTTGCGCTGATCTTTCCAGGCCGGCCGCGGAACGATGACGGCGCGGCGCGCGGCAGCCGTTGCGTACCCCGCTGCGTTGACAGCTGTCTATCTGTTCGTTTACCTTCGTTCATCCCAGTCGACGCTGCCGTGGTTTCGGGAGGGTTTGCATGCTCCGGGCTCCCGCGGTGTCGCGTCCTGCCTGGGTGACGGCGCTTTCCGGCGGCAGTGGCAGCGGGCGCCGCTCGCCGGTCGAGGTCGTCGCGACGGCGGCCTCCTACCTGACCCGCACCCAGGCCGCGGACCTGTCCGGCCTGCGCGCCGGGCCGCTCGGGCGGTGGACCGATGGCGTCACCGCGATGCGCGGGGACTGTGTCACCTTCGCCAGCCACTGGCAGGCGCACAACTACCGGATCCTCACCGAGACCGGGCCGCTGTGGGTGGTGCTCGGCGACTCCACCGGGCAGGGCCTCGGGGCGCCCAGCCCGGAGGGCGGGTACGTCGGCCAGGCGCTCGCCGAGTTGCGGCTGCGGACCGGGCTGCCGTGGCGCGTGCTCAACCTGTCAGTGTCCGGCGCGCTCATCCGCGACGTGCTGCACGACCAGCTGCCCCGGTTGCCCGCCGCCGCCGACCTGGTGACCTGCGGGATCGGCGCCAACGACATCCTCTACGCGCCGCCGTCGAAGCTGCTGCGCGACCTGCGCGAGCTGATAGGCGTCATCCCCGACGAGACGGTCATCCTCGACCTGCCGCTGCCCACCGGGATCTGGGGGATCCTCGGCCGGATCAGCGTCCCCTACGTGGCGCGGATCAACCGGACCATTCACGAGACGGCCCTGGCCCGCGGCCTGCCGGTCGCCGAGGTCTCCGCCCATTTTCTGCCGCCGTGGGCCGGGAAGTTCGCATCCGACTACTTCCATCCCAGCCAGGCCGGATACCGCGACTGGACCCGCGCGCTGCTCGCCGCCATCCCGGCGGCGGCCGGCCGGAATCTGCTACCGGACCCGGCAGCCTAACGAAACTGCCGCCGGCTCTACTGGCCCCGGCGGCGGCTCGTGGCCGGTCTGGGGCCGCCTAGACCTCGCCCCGCTCGTGCAGGACGTCCCGGAACTCGCGCAGCGCCTCGTCCCGGTCGGATCCAAGGTCGTCGGCCACCACCATGTGCGTGCTGGCCCAGTACGCCCCGGCGTACTGGCCGCTGACCGCCGGGCCGACCAGGAGCGGGCCGTGGACGATCTTGATGTGGTCCCGCACCTCGTCCCAGGAAACGCCCGGCGCCACCAGGCCGATCGTCGGCTCCTCGCTGTCGTCGTAGGCAAGGTCGTCAAGCATCGGCCCACTCCCGGGGAAGGCGCTGGTCCGGCCACGATAAACGATGCGGCCGGTGATGGTGCCCCGGCGCTACCGGCCGCCACAGAATCCCGATCACGTCGGCGGGGTCGCGATCGGCAAGCCGGGAGGAGGTACCGGTGGTGGAATCTCGCCGGTGAGGGTCAGCCGGCCTGGGGGAGGCCGGTCGGGTTGACCTCGGGCATAATCCCGGACGCGATCACCGCACGCACCGACGGCCGCAGGAGGGCGAGGATCTCCTCGGCGCCCTGCTCGCCGAGCAGCGACAGCCCGCCGGTCCAGGCCCGCTCGTCGGTGCGCGACTCGACCGTATCCAGCACGGCGCGGCCGGCCGGGGTGAGCTCGGGGCTGCTGCCCGCGGTGAGCAGGCCGCGGCCGTGCAGTGCCTGCGCCGCGGTGGCCCAGTCCTCGGCCGGCCAGCCGCGCACCTGCCGGATCAGCGCATCGGGGAACCGGCCGTCCGCCACCTGCAGCAGGTGCGCCTCCAGCCCGCTTATCCCCTCGCTGACCAGGGCCGCGATGTGCCCGTCGCCGCGGTGTTCCCGCAGGGTGGTGGCCAGCTGCCAGAGCCTGCCGACCGCGTCGCCGGGCAGGGCGAGCGCGGCGTTGGCCGCGAACAGCGGCCTGCCGGTCGGGTCCGCCGCCGCGGCCACCGGGCCGAGCAGCTCGGCCGCGCGCTCGCACGCCTGCGGGTCCACGCCGACCTCCCGCAGCGCCGCGGTGCTGACGGCCGAGCGTGCCTCGATGCAGGCCGCCGGCGTGGTACGCGACCACGCCTCGGGAAGCGCCTTGGCCACCATGGCCGGGTGGAACCCGGCGAAGGCGGCGACGACCGGGGGCGCCGGGACCGGCCCGAGCGGCGCGGCCCGGAACGCGAAGTAGGTCATCCAGAAGCCGCGTAGGCCGAGCGCGATCCCGGCGGGCCGGACGCCACCGGCGAAGTAGACGACGGCGTGCAGCGGTTCCAGGGCGGCCCACAGGCGGCGGGCCGGATGCGAGCCCACGGGCGGAGTCTAGTGCACCTGCCTGCAACTACCTGCGTGAGTTGCGGGCTTCTCGCTGGGTGGCGGGCGACTGCCGGGCCAGCTCAGGTGGGGCTGGCGCGGGCGGGCCGGTGCCGGCCAGGGGACCCGCGGGCGCCGCGGTGATGGGCGCGGCGGCGTGGGTCACGTCGCGAGGGGGCGACACCGGGCAGGTGCGCCCCGGCGCGGCGGTGCGTGACGCCGGCCGGGATGACCGGCGTGATCCCGCCGCCCGCGCGGGCGGCGATGCTGGCGGCCGCGGTGAGGTCGCGGTGACCGGTGAACTGGCAGCCCGGGCAGGCCAGGAGCCGCCCGGGCGGCTTGGGGATCTGGGACCGGCAGGCGGGACAGGTGGAAGAGGTGCCGCGCTCATTCACCAGTTGCAGGTTGATCGCGGCGGCCTCGGCTTTGTCTTTCAGGACGGTGATCAGGTGGCCGATTCGCCAGTCGCGGGTGCGCTGGTTATGCCGCCGCCCCGCCTGCACGTTGAGGACGCCGCGCGGGTCGCCGACGGCCAGGGTGCCGACCCGGCGGGCGACGGCCCAGGTGATGACGGTTTTGGCGGCCTCGTGCTGGGCCTGGCGGACCCGCCGCCGGTGCCGCGCCTCGGCCAGCCGCTGACGGCGCCGGTGGTGCCGCCACCGCCGCGATCCTCTCTGTCCCGGTTTGGGGGCGCGGCGGGCCACTGCCTGGCTGCGGGCCTTGCCGTCGGCCAGGTGCATGCGGTGCTCGGCGCGGATCGCCCGCCCCGACACCAGCAGACCCTGGCCATCGGGCCCGGCCACCGCGTACGGGTGGATGATCCCCAGGTCGACTCCCGCCACCCGGCCTGGGTCCGGTTCCTGCCCGGCCGGGTAACGAGCGACCGGGATCTCGGCGGTCACATCGACCCACAGCCGCCCGGCGTCATAGAGCAGCGTCACCGACCGGACTTGTTCTGGCGGGTAGGGCAGGTGCCGGTCCAGCCGCACCCACAAGGCCGGGTGGCCGCGGGCGACCGGGATCCGCAGCCGCCTGCCCGCCAGCGTGAACCTGTCGTGGTACCAGCGCACCGGCATCAGTGCCCGCCGCCTCCGCGGGAACCGCGCCCGCTCATCACCGCCACGGCGGCGCTGGGCGGAGGCGAACCAGGCATCGGAGTAGCGGCGCAGCACCGACCGCGCCCCGGCGGTGTCTAACTCCCCGAAACAGCCTGGCCCGGATGCGGCTAGCTCCCGGCACAGCGCCTGGTAGGAGACTAGCGGCCGGTCCTGCCGGGACCGTCGCCAGGCGTTCAGCTCCAGCACGCACGCCCACACATCACCGCCGGAGGCCAGCAGCGCCAGCAGCCGCCGCCGCTGGGCCCGGGTGACCCGCAGCCCCACCCGGGCAGTACGGCACACCACATGCGGCGAGCCGGGTATACGGCGTCTGGTCATGCCCCGAGCACACCAGCTGCCACCGACAAAGCCACCCCACGACACGCCGGACGGCCGAACAGCTCGCACGGATACCCACGTACCTCCAGTCACCACCACCAGCCCCGCCGCCACACCCGGCGTGACGGGATAACCGCTGCTCGCCGTGCGGCGGGTGGGACTCCAGTAGCATCACCGCGTGGTGCTGGACCTGGTGATCATCGGGCTCGCTATCACGCTGGAGCCGCTCACGATCGTTGCGTTCATCCTTCTTCTCGCCTCACAACGGGGCACCTGGAAGGGGCTCGCGTACATCCTGGGCTGGACGGCCTGCCTCGTGGTGGTCATCGCGGCCGTGCTCTCGGCGACCGGAGGGAATCCGCCGCGGCAGCACACCGTGCCCTCGACCGCGGTCCTGGTGGTCAAGGCGCTGCTCGGCATCCTGCTGATCTGGATCGGCATCCGGCGGCGGCGCAAGCGGGGCCGGCCGCGCAAGCCGCCAACCTGGATGGGATGGCTGGACCGGATGTCGCCATGGGCGGCGGTCGGGTTCGGGGCCTTCATGCAGCCGTGGTCGCTGGTGGCCATCGGGGCGGCGACCGTCGTGCAGGCGAAGCTGTCGACCGTGGGCGACTGGCTCGCGCTGGTGATGTTCTGCCTGCTCGCCACGTCGAGCTTCCTGGTCATGGAGCTTTACGCCGTCCTGTCCCCCGAGGCGGCCGGGGCCCGCCTGGGGCGGGTGCGGACATGGATCGACGGCCACATGGATCAGGCGATCATCATCGGGTCGCTCGCGCTGGGCGGCCTGCTGCTCGCCGACAGCATCTACCTGATCGTGACGTAGCGTGCCGGCGGTCCTGGCCTTCCCCGGCGGGTGAGCATCCCCACCGGGCCGGTCAGGGGGACAGCGGCTCGGCCGCCCCGGGGTTCATCACCTGGGTGTAGAGCGTGTCGCCGATCCAGGCCTCGTACTCGTCCAGGCTCCAGCCGCGGCCGGTGACGAGGCTGCGGTAGGCCCACGGCCCGGCGTAGAGCCAGAGGATGTCGGCGGCGCGGCCGGCGCTGAGTCCGGGGCGCAGGGCGCCCTGTTCCCGGAAGGCCCGGGCCGCCATGGTCATCCCGCGCAGGCGCTGGTCCTGAAGCTCGCGCCACAGGTCCGCGATCTCGGGATCGGTGGCCGCGGCGGATTCGATGACGCTCAGCACGCCCGCGATGCGCTCGCCCGCCTCCCGCAGGTAGCGGGCGAAGATGCGCGCCTTCGCCCGCGGATCACCGGCCTCGGCGATGGCCTGCACGAAGGGGCGCTCGGGCACCGGCACCGGCTCGTCGTCGCCGGCGACGGCCACGTCGAAGACGGCCGACAGGATCGCCGGCTTGCCGCCGAAGACGGCGTACACGGTCTGCCATGCCACATCGGCCTGGTCGGCGATCTGCTGGATGGTCGTCCTGGTGTAGCCCTGCCGCACGAACAGCTCATGCGCGGCGGCAAGGATGCTGCGCCGCGTTTGCCTCGCCCGCTTCTGCCGGCGCCCCCCGGGCGCGGGCGTCTTGACGTCGGCCATGCCTTAGAGTAACACTCTTAGAATAAAGTTACTCTCTAATAATAGAGCAAGACTCTATCGAGGAGGCCGCGATGAGCACCGGCTACCAGATCATGTACCGCCTGGGCATCACCCCCTGGGTGCACGGCGAGCCGCCGGAACCGCTGGCCGCCCTGGTCGAGGGCCCGCGGTCCCTGCCGCCGGGCGACATGCTCGACATCGGCTGCGGCACCGGCCAGGACGCCATCTACGCCGCGCGCCACAACTGGAGCGTGACCGGCCTGGACGTCGTTCCCCGTGCGCTGGAGCAGGCCCGCCGCAACGCCCGCGCCGCCGGGGCGGCGGTGCGGTTCCTACACCGCGACATCGCCCGGGCCGGCCACGGTGAGCTG
>WNFX01011200.1_pt1 | contig 10330 bp, 10 predicted proteins | sample 5400111 | NCBI WGS metagenome assembly WNFX01 (sample SAMN13153363, study PRJNA577476) | soil metagenome | isolation source: 40 cm soil or saprolite under grassland replicate 1 | place: USA:California | collected 2016-06-15 | reverse complement strand
CAAACTATTCTACTCGGCCTCGTCACATTCTGGATTTATGAGCCCTCGGCACCTGCCGCCGAGACGTAATTTAGGCGGTGAGCTGCGCTCCGTTGACGTTTGCTGACGGAACGCTAGCATCCCGGCGGTGATGGCGGACTTGATCGACCAATTGCGCGCGGGTGTCCGCGATGTTCCTGATTTTCCAAAAAAGGGGATCGTTTTCAAAGATATCACTCCGATCTTGAGTGACCACGCGCTGTTTCGTGCATCGATTGATCTTTTTTTGGAGCGCTGCCGCGAAAAAAAGATCGATAAGATTGTTGGAATTGACGCTCGCGGATTTCTCTTTGGATCGGCGGTCGCGTATGAACTCGGCGTCGGTTTTGTTCCGATCCGGAAACGCGGGAAGTTGCCCTATAAAACGGAGGTTGCGAAATACTCGCTCGAGTACGGGGAAGCGGAAATGGAAATGCACGTCGACGCGATAAAACCGAGCGAACGAATTGTGCTAGTTGATGATTTGCTCGCGACCGGCGGGACTTCCGCCGCTGCTGCTGCGTTGATCGCCAAGGCGGGTGGCAAACTCCTCGAAGCCCAGTTTTTAATTGAGCTCGAATTCCTTCGCGGTCGCGAAAAACTTGGGCGGACGCCAGTTATCTCGTTTTTAAAATACTAAGTTGGAGCGATGGGCCGTCACTCCCCAGCGACAACAACTTCCATTCTCATTTCCTGGAACGCCAGCTGATCGCGAATCATGCCGAGCAATTCGATTGTGCGCGGGTCGGGCATGTGTGCGCAACGTAACTCGATTCGCGCAGGCTTGCCGGCAAGGTCCGGATGCTCGCTCGCCATTTCGCCGTCGAGCAAAAATGAGACGTAGGCATTGAACCGTTCTTGCAATTCAAGCAATCGCGCGTCCGAACCGTCCCAGCCGTCAGACTCATTCATCACAAGCACGACTTCACCAGTTTTCGTGTCGTGCGCGACGACATCGATCATGCCCGTTCGATCTTTAGCCTTTATGCTTTGATTTTCGATGTTCATTCAGCGATTCGCCCTTCGACGTTGAATGTTCGGGGTTGGGCGTTCGATGTTCAAGCGGGAAGGCGGGCGCGTTCCTGGTTAGTGCGACGACACAGTGGTCATCCCTCCATGTTTGAATTGAAGCGTTGCTGACGAACGCTAAGTTTCGACGTGGCCAAGATTAAACAGAGCCGTCAATTGACATTGCTCGGCCGCAGCGAAGCGAAGCTGCCGGCCTCGCCGGCGGAAGCGCGCCTCGAGACTTTTCCGAATCCGGCACGGCGAAACTACCGCATCCATTTTGAGACGGATGATTTTACCTCGCTTTGTCCGGTGACCGGGCAGGCAGACTTCGCCAGAATCGACATCGATTATGTGCCGAATCGTCTGTGCGTTGAAAGCAAGTCGCTCAAATTTTATCTTGCCTCGTATCGGAATGAGCACGCGTTCAATGAAGCGATTGCGAACCGCATTCTGGATGACTTCGTGAAAGCGTGCGCGCCGCGCGAGGCGATCGTGACCGCGCAATTTTCAGCGCGCGGCGGAATTGCGCTCACGGTCCGCGCCGAGTATCCGAACCAATGTAGAATTGACCGCGATGGCCGATGAAAGGCGCGGTCGTCCTTTTAAGCGGCGGACTGGATTCGACAACGATGATGGCGATTGCAATCGCGCAAGGCTACGAAGCGTACGCACTGTCGTTTGACTACGGCCAGCGTCACCAGATTGAGATCGATGCGGCTAGTCGAATCGCCGAGTCGCTCGGCGCAAAAGAGCATCGTGTCGCAAAAATCGACATGCGCATGTTCGGCGGCTCGGCGCTCACGGATAATGTCGGTGTGCCGAAAAATCGATCGGAGACAGAAATCGCGGATGGAATTCCGGTCACCTATGTCCCCGCGCGGAACACCGTCTTTCTCGCTTATGCGCTCGGCTGGGCGGAAATAATTCCTGCCGCTGACATTTTTATTGGTGTAAACGCGATCGATTACGGCGGCTATCCGGACTGCCGGCCGGAATTCATCGAAGCGTTTGAAACGCTGGCTAACCTTGGAACCAAAGCGGGTGTCGAAGGCAGACGCTTTCAAATTCACGCGCCGTTAATAAAATTTTCGAAGGCAGAGATCGTCCGCAAAGCGCTTGAACTCGATGTCGATCTTTCGCTCACGCGCACCTGTTATGATCCGTCGCCGACCGGTCTCGCTTGCGGAGAATGCGATTCGTGTCTCTTGCGCCTCAAAGGTTTCCGCGAAGCCGGGATAGAAGATCCGATTCGTTACGCAAGAAAATGAAACGCCTGTTCAGGATTTTCGTACTTTCGAAAAGCGAACAACGCACCGTCGTGCTCATCGTACTTACGTTGATTGTCGGTGCGCTGGTGGGCTATCAACGTCGTGCTCATCAGTTTCCCATGCAGCCGGCAACCGCAACGGAGCCAAAGGCATCGCCGACTCCTGCGGGGCTCAAGGATGACCAATAGAATTCATTCTTCGATCAAGCCGGGAATTCGTCCGTAGCCGACAAAAACCGGACTGAGCTTAGCGTCGCTGCTGTTCGGCGGTGGTGGCAATTTGAAATCGAAAACGCTGACTCCAAAGCGCTGTTTACCATCGTAAGTGCGCCCATCGCTTGCTCCGATCATGATGCGCTTTTTCGTTCCTTTTTCGCGTCCCAGATAAATCATCGTGTGCGTGACCGGCGGGTCCCGATCGATATTGTAGGTGCCGCTCCAGAAGAGGAGATCGCCCGGCTTGAGCGCATCGAGTTCGAATGAATCCTCGTGACGGCTCAAGACCGCGCGAAAGTTTCCCGCCTTCCGTATCCAGACGTATTGCTGGCTTGAATCGCGCGGCACATCGGTGAACCCGTTTTGTTGAAGTACATGATAAACGAAGCCGGAGCAATCCATGCCACCAGTTGCCGGCTCTGCCGAGCCATAGGTGTAATTGAGATTTTGCTTTGTTAGCTCGAGACCGTATTCGATGATCTGGCGTACTTTCGGCGGATTGTCGTCATATCCTTTAATCTCGTTAGGCGAAATGGTAGCGTTGGGAGCACCTTTTTTTTCGGGGGTAGGATGCACGGTTGGCGAAGGTGTTAACGTCGGTGGCGGAGTTTCGGTTGGACTCGGCGTTGGGGTTTCCTCAGGTGCAGCCGCGGCAGGAGGTGACACCCTCGGCGGGGGAGTGGGAGATGCCTTTTTGCGCTTTGGCTTGGCCTTCGGGGTCGAGCTTGGCGAGGGAGTCGGTGAAATCTTCCTTTTTGGAGAAGCGGTCGGAGATGGACTGGGCGTGGATTTCTTCGCCGTCCGCTTTCGATGTTTTCGCGTCGGACTCGGGGTGGGTGTCGCCTCGAAAACCTTCTTAATCTTCGTCCCCAACGACTCTTCGGCCGCATCCGCCCCGCGAACAGAGGCGAATAACGTCGCGACAATTAAAAACACCCGAAGCAGTATTTTAGTTGCGGGAGACAAGATCAGCGCGCGAGTTCGTGAAGAATCGCTTTGTTTAGGCGAATGCCGCCTTCGAGATTTTCGAGAGGAAAATTCTCGTTAGGCGAATGTGCGCGACAATCGGCCAGTGCAAGTCCCATCAGCAGCGTTTCGATGCCCAGGATGCTGCGAAACTGGGAGACGATCGGGATGCTGCCACCTTCGCGTATGAGCGCGACCTCCGCGTTGAACGCCTTACGCAACGCGCGCTGGGCCGCCTCGCCGATCGGCGAATGTGGATCGGTGAGATACCACGGCCCGCTATGCCCATCTGTGATTTCCAGCGTAACGCCTTTAGGCAAATTCTTACGTAAATGTGTCTTTGCCAGTTTCAGAATTTCGTCGCCTTCCTGTTCCGGAACCAAACGGAATGTCAGCTTGGCCATCGCATGACTGGCGATCACGGTCTTTGTCCCCTTCCCCTGATAACCACCGCCGATCCCATTGATCTCCGCAGTCGGTCGCGCCCAAATACGCTCGAGCGAATTGTAGCCGGCTTCGCCGAAGAGTTCGGGCACGCCGGTTTCTTTCAGGACCAGTTTGTCGCCATCGATTGGAAGTTTGCGCCACGCTTCGCGCTCCCAATTTTCCAAAGGCTTGACGCGATCGTAGAAACCGGCGATCGCCACCCGACCTTCAGGATCGTGAAGCGTGGCCAGTAATTGCGCCAGCGCCGTGATTGGATTCGCAACCGCACCTCCAAAGATGCCGGAGTGCAAATCCATTTTCGGTCCAGTGACTTTAACCTCGAGGGCGGTCACTCCGCGGAGCCCGTAACTCAATGTCGGCACGCCGCGCTCGATCATTCCGGTATCGGAAACTACTGCGACGTCGCTCTTCAACGCGTCGTGATTCTGGCTGAGGAAATCGTCGAGGTTCGCGCTGCCGATTTCCTCTTCGCCCTCAATCACCAGATGCAAGTTCACCGGCAAATCGTGATCTTGTTCGATGGTCTCTTGAATTCCGAGAATATGGGAAAGGATCTGGCCCTTATTATCCGTAGCGCCGCGGGCGAAAACGTAGCCTTCTTTCAGAACAGGTTCGAACGGCGGCGAATCCCACAGCTCCAGAGGATCGGGCGGCTGTACATCGTAGTGTCCGTAGATCAAAACTGTGCGCCGTCCGGGCCGATGTTCGTTGCGCGCCCAAACAATCGGGTGACCCGCCGTCGGGACGACTTTTGATTCCAGGCCAATGGCCGCAAGTTTCTGCGAGACCCATTCCGCGCACTCGCGCACATTGCTGGCAAACTGTTTATCCGTCGAAACACTCGGGAACCGCAGAAAGCAAAAATAATCTTCCAAATGATTTTCGCGCATATTTGCCAAAGCTACTCAAACTTCCCGCATTTGCCTACGACTTTGGACGAAGCTGTCTGCGCACCACATACAGCACGGACGCAATTGCGAGCACAATTCCGTTCACTGCAAACTCCCGCACCGTTGCGTGCGCGAGAATCCAGATAATGGCGGCAATGGCGAGCGCAGGGACGATTTTCATGCCTGGAAAAGTAAAGGGCTGACCGTCGGCGCGGATGTCGCGTTGCACCAAAAACCAGCAGGCGGTGCAGCAGAGCAGGTACATCAACAGGACGGCGACGTTGGAAAGCACCGCCAATTGTTCGAACGTGCCGGTGATGGACAAGGCAAAAGCGAGCACGGCGTAGGTCACGATAGCGACGTCGGGCGAACGATAGCGCGGATGGACGTGCGCGAACCACGCCGGCAATGCGCCATCGCGGCCAAAGGCGAAGATGATCCGCGGCGAACTAAGAATGTCGCTGGTCACGAATCCGAACGCGGAGACGGCTGCGCCGGCGAGAAGAATAGTGCGGCCGATGTTTCCGAGAAATTTGGCAGCCGCTTCCGCGAGCGGCGCGTCCTTGTAGTTGGCAAGATCGACACCCAGCGTTCCCTGCGCCACGAGTTGGATCATGATGTAGATGATCGTTGTAATGACGAGCGCCAGATAAGCCGAACGCGGCACGGTGCGCGCTGGATTTTTCACTTCGCCGCTCGGAATCAATGCGACCTCGATTCCGACGAAGGCGAAAATCAACAAAATAACCGCGTCGCCTAACGACTTGCTGCCCGGCCACGCTGTCCAGGTGAGATTTGCCGGATGAATAAAAAAGACTCCCGCGCAAACGAACAAGAGCAGTGGGAGCAGTTTCGCGAATGTTACGACGGTCACCGCGCCCGCGCCTCCGCGTACCCCACGCACGTTGATCACGACGAGCGAACCGTAAACAACGATCATGACAATGATCCGCATTACCCCATTGCCGAGGAAAGGCGCAACGATGACAATTGAATTTACCAAAACATTTACGACGCCAGCGACTGCGCCCAGGGCCGTGATGCCGTAAAGCACGCCGGCGAGAAATCCGATGTAACGGCCGAACGCGACTTCGACATACGCATAAAGGCCGCCCGTCAGCGACACACGGCTGCCCGCAATTGCAAAACAGGTGACGAACAACACCATCGCAATTGCGCAACAGACAAACGCGACAGGCGCCGCCGGCCCGAGTGCCCTCGACATCGCTGCCGGCAAAACAAAAATACCGGCACCGATCGTCGAGCTGATGATATTAGCCGTCAGCGCGGGAATGCCGATGCCGCGAACCAACTGATGATCGACGCGCTCCGCTTGTTCGATCGACATCGTCGTTTCGTTCGCCATCGGCGCATCCTGCGTGATTCAGTTGTTCCAGGCAAGACCGCCGGTTGGACTTCGCGGGCAAGGTTCCGATCGCTGGAGTGATTGTAATCGTCTGGATACTCGGTGCGTCACAAAAATCTCTGGATAGTGGCAGCTTGTTCGCCAGGACGAATTTGTCTGGTGGCGGAGAATCTGGAGTGTTGAAGCGAAGCGTGAAAGCCACAATATGCTGTAGCTGACGCAGCCACCAGCCCTTCAAATTGTGTGATTTTCGCTTGTAACACTGGCAAGGTTATTATATTGACCATTCGAGGTCCGAGATTTCGGCCTTGGCATGCATCTACACTCTCTCGAGCTTTTCGGCTTCAAATCGTTCGCCGATAAAACGACCTTCGATTTTCACGCAGGCATTACCGCTATTGTCGGGCCGAACGGTTGCGGAAAATCTAATGTGCTTGACGCTGTGCGCTGGGTCTTGGGGGAACAGTCCGCCAAATCGCTGCGCGGCGACGAGATGGCCGACGTCATTTTCAACGGCACCGACACGCGCAAGCCTGTGGGTTTTGCCGAGGTCTCTCTCACTCTCTCAGATTGCGCAACCGATCTGGCAGTCGATTGGCACGACGTGCGCGTAACGCGCCGGGTTTATCGAGACGGCAATTCCGAATACCTCCTTAATAAAACGCCGTGCCGTCTCCGCGACATTCAAAATCTTTTCGCCGATACCGGCGTCGCGCGCGCCGCCTACTCGATGATGGAGCAAGGCAAGATCGACATGGTCTTGAGTTCGCGCCCGGAGGATCGCCGCGCGGTTTTCGAAGAAGCGGCCGGAATTACAAAATACAAAACGCAGAAACGCGAGGCGCTGCGCAAACTTGAAGCGACCGAAGCAAATCTCTTGCGCATCGGCGACGTGATCAAAGAAGTGAAGCGCCAGATCGGCTCACTGCAACGCCAGGCGGGCAAGGCGCGGCGCTACCAAGCGTTACATACTGATCTTCGCGTCCTCGACACTCAGCACTCGCGCAAGCAGCTCGATTCGCTCGAAGCTGAGCTTGCCCGCTGCCACGCTGAGATAGCGCGCCTCGGCGAATCTGAAGAGGCGAACCGCGCTAAGATCGACATGGGCGAGAACGAACTTGCAGAACAGCGCGCTGTCCTGGACAAAATCGACAGACAGATCGCCGATGGCCGCACCGAGTTACAACGTTTGCAAAGCGAAATCGGAACGCATCAAAATCGAATTCAATTCAACCGTCAACACGCCGAGGAATTGACGGAGTTAATTGAGCGTTGCAAAAAAGATATCGCCGCGGCTGAGACAAAGCGCGCTCAGCACGGGAAAGAAATAGACCAAGCGAATGCGCTGATTGAAAAGACCAGCCAGCTTCTTCAAGCCAAAGAAGGCGAACTGGCAAAGGTAACTGATCTGATCGCGGAGTTTCGCGCCGAGCGCAGCGGGCACGAAGCGAAACTTGAAGCGCTGCGATTGTCAGGATCGAAAAACGAGAAGCGAATCGCGGAACTGGAAGACGAAATCTCCGGACTTGCGATTCGCCGCGACGCAACGGAGGAAAATCGACGCGATCTTGACGACGCAATTTCCGGGGCACGTGTGAAATCGAACGTGCGTTGACGGAAAAAGAATCGCGCCTCGAAATTCTGCGTCAGCTTAATGAAGAAGGTGAAGGTCTCGCGCAAGGTTCGCAAGCTGTGCTCAAAGGGCTTGACGATCCATCGCGAATCCAGCCCGCACTGGCTGGCGCCTTGGTTTCAAGTCTGGATGTCGATCCAGAATACATCGCCGCGATCGAGGCTGCTTTGGGTCGAAATCTGCAAGCGATTGTTCTGAAAGATGCAGAACTGGCACCTGAAATCATTGCAGCATTGAAACAAAAGAAACTAGGGCAGACTGCGCTGGTTCTTCCGAGCTTATCCAATTCCTCGCCGAAAGCTCAGACAGCCCTCGCGCAAAATGCGCTTGCCTGGGCGGGTGAAAAGGTGAAAGCGCCAGATTCCCTTGCACCGCTCGCGGCGCGGTTGCTGCACAATGTCGCGATTTTTCGCGATTTGGAGACGGCATTGTCTTTCAAGAAACATGGAAACGATTTCGCGGCTGCGACACTCGCGGGGGAATTCATTTCGGCCGACGGAATAGTTTTTGGCGGTAGTCGCGACGCGTCAGCCGATTCCCTGCTCGAACGAAGGGCACGGATGTCGGTTCTAAGCGCAGAATATGCGGACGTTTGCAGCCAACGCGACGCGTTGCTGCAAAAACGCGACGAGGCAAATGCAATATCGGCCAAATCCGCGAACGATTTCGAAGAAACGCGGCGCCAATATGAGTCTGCCGATCGGGAACAGTCCGCTTGCGACAATCGAATTCTCTTTCTCGAACGAGAATTGCGGGAAAGCGAACAGAAGATCGACGAGCTCCGCTCGGAGCAGACAACCCTCACCCAACAAATCCAAACCGCGGACGAGCGCATCGCAGAATTAGAAGAAAAACTGACCTCAGAGCGCAGTGCGTTAGAGGCGCAGCAAAATCAGCAGCTCAAGATCCGAGCTGCCCACGAAAAGGCTGCAGAGGGCGAAGACGAAGCGGTAGAACAGTTCAACGAACTACGCCTTGCGCTTGCCACCGAACGACAACGCTACGAGAACCTCGTCGCACAGCGTCAGCCCATGACCGCCCGTGAAGTTGAACTCGCCGAGACAATCGCGGCTCGGCAGGCGGAGATCACCAATTTCGAACGGCGATTGCATGTCCAATCGGACGAATCGAAGAGCGCTGAAGCTGCCATCGAGAAACAGAGTGCGGAATGCGCCGAACTGGAGGCGACTGTTGCTGCGCTGACCGATCAGCGTGCGGAACATTCGTCCACAATGAACGACATGGAGTCGAATCTGCGCGCAATCCGAAACTCGTTGAATGAGCTGCATGATTTGCGTTCGAAGCAGCAAGTTCGCGAGACTCAACTGCAAATGCAGATCGACAATCTCGCCGAACATGTTTCGCGCCGTTATCAGCTCAATCTCCGCGAGTTCGTGCCCGATCAGACGGCGTTCGAAAAAGTTTTGCGTGTCCAACTGAAGCGACGTCAAGGTGGATCGACCCCAAACGCTTCTGGGGTCGATGCTAATAATGGCGGCGAAGCCGCGTCGAATGAGACATCGCGCTCGGAGAGCACGATCCAGTTGGATGTCGATCTTGCCAAAGTGGACGTGCAAAAGCTGATTACCGAGCTTACCCGCCAGCTCGATAACATGGGCCCGGTGAATCTTGATGCCGTCCACGAGTATGACGAGCTCGAAGAGCGGTATCGTTTTCTCGAAAATCAAAACAACGATCTGACCGCATCGCGGCGCGAATTGCTCGACGTAATTGCGCAAATCAATTCGACTACAAAGAAATTGTTCGCCGAGACCTTCGCTCAGGTGCGGGTAAATTTTCGGGAAATGTTTGCCGAACTTTTCAGCGGCGGCCGCGCTGATTTGTCGCTGGTCGATGAGAACGACCCACTGAACTGCGGGATTGAAATCAGCGCCAAGCCGCCCGGCAAACAGCTGCAAAGCGTCTCGTTGCTGAGCGGAGGCGAGCGTGCCATGACGGCAGTCGCGTTGCTGTTCGCGATCTACATGGTCCGCCCGAGTCCGTTCTGTATTCTCGACGAGGTGGATGCGCCGCTCGATGAAGGTAACATTAACTGCTTCACCCGCATGTTGGACCGATTCGTTAAGCAGAGCCAGTTCATCATCATGACACACAACAAACGCACGATCGCGAAAGCCGATGTGCTTTACGGGGTGACGATGGAAGAGCGTGGAGTGAGTAGGCTCGTCGGGATGAAATTGACCGCACCCCGGCAAGTCGCCACCGAACAGACGCCGTCCAACGGACATGGAGAGAGCGCGACGCAGCGCCAATTCGCGGTCGAAGGCGCGCAAACAAAACACAGCTTCGCCGCGCGATAGGGAAGCACAGGCTGACAGCCTATGCTTGCCAAAAAGAAGTTGCCCACGCGATTTCAAAAAAATTTTGCGCGCATTTGTCGATCTTGGGTAGAATTGGCGGATGCTTGAAACGGCGACGCGCAGCAAAAAATCCGCAGCATCAAAACCCGCGCCGCATGAGCGCTTTCTCGAAGCGTTTCGTTGGATGCTGCTCGC
>WNFX01007354.1_pt1 | contig 10331 bp, 10 predicted proteins | sample 5400111 | NCBI WGS metagenome assembly WNFX01 (sample SAMN13153363, study PRJNA577476) | soil metagenome | isolation source: 40 cm soil or saprolite under grassland replicate 1 | place: USA:California | collected 2016-06-15 | reverse complement strand
CGCCCTGCACCACGATGACGGGGTCGGCGCCGGAGCGATACGAGATGCCCTGGTTCTTCTGCTCGAAGTTGTAGCGGTAGTCGATGTCGATCGGGTTGGCGTACGTGCGCGGACGGGGCGATTGCGCCGCAGCATGCGCGGCCGTGACGACGATCAGACCGAACGTTAGGGCGACCTGCACCGGTCAGCGCGGCCGGATCGCTCCGGTGACCTCGACGACGACGCGGTACCCCTCGAGGCGAGACTGAATGCGGCGCTGGGTGTCCTGGTTGGAATCGGCCAGGAAAACCTTGATGCACCGCTCGCCATCGCACAACCCGATGGCGGTGCCCACGACCCCGGGCAGCGCCATCAAGGCATCGGTGTGCGCGGCGAGAACCTGATCGATGGTCCTCGCGGCCATGGGGGCTCTCCCGTTGTGAGCGCCGGCGCACGCCGCCAACGCGCCGGCCAGTAGCACCACGCGACCGATCGTCATTGCCGCTTCACAGTCATCGAGAAGCCGTTGCTGTTGCCATCCGGGTCGTGATTGGCCGACGCCTTGTACGTGTAACCCGTCAGGGTCATGCCGGTCACCCCGAACGACACCATGCGCGTCGCGTTGGGAATCGCCGTCAAGACGACGGTGCACGTGCCCGTACCGGTCGCATCGCTCGTGACGCACTGCCCCGCGGTGGACCCATTCCAGAGGCCCTGCACGGTCACGCCGTTCACCAGGTTGTGCCGAGAGTCGTGCGCCGTGATCTGAACCGTCGCCGACCAGGTACCCGTATTGCCGCTGGTGTCGGCGGCGCCGCCGAGATTCCCCACGTGCAGGCTCGGCCCGTTCACCGAGACCACCGTCGCGCGCGCGTTGTTGCCCGAGTTCGCGTCGGCGAGCTTCTGCGTGGCGGTGACGATGTGTCCGCCCGTGGCCGCGCCGGCGGTGTTCCAGTTGAAGGTCCGCGTCGCGCTCGCGCCCATCGCGAGCCCCGGGATCGTCTGGGTGCCGAGCACGGCGTTCCCAGCCGTTCCATCCGTGAGCACGACGTCGAAGTTGGCCGTGACGTCTTGGCCCCCGACATTTTGCACCGTGACCACGATGGCGGCCGTGTCACCCTGCGTCACGGAACCAGGGGCGGTGATGCTCGCCAGCGCGAGGTCGGCGGGCGCCGGATTCACCGACACCACGGCCGAGCGCGTGTTGTTGCCGGCGTTGTCGTCGGTCAGGCTCTGGGTCGCGACCAGCGTGTGGTTCCCGAGCGCGGCAGACGACGTAGTCCAGTTGAACGAGCGCGTCGCGCTCGCGCCCACGGCGAGCCCGGCGACGGTCTGTGTCCCGATCGTCACCCCGGCCGTCTGGTCGGTCAGGACCACGTTGAACGTGGCGCCGACCGCCAGCCCACCCACGTTCTGGACGGTGACTCCGATGGTGGCTGTGCTCCCCTGCGGCACCGACGCGGGCGCGGTCAGGGCGGTCACGGCGATATCGGTCGACGGCGCTTTCAGTGTGATCGCGACGGAGCCCTGGTTGTTTCCCGCGTTGGCGTCCGTCAGGGTCTGCGTCGCCACCAGCGTGTGCCCACCCAGCGCGGCGGAGGTCGTATTCCAGTTGAACGTGCGCGTCGTGTTGGCGCCCACGGCGAGCCCGGGGATGGTCTGCGTCCCGATCGTCACGCCGGCCGTCTGGTCGGTGAGGACGACATCGAAGTTGCTACTGACGTTCAGCCCGCCCACGTTCTGGACCGTGACCGCGATCGCGGCCGTACTCCCCTGGGTGACTGTGGCGGGCCCCGTCACGCCGCTCACGGCGATGTCGGTCGTCGGCGGGGCTTGCACGATGACGCCGATCCCGATGGTGTTGTTGCTTGAGTTGTTATCGGCCAGCTTCTGGGTCGCGAACAGGGTGTGGCCGTTGAGCGCCGCACCGGCGGTATTCCAGTTGAAGGTGCGCGTCACGCTGGCGCCGACGGCGAGCCCGGTGACTGTTTGCGTGCCGATCGCCGGTCCGTTGTACCCGTCCGTCAGCACGATGTCGAAGCTTCCCGTCACTTCCTGTCCGCCCACGTTCTGCACCGTCACCGCCACCGGGGCGATATCGCCCTGATTGACCCGCGCCGGCGCGGTGATGCCGGTGACGGCGAGATCGACCGGCTGCGGCGCGATCGTCACCGTCACGGATTTCGCGTTGTTCGCGGCGTTCTCGTCGCTCCAGGTCTGCGTCGCGACCAAGGTGTGACCGCCCTGCGCGGCCGATGTCGTGTTCCAGGTAAACGACCGTGTTGCGCTCGCACCCGCGGCGAGGCCGGCGACGGTCTGCGTGCCGATCGTCACGCCGGCCGTCTGGTCGGTCAGGACGATATCGAAGCTGCTGCTGACATTCTGCGAGCCCACATTCTGGACCGTCACACCGATCGTCGCCGCACTCCCCTGCGTGACCGAGCCGGGCGCGGTCACGGTGGTCACGGCGACGTCGTTCGCCACCGGCGGCGGCGGGGGCGCATTCACGTTGATCGCGATCGCGATGGCGTCGTTCGTCGACTTGTTGTCCGGCAACTTTTGCGTGGCGATCAGGATGTGCCCATTGAGCGCCGCCCCCGCCGTATTCCAGGGGATATCGACCGTAGTCGTGACGCCGATGGCAAGACTGGGGACCGTGGCCGTGCCGACCGTGACACCACCGGCCGTCCCGTCGGTCAGCGCGACCGCGAAGGGCGCGGTGACATCCACCTCACCCACGTTTTGGACCGTCACCACGACGTGAGCCGTGTCTCCCTGGAGCACCGAGCGCGGCCCCGTGATCGCCGTGACGGCGATATCGGTCGGCTTGGGGTGCATGGTAACCACGGTCGTGAGCCGGTTATTGTCGGGGACGTCGTCGCTCAGGTCGTGCGTCGCGACCAGGGTGTGGTCGCCCAGGGCGGCGCCCGTCGCGTTCCAGCTGAAGACGACCAGCTTGTCGGCGCCGACCGCCAAACCGGTGACCGTCTGCGTGCCGATCGTGGTGCCGGCCGTCGAGTCTTGCAGCGTGACGACGAAGCTCCCCGCATCCAGATTGCCGCCGTTCGTCACGGTGACGCCGATGTTGACCGTATGGCCCACGATCACGCCGTTGCCGGGCGTGCTGAAGCTGGTGACGGCGACGTCGGAGACCGGCGCGTCGACAGGAATTGTCGACGAGCGCTGATCGTTGCCGGCCTTGTCGTCGACCAAGGTGTGGCGGCCCAGCAGGATGTGGTCGCCCGCGGCGGCCGGGGTCCAGGCGAAGGTCAGATTGACGCTCGTGCCCACGGCGAGGCCGGCGACCGCTTGCGTGCCGAGCGTGGCGTGCTCGGTCGTGTCCTCGAGGGTGACGTTGAAAGCGGACGAGACGTCCTGGTTGCCGAAGTTCTTCACGGTAACGGTGACGCTGCTGGTGTGACCCTGCACCGCCGTGCTCGGCCCGTTGACGCCGGTCACGGCCACGTCGGTCAGGGGACCCGGCGGCGGGGGCGCGAAGCCGTCGATCGTCACGCCGAAGCGGTTGAGCACGAGATCGATCCGGTTGCCGATCGTCACCGTCGAGCTCCCGGCGAAAAGGAGCGCCACCGGATTCAGGTTCCCATCATCGGTCACGATCAGGGACCCGGAGTCACCGCCGTTGCTGAACCCCGGCGGCGAGATGATCAGCTGGTCCGTATAACGGGCGATCTTGACGCAGGTGAACTCGATGACCTCGTAGCACACCGAGACGGTCGCGTTGACGCCGGTGATCTGGCCGTGCGTGAGGCGGGTGGTGCGGCCGTACTTCTGCACGTTGAGGCCGAGCAACGCGTCGCGGTTATCAAACAGGCCGTCGCCGTTCGCGTCCCCGTAGATGGTCGCGTTCGGCATGCCGTAGCCCTGGTCCGCGGGCGTGGCGTTGTCCAGCAGCGAGGTGGTCGACAGGGCGATCGCCGCGTCGATGGTGTTGCTCCCCCCCGTAAAGTTGATCACCTGAAAGTCGCTCAGGGTCGCGATCTGGTCGGCGGAGGTACCGCCGTCGAACGGACCCGGCTGGTATTCGGGGTCGCCGATGGTGGCGCCGTTCGAGTTGGCCAGCACGTGGTTGTTCGAGAGGATGTACACCCGGCCCAGCGCGTCGCGCACGCGGGCGCCGATGGTGCCGGCGGTGATGTCCGGATGGCCCACTGAGTACCCCGCCGGCGCGGGGCGCTGGCGCTGCGTGGGATCGCTGAACACCACGATCAGGCCGGTGACCCGCTGGGTGACGGGGACGCCGTCGAGCACCGCGGGGAGACCGCCGATGCCAGGGCGTTCCAGCAGGACTTGCACGCCGGGCCGCCCGTCCGGCAAGAGCGTGACCGCCGTCCCAACCACACCCGGGATTTCCAGGAGCGCATCGCTGTGACGCCGCAGGGCCGTGATGGCCGTGCGCAGATCCGGCGAGGCAAGCGGGGGGGGACCGGTGACGGAATCTCCGGCCCGATCAGTGCATGCATACCCGACAACGACACCGGCACCGATCAGAACGACGACCGCGGCCCGTGTCAACGTGCGGACGGCAACCATGGCTACTCCCGCGTGAAACCGGACAACGGGCGCGCAGCATAATTACCCCACCGGCACGACTCGGCAAGGGCCCCAGCCTTGTGAACTGCGTCACAAGTCATTGGGTCGCACGCGTTTGCGGAGAAAAACGTGCGTCGCCCGCTCGCCCGCCACGTGCTTCACCGGCTCGTAGCCGAGCGTGGGCAGATCGATACGCGCCTTTCGGCACAGCGTCAGGCAGCGGCAAAATGCGGATTCTCGATCAGTCCCATGAGATTCCCGAAAGGATCCGCGACGGTCGCAACGCGGATTCCCTCGCCGACATCCCGAGCAGGCGACTTGAGACTCGCGCCAGCCTTGATGAAGTGCGCGACCGCGCTGTCGGCGTTCCCGACCCCCCAGTATGCGACGGCACCACCCGGGCCAGGCTTCACTCCCTTGAGATCGGGATCCAATCCGAGCTCGAAGCCGCCGATGTTGAACCCGACGTAGAACGGCTCATCGAAGTACGGCTGCACGCCGAACGCGGCGCTATACCACTCCTTGGCATGCTTCAAGTCCGGGACATGATAGATGACGGTGCGGAGACCAAGCACCACGGTGGGCTCTCCTTTCCTTTTCGAGGAAGGTCCTTAGCGCACCACGTCACGATACTTCACGTAGACCGTTCTACTCGGCGGCACCGCGCACAACTCTTTCATACCGAGCTTCGTCGCGATGGACCGTGCGCCCTCGTTGTCGTCGTCGATGCACGCGATTACGCGCTCGACCTTGGCCGTGTCGAACGCCCAAGCGAGGATCAGCTGGCAGGCACCCTTGGCGAGCCCGCGGCGCTGCGCGTCCGAGCGCATCGCACACAGCACCTCGAGATCCTCCCCGTCGAGCGCCGGCGATCGGACGAGACCCCCGATGCCCACCGCGACCTGATCTTCGACGACCGCAAAGAGACGGTGGGTCTCCTCCCCCTCCAAGTCCGGCAGCGGCCCGACGAACTCCCATACGTCGTCCTGCTCTTGGAGGGAGCGGAGGAGGCCATCGTGCGAAGCGTCCAAGGGCCGAAGTTCCACCGCTCCCCCCCTCGCTAGTGCTTTGCCGCCGCCTTTTGCGGATCGTCCGCCGGATTGACGTACGTCATCGCAAATGGACCCATCGCGCTCACCGTGACAAACGTGGCAACCTTCGTCATGGCGAAGTGGTGGGCGTTTGCCGGGATGGACCCCGAATCGCCGACCTGCATCGCCTTGGTCTTCGCTGCGTCGAATGTATCGCCCATGCCGACGAGGAACGTCCCCTTCTTGACCGTGACCATCTCAGTGGTGGGATGGAAGTGCGGCGGGAACTTGTAGCCGGCTGGCATCGCCAGCTCGATCATGAACGGCCCCGCCTTCGTGGGGTCACCGCTGAGAACGGCCAACCTCGCGCCTGCCGGGAAGACAGCCGGCGCCGGGCCCCAGTGCAGCGCAGTCGGCTGCGCCGCGGGTGCGGCCTGGGCATGAAGTGCGGGCGCGACCATGACCACGAGGCACGCCGGGAGCGTAAGGATGCGCATAAACCCTCCGAGGGATTGTGAGTGGTGTCAACACAAGATGGGGCCGCAGACCGCAGGTCGGAAGGGCGGTGATCGTCAGCGCGCACCCCGTTTTGGGACGTCCGTTGTCACAGACCGGTTCGTTTCTCCAGGTGTTCGGGGTACCGCGCCCCTTGGATCGTGATCCTCGACGCGGCGGTCTCGATCTCGCGGAGATCGGCCGCCGTGAGCTCGATCGCGGCTGCGCCGATGTTCTCGTCCAGGCGCTCGAGCTTCCGGGTGCCCGGGATGGGAACGATCCACGGCTTCCGGGCCAGCAGCCAGGCGAGCGCGATGCGCGCGGGTGTGGCGTTCTTCCGCTTTGCCATCGCGCGCAGCAGCTCGACCAAAGTCTGATTCGCTTTCCGCGCATCCGGCGCAAACCGTGGGACGACGTTGCGAAAGTCGGAGCTGTCGAACGTCGTCTTCTCGTCGATCTGTCCCGTGAGAAAGCCCTTACCGAGGGGACTGAACGGCACGAATCCGATCCCCAGCTCCTCGAGCGCCGGCAGCAATTCCTCTTCGGGACGTCGCCACCACAGCGAGTATTCGCTCTGAACGGCGGTGACCGGCTGGACGGCGTGTGCGCGGCGGATCGTTTGCACTCCTGCTTCGGAAAGGCCGAAGTGCCTCACCTTGCCGGCCCGAATCAAGTCCTGCACCGCTCCCGCCACGTCTTCGATCGGTACCGCCGGGTCAACACGATGCTGATAATAGAGATCAATCGCCTCGACTCGGAGCCGCTGCAGTGAGCCCTCGGCGCTTTGCCTGATGCGCTCGGGGCGGCTCCCCACCACCTGCTGCCCATCAGGGTCGACCGTGATCCCGAACTTGGTGGCGATCACCACGCGATCACGGAACGGGGCCAGGGCCTCACCCACGAGGGCTTCGTTGGTGAATGGGCCGTACACTTCCGCCGTATCAAAGAAGGTGACGCCGCGTTCGACGGCGGCCCGCAGCAGTGAGATCATCTCCTGCTTGTCGCCGGCGGGACCGTAGCCGTGGCTCATGCCCATGCAGCCCAGTCCGAGCGCCGAGACTTCCAGACCGCGCTTTCCTAGTTTGCGTTTCTTCAAGGATTCAGTCTTTCCCGAGCCTTGCTGAGCAGTCGCTCCGCGAAATCGAGACGCTCCTGTGTTTCGGCTAGCTCCTGTTGCAGATCCTCGACGCGATGTTCAACCGCCGCGAGCCGCTCCGTAACGTCGGCCGAAAGCGATTGCGGACGCATGGCACGCAGCCGCGCGATCTTGATAACCGTGAGAGCGGGAATGCCCACGAATATGAGGAGGGCGGCAAGAAACACAGCTGGTTCCATTTGGCCTTTCTCTCCTCAGCCTGATACTCGCTGGCGTTGCCTAACGGATCGCTTCATTGTGAGCGCTGAATGACGACCGCGGTCCCGTAGCACAGAACCTCAGTGGCCGAGCCTTGGCGGCCGACTTCCGAACTCTCGTATCGAACTCCCACAACGGCATTGGCCCGAAGGTCGCGAGCATGCTGTAAGAGCAGCTCGTAGGCCTGCTCTCGCGCCTGCTCACACATCTCCGCATACGCCCCGATCTGCCCGCCGATGATCTGCTTCAATCCACCCAGGAATCCCTGACCGATCGTCGGAGATCGCACGACGATTCCACGAACGAGACCCTTGTATTCGGTGATGCGATAACCCTCAATCGTGAAGGTCGTGGTTGTTTGCAGCGTCTCTGGCATCGATCCTCCTTGGTCAGCGCTTTTTAGGCGGCACGGAGGCCGCGCAGGCGTCGCAGCAATCGGACTGCCACCGCCGGGCTGAGGATGATCAGAGTCCACACAATCGCCGACACCCCAACCATCGTAACCTGATACCCAAACCCGCCGAGGGCTCGGTGGGTCTCGAAGAGCCATGCCTGGACCACGTATCCCGGTCCTATCGCGATGAAGGCGGGGAGACTGTTCATGTGCGTGAGGGCCACGGCAGCCGCGATGCTCGTGAGCAAGAGGAGTGCCATGGCGACGTATCGAAGGCGGATCCGCACCAGTGATTACGGCATCGCCGAGTTGCTCACGAACGCCAGGCGCGTACCGTCCGGCGACCACGACGGGACGTTGATCGTTCCCTGCCCACCGTACAGGTAGGCGATGACGCGCGCCGGTCCACCACCGATGGGCATCACTCGAAGCAGCACGTGCTTGTAGAACGGATGATCGTCCGGCGCAACGTCCGCGGAAAACGCGAGGTACGCGATCCACTTGCCGTCGGGCGAAATGTGCGGGAACCAGTTGTTGAGGCCGTCGTTGGTGATCTGCTCCTGGGCGGTCCCATCGGGTCGCATCCGCCAGATCTGCATCCGTCCGCTGCGCGACGAGTTGAAGTAGATGTACGCGCCGTCAGGTGTGTACTCCGGTCCGTCGTCCAGCCCCGGGGTGTTGGTCAGCCTGATCTCGTCTCCACCGCTCGCCGAGATCTTGTAGACATCCAGCTCGCCGTTGCGTTCGCCGACATAGACGAGCCACTTGCCGTCGGGCGACCAGCCGTGCAGGTATGAGGGCCCCTTCGCGGTGATGCGCGTGGGCGTGCCGCCCGTTGCCGGCACCGTGTAGACAATGGACGCCCCGCTGTCCTCCACTGCGTGGTTACTGATCGCCAGCATGCGGCCGTCGAACGAGAGCACGTGGTCGTTATTGTTGCGCGTCGCGAATCCCGTGTTGATCGCGGCAGGCGTGCGGGACGCGAGGTCGAAGCGGTACAGCCGTCCCTCCTGGACGTAAATGAGCGCCTTGCCGTCGTGCGTCCAGTTGGGCGCCTGAAACGATCCCGCGTACTGGTGTACGATCGTGGCGTTCCCAGTCGCGACGTCGAGAATCTCGAGGTTCGAGCCGAGATAATCGCGGTAGGGGACGAAGTCCCGCTTTGCCGGCGTCGTGATGCGGACGTTGCTGAAAGTCGCCCGCTCCGTGACGGTGTCGTTGTGGGCGCACACGAACAGGCCGACGTACACCGTATCGGGAAGCGTCAGGTCGGCGAGCCGCTGCGTGACGAGCGTGTCGCCGAATCGCGCCACGGACATGAAGTACTCGCCCTCGCGACGCTCGAGCTGGATGACGGCGTCCGCATCCGGGAGGCTGTCCGGCGACTTGGCCTCCTCCGTGACCCCGCCGGGCTGCCGACGGAACTGCAGCGACATCAGGCCGTTGCCGTGCAACGCGGCCGTCACGTGCGCGCTGCTGGGCTCGAGCGAGGGACGAATCGTCCAGCCGATCTTGCGATGCTCTTCCCCTCCCGCGCCGCTGAAGCGCGCCCGCGTGGAGAGGATGAAGTTGCCGCTGATCCGTTTCCAGACGAAATGAAAATCGTCGCGCACGTCCCACATGTTGTGACCCGAGCCCGCGATCAGATACGTCTGCCGCTGCGCATCGTACGACGCTGAGCCTCTTGCTCGGCCCACTGCTGAGTGCGTGGTAAAGATGCCGACGGGACCCTGGGCGCCGAGCACGTCGCCGCAGACGGCGGAACTCAGCACGAGCGTCAACAGGCGGTAGCAGGGAGGAAGGCGCATGGCTTTCTAGGCCCGGTGGGAGCCAGTTCTGAGAAAGGTCTCGGCGGCCCGTGCACACTCTCCCGCCGTGGGCTCATGCGGGACCTCGATCAGGAATCGTGGCATTGGTGAGATCTCCAGTGGTTGCTCGGGACTAGCGAACCGGCGTGATCGTGAGATTGCGGTACTCCACAGGCCCGTGATCCCCCTGCAACATGATCGGCCCCGGCGCGCCTTCGTTGCTGTCGAGCGCCCCGCCGGTAATCCCCGGGATATTGGTGCGACAGATCACCTCGCGCCCGTTGAGCACCACCGTCACCATCCGCCCGACCAACGTGATGTCGTAGGTCTGCCACTCGCCGGCACCTTTCGCGGCGTTCTCATTGGGAATGAGAAAGCCGTAGATCGCGCCGAGGCCGCCGGTCGAGACTTCGTGTCCCGTGGAGTCCTCGATCTGTGCCTCGTAGCGGCCGCGCAGATACACGCCGCTGTTGCCGGCCGCGGGATAGCGAAACTCCAGGTGGAGCTTGAAGTCGCCGTAGCTCGCATCAGTCACGAGATTGGCGCCGCGCTGCGTATTCGTGAGCACACCGGCGACCGCCTTCCATTGATTCTCGCCACCCACGGGATGCCACCCGGTCAGATCCGTCCCGTCGAACAGTCTCACGGGCGCGCGCCACTGCGGGTCCCCCGCTCGCCGCAGCGCAGGTGCGCGGTGACCGCTCCAGGACAGCTGCCTC
>WNFX01008107.1_pt1 | contig 10337 bp, 7 predicted proteins | sample 5400111 | NCBI WGS metagenome assembly WNFX01 (sample SAMN13153363, study PRJNA577476) | soil metagenome | isolation source: 40 cm soil or saprolite under grassland replicate 1 | place: USA:California | collected 2016-06-15 | reverse complement strand
AAGAATTCATTCCTGCCTTCGCACAAGTCCGTCCTTTTTTGGGACCAATTTTCTTTGTGACGACGAGCCTCATCCCACCTGTTCCCCTTTATTGGCAGATCTTTGCGCTCGTCATTCGTTTCATTTCTGGACTTTCAGCTTGGTTCACGTTAAACCAAGTTTGGCCCCGCTATAAGCGCCAGGCTCTGATTGCCTCATTGCTTTTCCTTGTGTTTCCCGGCTATAGTCAGCATTGGGTCGCGTTTACGCATATTAATCAAGAGTGGATTCCTTTTATTTTTTATCTGCTTTCTTTTGGATTTACCACTCGAGCTTTACGCAACGAGCATGTCGTTGCGAGGGCATTCCCTACCCGAAGCAATCTCCTCATAAATAATAACACTATTTATGCTCTTCTTTTACTCATCGCGGGAGTTTTTCCCACTGAATATTTCGTTAGCATTGAACCCATGCGCTTCCTATTTATTTGGGTCATTCTCTCAGAAGAAGTCAACGGATTTGGACAAAGGCTTGTCCAATCGTTGAAGCACTGGTGGCCATACCTGTTGATCTGGCTGGCAAATGGAGCTTGGCTGGCTTATTTTTATACAATCGGAGGCTATGATTCGTATGATGTTGAAGTGATAAAAGCGCCCATAACAGTCATAAGAATTTTTTCTACAATAGGTGAAGCGATCTGGAAAGCGGGAATTTATGTTTGGGCGCAAGTACTTGTGCTGACATCAAGGTCAATTACCGCTCCCACAACTCTTGTCACTTTTGTATTGATTGGTATCGCTTTTATTCTTATGCTTTTTTATCTTACAAAATTTAATTCATCTGAAAACGAAACAAAAACTTTCGCAGTGCCTGCGATTCTGATCGGGCTTGCAGGAATACTGCTTGGACGCGTCCCCTCGTTTGCGGCTGGCTTACCGCTCACCCTCCAATCCAGTTATGACCGTTTCATGATTTCGATGATGCTGGGAGGGAGTCTTTTCGTTGCAGGACTGATTGAGGTATTCATCAGGAATAACCGAATTAAAACTTATGTTTTTGCTCTCCTGATCGCGCTTGGCATCGGACAGCAGTTTTTCAACGCGAACATTTTCCGCAGGGATTGGGTGAAACAGCAGGAAATCTACTGGCAACTCGCCTGGCGTATCCCCGCGCTGAAGCCGAACACCGCACTGCTCACCGATCAAATGCCAATAGATTACGAAACTGATCTTTCCTTTACCGCGCCTATTAATTGGATGTATGCACCAAATTATAAAAGAGGTGACCTACCATACGCTCTGTTCTATACAGAGAAGCGGCTCGGCGGAGTATCATTACCTTCACTCAATCCGAACACGAAAATCACTTTACCGATTAGAAGAGTGAACTTCTCTGGTTCGACTTCGCAGGTAATCATAATCTATATGCCTCAAAATGGTTGTCTACGTGTGCTTGACCCCGCGCGAGGGGATGAGATCACTTATGAACGGCAATCGCGATTTTTAATAGATGCCATCCCACTTTCTGATCCATCTAATATTATTGTGAATACCAATCAACTTGCAAAGTTACCTTTTTTATCCGAGCCTGAGCATACATGGTGTTATTACTTTGCAAAAGCAGAACTGGCTCGTCAACAAGGCAATTGGATCAAAGTGATTGATCTTGTCGATGAAGCGAAGTCACTTGGTTATCAACCTGAAGATCCATTCGAGTGGTTGACCTATATCGAAGCACAAGCTATGACTGGAAACATCCAGGACGCGCGAGAACTTTCTCATATAACTTACCGATTGGAGCAGGGGACTCGCAAAGGGTTGTGTGAAGTTTGGAAACGGGTGAAGACTCAAGGTCAGGCAGGAGGCGAAACGGAAACGCGCGTAAATCAAATCTTATCTGATTTTCAATGCACGCAATAATATCCCTCTAATTTCCCATCCCATCGCTTGACGCGCAAAATGGGATGTGCTACTATCACTGAAACTTTTGTTTGAGTCGAGGAGATGCATATGGCCAGTATGAAACGAGGCGCGCTAGCTGCCTCCACTCTGATGCTGATTGCAGTGATTACTTCTGCTTGTAATCAGCCATATTCTCAACAACCCAGTGTCACCAATACGCCAATTAATCCAGACAGTTTGTTTGCCACACCAATAGCACAAACACCCAGCATGAGCGATGTAGAAGTTTTTGGAACTGGCACAGCCCTTGCCTTATCAGGCACTCCGCTCGCGGTAGCAACTGAGACGTCATCCCTTCCGATAGGGACACAAAACCTAACTGTCACCGTAACACCCACACCGCTTATTTCCATTAATCCAACCTTTACCTCAACCGCGACACTGGCTGTAAGCGGGACATCAAGTGGGCCATTACCAACCTCTGTGCCTGTTGGTACGCGTCCTTCGACTTACACTTTGCAACCGGGAGAATTCGTCTTCTGTATTGCCCGTCGTTTTGATGTTGATCCTGATCAGATATTATCGCTCAATGGGTTATCAGACAGTCAAACCGTATATCCAGGTGCAGTTTTAAAAATTCCGCAGAGTGGAAGTTTCCCGGGCACCCGCGCCTTGCGAAATCATCCAACCACTTACACAGTGGCCTCCTCAGGCGAAACAATTTATGGGATTGCTTGTCTCTTTGGAGATGTTGACCCCTCTGCAATCGCGCAAGCCAATGGCATCTCTCCAGGCGCTGCATTGACTGCCGGAAAACAATTGAGCATTCCTTAAGAATTCAAATGATGAAAAGCCCAGGCAAATGCCTGGGCTTCTATCTTATAATTTGTTGACATCACTTAAAGCGAACAAGGAAAATATCATGTCATTTGAATTGATCAAATCAGAAACTCTATTGCAGGGACGCACTTTCAAGGTCAGGCGTGATACTCTCAAAACACCGGATGGTCGTGAGACAAAACTTGAGATTATTGAACATGGTGGTTCAGTTGTGGTTATTCCCATTGATGATGAAAATAATTTGCTTTTTGTAAGACAATACCGCCACGCGGCTAGAGGAGATCTGCTCGAACTCCCAGCAGGAACGCGAGATGGTGAAGAACCATTCGAGGCCTGCGCAGCGCGTGAGATCCGTGAAGAGACTGGTATGGAAGCAGGAAAACTTCAAAAGCTTGGTGAGTTCTATCTCGCGCCGGGATACTCCACAGAATTCATGGCTGTATTCTTGGCTACAGGGTTGAAGGAAAATCCATTGCAAGCAGACGATGATGAGTTTTTACAGGTCAAGAAAATTCCTCTGAAGAAGGCCATTGAAATGGCAGAACAAGGGGAAGTGCAAGATGCCAAGTCACTGGCAGCCTTATTGCTGGCGAAGCCACATCTGGAGAAATATATTGGCTAAATCAATGGTGATCCTCATTGCTGGCCCTTATCGTTCTGGGACTGGTGAGGATCGTAAAAAGATAGCAGCAAATGTGCGATACATGGAATCTTATGCGCTTCCTATTTTCCGTTTGGGACATATTCCGGTATTGGGTGAATGGTTCGCGCTTCCTTTATTAAATTTGGCAGGATCAAAACAACTTGGCGATGAAGCGTACCGCGAGATATTTCATCCTATTGCTGAACGGTTATTGGGAAAATGTGATGCCGTACTGAGAATTGGTGGAACGTCTGAAGGCGCGGACCTTATGGTCAAAGTTGCACGGAGTAATGGCTTGCAGATTTATACAAAGCTTGAGCAAATTCCACCTGCATAACAAAAGTGAAAACTCATGAAAATAGGAGCCTGGATGCTCCTGTTTTCATTTCTACCAATTTTGTCCGAGATTAGTGTATGCGGGGAATACTGATTTATAGAGAAGCTCATGCAGAAAGTCACCTAATTTTGTCCGAAATATGACAACAGGCAGGGGGAATTAAGTCATTCATAACTATGAGGTTTTCAGGCCGGGGGATAAACTTGTTAGATGGAAAAATTCAGGCCAGATCGATGGCCTGTCCTCTAAAGGAGTATCAATGAAAAAACCCGGAATTATGATAGACGGTAATGAAGCCACAGCCTCAGTAGCTCATCGTTTGAGTGAAGTTATCGCAATTTATCCAATCACCCCCTCTTCTGGCATGGGCGAGTTTGCAGATGAATGGTCAGCCAAAGGCAAACCTAACCTTTGGGGTACTGTCCCTCTCGTGATCGAGATGCAATCAGAAGGCGGCGCGGCGGGCGCAGTGCATGGTGCACTCCAAACTGGCGCGTTAACAACTACTTTCACTGCTTCACAAGGTCTTCTGCTGATGATCCCCAACATGTATAAGATCGCAGGCGAACTTACGAGTACCGTATTTCATGTTGCCGCACGCGCGATCGCTGCGCATGCCCTTTCTATTTATGGAGATCATCAAGATGTGATGGCTGTCCGCCAGACTGGTTGGGCGCTACTTTCCTCAGGTGGAGTACAAGAGGCGCATGACTTTGCTGCCATCGCCCAGATGGCAACTCTTAAATCCCGCGTGCCTTTCCTGCACTTTTTTGACGGATTCCGCACCTCGCATGAAGTGACCAAAATATTCCAACTTACGGATGAAGAACTCCGGCTCCTTCTCGATGAAGACCTGGTGCGCGCTCATCGGGCGCGGGCTTTATCCCCAGATCATCCCGTTTTACGCGGCTCTGCACAGAACCCGGATGTCTATTTCCAGATGCGGGAGGCCGTCAATCCATTCTATACGGCGACTCCCGGTATTGTCCAGGAGGCGATGGACAAATTCGCCCAAGTCACGGGCCGCCAGTATAACCTATTCGATTATAGCGGTCATCCCGAAGCAGAACGGGTCATTGTGATCATGGGCTCGGGCGGTGAAACTGCCGAAGAGACAGTCAAGTATTTGGTTGAGAGAGGCGAAAAAGTTGGCTTGGTACGCGTAAGGCTGTATCGCCCCTTCTCGTTTGAACATTTCGTCAAGGTATTGCCTAAGAGTGTGAAATTCATTTCTGTGCTTGACCGTACAAAAGAACCTGGAACTTCTGGGGAGCCACTTTACCTTGATATCGTCAATGCGCTTGTTGAGGGAAATCGCGCTGGTGTCAAAGTCATTGGTGGACGCTATGGACTTTCCTCAAAGGAATTTACCCCTGCGATGGTCAAAGCTGCGTTAGACGAATTGACGAAACCTCAACCGAAGAATCATTTCACGGTTGGCATCAACGATGATGTTACTTATACCAGTCTAGAAGTGGATGAGACCTTCAAGATCGAGCCTGAAGAGACTGTCCGCTGCGTATTCTTCGGACTCGGTTCAGACGGCACAGTCGGTGCAAACAAGAATTCAATCAAAATCATTGGTGAAGAGACAGACAACTTTGCGCAAGGCTACTTCTATTACGACTCGAAGAAGTCCGGCACAGTGACAATGTCCCACTTGCGCTTCGGTTCGAAGCCCATCCGCGCGCCATATCTTATTGAGAAAAATGAGGCGAACTTCGTCGCTTGCCACCAATATTCGTTCCTTGAACGTGTGGATATGCTCAAATACGCCAAATGCGGCGGCATTTTCTTGCTGAACAGTCTGTATGGCCCCAATGAAATCTGGGATCAGCTACCTGTTGAAGTGCAGAAAGACATCCTTGAGAAGAAACTTAAGTTCTACGTGATTAATGGTTACGAGGTCGCTGAGAAGACTGGCATGGGCGGACGCATGAATACCATTATGCAGACGGCCTTCTTCGCTATTAGCGGAATCCTGCCACGCGAGGCTGCAATTGCAGAGATCAAACATGCCATTGAAAAATCATATGGCAAGCGCGGTGAGGCAGTTGTGAAGAAAAATTTTGAAGCTGTGGACAGCACTTTAGCAAATCTTTACGAGGTCACAGTTCCAGCAGAGATCACTTCCAAGATTACGCGCCGGCAGTCAGTTCCGAATGAAGCACCGGAATTTGTCCGTAATGTGCTTGGAGAGATCATTGGTTCCAATGGCGATAACATCCCCGTCTCTGCGTTTCCCGTCGATGGCACGTTCCCAACCGGGACCACGCAATGGGAGAAGCGTAACATCGCATTGGAAATCCCGGTGTGGGAAGAGAGCCTGTGCATTCAATGCGGTAAATGTGTAATGGTTTGTCCACATGCGGTAATACGACATAAAGTTTACGATGAGAAGTTGCTGGCAAACGCACCTGAAGCATTCAAGCATATGTCTTCGAAGTTCAAAGAGTTTTCGCAAGGTATGGCATACACAGTGCAAGTCGCGCCTGAGGACTGCACAGGTTGTACATTGTGCGTTGAGGTCTGCCCCGTGAAAGATAAAACCCAAGTGGGACGCAAGGCGCTCAACATGGCTCCCCAACCATCACTACGTGAACAGGAAGCAAAGAATTGGGACTTCTTCATGTCTATTCCCGATCTGGATCGTAAGTTGATCAATCCTTCAACGATCAAGAATTCACAATTGCTTCGTCCATTGTTCGAGTTCAGCGGTGCATGCGCAGGCTGTGGTGAAACACCATATGTAAAATTGGTCTCGCAATTATTCGGTGACCGCTCAATTATTGCCAACGCAACAGGCTGTTCATCGATCTATGGCGGCAATCTTCCCACAACACCATGGGCCGTAGATGCGAATGGACGTGGTCCAGCGTGGTCAAATTCATTGTTTGAAGACAATGCCGAGTTTGGTCTTGGCATGCGATTGACGGTTGATAAACAAAGTGAATATGCCCGCGAATTACTCGCTTCGTTTGAGAGTGAACTTGGCAAAGAATTTGTGGATGCGACTGTGAATGCAGATCAATCCAATGAAGCAGACATTGAAGCACAACGCGAACGTGTGACAGAATTGAAAAACAAACTTGCCAATTCAAGTGACAGACGTGCGAAAGACCTTATTAGTCTAGCTGATAGTCTCGTTAAGAAATCTGTGTGGATTATCGGCGGCGATGGCTGGGCATATGATATCGGTTACGGTGGTCTCGACCATGTGCTTGCAAGCGGACGCAATGTAAACATCCTTGTGCTCGATACAGAAGTGTATTCCAATACTGGTGGTCAAGCGAGCAAATCCACGCCACGTGCAGCAGTCGCCAAATTCGCGATGGGAGGCAAAAGTATGCCCAAGAAAGATTTGGGCCTGATTGCAATGTCATATGGATATGTGTATGTAGCACGCGTTGCTATGGGCGCAAACGATCAGCAAACCTTGCGTGCCTTCCTTGAAGCTGAAGCTTATGATGGACCTTCACTTATCATCGCATATAGTACATGTATCGCACATGGTTTTGATATGGCAAAGGGTCTCGAGCAACAAAAGCTTGCTGTACAGTCTGGTCACTGGCCAATGTATCGTTACGACCCGCGTCTGGCAGTTCAAGGACAGAATCCATTGATCATTGAATCGAAAGAACCAAGCATCCCGATCTCGCAATATGCATATAACGAGACGCGTTACAAAATGCTCACACAAATGGATGAAGAACGTGCCGAAGAACTAATGCGTGAAGCACAACATGATGCTAAATCACGCTGGACTCTATACCAGCAAATGGCTGCCATGCATTATGGCAATGGAAATGGCAACAGCAAAAAGGAATAAGCTATGACGGATCTTTCAACGACTTATCTTGGTCTGGCACTAAAAAACCCTCTCGTGGCCTCGGCCTCTCCCCTCTCAAAGAAGCTTGATAAAGCGCGCAAGCTGGAAGAAGCTGGCATCTCGGCAATCGTGATGTATTCGCTGTTTGAAGAGCAGATCATCCGTGAAAGCCTTGAATTGGATCATTACCTGTCGCGCGGGACAGACTCATTCCCAGAAGCTCCATCTCATCTACCTGATGGTGGACTCTATGGAATCAGACCCGAAAAATATTTAAACCAAGTGGCTGGACTGAAAAAAGCCCTTACTATCCCTGTTATCGGAAGTTTGAATGGCGCTTCCAGAGGTGGCTGGACGAACTATGCGCGTAAGATCCAAGAAGCAGGTGCAGATGCTCTTGAGCTTAATATGTATTACCTGGCTACTGACCCGGACTTATCGTCCAGTGATATAGAAAATATACAAGTAGAATTAGTCTCAGAGGTAAAGTCTGCTATCACCATCCCTTTGGCTGTTAAGATCAGTCCATTCGTAACATCCATTCCAAATTTTGCAAAGCGGCTTGTTGAAGCGGGTGCAGACGGACTCGTGTTGTTTAATCGCTTCTATCAACCCGATTTCGATCTCGAAGAACTAGAAGTTGTCCACAGCTTAGACTTAAGCACCTCAGCTGAGCTACGATTGCCTCTACGATGGATCTCAATCCTGTACGGAAAAATCAATGCAGACCTTGCATTAACAAGTGGTATTCATACATCCAGAGATGTCTTAAAGGCAATGATGGCTGGTGCGCAAGTCGCGATGATCGCATCAGAATTACTCTGGGATGGTTCTCAACAACGCATTAAAGAAATTCTTAGTCATACCCAAACATGGATGGAAGAACATGAGTATACATCCATCAAGCAGATGCAAGGGAGCATGAGTCAAAAATCGGTGAAAGATCCTGCGGCATTTGAAAGAGCAAATTACATGAAGGTGCTCAATTCCTTCAGAGAACTGCCCTAGCATTTCAATAGCCACAATCTGGATGAAAATAAAAGACTCTCAAAAATGAGAGCCTTTTATTTTGCATTTTGTTTCCAATTATTGATTGAACTGAACGAGTTCTATCAGGTTACCTGCCGGATCGTTGAATATTATCCAACGCGAAGTCTCGTTCATTTCTATTCCCCAAGGCATAGTGATGCCATGTTTTTCAAGTCGGCCCAATCTTTCGTCGAAATCATCCACAGAAATAGCAAACAAAGGAAAGTGGGAAGACTCAGAGTTTTGGGCTGGTAGTATACGGCCCTTTAAAATGAGTAGATAAACACCATTGACATCAAAGTGTACCAACCCTTCATGATGAGTAAGGAGTTTTAGCTTGAGTACATCTCGATAAAAATGAGTAGCCGCGATAACGTCCTCTGCCCACACAGCTATTACAGCAAATTTAGGTTCCATCACAAAATCCTCCGTATGTTAAAAATAAAGAGACACCCAAAGGTGTCTCTCTTTTGTACAATTAATCCAAGTTAAATCGTATAACTTATTCTTGAATAGGTGCAGGGGCGTTCTTACGCTGACGGAAGGTAATACGGGCGCGTGCTAAATCGTATGGAGACATTTCCATCGCCACACGGTCACCTAACAAAATGCGAATATAATGCTTACGCATTTTGCCGGAAAGATACGCCAGAACTTCGTGACCATTATCCAATTTCACGCGAAACTGAGTTCCAGGCAAAGCTTCAATAACAACGCCTTCTGCTCGAATTTTATCTTCTTCCTTCGCCATATGCACCTCTTGACTTATTCAGTCTCTCTAGTAAACGTTCGTCGTTTAATACGACGGATTGCTTTTTTCTTTTCCATGCGGCGCTGTTCGCTCTTGGAAACGAACCAGCGTTTGCGGCGAACTGTACTTAGAACTCCGCTCTTTACAACTTTTTTGCGAAAACCGTACGCTTCACACTCCTCTTTTGTAAAATCTGGACATGCTCATGTCCATCAACCGAACCTGCAATAAAGATTATACACGATTCACACATAGATGCAAGGTCTATGCGCTATGTTAAAAGAAAAGCCCCTTGGCATGGACTTGACAGTACCGCGCGTAAGAACCCTTCCAGTAATGACTATTATACACCAAAAACCTGTTCAGGGCGGAATCAACAAGTCCGTAACGGACAGTTTGTTTAGATATGTTGCGGCAATCAAGCCTTTTTTCCCTGTTCATCCTGCGCGGTGACACTTGCACCCGACACCAGAAGCTACTGCACCCGTTCCACGTCTGCCTGTGATTTATAGCTTATCCTATGATAGCCTAAACTAATTACTAAGAGTGGATATCTCTCTGGGAGCTGTTCGTACGATCGCGGGTTCGAATCCCGTGGAAATTGCAACCCGTAACCACTTGCGCCCCAACTGGCGAGGAGTATTATTGATGGTTACTCAAAAATTCGAAAACAGCGCGCTTAACCAAATCAAGTTGCTTACCGTTCAGGAAGTTGCTGATTGACTCGATCGGCCACCTTCTGTTATCATATCATCACTTGATGATATGATAATTCAATTATGGAGGCACGTGTGTTGCTCACGGCTGAAACAACCAATCTGAATGTGAAAGCGCGATTCTTTCGTGGCTTTAGCGATCCTTCGCGCCTTAAAATCCTCGAAGCCTTACGCACCGGCGAACTGACCGTTGGCGCCATTGTCGAACAGACAGGTCTCTCCCAATCCAATGTATCCAACCATCTCTCCTGTCTGCGTGACTGCGGGCTCGTCGCCGCTGAACAGCGTGGCAAATATGTTGTATACAAGCTC
>WNFX01008936.1_pt1 | contig 10340 bp, 5 predicted proteins | sample 5400111 | NCBI WGS metagenome assembly WNFX01 (sample SAMN13153363, study PRJNA577476) | soil metagenome | isolation source: 40 cm soil or saprolite under grassland replicate 1 | place: USA:California | collected 2016-06-15 | reverse complement strand
AAATGAAGTCATAAAAATCACCACCAACTTGCCTTGCAGCCTGGTAATATGCATTCACTTTCCAACCCGGGAGCGCTGGGAGATCCTTGGGTAAGAGTGTTTTTTGTATCAATTGGGCAACACGGAGTTCGTGCTGAATACGTTCATTTTCGCGGGCTTGAGTTTGTTGATCTTGTACTAATTGAGCAACCCTTACTGCTGGTGCAGATTGAGTAGCCAGAGTGTTGAGGAGTCCACGGTCGTCTGTAGAGTAATCTTGTTCACTCAATCGAGGACCCAGATTGAGCAGGCCAACGAGTTCTCCTTGACTAACCAGTGGTATCGCTAACTTGACTCCTACATCCTTCATTGCTTGTAATGCTGGTGAATCAAGATGTAATTTATCGACCTCTATTGCCCCTGGGGCGCTCAAGAAATATGCGACAATAGGATCATTAGGCGCGATATCCATTGGAGGAGGCGTCATCTGTTGAATTTGACCTGCATCACGTATTTGTATCACCTCGGATTCGCCTTTGGCCAATCCTCCTCGCCTGATTCTCAAGCGCTGCAATATTGTAGCCATATGAACTCACTCCATCACCGTTGTCATCTCGCAATTTCCTGAGCGTAATCGCCAGTCTTTATGAGATGTATCTAATTCTCTAAGCTAATTATAGCGAGTAAACGTCTCCTAATCGTTACGAAAACGTTACGAAAAAGCTAAAGTTGCAAATTCATGATGATATAATACTCCGAAAATAGGTTTTTGGAAACTATGCAGTAAATATCACTCCCTGGTGGCTATTTCATTACTGTGTAACCAATATCATCCAGCACCACTTCGATTTTTTCCATGGTGACCTTATTGGGATCGAAGCGCAAAAGTACTGTCTTTGTCGGAATATCCGTGTTGACTGTTTCTACCCCCGGTATGTCTTTGAGTGCTCCATTGATGGCGTTTACACAATGCTCACAACTTACATCGGGTACTGAGAGAACAGTTTCCTGTAGTGCGGTCATAAAAAACTCCTCATTGATCGTGTAATAATCCGAGGAAACATGAGTGTTAATATCATTCAAACGAATAAACCAACACTTTTCAATAAACGATACTTAGCGGTTTCCAGCTAGATTGTAGAGTTGTATTAACTTAGTTAAGTCGTTTGAGTACGTCTTGCTTTTCAGCACGCATGCTTTATTCCTCCTCTTGTTTTACCCTTACCCACCGGGTATGGAGAAATTCTATCATATGTATTTGTCCTTATGCAAGCAAGTTTATTGATTTACTCGGCCTTCTCATATGTTGCTTATTCATCTAGCCCTGCTCGCAAGCGAGCCTTCTTCTTGGGAATGTGGAAGATGTGAGCTCGCCGCAGGCGAGCTCACATCTTCCACATTCCCAAACGAGTGCGCCGCAGGCGCACAGAAAACAGGAACACATTGACTTGTGAGAATGAGCCCAGTTGATTTACATGCTCGAATATTTGACAGAACAGTTAGGAAAAACATATACTTAGGCATACCCCTATGGGGTGGGGATGGGTATATCTATTGAATCGTATTTAGAAGGAACCAAAAATGGCTACAAGTACAGAGCGCAATCAAGAAGAAAACAAAGCTACGCTTTTAGATCAAACCTCTGAGATCAATCGCGCGGTTTTAGCGATAGAGGGGATGACCTGTGCTTCCTGCGCTATGCGTATCGAGAAAGGGCTGAAAAAGGTGGCAGGAGTGATTGATGCAAATGTCAATCTGGCAACAGAAAAGGCAACCATCATCTACGACCCTACGCAGACATACCTTGAGCAGATGTTGCAGAAAGTAGAAACTGTTGGATATAAGGCAACACCCCAAGTCATATCTACGCAGCAACCAGTTCAAGATACCGAAACCAGCATAGTCCCCGAAATGTCTGATTTGCCTGTTATGAGTATGCCAAGAGAAGATGAGCTCAGCAGGAGGAAGCAGGCAGAGATCATCCGCAAGCGCAACCTGTTGATCCTGGGTATCGTCCTCACTGTGCCCGTAGTGATTCTCAGTATGTTTTTCATGAATCGTTTTCCAGGTGAGAATTATCTCTTACTTGTCCTTACCACCCCTGTGTGGGCAATCGTGGGTTGGGAGTTTCACCGGGGGGCTATCAGATCGTTGCGCCATGGCAGTGCGAATATGGATACGCTCGTCTCACTCGGCTCGACAGCAGCCTACATCCTGAGCGTGGTGGCGACCTTCTTTCCGCAAGTTGTTGGTTCCGTTACCTTCTATGACACCACGGCTCTGATCGTCACATTGATCTTCCTGGGCAAGTATCTCGAAGCTCGTGCGAAGGGACAGTCCAACGATGCGATCAGGAAGTTGATCGGTTTGCAGGCACGTGTAGCTCATGTTGTGCGTGCAGGGCATGAGCTCGAGATTCCTATTGAGCAGGTACAGGTCGGCGACAAACTGATTGTGCGACCGGGAGAAAAGATCCCTGTTGATGGAACAGTTCTCTCTGGTATCTCATCGGTCGACGAATCGATGATTACTGGAGAAAGCATTCCAGTGGAAAAGATTGAAGGCGAACCACTCATTGGGGCAACTGTCAACCAACGAGGACTGTTGCGCATGCATGCAACGAAAGTCGGGGCAGACACTGTACTTGCAAATATTATTCGCTTGGTCGAACAGGCCCAGGGATCGAAGGCTCCGATCCAACGTCTTGCAGATACCATTTCGAGCATTTTCGTTCCTGTTGTGCTGGTGATTGCGGCTTTCACCTTCATTGGCTGGGCAATTATTGGTCATGTGAATGCCATTTCGAGCAGTCCCTGGATAGTTGCCATCGTAGCTGCGGTTGCGGTGCTGGTGGTAGCCTGCCCGTGTGCATTGGGGCTTGCCACACCGACCGCCATCATGGTAGGAACGGGCAAAGGCGCCGAGCAGGGTATTCTGATCAAAGGTGGTGAGAGCCTGGAACGCATCCAGGCGGTGCGTACAGTCCTGCTAGACAAAACAGGAACCATTACCAGGGGCAAGCCGGAACTGACCGATGTGATCTCACTTGATACTGTTCAGACAGACGACATGCTGCGTCTTGTTGCCGAAGCGGAACGAGGCTCAGAGCATCCACTGGCGGCAGCCATCGTCGAGGGTGCAAAGGAACGAGGATTGGTACCCGGTGCTGCACCCGAGTACGTTCTGGCGATTGCTGGTCGAGGTCTGGAAGTAACGGTAGAGGGACATGCGGTACTCATCGGTACCCGCCGTCTCCTGAGTGAACGTTTTATCAAGTACGAAATTCTTGAGGAGCAACTGGTTGCATTGGAGCAGCAGGGCAAGACAATCATACTCGTCGTCATCGATGGCACAGTAGCGGGACTAGTCGGTGTAGCCGATACGGTCAAGGTTGGCTCAGAGGAAGCCATCAAGCAGTTACATGCTCAGGGACTCACAGTCTGGATGATTACTGGCGACAACCAGCGAGTGGCACAGGCTATTGCAGCGCAGGTTGGTATTCCTCACGAACATGTGCTGGCAGAGGTTCTTCCAGAAGACAAAGCCAACCAGGTCAAGCGTTTACAGGCGCAAGGTCTCGTTGTGGCATTTGCGGGCGATGGCATTAATGATGCTCCTGCATTAGTGCAGGCGGATGCAGGTATTGCGATGGGCACAGGCACAGATATTGCGATGGAGGCTTCGGATATTACCTTGGTGAACGGCAATCTGAAGAGCGTCGCAACGGCACTGACGCTCTCACGCGCCACTCTGCGCACCATTAAACAGAATCTCTTCTGGGCTTTTGCCTACAACGTTATCCTAATCCCAATAGCGATTTTTTCGCCTGTGATCCCATTCTTGCAGGAGAATGCGCCAATCTTCGCTGCGGCGGCGATGGCGTTGTCATCAGTGACTGTTGTGAGTAATTCATTGCGATTACGTAAGTTCGGACAAAAGGGAAATGAGTAGTGGAAGAAGATCGATGGCGAGATTCTCCTCTTGCACGAAACAGTTAATTTATGAGCACTTGATAATCCAGGTTACGTATAGGTAAATCATTGAACATCCCCCACTATGCCTTTTTTTGAAGCAGAATCTGTGTAACAAAGAGAGAAGTTTCTTCTGTTTTGCTTCTATCAACAATTGCGAAACATTGGCAAGTGCAAATTATTCGTGCTATACTATGCTTTGTGAGAGGGCCTTGCCATGCTTCTCTCGTGCATACTGATCTGTTCGTCATGTCAATGCTGTACATTATTTCTGTAGCGCTACTTGAAGCCATGAACGATGGGGTTCTGCTATCGTTTCCTTTGTCCCCAACTTGGGGGAGAAGTACTTTCAGGAGATTTCATGAGCAGTAACTTTGGTCTTTCTTCACTCTCACGGGTGTTCAGCGAAAGCGGTCATGAGGTACGTGTCAGAGTCATCGCTATCTATACTTTCCTGGTGAGTTTTAATGTCTTGGTTTGGGTTCTTTCTTTCATCGTATTCGGACGATCTCCCGCCCTGCTACTGCTAGCATTAACGGCCTATACGTTCGGCCTACGTCACGCCTTCGATGCAGACCATATCTCGGCCATTGATAATGTCACTCGCAAGCTGATGCAGGAGAATAAACGACCTGTTGCTGTCGGCTTCTTCTTCTCGTTTGGCCATTCTACAATCGTGGTGTTGTTGACGGTCTTCATTGCAATCGCTGCCGTCGCCGTCAGTAATTTTGACTATCTCAAATCGCTTGGTGGGCTGATCGGTACATCCGTCTCGGCGCTCTTCCTATTTCTCATCGCCATTATTAATATCATCATCCTCCTGGATATCTACAAAACGTTTCGGGAGGTGAGGAGTGGTGGTGAATATAACGACAAGACGTTGGACGAGTCATTGAATAAACGTGGACTTATGGGACGCTTCTTTCGTCCGTTGCTCAGAATGACGGACAAAAGCTGGAAAATGTACCCTATTGGCATTCTTTTCGGACTAGGTTTCGATACGGCCACCGAGGTGGGGCTCCTGGGGATCGCGGCGACCTCGGTTGGAAAAGGTGTTCCCCTCGTGGCTATTCTAATCTTCCCCGCATTGTTCACTGCCGGAATGTCCTTGCTCGATACCACTGATGGCATTTTGATGCTGGGAGCATATGGCTGGGCCTATGAGAAGCCAATCCGGAAATTGTTCTACAACTTAAACATTACCCTCGTCTCGGTCATTGTAGCCCTGGTCGTTGGCAGCCTCGAGGCGCTCAACATTTTAGCAACAGAGTTGAATCTGAGTGGCCCTGTGTGGGATCGGATCGGCAACCTGAATAATAGTTTTGGCTTGCTGGGCGTCTTCATTGTCCTCCTGTTCCTCGCAAGTTGGGCCATCTCAACCATTATCTATAAAGTGAAGCGCTATGATGAGTTCGAGGTCAACATAGCGCCCGGATCGAGTGAAATAGCCATTGCTGAAGGGAATAGCAAGTTCAAGGTCATGTCATCTTCCAGTGAAAGATGAACAGGATCACTCTCGAAAGCATCCAAGGTATTAGCATGTCACTTTGTTAAGCAAGACAGGAGTGATATGACTTGGAGATGGTCATATCGCTCTCGTCCCAGAACCATGTTTGCTCTTTATTTCGGGAGTTGTCACTTATTTCAAGTAACGGCTGACAAAAAAGTCTGCATAGTAATTCTCCCAATGTGCGCCGGGTGCTTCGCTCATCTGCTGTTTATCTACCAAAACCAGTAAATAAATCAAATCACTTTTCAACAATTTTGCATCAAGTAGTTTTTCAAATCCTTGTTCCAAAAGGTGTCCTGCGTACCAAATTGACCAATCCGGATCAACTCCATCGGTTGCTTTATAAGCGACGTGATGATCCTCAGCAGTTTGATGGAGTAGAGCAGCAATAGTTTCTTTCCGCTGTCTTTTTTCTTCATTCATGGGTCATCTACTTTCTTTATTTGCTTTCTTGAATCGGAGAGAAGAACCAACCAGCACATCAAGCTTTCGTAGTGCGTTGGAGTCACCATTTACGCATCTGGACAATGTTTACTATATCATGTTTCTATCGTATTGTAACCTTGCAATTTGTTACACTTCGCATGTTCTGTAACGAATTTGCGTGTTGCTAGACCATATTTCCGAGACATGGAAACTATGATGAAATGCTCAGGCATCTAACCCAGGGCAAAGAGGCTATCAAGGTCTACATCGAGGTCGCGCAAAGTTTGTAGGAGTGAAATCCTGGACTAACCTGACAGGTTGTCCTGCGAAAGATAGAGGATGATAAACATGATACATAGCACAGCACATGATACAGTACAGACCCTGGAACTGAATACGGAGCGTACCAGACTTGCTCAGGCGCATGAGAATGCACAACCCTGGTATCACTGGGGGCCGTATCTCACTGAGCGCCAGTGGGGGACAGTTCGTGAGGATTATTCACCTGCTGGTGCTGCCTGGGACTTCTTTCCCCACGACCATGCTCGCTCTCGCACATACAGATGGGGTGAAGATGGCTTGCTGGGTATAAGTGACGAAGAGTGTCGGATTTGTTTCGCTCTAAGCCTGTGGAATGGAGAAGATCCCATCCTTAAAGAGCGCCTCTTTGGCTTGACCGGCTCAGAAGGCAATCATGGTGAGGATGTCAAGGAATATTATTGCTTTCTTGACAATACTCCAACGCATTCCTATATGAAGGCGTTGTATAAATATCCACAATGCGCTTTCCCCTATGAGGAACTGGTGGCAGAAAATCGCCGTCGTGGACGAGAAGAACCGGAATATGAACTGATCGATACAGGCGCATTTGCCGAGGATCGCTACTTTGATATAACTGTTGAATACGCCAAAGTCGATCCTAAGGATATCTTGATTCGCATCACTGCTATAAATCACGGTCCAGATGCAGCACCACTGCATCTGTTACCCACGCTCTGGTTTCGTAATACCTGGGCGTGGGGTTCTGACGATCATGATCCTATACCGCGTCCAGAATTACGCGCCGTACATGTGCCTTCAGTTCTCGATGGTGAGGAGGGTTACAGTCTCGTTCATGCGACTCATAGTACCTTAGGTGAATACTGGCTTGCGAGCCGGTATAGCGGAAAGCAGCCACAGTTGTTGTTCACGGAAAATGAGAGCAATGCTGAGCGGTTGTGGGGCGTGCCGAATCGCACTCTTTACGTCAAGGACGGCATCAATGACGCTGTAGTAAATGAAGTCATTGATGCCGTTAATCCGAATAATGTCGGTACCAAAGTTGCGGCTCACTACGACTTTTCCATAGCCCCTGGAGCCTCACAAACGATTATACTGCGTTTATCAGCTACTCAACATATAGCTCCTTTCGAGAATGTTGAAGAGGTTTTCAAGGCACGTCAGGAGGAAGCTGACAGTTTTTATCTGGCGTGTGGTGCAAAAAATATGTCAGAGGATGCTTGTTTAGTGCAGCGGCAGGCATTTGCAGGCTTGTTGTGGAGTAAGCAGTTCTACTATTATGATGTCGATATGTGGCTGAACGGTGATCCGTTGGGGCCACCACCTCCAGAATCACACAAGCAAGGGCGTAATGCTGAGTGGCGACATCTCAATAATGCTGATATCATCTCGATGCCTGACACCTGGGAATACCCCTGGTACGCTGCCTGGGACCTGGCGTTCCACTGTATTCCGTTGGCGCTGGTCGACCCCGATTTCGCCAAGAAGCAACTCATCTTGCTCCTGCGTGAGTGGTATATGCATCCCAATGGTCAACTTCCGGCCTATGAGTGGGCATTCGGTGATGTGAATCCACCTGTCCACGCCTGGGCTGTATGGCGTGTTTATAAAATCGAGAAGCGCACGACCGGAAAGGCTGATCGTGACTTCCTGGAGCGCATATTCCACAAGCTACTACTGAACTTTACCTGGTGGGTAAACCGTAAAGACAGCGAGGGACACAACGTCTTTCAAGGCGGCTTTCTGGGACTGGATAATATCGGGGTCTTCGACCGCAGCGCGCCACTGCCAACTGGTGGGCATCTTGAGCAATCGGATGGGACTGCCTGGATGGGGATGTACTGCTTGAATATGCTCATGATTGCTCTCGAATTAGCTCGTGAAAACCGAGCGTATGAGGACGTCGCCACCAAGTTTTTCGAGCACTTCCTCTACATTGCCGGTGCGCTCAACAACATTGGTGGAGAAGGCATCTCACTGTGGGACGAAGAAGACCAGTTTTTCTACGATGTGCTGCATATGCCAGATGACTCGCATGTCCCGTTGAAAGTTCGTTCACTGGTGGCGTTTATTCCCCTCCTGGCAGTGGAGACGATTGAACCTGATTTGCTGGATGCATTGCCTGATTTCAAGACGCGTTTGGAATGGTTCCTCGAGCATCGTCCGAACCTGGCAAAACTGGTATCACGCTGGCACGAACCGGGAATGGAAGAACGTCGCCTGCTGGCATTGGTACGTGGTCATCGAATGAAGCGCCTGCTCAAGCGTATGCTCGACCCTGAAGAATTTTTGAGTGACTACGGCGTCCGTGCGATCAGCAAGTATCACGCGGAACATCCCTATGACTATCGTGCGCATGGTATGGACTACGTCGTCACATACGAACCGGGTGAGTCAAGCACTGGACTCTTCGGAGGGAATTCCAACTGGCGAGGTCCAATCTGGTTCCCCATCAACTTCCTGCTCGTCGAGACGCTGCAGAAATTTCACCACTACTATGGTGACGATTTCTTAGTAGAATGCCCTACAGGATCGGGCCAGAAGCTCACGCTCTGGCAGGTCGCTGATCAGATCTCCTGTAGACTTACGCACATCTTCCTGCGTGGAGAGGATGGATGCCGCCCAGTTTTCGGCGCGAACGAGACGTTTCAGACCAACCCACAATGGCGTGACTACCCGTTGTTCTACGAGTACTTCCATGGCGATACGGGCCGAGGCGTCGGTGCAAGTCATCAGACGGGTTGGACGGCCCTGGTGGCAAAGCTACTAGAGCAGACCGAGGGAAGGTAGGCTTCTAGCAGAAATTCGCTTGCATCGACAATGCTACTCATATCAATCTGTTCTCTCTACCACAGTCGTAAGACATTTTGTAGTGCTAGTTGACCATCCACGTAGTTTGTTGTTCCAACGTAGCGGCGTATGAAGTGGTTATGCCCATTGATAATGAAGTCGATATTCGCCGTTTTATTCTCCTTGTTTCTAATTTTCCTGGCTGTTAGTGCCTCTGGTGAATGATCTTCCACAGTTTTTCGGGACTGAAAGGCATCTCAACGTATGCTTCACCCAGCGCATCTGCCACAGCGGCGGCAATTGCCGGAGTCGAGCCAATCGTACCCGCCTCACCAACTCCCTTCACACCCAGTGGGTTGACGGCCGTTGGCGTGATCGTATGATCAAGCTCGAAGACTGGTAGTGTTGAGGAGAGCGGCAGCGCATAATCCATGAGTGATGCCGTGAGCAATTGCCCATCCTCGCCGTAGACGACGCCCTCACAGAGCGCTTGACCGATGCCTTGCGCAATGCCACCGTGTATTTGACCGGAGACAATCATGGGATTGAGCTGGCGTCCACAGTCGTCTACCGCAACGTAGCGGGTGATCTCCACTTCGCCAGTGTCCTTGTCGATCTCCACCGTGCAGATATGCGTGCCGAAGGGGAAGGTAAAATTTTCCGCCTCAAAGAAGGCCGTTGTCTCCAGTCCAGGTTCGATACCTTTGGCGAGCAAGTTTGAGGTATTGGCGGTCAATGCAACCTCGTCGAACGCGACCGATTTTTGTGGCGAGCCGGTGACGAAGAATTTCCCCTCTTCCAGCGTGACATCTGCGGCACTGGCCTCCAGGAGACCAGCGGCGATAATCTTCATCTTCTCCTTGAGCCTTTGCAGGGCGGTGAAGAGAGCGGGCCCACCGACGGCCGTTGAGCGGCTCGCATAGGTGCCACGGCCTTCGGGGGTGGAGTCGGTGTCGCCATGCAAGATCACGACTTTTTCAATAGGGATACCGTACTCATCGGAGACAATTTGCGCAAAGGTCGTCTCTGACCCCTGTCCATGAGGAGAGATGCCCGTGTACACCATGACGGTCCCTGTCTGCTCGACGCGAACACGTGCGCTCTCAAAGGCCCCGAAAGGAGTGGAGCCTTTGGGACCAAGACCACAAATCTCCACATAGGTGCAGAGGCCAATACCCATCAGTTTGCCTTCCGCACGTCTCTGGGCTTGCTCGGCCCGCAAGTGCTCGTAGTCAACTAGTGCTATGGCCTTTTCGAGAGCGGTGGCATACGCGCCGCTATCATAAGTGGGGCCGGCTGAGAGCTTGTGTGGGAACGCCTCCGGTTGAATGAAATTGGTGAAGCGTACCTCTGCCGGGTCTTTGCCCAGTTCGCGGGCTACAAGG
>WNFX01011356.1_pt1 | contig 10342 bp, 7 predicted proteins | sample 5400111 | NCBI WGS metagenome assembly WNFX01 (sample SAMN13153363, study PRJNA577476) | soil metagenome | isolation source: 40 cm soil or saprolite under grassland replicate 1 | place: USA:California | collected 2016-06-15 | reverse complement strand
ATGTGAGACTTATGAGGTGTGACCTTGCCTCCCTTGCCATCAGGCTGTGAATACCCAGCAGGAACACCAAAGGATCCAGCTTTAGGATAATAGCCAAAATACGTATCGAAGCTACGATTTTCCTGGCAAGCAATCACAACGTGCTTAATAGATTCAATACTACCGGGACCCGATGTCGTTGGCGTCACACCAGTTTGTCCTGAAGTACCACAGGCATCCAACGCCAAGCCTATTCCCGCAAGCGCACCAAGTTGCTGTAAGGCTCTTCGTCGTGATTGGCGCGTTTCAAAATACTGTTGCAAATCCAAAGAAATTTTCCCTCTCTTCAACGTATTACTGTTAATCCCAGTGCATGTATCGTTATCTTGCTAACCTCACCTTTGCTGGAAATCCGCTAAATCTCGCTTGGAGCACCTCAACACCATCCTGATTCACTGAACCGGCAACCGCGTGAAGCAGGCGCTTCTCCTCGTCCTTCTCGGTGAAAGTCACGGTACAAGTGATCGTATCACCGATATAGACCGGAGCCAAATAGTGAAAGTGCATTTCCGTAGCCAGGAAGCCAATCATCCCACCAATGTGTGTAATCATACTGCTTGTAAGCAAACCAGGAATAATGCGCCGCCCGAACCAGCTACTTTGTATAAACGTTTCGTCAATGTGATAAGGGTTATAATCCCCCGTCACGCCGCAAAAAAGCGCTACATCCCCCTCTGTAAACGTGCGTTGAAACGTGAATATCTGCCCCACTTCAATCAAATCAAAAGCCACGCGTAGTTGCTGCTTGAACTCAGGGGTTGCTTCGGGCATCGAATATGTCTCCTTGTTCGTATACGTCCAATGTGGTTTGTATCAGTTGTCGCAGTTGTCGCAGTTGTTGCAGTTGTTGCGTTTGTGTCGGTTGTATCGCTGTGTGAGCTTGTGCTTAACAATGGGAGAGTATCAGGGGATATCTGTCATTCCCGCATAAACACTCTGCCCTCAGGCTATTAATTTACTGGATACTCTATCACGATTTCACTATAGTCACAAGCGAGGACAAGCACACCACACAAAAGAACCCAAAAAGAGGCACAAATGGCCTCTACTGGGAACGGGCGGCGTCCCCAACCTCGCTTCTTGAGCAATCGTTTCAGATTAGGACCAGCAACGATCATGTGGGCTTCACTGTTGACGTGCCGGAGCCGTCGTAACAGGTTTGCTGGTGTTAGCATGAACAGTCAGACTCGAGAACCTTTTACGGTTGCCAGACTGGACCATCGCCATAGCCATAGACATCCATCAGCTTGGTCTGAGCAGATCCATCGGAGTTCATGATCCAGATTTCCCCACTAGTGGGCAGGGTGTGCATGAAGAGCAACTTGGTGCCATCGGGCGACCAATCAGGACTGTTGAACGAGGTATCTTTGGGACTCGAGGTGAGTCTGGTCAGTTGTGAGCCGTCGGCATTCATCAGGTAGACCTCAGCATGGCCTGTGCGATTGGAGGTGAAGGCAATCTCCTTGCTGTCAGGAGACCAGCGTGGCCCACCATCTTCTCCTGGGCCATGTGTCACTTGCTTCAGGTTTGAGCAGTCCGCTTTCATCACATAGATATCCCAGCTACTGGTCGCAACGTTAGACATAAAAGCAATTTTCGTGCCATCGGGTGACCAATCAGGATACTCCTCCCACAGGTTCGAGTACGGGCAAAGACGCCTCAGTCCTGAGCCATTAGGGTTCATCACATACAGATGTGGTATTCCTCCATCACGAGCCGAGTTGAAAAGGATATGCTTCCCATCAGGAGACCAGGTGGCTCCCCAGTTGGATTGCTTGTCCTTTGTCAGATTGGCCTGACCTGAGCCGTCCGCATGCATGAGCCAGATATCACTGGCTTCAAACACGGCAGCATCAGCCGCCCGGAAGACTAGCCGCTTGCCGTCAGGCGACCACGCGGGGGAGACGTTGGGCCCTGGCCCGCTCGTCAGCCGCCTGAGTCCTGAACCGTCCAGGTTGCTCACACATATATCCGGCTTGTGCTGAGCAGGATCAGGAGCACATGCCAGCGCGATCCGTCCGGTGCCGCCTCCATTTCCAGATGCCAGGGTGCGCACAGAGTGCGATGTTGGTGTGGGCTTGGGTAGTGTGTCGGTTGAACTGCAAGCAACGAGCAGAACCAGCAGGGAAAACACAAGCCAGATCAGCCCGATGGAATATTGCTTGTTGTAAACCATAGAGATGTTCTCCTGGTGAACGACGATGGGCAGTGCGAGAGCGGATGCAAGAATATGTAGATGCTGCAAGCAATACCAACTGTTCATCCCAAGCTTAGCTCATCTTTCTGAAATGTTCCTGAGAACTCGATCAGACCTTGGAGTTGCCTTTTGTGCTCAGTTCTCATAGGGGATTCTATTACTCTCGTTCTTTCCTGCTCTTCCCCTCGGCAAATGACAGGCCGCGAGCATCGAGAGCGTGACGGAGCTGCTTGAGGGCATTTGGCCCTATACCATGTAGCTGCTTGACCTCTGCCTCGCTGAGTGTGGTTAACTGATCAAGTCGCCAATAGCCAGCCCCTATGAGCGCCCGTCGAGCTGGGGCGGCCAGTTCAATCGGGAGGTCACTTTCTGATTGAGTCATAGCATTTTTTCTCTTCTTCGAATAATTCTCCAAGTTAATTCACATTTCTACTTTTGCCCGTCCAATACTTGTCGCGCAAATCTCGTTTGAGTATCTTGCCCGCGCCACTCTTGGGAAGAGCATCTTGTGAGAATTCAATACTGCGTGGGACTTTATAACCAGCAATCAGTGTTCGTGTGTGCTCGATTAACTCATCGCTGGTCACGTTCATACCAGGCTTACAAACTACCACAGCATGCACCTCTTCACCCCACACATCATGAGGAATACCGATCACCGCCGCTTCAAGCACGGCAGGATGCGTGTAGAGTGCATTCTCTACCTCAACAGAGTAGACATTTTCGCCGCCGGTGATGATCATATCTTTAGCTCTATCGACGATGTAGATGTAATTCTCCTCGTCTATGGTAGCCAGGTCGCCCGTGTGCAGCCAGCCTTCAACAATAGCCGCAGCGGTCGCTTCTGGCATGCGCCAGTAGCCAAGCATGATGTTAGGCCCACTTGCAATGATTTCACCGATCTCTCCTGGGTGCACATCTTCGCCTTCGGCATTGACAACGCGCACTTCCACACCGAGCGCCTCCTTGCCGCAAGAAGAAAGTCGTCTTAACTGCTCAGGAGTACCCTCAACAACGTGATCCCATATATCGAGCCCGGTGAGTACAGGTGCTGCTTCGGTCAGACCATAACCCTGGCCAAAAATCTGCCCCCATTTTTGCATGCCCTTCTTGAGTAATTCTACAGGCATAGGTGCAGCGCCATAGCCGAGACGGCGCAAACTGGAGATATCATAGCTGTCAACATCGGGATGATTCAGCACAGCGTTAATCATCGTAGGTACCAGGAGTGTAACCGTGACCTTCTCGTTTTGAATAGCCTGAAGCACATGCACAGGATTAAACATGGGAATGAAAACATGGCGACCGCCAGCCATGGTCAATGCAAACGTTGAGGCAATGTCGGCGAGGTGGAACATAGGGGCGGCATGCAGGTAGATATCTCGTACATTATAGCCTGTACCCATTATCACATGCATGGCGTTGGAGACCACATTTTTGTGCGAGAGCATCACACCCTTGGCGCGTCCGGTGGTGCCTCCCGTATAGAACAGCCCGGCGAGGTCGTCATCTTCCATCGCCTGGTCGACGCTCTCTAGCATATGCGAGCCTTTACTCACGACATCATCATAATTGATCATGCCTTCGGGCGTCTCATCACCACAATAGACTATACTCTCGACAGTGGGAAACGTATCCCGACCCGTGGTATAGGGTGCGAACGTTTTGTCTACAACGAGTACCTTCGACTCACTATCGTTGAGAATATAAACGATCTCAGGACGTGCCAGGCGAATGTTGAGAGGTACAATCGTCGCTCCCATGCGTGCGCAGGCATAGTACAGTTCGAGGTAACGATGGCAGTTGAGCATAAGTACAGCCACACGGTCACCGCGCACTACACCAAGCGCTGCCAGCCCGCGGGCAAGAGCATCAGTCCGTTGGTCAAACTCTTCCCAGGTATAGCGTGTCTCTCCACAAGCAACCGCCTGCCTGGTTCCTGTTATCTTTTTTGCGTGTGCCAGTCCCTGTGCAATGTTCATAATGAGCCTCCTTGCTAAATCCGCAGATAGCGCAGCTTCCAGTTCTATTGTATTTTATTTCCAATAGGATGAAAAGCCTGGCGAACACGATTATTGTAATCACTTAGAACGCTCTAACACTGCCCACCATTGCACCACCACTGCCAGATATTGATCGTCTCGCTAGCCCCAAATGGCCCGGGGGTGTAGTTGTGTGTGATATTCTTATTCATCGCAATGTCCGTTGGCCCGTACAGGTTGATAAAAGGGAAGTCCGTCAGGTAGATCTGGTGGATCTGGTTGAAGATCTGCTGGCGTGCCGCTGGGTCCGCCGTTGACTGCTCCTGGACGTACAGGTTATCCAACTGGTGGTTGCAGTAGGACGTAATGTTGAACCCGTTGGGCGGGATCTGGTTGCAGGCCAACAACGACGAGTCATCTGCATCATAGATAAACGAATTCTCAAACTCGGCAATGTCATACATCCCCGGCTTGCCATCCGGCAAGAACGTCCCGAAGAAGGTGCTTGCCGGATAGTTTTGGATTTCAAGATTAATACCGATAGCCTTCATGTTCTGCTGCAAGATTTGTTCATCGTCAGAGCGCCAGGTGTTATTGGCCGTCGTCGAGTACTTGAACGCCAGAACCTGTCCACCCTTATGGCGAAACCCATCAGAACCCTTGACCCAGCCATCTGCGTCCAGTAAGGCATTGGCCCCCGCCACATCAAATTTCGGACAAGGCGCATTAGACTGATAACCCGGATGATAAGCCTGGCCATGGTCGATACACAGCGGGGCTGCATACCCACGACGAGCGACTTCGATCAAGGTATTGTGATCAACCGCCATCGCCATCGCCTGCCGCACTTTGATATCGGTGCCCAGGATCGAGTTGTGGAAGTTGAAGTACATGGCCTCAAAGTTAGCAGCGTTGGGATTGGACGATAGTTTATAGTTGGTCAACTGTTTATACGCTTGGACCTTGGTCACATCCAGGAACCACGCTGAGTCGATGTTACCGGCTTGCAGGTCTTTTAGAATGGTGTTCTGATCGGGCACGATATGGAATATGACTTTATCCAGGTATGGGTAGCCCTCCGATGCCCAATAATAGTTGGGATTGCGTATAACAGTGTAGTGGTCACCAGATACGCTCTCCCTCATTATAAACGGGCCGCTCGTGACTGGTGGATTTAAATTGTCGGATGAAGTTTGGATCTTGTCAGGAGCCATTGAACTGTAATGATGCGCTGGTAGTGGGGCATTCAGCCCATCCACCCAGACAGAGAGAAATGGGGCGAACGATTGCTTAAGGTGGAATGTAATCGTGAGATTGTCTGGCGAGATATCGGCCGAGGCAATCAGGTTGAAGCCAATGGTGCTGGCTGATGGAAATTTGCCTCCCGTCCACAATTTCCAGCTATAATCCACATCGCGTGAATCCAGGGGCTGTCCATCGGACCACTTCAGGCCGGGGCGCAAGTGGAATGTCCATGTTTTGACATCAGCGCTGACCCCACCATTGGCAGTGGTTGGAATCTCGGTTGCCAAATCAGGTTGGATATTGCCCTGCGCGTCTCCATAGAAAAGTGGGGACCAGATGGCCTGGTCGACAATACCCGAGAACGTTGAAACGGAGGCATTCGGGATCAGCGAATCCGGCGATCCAAACAGGTCATCTGTCCATGTTCCACCTCTTACTGGATGCGGACCTGCTGTGTTAATCGGCGTTTGACTATTTGCCTGGTTACTCCCAGGAGTACCCGCTTGCGTCTGACCTGTGGTAAGACCAAGTAATCTACGTCCCTGCGGGAGTATGAAGAGGCCTGCCAGCAGGCTAAAAATAGTCAATAGTAATATTGCCACAGCTATGAAAGACAAGCGAGTTCGCTGGGGTGGTGTCAGTGAGGGAGGCGTACCAGTCGTGAATGTCCCTGCATTTGACTGCGTCTGAGGAGGTTTGGGTGTAATCGGCGTGTGTGGAGTAGGATATGCCGATTGTGGATTTTTAACAAATGTCTCTATGTTTGCCTCGGGATCATAGCCGCCTACGCTGTAAGGTGTCGCTGACCCCCGGGGTGGATTCTTGATGAATGTTGCTCTATTTGCCTCGGGATCATTGATGTTCATACTCCCAGGTGCTGGCAGGTCTACACGGCTTACCTCCTGTTGTGGAGGTAAAGGAGGCCAGGTTGCCGGTGTGGTGGGAGCTGACCAACCTTTTAGACTGGATGATCCTGGTAATCCCTCTGATGTAGTTGCCTGGATCAATGCTTGTAGAAAGGCGGCTGGACGCTGAAAACGTTGTGTTGGATCCTTCACGAGTGCTTGCAACACAGCAGTATCTAATTGTGGTGAGATTTGGGGATTGAATTGCCGCAATGATGGCGGTTGCTCGTACGCATGCTTCATCGCTATGCCCAATGCAGTGTCAGCCGTAAATGGACGAGTTCCCGTCAGCATCTCGTAAAGAACTACTCCAACACTGTAGATATCGCTCGCTGGCAGAGCCTGTCCAAAGGCCTGCTCTGGTGCCATATACTCAGGCGTACCTGCAATCATCTGACCCGTCTGAGTAGCGGCTATCATGGAAGATCCATCCACCGACGATACTTTCACAAGGCCAAAGTCGGAGAGTAGCAATGTGCCATCTGCTTTGAGCAACATGTTGCCAGGTTTAATATCACGATGGATTAGACCACGTTCATGGGCATATTGCAGTGCGTTCAATACCTGTGCAATCAAACGTAGAGCTTCCGCTGGAAGAAAGGCTCTGCGTGCTCGTAGGAGATCCTTCAGAGACCCGCCCGCAATATAGGGCATAACCAGATAGGCAATACTGCCCTGCTCACCATAGTCATAGATTGGCAGGATGTTAGGATGATCGAGCTGTGCGAGTACCTGCGCTTCACGAGCGAAGCGGCGAAGAAAATCAGCACTTTCCCCCGGTCTGGGCGAGAACACCTTGATAGCAACCTCGCGCCGTAACTGCATATCCTGAGCCAGAAAGACAGTAGCCATGCCTCCATAGCCTATAGGACGCACAATACGATATCGCCCTAAAATTTGGCCGACCATTTCTTCAGGACGCATTATTTTCGCTCTCACAGTTCATACAAAATTCGAACTTATAATATCACATGAGGGAAAAGATGCATACACAAGGGATGTGATTCCTCTTAGTTCGATGCCCCCACAATCATCTCCAACAACCTCCCCGGCGTCACCACCTCATACGTATTGCCGAGTTGCTGTATCACCTGCTCCAGATCCGACGGAGTCATAGACCAGGCCATGATATACACGTTCAAATAGCGCGCGGAAGCACTTTTGACCAGGTTCACCGTTTTATTAACACTATCTCCAAGACCCAGATTCTGCAACACTGGTACGCCAGATACAATGCTCCAACTTGACTGCTTCTGTCCAGATCCACTCAGTATTCCTTTAACCCCAAAAGGAGATAATACATTCACATATTCTGCTTGCAGCCCAGGATTAGTAAAAGCCTGACCTGACCCCGTATCCAACACTTCGATAACGCTCAATTTCATCGCTTGCATCAACTCACCTGTAAGGCGCAGAAATCCGGGCAGATGTTCTTGAGGCCAATCTGAAGGGAACATGTATCCTGCGCCACTCGGGCCTGCTATCAGTTCATCATTCGGAGAGGCTGTACTCATATAGTATGCTGCCATCGATGGAGCAGTCTGTATCAGCGAAGGTGAGATCGTCCAACCAATAGGAATCGAGCCGCGAACAGGATCCCTCCACAATCCTGCCATGCGATGCTGATCGTATTGCAAATTATCGCCATCACTCATCGTAAAGGACACGTACGCCTTCGGCACTGTAGGGGCGGGGTTTACACCCGCCTGCTCCAAATCCCCCTGCCTACTTACCTCTTGCCCTTGCCCCCCACTCTGCACATTCTGTAAACTCGTCCACACTTCCAGATTTTCGAAGTAATCGGAGGCCAGTACAGGCATTGCCGCCTTCGACGTCAAGCTCACCCCATGAGGCTCGTCAATAAACCAGCCGAGATGGATTGTCCCTGCTGGAAACGCGCTGAATATGCGCTTCATCAGTCCTCGTTCCGATGCAAACCCATTCGGGATATCAGGCAGAAAATCACGCGCATCGAGCCAGTATATGAATGTCCGAGTCGCAACCAGGAATGACCGCAATGCGCCCGAAATCTTAGGATCAAGCCCGGCAATAAGGTTTGGAGCAGCGTTCTTGAGTAGATTGCCTTCCGCCCAACTATAGACCTGTACTCGGCTTTTCCAATGATAGATGCGCAAGTCTGCTATCACAGGCAATTGATGCGGAGGCCTGTGAAGGGCATCTGCCTGTGCAGGGGAGACGACAATACCATCATCCTGGCCTGCCATCATAGTAGCAATATTGATACTGTCAATACAGTTGGGATCATAAATAATCATACCTCGGATGGAACTACCATAACTGTTGAGCAATGCATCAAGAGCAGCATTACCCGTTGCTGGCGAAACATTGTGAGGTACCTGCGCAAAAACTTCTTGGAGCCAGAATGCAGCGTCAACATCACTAAGCAGGTAGACCTTTGGCTGTTCACGGTTGATGACGCCCGTCATTGTCGTTATACTGAGTTTCGCATCTTGTGTCGCATTGCGTATATCGTACAAATCAAGATGATCCGGCACTTGAAATGTTGGCCACAGTCCATTGCTTGACCAGTCTGTCGCATTTGAATAAGTAGTCATAAAAACCCTCCCTGATTCTTTTCAATCCTTATCCCATTGTAGCATCAAATCAGAGTAGCATACTTGACCTTATATCTCATCTGGGGTATGCTACATCACGTAAAAAGCGTGGCATCCCAGAACCAACCCACGCACGCCTCATGCTCGTCAAACTCTTCTGAATTGCTCAATGTTGAGTCAGAAAGGACTCCAGACATGTCTGAAAAAATGATAGTACCTGAATTATTTCGTCCACCTGTAGATTTTCCTGACGTCCCATACGACCATCTCTTGCGTATGGCAGCGTACCGCAATCCCGACCGCCCGGCGATTATCTACCACGATCTTATCTTAACCTACCGCGAAGTTGTCTCAATGGTCAATAGCATTGCAAACGGCCTGCACGACCTGGGATTTACAAAGGGCGATCGTCTTTGCCTGTTCACACTCAACCGGCCTGAATATACTATCACCTTCATTGCTGCAGCCTCCATCGGAGTAGTGGTCAGCCCCATGAATCCGGCGTACAAAGAGCGCGAGATAGCCTACCAGCTTGAAAACTCTGAAGCCAAAGGCATCCTGATACAGCGTGAACTGTTGCCACTGCTCCAACTCGTAATGAGCCAAAAACCGCTGCCAAATCTCAAATATTTTATTGTGACTGGCGACAAAGTTCCAGAGAGTATACCAGAAGCCATACCATTTGCCAGGTTGATGCGCGAATCCTCGCCACAACACCAGCCTCATGCTGAGATCACCGGAGATGACCTGCTGGCCCTGCCATACTCATCCGGCACCACAGGCTTCCCCAAAGGAACGCTGCTCTCTCATCGTAACCTGACCTCCAACAACCTCCAATTCACAACCGCGCTGCGCGTCGCCATGACTGATGTAGCGCTGATCTTCTTACCTTTTTACCACATCTACGGCGTGATGCTCACCGGTAGTTTTCTTGCCTGCGGTGGAACGCAGGTTATGATGGAACGCTTTGACTTGTTACAATCTCTGGAATTATGTGAGAAACATAACGTAACCTATTACTTCGCCGTGCCACCGATTGTACTTGCACTGGCGAACGCGCCGGTGGATCTCAGCAGGTTGAAGACCGTCAGGTATGTTTTCTCCGGCGCAGCGCCGCTACCGATGGAACCTGCCCGCAAATTGCAAGAAAAGACAGGTATCAAAGTTGTTCAAGGTTACGGCCTGACCGAAGCCTCTCCGCTCACTCATTCACAACCAGGTGATCCCACCCTATTTCGCCTCGACAGCGTCGGCATGCCTGTCCATAACACCGAGCAAAAGGTCGTCGATCTTGAAACCGGGGAACGCGAATTGCCTCACGGAGAAGACGGTGAGATCATCATTCGTGGTCCGCAGATTATGCAAGGATACTGGAAAGCCCCAGAAGAAACAGCGCGT
>WNFX01007341.1_pt1 | contig 10344 bp, 11 predicted proteins | sample 5400111 | NCBI WGS metagenome assembly WNFX01 (sample SAMN13153363, study PRJNA577476) | soil metagenome | isolation source: 40 cm soil or saprolite under grassland replicate 1 | place: USA:California | collected 2016-06-15 | reverse complement strand
TCCAGCGCCGCGCCGATGACCTCTCCCATCCCGAAGCTCGACGCCCGCAGGGGCTCGGGGCGCCCGCCAGGCAGCAGGCCCAGCCCGCACACGGCGGCCAGCTCGACGACCGCCAGCTCGCCGCGGCGGCCGTAGGCCGTGCCGACCGGCTCGCCCGTCGGCCCGCTGGCGCGCACGGGCACCCGCTCGAACCCGGCCGCGATCGCCGCGTCAAGGGTGCCGTCCCCGCCGTCGGCGACGGGCACGCAGGCGATGGCCAGGCCGTCGCCCGCCACCCGCCGCAGGCCCGCGGCGATGTGACCGGCCACCTCGGCGGCGGTCAGCGAGCCCTTGAACTTGTCCGGCGCCACCAGCACGTGCACTGGCCCACACCCCTTTCAGCTCAGTCCAGCAGCGCGATCGCGGTCGGCGCGTCCTCCTTCCTCGCCGCGAGGTCCTCGAACTCCACGACGTTGTCAAGCTCTGTGCCCATCGAGATGTTCGTCACGCGCTCCAGGATCACCTCGACCACCACCGGCACCCGGAACTCGGCCATCAGCTCCTTCGCCCGCTCGAAGGCCGGGGCGATGTCCGCGGGCTGGAAGACCCTGATCGCCTTGCAGCCAAGCCCCTCCGCCACCTTGACGTGGTCGACGCCGTAGCCGCCGAGCTCGGGGGCGTTGACGTTGTCGAACGACAGCTGGACGCAGTAGTCCATGTCGAAGCCGCGCTGCGACTGGCGGATCAGGCCGAGGTAGGCGTTGTTCACCACCACGTGGATGTACGGCAGGCTGAACTGCGCGCCGACCGCGAGCTCCTCGATCATGAACTGGAAGTCGTAGTCGCCCGACAGCGCCACCACCTGCGCGTCCGGGTCGCCGGCGCAGACGCCGATCGCGGCCGGCACCGTCCAGCCGAGCGGCCCGGCCTGGCCGGCGTTGATCCAGTGCCGGGGACGGTAGGTGTGCAGGAACTGCGCGGCCGCGATCTGGGACAGCCCGATCGTGCTCACGTACCGGGTCTCCGGGCCGAACGCGCGGTTCATCTCCTCATAGACCCGCTGCGGCTTGATCGGCACATCGTCGAAGTGGGTGCGGCGCAGCATCGTGCGCTTGCGTTCCTGGCATTCCTTGACCCAGATGTCCCGGTCCGGCAGCTGCCCGGCCCGCCTGCCCTCCTCCGCGGCCTGGATGAACAGCCCGAGCGCCGCCCTGGCGTCGGAGACGATGCCGTAGTCGGGCGCGAACACCCGGCCGATCTGGGTGGGCTCGATGTCGACGTGGACGAAGGTCCGCCCCTGGCGGTAGGTCTCCAGGCCGCCGGTGTGCCGGTTGGCCCACCGGTTGCCGATGCCGAGCACGAAGTCGGACTCGAGCAGCGTCGCGTTGCCGTAGCGGTGCGCCGTCTGCAGGCCCGCCATGCCCGCCATCAGGGGGTGGTTGTCCGGCAGGCAGCCCCACCCCATCAGCGTCGGGATGACCGGGACGTTGACCAGCTCGGCGAAGGCGACGAGCAGGTCGGCCGCGTCCGCGTTGATGATTCCCCCGCCCGCCACGATGAGCGGGCGCTCGGCGCGGTCGAGCATGGCCAGCGCCTTGTCGATCTGCGCCCTGGTCGCGGCCGGCTGGTAGACGGGCAGGGGCTCGTAGGTGCCGGGGTCGAAGTCGATCTCGGCCAGCTGCACGTCGAACGGCAGGTCGATGAGCACCGGGCCCGGCCGCCCGGACCGCATCAGATGGAACGCCTGCGCGAACACGCCGGGCACCTGGGCGGGCTCGAGCACCGTGGTCGCCATCTTCGTCACCGGCGCGGCGATGGACGCGATGTCCACCGCCTGGAAGTCCTCCTTGTGCAGCCGGGCCACCGGGGCCTGCCCGGTGATGCACAGGATCGGGATCGAATCGGCGGAGGCGGAGTACAGGCCGGTGATCATGTCGGTCCCGGCCGGCCCGGAGGTGCCGACGCAGACCCCGATGTTGCCCGCCCGGACGCGGGTGTAGCCCTCGGCCATGTGCGAGGCGGCCTCGACGTGCCGGGCGAGCACGTGGGAGATCCCGCCGTGGCTGCGCAGCGCGGCGTAGAAGGGGTTGATCGCCGCGCCGGGCAGGCCGAACGCGTGCGTGATTCCCTCGCGATCGAGGATCGCGACGGCGGCGGCGGCAGCGGTCATGCGCGGCATGTCATGCGCTCCTCTTTGTTCGGTCAGGCGCGGCTTCAGGCTGGCGGGGGGCCGGGCTGGGACGGTGCCCGGCCGGATAGCTGCTCGACCAGCTTGAGGAGGGCGGAATGATCCAGCCCGCCGTCACCTTGCGCGTTGAGCGACCCGATGAGCTGCGCGACGAGCGCGCCCAGCGGGATCGTCACGCCGGCCTCGCGGGCGGCCGCCGTGACGATGCCCATGTCCTTGTGGTGCAGCGCGATGCGGAAACCGGGCGTGAAGTTGCGGGCCAGCATGCCGGCCGCCTTGCGGTCGAGGATCGCGTTGCCGGCCAGGCCGCCGGCGAGCACCTTGATGGCCGCCTCGGTGTCGACGCCGTGGGCCTCGAGGAAGACGATCGCCTCGGCGACGAGCTCGATGGTCCCGGCCACGATGAGCTGGTTGGCCGCCTTGACGGTCTGGCCGGAACCGGCGGGCCCGACGTGGACGACCGTCTTCCCGACCACCTCCAGCAGCGGCAGAGCCGCCGCGAAGCCGGCCGCCTCGCCGCCCACCATGATCGACAGCATGCCCTCGATCGCGCCCTGCTCGCCGCCGGACACCGGGGCATCCAGCACCCGGAAGCCGCGCGCCTTCCCGTCCGCGGCCAGCCCGGCCGACACGTCCGGGCGGATGGAGGAGAAGTCGATCACCAGCGTGCCCGGCCTGGCGTTCGCGAACACCCCGTCCTCGCCGCCGAGCACGGCGGCGACGTCGGGCGAGTCGGGCAGCATCGTGGCCACCACGTCGGCGTCGGCGACCGCTTCGGCGACGCTGGACGCCCCGCGGCCCCCGGCGGCCACGAGGGCGTCGACCTTGGCCCGGCTGCGGTTGTAGCCGACGACGTCGTAGCGGGCCTTGACGAGGTTGTGGGCCATCGGGCCGCCCATGATGCCCAGCCCGATGAAGGCGGCGGTGGTCATGGCGCACTCCCTTCCCGCGAGCTGCCTCCTCTGCGGCCGGCCGGGCCTGCCCCGCCGCTGGCCGGGCCTGCCCCGCCGTCGACCGGGCCTGCCCCGCCGTCGGTCGCGTCGGCCCGGCGCTCCCGGGAGAGCCAGGCGAGGCTGTCCACGGTCGGCACCGTCGGCTTGTACTCCAGCCCGACCCAGCCGGCGTAGCCGGCCTGCTCGAGCCGGGCCAGGTAGCCGTCGAGGTCTAGCTTGCCCGTGCCCGGCTCGCCGCGGCCGGGGGCGTCCGCGATCTGGACGTGCGCGACCTTGTCGGCGTAGGCCGCGATGGCGCGGTCGATGTCGTCGCCGTTGGTGGCGAGGTGGTAGATGTCGAACAGGATCCCCACGTTGCCGGCGCCCGTGGCCCGGGCCCGGTCCACCACCGTTGCCGCGTCGGCGGCGCGGCGCAGCGGATAGGGCTTGGGGCCGCTCACCGGCTCAATGAAGACGGTCGCGCCGATGCCGGCGGCGGCTCGCGCCGCGCCGGTGATGTTCGTTATCGCGAGCTCGTCCTGCTGCTCGGGGGCCACCCCGTCGACGCGGACGCCGTAGAGGGCGTTGAACCCGCTCGCGCCCAGCCGCTCGCCGATGCCCACGGTCACGTCGATGTTGTCGCGGAACTGCTGCGAGCGCGCGGGGATGGACAGCACCCCGCAGTCGGGCCCGGCGAGGTCGCCGGCGAAGAAGCTCAGGCCCACCAGGCGGACGCCGGCGTCGCCTACCGCGCGGACGAACGCGTCGACGGCCGCGTCACCCGGCACCGGGTTCCCGAACGGCCACCAGAACTCCACCGCGCCGAAGCCCGCGGACCGGGCGGCCGCGGGGCGCTGCAGGACGGGAAGCTCGGTGAACAGCATGGAGCAGTTCGCCAGGTACCGCAGCGAATGACTCATGAGGTCTCTTTCGGTAGGCGGAAGTCTTCTCTCGCTATGCGAATACGTTAGGCCGTTGGCCGGGCCGTCGTCAACCGTGCCCGGCGGGCTCCCGCCGGGCCCGGCGCAAGCCGCCTGGCGCCGCCGGCAGCTCCACCATCAGCTCCTCCTCCGCCGTGCCATCCGGGCGCGGATGACCCGCTGCCTGACCCAGCGCCCCGCTGCCGGGGCCGCTAAGCCGCGCGGCGCAGGTGGTAACGGTCGAGATCCGCGCGGTCCAGGCCGGTGAGCGCGGAGGTCTCCGCTTCGTCCAGGGCACCGCAGTCCAGCCCGCGGACCAGGAACCCGGCCAGCGCCTGCGCCGTGGCGGGCTCGTCGAGCACGTCGCTCCCGGCCTTCTCGGCGTAGGCCCTGAGCCGCGCCGCGGAAACGGCCAGGCCGTCACGGAAGAACCCGTACGTCCCCGTGTAACGGGTCACCAGCTGGGCTGGGTGCATGTCCCAGCCCTGGTAGTAGCCGCGTTCCAGGGACCGGCGCACCAGCCGCAGGTGCAGCCGCCAGGCGGCGAGGACCTGCTGGCGGTCGCCGACGGGCAGGACGTTGGTCGACCCGTCCGACAGCCGGACGCCGGTGCCCGCGGCCGCCACCTGCATCACCGCCTTGGCGTGATCGGCCGCGGGGTGATCCATGGACTGATAGGCCGCGGCCACGCCGACCGCCGCGCTGTAGTCATAGGTGCCGTAGTGCAGCGCCGTGCAGCGGCCCCGGGACGCGTGGATCATCCTCGCCACGGTGGCCGTGCCGTCCGCGCCGAGCACGGCCTGCGGCGTCTCGATCTGCAGCTCGAAGCGCAGCCGCCCCGGGTCGATGCCGTGGAGCTGCTCCAGCCGCTCGCACAGGTCGGCCATCGCCTCGACCTGCCCGGCCGAGCTGACCTTGGGCAGGGTCACGACGAACCCGTCCGGCAGGCCTCCGTGGCCGAGCAGGGCGCCGAGAAAGAGGTCGAGCGTGCGTACCCCGCGCCTGCGGGTGGCGGCCTCAAGGCTCTTGAAGCGGATGCCGCTGAACGGCGTCGCGCGGGCCGCCGTGGCGAGCGTGCTCGCGGCGCTTAAGGCGTCGGCGTCCTCCTCGCCGTCGCTGCGGTGGCCGTAGCCGTCCTCGAAGTCGATCCGCAGATCCTCGATGGGCTCGCGCTCCAGCTTGCCGCGCACCCGGCCATAGAGCTGGGCCATCAGGTCGGCCGGCAGGCCGAGCCCGTCGGCGAGCTCGTCTGCCGACGGGCCGTGCTCGGCCAGAGCGGCCAGCGCCCGCGCCCCCCAGTCGCCGGCCAGGCCCGGGTGGCAGCGGTCAGCCGGGACGTAGACGGTGTGCACCGGCTGGCGGGCGCCCGCGTCCCCCGGGTAGCGCGTCGCGAGTTCGCCGTCGACGGGCTGGAGCTGGCGGTCGAGCCGCGCATAGTCGTCGTCGCCGAGCCGGCCGGCCAGCTCGGTCACGGGCGCCCACCTCCCTGCCAGTCGGCCGGGCCGGAAACGGCCCTCGACCTGCGCTGATTCTACAATGCAGATATCTAGTTCTGCTAGATGGAAATAGTGTCAGGCCGCGGCCCCGCGACCACCCCGGAACCGATATGCTTTCCGTACACCGGAATATCAATATCGAAACCTCGGCCAGGGAGGCCTCATGACATCGGGTGCCGGGGACGATCTGCGTACCACACGGAACCCTGGTGGCGTGCAGTCCATCGAGCGGGTCTTTGAGCTGCTGGAGACCATGGCGGACGCCGGTGGCGTCATCGGGCTGTCGCAGCTCGCGTCGCAGTCCGGGCTTCCGCTGCCCACCATCCACCGGCTGGTCCGCACGCTCGTCGACCTCGGCTACGTCCGCCAGGAGCCGTCGCGTGAATACGCGCTCGGGCCGCGGCTTGTCCGGCTCGGCGACATCTCCAGCGGGCTGCTGACCCGGTGGGCCACCCCGTACCTGCAGAAGGTCGTGGACGTCCTGGGCGAGAGCACCAACCTCGCGATCCTCGACGGCGATCAGATCATGTACGTGGCGCAGGCCCCCGGCAGCCACTCCATGCGGATGTTCACCGAAGTCGGGCGGCGCGCGCAGGCGCACTGCACGGCGGTCGGCAAGGCGATGCTCGCCCAGATGCCTGCCGAGAAGGTGGACGGCATACTCCGGCGATCCGGCATGCCCGCAATGACCGAGCATACGATCACCGACCGGACTCAGTTCGCCCGGGAACTGGTGCTGATCCGCGAGCGTGGCTACGCCATCGACGAGGGCGAGCAGGAGCTTGGCGTGCGGTGCGTCGCCGTCGCGCTGCCCAGCAACTCGACCCGCGCCGCGACCTCGATCTCCGGGCCGCTGACCCGGATGACCGGCACGCTCATCCGGAGCGCCGTCCCGCTGCTGACCGACACGGCGAGCGCCCTCGCCGAGGAGCTTGACCTGGTGGGCACCTCGGAGCGCTCAGCCTGATCCGCGCTCATCCGGCCCGGCCGAGGTGTCATGGCGGCCGGGCTGGCGCCTGCCTGACTCCCGCTACCAGCCCAGGCCCGGGTCGAACGCCAGGCCGGGCTCGGCCGCGTCGTCGCGCCGGATGGTTCCCTCGATCAGGCCATACGGCCGGTCGTCGGCGTGGAACACCTCATTGGGGTTGTCCAGCCCGAAGGGGCTGAGATCGATCACGAAGTGATGCTTGTTCGGCAGCGAGAAGCGCACCTCGGCGATGCCCGGCTGGCTCGCGATCATCTGGGCGCCCATCTCGAACATCGTCTGCTGCAGGCCCAGGCTGTGGTGCCCCGCGAAGGTGCCGGTCATCGTGGCGAGCGCGGCGCCGAACGAGTCGGCCCACGCGACCTCATCGCCGTCGTGCCACCACTGGGCGGTCACCGACGTCGCCATCACCCGGTCACGGGTCGGCGCCAGCGTGGTGTAGCGGTCCTGGTAGAAGCCGTGGAACTCCGAGTCCGTGGTCTTGAGCAGCACGAGGTCCCTGATCCCGGAGACGACCCACGCGCGGCCATCGGCGTAGGTGACCGTGGCCGTGCGGACGTATCCGCCGTCGCGGCGGAAGGCGTGCGGGTGCGGCGACCCGCCGCTGGACAGCCGGACCCACGGGTACATCTCGAGCTTGATCCGCGCGCGCTGCACCGGCGGCACGTCCTCGACGAAATGCCTCGCCAGGGCCAGCCCGAATGACTCGGGCTGGCGGGCCGCGTCGCCGTGCTCCTTGGCCAAGGCGTTGACCGTGTTCTTCGTCGCGTCGGTGGTCAGGCAGTTGGCGTTATCGCCGGTCAGGTGCACGTCGGCGAAGTCGCCACTCAGGGCGACGCTCACGTTGTAGTCGACCAGCTCGTGCGGATCGCTGTCGCGGTAGACGCGCACCACCCGGGTCTCTGCCTTGCCGTACTGATTGTGCGCCAGCTTGACACCCACGGGCTCAGCTCCCTCGGTAGGTGGAGTAGGCGAACGGGGACAGCAGCAACGGCACGTGGTAGTGCGCCGCGGGGTCCGCATAGTCGAAGGTCACCGACACCTCCGGGTAGAACCCGCGCTGGCCGGTCGCCGCGAAATACGCCGCAGTGTCGAATACCAGCCGGTACGTGCCCGCAGACAGGTCCGCGGCGTTCGCGCCGAAGTCGCGCAGCCGGCCATCGGGGTCGGTCGTGCCACCGCCCAGCCGCCGCCAGCCGCCGCCGTCCAGGCAAAAGAGCTCCACCGGCACACCGCCCGCCGGGCAGCCGCGACTGGCATCGAGAACGTGTGTTGAGAGGCTCACGGGGTCTTCCAGGCAGGTAACAGCGTTGGCCGGGCAGGCCGGGTACCCACGAACCACCCAGCACGGCTAGCTTCGCCAGCCCATCACGAACTTTCCGGTCAGATCAAGCCTGGCTCCGCGCTGCCCACAGCGGCCGGCTTGAGCGTGCCTGCGGCCGTGCGCCGGCTGCGGCGGGGCATCATTGGCAGGTGCCACTGTTTGCATTTGAGGGCCGTGAGCCAGAAGTCAGCCCTGCGGCGTGGATCGCGCCCACCGCCACCCTGGTCGGGGACGTGCGCGTCGAGGCGGAGGCATCCATCTGGTACGGGGCCGTGCTGCGGGCCGACTTCGGGCCGATCATCGTGCGGCGGGGAGCGAACGTCCAGGATGGGTCGGTACTGCATGGGGGCAGCGACCCGGTGACCGAGGTCGGCGAGGGAGCGACCGTCGGCCACCTGTGTGTCGTTCACGGCGCCGTCATTGGCGAAGAAGCGCTGGTGGGCAACGGCGCCACCGTGCTCGACGGGGTGATAGTCGGCCGCCGCGCGCTGGTCGCGGCGGGCGCTACCGTGCCGCCGGGGATGACCATTCCCGATGGCATGCTCGCCGCCGGGGTCCCGGCGCGGGTCATCGGGGAGGTCACCGGGGGGGCCAGGCAGTGGGTGGAGACCAACCCCGGGATCTACCGTGACCTGGCGCGCCGTCACGCCGCCGGCGCCCGGCCCGTCACCGACCCCGGAACCCGCGACGGCTGAACGATTGGTTACAAATGGGCCATGGCTAGTGTGACTGAGCTGCGGGTAACGCTCACCGTGGAGGACTTCGACCAGGCGCTGGTGTTCTACCGCGACGCGCTCGGGCTGGAGCAGGTTGCCGACTGGAGTTCGGAGTCCGGGCGGGTCGTCGCGCTCGACGCTGGCCGGGCGACGCTCGAACTCTTCGACCAGGCCCAGGCCGAGTCGGTCGACGCGATCGAGGCCGGCCGCCGGGTGTCCGGAACTGTCCGGTTCGCGGTCAAGGTCGCGGACAGCGAGGACATGGCGCGGCGGCTCGTCGCGGCCGGCGCCGCGCAGGTCGCACCGCCGGTCATCACGCCGTGGGGCGACCGCAACGCCCGGGTCCAGGCACCAGACGGGATGCAGCTGACGCTGTTCACGGCTGACCAGGGCGCACACTGAGGTGGTGCGCATTACCATCCGGGTCCGGCCCGGCTCTGCCCGTCCCGGCGTCGGCGGCGAGCACGATGGCGCACTGGTCGTGCGGGTCAGCGAGCGTGCCGTGAACGGCCGGGCCACAGCGGCCGCCCTGGCCGCACTTGCCGCCGCGTTCGGTGTCCGCCGTCATGCCGTGACGCTGGTCGCGGGGGCGTCAAGCCGGCTGAAGGTAGTGGACGTGGCCGATGCCGACCCGGCTGTGCTCGACCACCTGCTGGGGCTGTGACTGCCGTGGCTGCCAGGATGGTGCCGTGGACGTATTGAGCAGCCGGATTCTGTTGCGCCCCACTGACCTCGGCCGAAGCCGCCGTTTCTACCGCGACGTGCTGGGTTTGGCGATCCACCGGAGTTCGGCGCTCCAGCTGATCCCGAGGTGGTTTTCTTTCTCGGCCCGGGATTGCTGGAAGTGTCCGGGAGCTCGGCCGCGCATTATGACCAGCATGACGGGCACAGGCGCGGCCTTCTGCGCGTGGGTGAGGAGCATGCATGCCGCACATCGCCTTGACTTCCGCCGAGCCGGGGATCCGCGGCTTGCTCCGGTACCGCCCGGAGACCGCCCGCCCGCTGAGCGAGCTGACGGAGGTGCTGCTGCGCGGGCCGAGCACCCTGGCCCGGGGCGAGCGGGAACTGATCGCGGCCTATGTGTCGGCGCTGAATGACTGCCGGTACTGCTCGTCTTCGCACTCGGCCTGCGCCGCGGCCCAACTGCCGGGCGGGATGGCCCTGGTGGAGCAGGTCCGCGCCGACCCCGCCAGCGCGCCGGTGTCCGCCAAGTTGAAGGCGTTGCTTACGATCGCCTCGGCGGTAGCGCAAAGCGGACGCGCCGTCACCGCAGAGCACGTCGCCGGCGCCCGCGCGGCGGGCGCGACGGACATGGAGATCCACGACACGGTCTTGATCGCGGCAGCGTTTTGCATGTTCAACCGGTACGTCGACGGGCTGGCCACGATCGCCCCCGAAGATCCCGCTCTCTACGCCGCCGGGGCGCAGCGCTTGGTCAAGCAGGGTTACCTAGCACCGTCGGCAGATCCCGGACACCAAGGCTGATCTCAGAGCCGCAGCCAGCGCCACGCCCACAATGACGAATACGCCTGCTCAGCGGTCGCGATCACCTGCTGACGGACGGCGGCAGATGCGGGCGAGCGGGAGGGCCGTGGGGTGCTGGCCGCATTGATAATGGAGCGGTGGCCCGGGGCCAGTGGTCACGTCAGCGCAGACCTTAACGCGCCCCGGCCGATGGCCTCCCGGTGTGGGCCGGCCGCAGGCGCGTCCGCCGGGCAGGGCGCAGGCCGACTGTCAGTGACGATCCGTGGGTGGGCGCAACCGCATGGCATACCCGATGTTTATCGCGGCGATCGCGATCCAG
>WNFX01007340.1_pt1 | contig 10346 bp, 6 predicted proteins | sample 5400111 | NCBI WGS metagenome assembly WNFX01 (sample SAMN13153363, study PRJNA577476) | soil metagenome | isolation source: 40 cm soil or saprolite under grassland replicate 1 | place: USA:California | collected 2016-06-15 | reverse complement strand
ACGAGTTCCCGCTCCCGGCCGACGAAGGTATTCGGTTCCTGGGGCAGATGGGCCCGGATCTCGTCCACGTCAGTTTCCCTCAGGCGCCGGCAACCCCCTCAGCGTAAACCTGAGGGGCCGACTCCCGGGGGGATCGGCAAGACCCGGCTCGCGCTGCGGCTGCTGGCCTCGGCGGCGGCCGAGTTCCCGGACGGGGTCTGGTTCGTCGAGCTGGCCGACCTGCGGCAGCTTGACCCACAGCAGGCCGACCTGGTGGTCTCGCGGGTCGCGGCGGTCATCGGGATCACCGAGGAGGCGGGCCGCCCGCTGCTCGAGACGCTGGGCGACGCGCTGCGGTCACGCAAGCTGCTGCTGGCCCTGGACAACTGCGAGCACCTGCTCGACGCGTGCGCGCAGGTCTGCCGGCACCTGCTGGCCAGCGCACCCGGGCTGCGGCTGCTGAACACCAGCCGGGAGCCGCTGTCGGTCGCGGCCGAGACGATCTGGCGGGTGCCGCCGCTGTCGGTGGCCCCGGCGGGCGCGGACCCGGCGGCGGCCGCCCCGGGCGCGGAGCGCTACGAGGCGGTGCGGCTGTTCGCCGACCGGGCCGCGGCCTCCAAGCCCGGGTTCACCGTCGGCCCGGACAACGTCGCGGCCATCACCGCGATCTGCCGCGCGCTGGACGGGATGCCGCTGGCGATCGAGCTGGCCGCGGCCCGGGTCCGGGCGCTGTCGGTGGAGCAGATCGCCGCCCGGCTGGACAACAGGTTCGGGTTGCTGACCGCGGGCGACCGGTCGGCCGCGCCCCGGCAGCGGACTCTGCGCGCCGCCATCGAGTGGAGCTACGAACTGCTCACCGAGCCCGAGCGGGCGCTGTTCCGGCGGCTGGCCATCTTCACCGGGTGGTCGCTGGAGATGGCCGAGCAGGTGTGCGCCGACGAGCAGATCCCGGCCGCCGATGTGCTCGGCCTGACCGCCGCGCTGGTGGACAAGTCTCTGGTCGTGCTCGATCCCGAGCTGCTCGGCCAGGCCCGGTACCGGATGCTGGACACCATCAGGGAGTACGCGGCGCTGCGGCTGTCCCAGGCCGGCGAGGCGGCGGCGTTCCGGGTCAGGTTCCGCGACTACGCGATGCGGACCGCCGAGCACAGCCAGGCGCTCGGGATGGCCCGCATCGAGGCCCCGTGGCCGGCCCGGGTGGACGTCTTCCGCCGCTACGACGTCGACGCGGGCAACGTGATCCAGATCCTGAACTGGTGCCTGGAACGGGGCGACGCCGAGGCGGGGCTGCGGATCTGCGCCGCGGTCAGCCCGTGCTGGATCGTGTGGGGGACGTTCGGCGAGGGCAGCGAGTGGCTGCGCTCGTTCCTGGCGCTGGACATGACCGGGGTACCGGCCCGGGTCCAGGGCGCGGCCACCGTGGTGCGCGGGCAGCTCACCCTGTCCAGCGACCCGGCCACCGCCTGGGCACTGGGGACCGAAGGGCTGAAGCTGTGCCGCGAGGCTGACGACCCGTACTGGGTTGCGGTCGGGCTGAACCTGCTCGCCGAGATCGCCCTGCACACCGGGCGGATCGACGAGGCGGCGGTCAGCGCGGACGAGGCCCTGGCCATCGCGCAGGCAGCCGGTGACGGCTGGAACGAGGGCTACGCGCTCGGCACCCGGGCCGCCATCGCGGCCCGCCGCGGCAAGCTCCGCGAGGCCGAGCAGCTGGCCACCGCCTCGGTTGCGGTGATGCGCCGGATCGACCAGCAGTGGGGCGCCGCCCGCGCCCTGCTCGGCCTGGGTGACCTGGCCAGGTTCCGCAACCACCCGGGCGAGGCGCACGGCTGGTACGTGGAGGCGCTGGCCATCCTGCGGGAGATCGGCGCCCGGCCGGAGATCGCCCGCTGCCTGGCCGGCCTGGGCCGGGTGGCCATGGACCTCGGCGCGATCGAGCAGGCCCGGCGGCACCTGACCAGGAGCCTGCGGCTTAGCCACGCCACCGGCGCGCGCATCGGCGTGGCCCGCGGCCTGGAGGCGTTCGCCGCGCTGACCGGGCACGAGGGCCAGGCCGAGCTGGCCGTGCAGCTGGCCGCGGCGGCCGCCGCGCTGCGCGAGGCGGCCGGCCTGCCCCCGCTGTCCGGCGCGCGGGTCGAGGCGTATCTGGCTCCGGCGCGCCGCCTCGGCGACGCCACGGTGGCCCGGCTGTGGGCCAGCGGCCAGGCGCTGACCAGCGAAGCCGCGGTCGCGCTAGCGCTGGACGCGCCGGTCACGCCGGCGCCGTCTGCGGCTCTGCCCAGCGGGAAGGGCCTGGCGGGCGGGAACCCGGCGCTGACCGTGGTGGGCCGCTACCCGGTGGCGGCGGCGCCGCCGAGCTCGCTGACCCAGCGGGAGTACGAGATCGCCGAGCTGGTGGCCAGTGGCCTATCCAACAAGGCCATCGCGGCCGAGCTCTCCATCAGCCACACCACCGCGGCCAGGCACGTCGCCAACATCATGGGCAAGCTGGGCTTCAACTCGCGCAGCCAGATCGCCGCGTGGGTGGCGGACCGGGCCCAGGGACCCGGCCGGGCGGGCGACCCAGGTGAGCGCGGGTAGTGCGGCGGGGCACGCGCCCGGCCCGTTCGGGATGAAAATTAATATCCGGGGCCGGCCGGGTCGGCACGAAGTAAAATCCTGCTGGATAGGGCTATCGCCGGATAATCTTCTGCGGCTAGGTCGGCTCGCGGAAAGAAAAATCAGTTGACAGATGTATCAGATGCGCTGAGCCGCTCTCTGAGTTAGAAACAGATGATTATCACCGACCGAGGTGTTGATCATGGTGGAGAACAAGCTAGCCGGAACCGGCTATGCGTGACGACCCGCATGTCGTCGCGCTCGTGACCCGCGCGTCAGGGGGGGACCAGGGCGCGTGGCACGAGCTGGTCGACCGCTATGCACCGCTAGTGTATACAATCTGCACCCGGTACCGGCTGAGCAATCCTGACATCGAGGACGTGGGACAGAATGTCTGGCTCTTGCTGGTGGAGCAGCTCGGCAAGCTCCGTGAGCCCGCCGCGTTGCCGGGCTGGCTGGCGACGACCACCGCGCGCGAATGCCTGCGCGTCGTGACGGCGGCGAGCAAAGCCGAGCGGCTGGGGGCGGGCCTGGACGACTCGGTGATTTTCGTGGACGACGCGGTGATCGACGAGGAGCTCCTGGTGGCTGAGCGGAACGCGGCGCTGCGCGCGGCCTTCGCCGAGCTGCCGCCGCGCTGCCAGCAGCTGCTGTCGATGCTCCTGTCCGACCCGCCGCATTCCTACGCGGATATCCACCGCGAGCTCGGCATCCCGATGGGCAGCATCGGGCCGCAGCGGGCTCGCTGCCTGGAGCGGATGCGCCGGTCGAGCGCTCTCGCCGCCCTCGAAGAGGGCGAGGAAAAGATCGACATACGGGGAGGCGAGCCAGGTGCTTAACGACTGGGACGATGATCAGCTCCTGAGGGCCTTGGGCCAGGCGCTGAAGGCTCGTCAGGCCGTTCCCTCGTGGTTCATCGAGACGGGCAGGAACGCCTTCGCCTGGCATAACATCGAGGCCGAGCTGGCGCAGCTCACCTACGACTCCAAAGAGGACCGGCTTCAGGCCGCGGTGATGCGGTCGGAGACGGCCTCGATCCGGGCACTCACCTTCACCTCGGCCCATCTGAGCGTGGAGCTCGAGGTCACCGGGAACTCGCTGCTCGGCCAGCTTCTCCCGGCGCGGGAGGGCGAGCTGGAGATTCATACCAGGGCGGGCGAGATCAGCACCACCGAAGTGGACGAGATCGGCTGCTTCTCGGTCGACCCCATCCCGGACAGCCCGTTCCGGCTGCGCTGCCACTCGGCGGACGGCACCGACGTGCTGACCGGGTGGATCACGATCTGAGGTTCGTCCGGCTTCTGGCGGCGAGTTTTTTGCGGGAATACGTATCAAACCGGACGCAGGGCCCTCCGTACTGACAGCCGAGTCCGCGGCGGCCGGGGGGACCCGCGGGCTCGGTGGGGGGTTCGGGGTTATCGGTGCCGGCGGGGGCTTAGTTCGGGGCCGTATCGATAGGGATGCCGCGTCACGCTCACAGGAGCGTGACGCGGCATTCGCGTTGCTGGGGCTCGGCTAAAGTCAGCACCGGCTCTTTCAGCTAGCCAGTACGAGCTTTCCGAGCAGGCCGTGTGTCTCGTCATCTGGCCCGGAAGTGAAGATCAGCTCGTTGGTCTTGGCCGCGTTCCCGTTGCCGAAACGCAAGCTCCACAGGCCTTCGATGGCGATCGGGTGGCGGTTGGCCCCGCGGAGCTGACCCAGGTGCGCGCCGGTGTCCGGGTTGTAGGCGTTGATGTGGCCATTGCCGAAGTTGCCGACGAGCAGCGCTCCGCTGAACCTGCCGAAGTTGTCCGGGGCCAGGGCGAGCCCCCATGGCGAGTTCAGCGCGCCCCGGGTGACCAGCCGGCGGATGAGCGCGCCGTCGTTGGTGAAGACGTCCACGAATCCGTGGCCCGGGCCGGCCACGTCATCTTCGCGGCCCGCGTCCTGCTTCGCATAGGTCACGTAGAGCTTGCCCGCGAACTCCGCGATGTCGAATGGCGCGTAACCGGCCGGAAGCCGGCGGTCCGCGAACCGGCCGCCGCGCAGTTCGGCCGGCTTGAAGTCACTGTTGTAGACCTCTACCCGCCCGGACCGGAAGTTGGTGGCGTACAGATAGGTCTTGCCGTCCGACGCCTGGGCCTGGGCTAGGCCCTTGTAGACCGCGTTGGCGCCCTTGTCGCTCGCGACTTCTGTCACCGTGGACGGCGGGTTAGCGCCTGCGGCCACGCCGACGGTTGGGTTCCAGCCGTCGATCCCGCCGTTCTCCGAGACGAAGATGAAGGCCGCCGGGCCCGAGTGGCCGGCCGCGTCATGCACGACGAAGTCGTTCGGGTTCGTGTCGCCGTTGGACACCTGGCCGGTCGGCGCGCCAGAGGTGATCGTGACTATCAGGCCGGCCTTGTTGACGGTCGTGGCGGTTCCCGAGGTGTAAAGGGTGGTCTTGTCCTTCCCATTGTCCGACACCCACAGCGCTCCGCCCGGTGCCTGGTCGGTGCCCGGAGAGGCGGAAACTCCCCAGGAGTTCACAAGATCGGGGTCGGTCACGGCGGCGAGGCCGGGGATGTCGGAACGCAGGTTCACCTGCCGGTACGTCGAGTCGTGCACGCCCGCCGAGGCGACGCCGGCCGTTACCGGCAGCACGGTCCCGGTGGCCACAAGCGCGGCCAGTGGCCATAGGCGCCGCGACCCCCGCGGGCCCCGCGCGATGGCAATCCTTGGGGTTTTCACTCGCATCATTTTGTTGAGCCCTCCGCATAGGCGCCGGGGAGGAGGTGTCGTGCCCCCGTCGCGGTCGTTGTGCCGCCACGGTGGCATGTGCCGCTCGAACGGCGCTCGAACGGCGCTGGAACGACGCTGGAACGGTCACGTGGCGGGACAATGGGATGTGGTCATCAGGGACGCTGCGGCGGCGGAGCTGCCGGTACTGCAGGATATTGACGTGGCGACCGGGCAGATGTTCCGTGACATCGGCATGCCGGAGGTGGCGGAGTACGATCCGTGGCCGCTGCCGGACCTCGAGCACTCTCGGGCGGCCGGGCTGCTGCGGGCTAGGGTTCCGGGCTGGGGATCACCCCGCGTGCTGCCTGACGGCGGCTTCCAGGGCGGGCAGCGGGAGCCAGCCGTCGTGCGACCAGGTGATCTTGCCGGACGCGGAGACCAGGGCGAACCAGGGCTGGTCCTGGACCTGGTAGCCGTCGGCCACCCGCCCGTTGGTGTCCATCCCGACCGGGAAGTCCAGCTTGGTCCCCAGGCCGGCGAGGTACGAGCGGACGGCCTGGGCCGAGGGCTCGACCACCGTCTCGTCCACCGCCACCAGCGGCGGCAGGCCAGCGCGGCGGGCCGTCGCCACGTAGGCGTTCATGCCGGTCAGTTCGGACTTCAGGTTCGCGACCTCGGACAGCCAGGTGGCGAAGAACATGACCAGGCGCGGCTGGCCGGGCCCGAGCGGGACCGTGCCTGCCTGCGCGCTGGCGGACGGCAGCGTGAGGTGAACCGAGGGGGCCTGCCCGGAAATGGACGCGAGCGACTGCTGGCTGCCCACCTTGGGGTGACCGGGCAGCAGGCTGGAGATTTCCTGCGCGAGCACCTGGGCGGACTGGCCGACGCTGGAGTAGGCCATCTGGGTCAGGTAGAGCTTGCGCTCCCGGCCCTGCTGGTCGATCACGAACAGGGCGGGGGTGTGGTCGATCTGGTCCTGCTCGATCTGGACGGCGATGTGGTACTTGGTCCAGGTGGCCTTCAGCTCGGCCAGCGAGCCGGTCAGGAAGTCCCACTGGTTGACCAGGCCGTGCGTGCGCGAGTAGGAGAGCACGTCCGCGGTGCTGATGGCGTCGGGGTTGGCGTCCACGCCGAGCAGCTGCACCTGGCTGCCGGCCGGACCGAGCAGCTGCTTGGCCTGCAGCATGCTCTGCGTGGTCAGCGGGCAGACGTTGGTGCACTCGGAGTCCTCGAACGCCAGCATGACGACCTTGCCGCGGAACTGGCTCAGCGACATCGGCTGGCCGAACTGGTTGCGCAGCCGGAAGTCCGGTGCCGCTTTCCCGCCGAGCGAGGATCCGAGGTCCAGGTTGGGGTTGTCCATCGCGGCCGTGTTCGGCCCGTGGGACGACGGGCTCCCCGCCCCCGAGCCCGACGGAGGGCTGGAACTACAGGCGGCCAGGCCAGGCAGCCCGCCGAGGACGCCGAGCAGGGCCACCGCTGACAGCGCGGCGCGCGCGCGGAACCTGTTCATGGCGGTAATCAGCCTACTGCGGGCAATTGGGTTTGGCCCCACGAACTACTACAGTCTGTAGGAATAAGTTCTTGCTGGCCACCGGGAGTTCCTGCGCGTTGACTGGTTCGTCGCCGACGATGACCGCCCCGCCGTGCCCCCAGAACAGGTAGCGGTAGGTCAGGTTGATCAGCGTGGTCACCCGGTTGCGCCCGCCCAGCAGGTAGACCAGGTGCAGGGCGAACCAGGCGAGCCAGGCGAGCGTGCCGCGCAGCCGCAGGCCGCCGGCCAGCTGGACCACGGCCGACCGGCGCCCGATCGTGGCCATGATGCCCTTGTCGTGGTACTTGAACGGCTCGGTGGCCTGCTTGCCCTCCAGCCTGACGATCTGCGCGGCAGCGTGCTTTCCCATCTGCAGGGCGGGCTGGGCGAGCTGCGGCGTCGGGTCGTCCGGGTTCACCCCGATGTCACCCGCGGCGAAGATCCGGTCCTGGCCCTGCACCCGCAGGTCCGGCCCGACCACGATGCGGCCGTTCTTGCCCTGCGGCAGGCCCCAGCCGGCCACCCCCGGGCCGGCCGCCACGCCGGCCGCCCACACGGTGATGTCGCTGGGCAGGTCCTCGCCGTGAACGAGCCGGACCTGGTCCGCGGTGACCTCGCCGATGCGGGTGTCCAGCCGCACGTCGACGCCGCGGTCCAGCAGCTGGGCCTTGGCGTACTCTTGCAGCTTCGGCTGGAACGGGCCGAGCAGGTGCGGCGCCATCTCGACCAGCCGGACGCGCACCCGGGCCGGGTCGACATCGGGGAAGGTGGCGCCGAGCACGGTGCGGCGCAGCTCGGCCGCGGTGCCGGCCAGCTCCACGCCGGTGGCCCCGCCGCCGACCACGGTGATGTTCAGGTCGCCGCTGTCCACGCTGAGCCGCTCGAAGCCCGCCATCACGTGGTCACGGAGCACGAGGGCGTCGGTCCTGGTATAGAGGCCGAACGTGTGCTCGGCCGCGCCTTTGATTCCGTAGAACGCGGTCGTCACCCCGGTCGCCAGGATGAGGTAGTCGTAGCCCATGTCGTGGCCGCTGCTGAGCTTGATCCGGCGGGACGCCGGGTCGATCGCGGCCAGCTCCCCGCGCCGGAAGATTGCCCCGTACCGCCCGGCGAAGCCCCCGGCCGGGTAGGCGACGTCGCCGGGGTTCAGCCCGCCGGTCGCGACCTGGTAGAGCAGCGGCTGGAAGGTGCTGTACAGATGGCCGTCGATCAGGGTCACCCGCATGCCAGCGCGGGTGAGCCTGGAGATGGCCGACAGGCCGCCGAACCCCGCGCCGCAGATGACCACGTGCGGCGCGTCGGGGTCAGCCCGACGTCTTCTTGCGATCGTCCTCACCTCCGGCTCCCCCGACGATGTCGTATTGGTCCCCGCGCTTCTCTACGTATAGCCGGAACGCATGGCGGTCTTGTTCCGTATACGGCGGCGGGGCAAGGCTTCGCGGCCACAGCCGGTGGGCCCGGACCACGTTGATCTGGACGGCGTACAAGGTGAGCTGGGCCTGCAGGTAGAGCCAGGCGATCAGCCCGAGCACCAGGGCGAACGTGCCGTACAGCGGCGAGGCGTGGGCCAGCTGATGCGAGATGAAATAACTGCCGAAGGCCTGCAGTACCTGCCAGATGACGGCGCTGATGGCCGCGCCGGGCCACAGCTGCCGCCAGGTGATCTCGCTCGCGGTGCCGAGCCTGAAGCCGAGCCAGAACAGCCCGAAGTTCAGCACCATCGATACTGCGTAGAACAGCACGGACTGGCCGGCGCCTGGCAAGATACGGCCGGCGCCGGCCGCGATACCGGAAATGATCGTGGTGCCGATGAAGCCCACCCCGATCACGATGATCAGCGCGGCGCTGCGCAGCGCGGACCACGGGAACCCGGGGCGGCGGGCGAAGGGGATCTCCCACGCCGAGTTGAGCGCGTTCTGCAGCGAGTTCGCCACCCCCAGCGCCCCGATGAAGATCCCTATCACGGCGACGGCGAGCGCGATCCCCTTCCCGCCCAGGTGGCCGATGCTCCCCTGGAGTTGCGGGCCGATGACCGGGTACTGGTCCACCGCGGCCTTCAGCACCTTCTGCTTCAGCTCGGGATTGTTCTTAAGCACGATGTCCAGCACGGTCACCAGGAGAAGCAGCAGCGGGAAGATCGCGACCAGGGCGGAGTACGCGATCAGCGCGGCCAGGTTGCCCGCCTGGTCGTCGCCGAACTTCTTCCACACCGCGACCGGGAAGGCCAGCCAGACGTGCTGCTGCTGGTACTCGTCCACGGCCCGGAGGAGCCTTTTCAGCTTGTTCATCGCGAGGAAAACGTACCCGGGCTCAGCGCATCCATCCGCCGGAAAGCCGATCGCGTTATCGCAGGCCATCACGGTATTGCGGGGAATGTGCTACAGGTAGGTGCTACAAGTTGAGGGCGACGAGCTCGGGCCGCATGCACCCCTGGGCGGGTTCCCGGGTCCCGGCCGGGGCCGACGGGCTGCCGTCGGGGTTCGGCGTGGCCGTGGTGGAGGAGGCGGGAGGGATAGAAGTGTTCGGAGGGGACGAAAGGGTCGGGCCGGTGGCGGTGCCGGAGGGGGGCGCGGACGTGCTCGGCTGGGCCGGCAAGCGGGGCGCCAGCTGCCGGCAGGCCGCGATGACCACCAGGTTGCCGGCCTGGTCGGCGCTGCCGCCGAGGCCGCTCAGGTCGACGAAGTAGTGCGGCCAGGGCAGCCCGGGGGCGGCCAGCGTGACCCGCTGCAGGGCGAGGGCGTAGCCCCAGGCGTCGCCGCTCGCGCCCTGGTCGAGCCCGAGCGCCACGCCGTTCCTGACCACGTACACCCCGGCCGCCCCGTTGACCGCGGAGCCCGAGGCGGTCGCCTTGACCTTGCCGGTCTGCGGGTCGACGCCGACCAGGTTGGAGCCCTCGGTGAGGTAGATCCGGCGCGGGCTGTGATCGATGCCTTCCGGCACGGCTCTGTGAGCCGACCATAGCCGCGTTCCGGTGGTGCCGTTGTACGCGGTCACCCCGGCCGCCGAGGAGAACAGCACCACGCCGTCGAAGGCGCCGCTCAGCATGCCGGGGAAGGACAGGCCCTCGATCGGGCGGACGACAAGCTCGGATCCGGTCGCCAGGTCGATCCGGTGCAGCGCCGAGGCCGGGGCCGAGTCCACGAACCCGCCGGGGGATTCGGCTACGTAGAGCCAGTTCCCGTCGGTCCGCCAGGCTTGCGCGACCGGGCCGGTCGGACGCTGCCAGCGGACGTGCCCGGTCGTGTTGTCGTAGCTGGTCACCGCCGCGGCCCCGACAACCACGGTGTATTTCAGGCTGGCCGCCACCGCGCCGCCGAACGTCGCGGCCGGGTACCGGCCGGACTGGGCGCCGTCCGCGCCGGAGAGCACGACCTCGGCACGCCGCGCGGCGCCGCCATGCTGATCTCCGGCGGCCGGCCGGTAGGAGACGCCCGCGGTCACCTCGCCCGGCCAGGCGCGCACCGACACGATGGCGGCCCCGGCCGGGAAGCCGGTCAGCGTGTCCTGCCACACCAGTGCGCCGGTCCGGGACGAG
>WNFX01007339.1_pt1 | contig 10346 bp, 7 predicted proteins | sample 5400111 | NCBI WGS metagenome assembly WNFX01 (sample SAMN13153363, study PRJNA577476) | soil metagenome | isolation source: 40 cm soil or saprolite under grassland replicate 1 | place: USA:California | collected 2016-06-15 | reverse complement strand
CGGGACGGCGCCTGGCCCAAGCCCGAGATGATGGGACGCGAGCTGGGCGCGCTGACGGTCGGCATCGTGGGCCTGGGCAACGTGGGCTCCGCGGTGGCCACTCGTCTGCTCGCATTCGGCTCTCGGGTGCTGTACGCCGACGTCGTGGAGAAGAGCTTCGCGGGCGTGGAGCGGGTCTCGCTTGAAGACTTGCTCGAGCTCGCTGATGTCGTATGCGTACATGTGCCTCTGAACGCGGAGACCCACCACCTCATCGAAGCCGAGGCGCTCGCGCGCATGGCAAAGGGGGCGTATCTGATCAACGCCTCTCGTGGGCCGGTGGTGGACGAGAAGGCACTCGTCGCCGCGCTCGAGTCAGGGCACCTGGGTGGCGCCGGGCTGGACGTCTTCGAGCAGGAGCCGACGCCAACGAACAATCCGCTTCGGCGCATGGAGAATGTCTTCCTCTCACCGCATGTCGGCGGCGCCACGTTGGAGGCAGAGGCACGGGCGCTGGAAGTGGTTCGCGACAACCTGGTTCGGGTGCTCGATGGCGAGGAGCCGGCCAACGTCGTCAACGGGGTCAAGCTAGGGGCTCGACTGCGAAGGTGACACTCCGCGAGCTCTGGGACCGGGGCGAGCCGACCGTCGGCGGCTGGTGCGTCATCCCCAGCCCGTTCGCGGCCGAGCTGATGGGCAAGGCAGGTTATGACTGGGTCTGCATCGACACCCAGCACGGCGTGATCGGATACGACCAGATGCTGCCCATGCTGCAGGCCCTCTCCGGCACCGGGACGCCGGCGTTCGTGCGGGTGCCGTGGAACCAGCCGTCCGACATCATGAAGGCGCTCGACGCCGGCGCCGACGGCGTGATCGTGCCGATGGTCAACTCCGAGGAGGAGGCGCGGAGGGCAGTCGGTGCATGCCGCTACCCACCCCAGGGCTACCGGTCATGGGGACCGACCCGGGCCGCGCTCCAGACGACCGGCTTCGGGCCGGAGAGCGCCGACCGCGCCGTCGTCTGCGTGGTCATGATCGAGACCGTGGAGGGGATGGCGGCCCTCGACGAGATCCTGGCGGTGCCAGGCGTGGACGGGGTCTATGTCGGGCCCAACGACCTCGCCGTCACCCATGGCATGAAGCCCGACGCAACCGCCAGCAGCCCCGAGCACCGGCGCCTGATCGAGACGATCCTGCAAGCCTGCGAGCGCCGAGGCCTGATCGCAGGCATCCACTGCGCAGGACCAGAGACGGCCATCCGCTGGCGCGATGCGGGGTTCCGGATGCTCAACGTGGACAACGACGCTGTCTTCCTGCGTGGCGGCGCGGCCCGCGTGCTGGAGCTGCTGCGCGGAGTGAAGGGCGAGGTCGCCAAAACTGGCTACTGACGGGCCCTGGATTCCGCGATCCTGGAGGCGCTGAAGTGGCTCGACTCGCCGACCCTGAGCAACGCCGACCAGCTGATCGAGAGACGGCGCGTCAAGCACTGACGCGGGTCTAGAAGACGGCCTTCTCGGTCTCCGCGTCGAAGAGGTGCAGCCGCTTCATGTTGACCGCCAACCGAACACGGTCACCGACGCTGACCTTGAGCGCGGGATCGACACGCGCGATGAGGTCGTCCGAACCTATCTTGCCGTACAGGTACTGGTCCGCGCCCAGTACCTCGAGCACCTCGACCTTAAGGTCGATGGCGGCGTCTTCTTCCGAGACATTGGGCAGAAAGTGCTCGGGCCGGATGCCCAGGATGCCGCGGGCCACGCCGGGCGCCTCGGGCAGCTTGAGCTCGAAACCCGACGCCTTCGCCTCGTGGTCGGAGATCGTGACTGGTAAGAAGTTCATGCGCGGGCTGCCGATGAAACCGGCGACGTACATGTTCACGGGTTGGTCGTAGATCTCCCGCGGCGGCGCCACCTGCTGCAGAACGCCGTCCCTCATCACTGCGATTCGGTCGCCCATGGTCATCGCCTCGACCTGGTCGTGGGTGACATATATAAAGGTAGTGCCCAGCCGCTGGTGCATCTTCTGTAGCTCGATCCGGGTCTGGACGCGAAGCATGGCGTCCAGGTTGGACAGCGGCTCGTCGAGCAGGAATACCCGAGGCTGACGAACGATGGCGCGGCCAAGGGCGACGCGCTGGCGCTGGCCTCCCGAGAGCTGACGTGGCTTGCGGCCAAGCAGCTTGTCCAGCCGGAGGATGCGGCCAGCCTCCTTGACCCGCGTTTCGATCTCGGTCCTGGTGCTGCCCCGCATCTTCAGGCCAAAGCCCATGTTGTCGAATACGCTCATGTGCGGGTACAGCGCGTAGGACTGGAACACCATGGCCACGTCCCGGTCGCGGGGAGGCATCTTGTTGACGACCTGGTCGTCGATCTTGATCTGGCCAGCAGTGATTTCCTCGAGGCCCGCCAGCATACGGAGCGCGGTCGACTTCCCGCACCCGGAGGGCCCGACCAGGACCATGAACTCCGTGTCCCGTATCTCCAGGCTTAGGTCGTTGACGGCCGTGGTGTCGGCCGAGAACTTCTTGGTGACGTGTTCGTACGTGACAGACGCCACGCGAAAATCCTAGTCGACTACGCCAGGGGCTTTGGCGCGGGCGTGGTCAAATAGGTTTAGCCCTTGACGGCACCCGCGGTCATGCCCGCGACGAAGTAATCGACGAAGAACGAATACAGCACGGCGACCGGGACGGAGCCCAGAAGCGCGGCGGCCATCAGCTCGCCCCAAAAGAACTCGTCACCATGAATGAGCTCCTGCGTGACGCCGACCGGGATGGTCTTGACCAGGCTGTCGTTCATGAAGATAAGTGCGTAGAGGAACTCGTTCCAGGACAGGGTGAACGCGAAGAGCGCGGCGGCAAGGATGCCCGGGAGCGCAAGTGGGATGGCGATTCGAACCATGGCCTGGATGCGGGTGGCGCCATCCACCAGGGCAGCTTCTTCCAACTCGCGCGGTATGCCTTTGAAGAAGCCCATAAGCATCCAGGTGCAGAAGGGAATCAGGAAGGTGGGATACGTGAGGATCAGCGCCCACAGGTTGTTGAACAGGTGCAGCTCTCGGATGACGAAGGTCAGCGGTAGGAAGAGCAGCGTCGGCGGGACAAGGTATGTGACGAAGATTCCCCAACCAATGGCATCGGCGCCGCGATAACGCAGGCGTGCGAGCGAGTAGCCGGCCATGATGCTGCAGAAGAGGGAGATGAGTGTGGAGATGGTCGCCACCAGCGCCGTGTTGAACGCCCAGCGCGGGAAGTTCGTCTGACTGAAGAGGTGCCTGTACCAGTCCAGGGTGGGATCCCGGACCCACAGCGGGCTGACCGAGAAATCGAACAGCTCGGACGCCGACTTGAACGACGTGACCGCCATCCAATAGAACGGGAACAGCGTCACGACCAGCAAGATGAGCAGTGGAATGTAGATTCGGATCGCGCGCCCGACAAACGTGTCGCCGATGAGGCGACCTGTCCCAGGCTTGCGGAACTTGAGACGCGCCACGGCCGCCATCTACTCGGGCCTACGGAGCAGGAAGAGGACGCCGGCGACCACGAAGGTGAGCAACGGGAATAGCACCAGCGAGATGGCGGCGCCCAGGCTGATGGCACCCCCAGGAATGCCCCATTGATAGGCCCAGATGGATAGCAGCTGGGTGCTGTTGTACGGGGCCCCGTTGGTGAGCACGAACGGCCCCTGGAAGTCGGCGAAGGTCAGGATGGTCGAGAGGAGAAGGACGACCAGCAGCACAGGCTGCAGCATCGGCAGCGTGATGTTGGTGAACTGCTGCCAACGGGTGGCGCCGTCTACCCGTGCCGCCTCGTAAAGGTCTAGCGGGATGACCTGCATGCCGGCCAGGAAGGCGATGGCATAAAACGGCGTGCCGCGCCAGACGTTCACGATCATCAGCGCCGCCATCGCGTTGAAGGGCACGCCTAGCCAGTTGGGTCCGGGGTATGCCACCAGGTGCGTGTTCACGAGAAGCCAGTTGACGACGCTGAAAGTGGGGTCGAACATCCACCTCCAGGCTTCATAGCTGAGTACGGTCGGGATGATGTAGGGAAGAAGCAGGGCCGCCCGCACGAAGCGCCGGAAAGGGAAGGCCTGGTTCAGCAACAGCGCCATGACCAGGCCGAGGCTCAGCTTGAATACCGTCGTGATCCCCGTGTAGAGGAACGTATTGACGACGGCTGTGTAAAAGACGCCGTCGGTGTTAGTCCATTCGAAGCGGTAGTTGCCGAGGCCGATGAAGTTGCCCAGGTTGCCGAGCTCGGAGTCTGTAAGCGACAGCCAGATCCCGAACAAGAACGGGTAGAGCAGGAAGACGCCCAGGACGAGAAGAGTCGGCACCAGCAGGAGATAACCGAGCGGCGCTTCACGGTCATAGATCCGCACGCGTCGCTGGTGCCAGGCGGGTGCCGCGTTCGTCCGGACCGCGGTCCCCATCAGCTAGGTGGCCAGGCTAGGTACCGTTAGGGCCGCTCGAAGATTGCCTTCAGCGACGTCTCGGCCGCTGAGATTGCGGCCTCCATGTCACCGGTGCCGCCGTTCGCGAGCGACTTGGCAAACATGTCGGCCACGATGAACTGCGTCTGCGCCTGGGCCGTCTTCTTGCTCGGCAGCGCCGGCCAGCCCGGCCACTTGCCCGGCGCCACCACTTCCTGAAATGCCTTCAGCTTGGGGTCACTCGCGAAAACGGGGTCGTTATGGAGCGCCTCGAACGGGCCTGCGTTGTAGCCGCTCGCGATCAGGGTCCACTTCTGGTATTGGTCCTTCTCCATCAGGGCGAGAAGCATCGCCCTGGCGGTCTCGGAGTCAGGCGACCACTTCATCACTGCGTGGTTGAAGATCAGGTTCATCGCGAAGGTGCCCTTGGGACCACTTGGCATCGGGGCGTTGTTGGTCACGTCCGTGTATTTGTGGAACTCGATTTTCTCCCTGATGTAGATGCTGGCCCCGTTCAAAGTCCCGCTGATGCGGTCGGCGTGGTATGCCTGGTTGTTGTCGGGGTCGAGCCACTCGGGGTGCACCACGAGCCCAGCCTGGACCGCGCCCTGCGCCCACTTGATGGCTTCGCGGGTCTCCTTGGAGTTGATGGCGACCGTCTTGCCGTCGGCGTTCACCTCTTTGCCGCCGAAGCCCCAAAGCACGGGGTTCCACATGGTGAGCGAGTCGCCGTAGGCGTGGCCGTCGGTCTGTGAGATCGGCTTGCCGGTCGTCTTCAGCTTGGCGGCAGCGGCGGTGAGCTCGTCCCAGGTCGTCGGGAAGTTGCTCACGCCCGCCTGCTGGAAGTAGTCGGTGCGGTAGGTCCAGGCGTTGGGTACGACCGTATAGGGGATCGCCCGCCAGGTGCCATTGACCTTGCAGAAGGCCTCGTTGACGGGATCCGGCTTGCCCAGCTTGCTGATCAAGATGTTGACGTCGTTGGACACGTCCAGGCAGGCGTCGGTGTAGAGCTGCGGCCAGCCGTATTGCATCTGGATGATGTCTGGTCCGGCGCCGGCCTCCACCGCGGCAGCGGTCTTGGGCTGCAGCTGGTCGCCGGTGACCGTCTCGATCGCCACTGTCACCCCATTGGCGGCACCCCATTCGGCAGCTTGGCGTTTGAACTCGGCGTCGGCCGGCTTGACGAAGCTGGTCCACTGGAGCAGCCGGATGGAGGCGCCCTTGCGCGGCTTGGGGATGGTGGCCGTGGCGGTCGAACCAGACGTGCCGCAGGAGATGATGACCTCGGGGAAGGCGAGTGTGGCTGCGGCCACCCCCGCTGTCTTGAGGAAGTCCCGACGCGACCAGCCTGCCATGGCTCTCTTGCTTTGCGTCATCGCAGGAACCCCCTCACTAGTTCAATGCGGGACCCCAGAAAATCCAATCTTAACGCCCATGCCGGTTTCGGAACCGCTCCACCTCGTGAGCGGGTAGGGCCTCTTACTTATGAACCTGCGGGTAGGCCCTCTTACTTATGTACCTGACTGAGCTACGCGGTCGCGCAGAGCCGATCCGGGTGGGAGTTGTCGGGATCGGACGCATCGGCCGGGGCGTTGTCGATCAGGTGTCGCCGCATAGGGTATGCGGCTGTTGCTGCCGTCGGGATTCGCTTACAGCTCGGAATGTGGTCCATTCGAAACTATTCAGGCCTTCCAGTCCGTCGCCTTCGCAGCGCGCCAGCCAACGGTGCATCGTCCGCCGAGAAATGCCCCAATCCCTGGCCACCTCGTCGACCGTCCGACCGTCCCCAATTACCGCCAGGACCGCCTTGTACCTCTGCTCAGTCACGCTCATCTCCCTCATGCGCGGGAGCGTGACAAATCAGCCGAAGTAGCTGTGACGCATCAGCCGAAGGCCTTTTGGGACCTGTCAGCCGAACTTGCACACGAAATTGGCTCCGGAGTAGGGATTCGAACCCTAAACCTTGCGGTTAACAGATCGGCGCAGCCCGTTCAGAAATCGCGATCGGTATTCGCCGAGTGCCGCCACGTATCGCGCCTTAGTACCTGGTGTCGTCAGCGTTGCTGTACGAGGCGGCTCCAGCGATCCGGCAGCGGAGCAAGCCTACGTGCGATATCGGCGATCAGACGTTACCGCCCCAACACGCCTTGGAGCGCCCCAGCCTCGATTGCGAGTCTTCGGGCCCAGCTAGAAGGGCCGATAGGATGCGGCCGGGAGGCGGGAGGGATATGCCGGGCCAGCATGACTACTTCGTAGGACCGCCACCCCGGCCCGAAGCGACGGCCCTCGACGCAGGCGTCGAATCAACTTACGATCTGCCGGGAAAGCGGCATGTACGTCGTTCTGAAAGCGCTTCACGTCATCAGCATGTTCGCCGCCGTCACGCTGCTCATCGGCGACGGACTCTTCATCCTCATTGCGATCTGGCGACGCGACGTTCGCGCGCTCGCCGCGCTGCATCGTCTCGCGCCCGGCTTCGGCCTAACAGGTGCAGGCGCCGTCTCCTTGCTCATGGGAATCGTGCTTGGATTGGTCCTAGCGGCAGTCGGTCACCTCAACTTCCGTGCCGGCTGGCTCATTGCCGCGTACGTCATGGTCGCTGCCATCTTGCTCGTCAATGTCTCGCCTTTTGTGCAGAGGCTTCGACCACTCGCCCGCGAAGCAGTCGCCACCGAGGCCGGAAAGAGCTCGGTGGAAGAGGTCATCCGGGGCATGTCCGACCTTCGCGGGGGGCTCTTCGTGGCGATGTCGATCAACGTGGTGCTTTTTGTGGCGATCATCGCGGACATGGTCGTCAAGCCTTTCTGATCGTCACTGTGACCACGTGAGAGGGTGCCTGCTCACCAAACCTAGTGCGGGCCGTGACTGCTTAGCCGTTCTTCAGTGGTCCCAAGTGTTGGCTCCGGAGTAGGTGTCGGTCACTGGGACTCCTCCTCTGCTGTGGTTGGAGGACTCCAGTGCCAACGAACTCCGTCAGTTTTAGAAAAGCATCAGCCGAAGTAGTGACAAACATCAGCCGAAGGTGCTTTGTGGCCAATCAGCCGAACTTGCACATCAGATTGGCTCCGGAGTAGGGATTCGAACCCTAAACCTTGCGGTTAACAGATCGGCGCAGCCCTTTCAGAAAACGCGATTCGTATTCGCAGCGTGCCGCTGAGTGCCGCCAATTAGCACCATTTTCCGCCGGCGTTGCTGTACGGCGAGACCGTCCGAGGCATTGCGCGGCAAGGATTCAACTGCGCGCCGGATCCGTCTCATACATCAATGAGATGCGCCACTTGTTCCTTCGATTGGCGGCCTCTTCCAGATGACCACCAAACCACGCTATAGCGCCACTAGTTGCAGGTGCTTCGTCCGAGTACCAGCCTCGCACGATGCGGTGTGCAAGAGCCGATCGATCTTCACTTAGCAGATAGATGGCAGGAGGTTCCCATGGGTCGAGCTCGACAAGGGATAGGAGTTGGACTGGATCAGGCGGGTTCTCCCATGTACCGAGCGGAACATCAACGAGGATTCTGCCGGGCAAGTGAGAGAGCACTGAAGCTGCGGAGGCAGCCAATCTAATCCACCCTGCGTCATTGAATGGAGGGACCAATCCCTTGAACTGGGGATCATCGAAATGCACGTGGCTGCCGACTTGCCCGGTCGCAATGAGATCACGTCCAACCGACTCGACTGCCGCTTCGAAGGTCTCAGGCATTCCAGCCCCAGCTTCGAAGCCAATCGGTCACCGGTTGGGTGAGGGTCCCCGGTCCCGCGTGACCCCACGTAGCGTGTCGGTTCAAGGGTGCCACTTTGATAGGTGAAACGCGGGACTTCAATCTACGAACACTCTCAAAGTCTTCTTGGGTCGGTTGTCTCGAAGCTGCCGCGTAGACAAACATTGAGCGGGTGTAGCCGGATCGTCTTTATTTACTGACTGGTGTTGTCCGCGATTTGACTCGTTAACTGGCTAGTTTTCTCCCGGGTTGCGGAGTCCGTTGCCGTCGAGGTTGCGTTCAGTCCCAAAGCGATGCGTCATGTGGGCACTGGCGGCCGCCCTGATGATGCTCATTACACCGATTACCCCGGCTGCGGCAAGCGGACCTCAAGCGTCGCTGAGTACGAGCTCGCTCAATTTCGGGGGAGTCGCCTGGCTTCAGTCAGCAACCCAGAACGTAGTCCTGACCAATACCGGCGACTCGCCGCTCACCGGTGTTGTCGTCGACTTCAGCCAGGTCTATGTGCCAGTCGATTTCGCGTTCATATCAGGCAGCTGCCCTGCGAGCAATTTCACGCTCGCGCCTGGTGCCCAGTGCAACATCGGAGTCAGGTTCCAACCGCAGTCCGGCGGGCCCCGCTCTGCCGTGATGAGTGTTTACGACAACGCCTCGGATTCGCCCCAGTCGGTCGCCCTGAGCGGATCCGGCACCGGGGCGGTCGTCACGTTCAGCCCGGTCGAGCTTTTGTTTCCGAACGTGCCGGTCGGCGCCACCAGCGCGCCTCAATCATTCAGCGCGATCAATGCGGGGGATGGTCCGGTCACGATCGCAACTGTCGCCCTTGGGCCAGGGCACTCCAGCTGGTTCGCCATCACCTCGGACGCATGCACCGGCAGAACGCTCGGCCCGGGCCAGCGGTGCACACTGAGCGCCACCGCGACTCCGGATGCCGTCACCGCCGACGGTCAAGACGTCACATTCACCGACAACGCAGGAACCGGCCAGCAGGTCTATGACTTCGCGCGAAGTCGGGAAGGACTGCTCGCCAGCGGCGGCGGCCCGCTGCTCGATACGTTCGGCCCGATACCCTCTTTTATCGAGGACGTTGGCACTCAGAGCCAACCTACAAAAGTGCTCGTGCACGACTCCGGCACGGATCCGCTGCAGATCTTGAGCGTGGTCGTGGACGATCCATCCAGTGGCTTCCGGATCAGTGGCGACACATGCACGGGCGCGACGGTGGTGGTCGACACGCTGTTCAGTCCGCCCTCGAGGTGCGAGGTCGACCTCACATTCGCCCCAAGCGCGCCGGGGAGCTTCCAGGCGAACCTCGTCTTTCACGACAACGAGTTCGGCGGCCTACACAACGTTCAGCTGACGGGTGCAGGCCGAGCTCCCGCTGCCGAGCCGTCGACGCGTGCGATCGATTTCGGTTTCCAGGCAGTTGGCACTGTCTCCGCGCCACAGTTGGTCACCCTCGGCAACCCGACCACCTTGCCGCTCACGGTGACAGGTGTCATCTTCTCGGGAACCAACCCCGGAGCGTTCGGGTTGGCGAGCGACACCTGCTCGGGTCAGACGGTGCCCGCTGCAGGCACGTGCGCCGTGGGTGTGACGATGACGCCCCCGTTTACATACCTCTTCACGGCCACGCTTTCCTTCAACGACAACGCGCCTTACCCCCAGCCGACGGTTGCGCTCAAGGGCGAAGGCCAGTCGCCGACCTTCACCATCACGACGTCGCGCCTCGACTTCGGCAATGTACGTGTAAACGCTCAAACCAGTCCCATGACGTTCGGGATCACGAACACGACGTCTGGTCCGCTCTCGATCGGATTCCTGCCAGGTCTGGCCAGCGGATGCCCGAGCTCGCTAGCGGCCGGCGCCTCATGCACGGCATCGGTCAGCGTGACGCCCACAACTCTCGGCGCCCAGTCAACGCTGCTCAAAGTTTTCGATCCCGCTTTCAACCAGCAGGTAGTGCAGCTTGACTACGCCGCAATCACCGCAGAGCCTCATCTCGAATCGACTGGCAGGACGGTGTTTCAACGCGTCGGGGATACGTCTGTTATGTATGCCTTCCTTCGCAATGGAGGTCAGGAAGACTTGCACGTGGGAGCGGTGACGCTGTCGACCAGCTCGATTGCCCAGATCACCGACGACCTGTGCTCGAATCAGACCGTGGCCGCCGGTGGTCGCTGCGTTATCACGATCAGAATCCACCCGACGG
>WNFX01032969.1_pt1 | contig 10347 bp, 9 predicted proteins | sample 5400111 | NCBI WGS metagenome assembly WNFX01 (sample SAMN13153363, study PRJNA577476) | soil metagenome | isolation source: 40 cm soil or saprolite under grassland replicate 1 | place: USA:California | collected 2016-06-15 | reverse complement strand
AAGCTGCAGGACCGCATGCACAAGGTCCGATCATGACGCTACCGGTCGACGGCGATGGTCTCGTCCGGCGGCTTTCGGCAGGCGACGTCCCCGCTATCTGCCGCCTGTTCCAGGGCCTTGATATGGCGTCCAGGTGCCCACGGTTTGCTGGTGCCCGTAGCGACGAAGCGATGACAAGGCATTCGTACTTCGTGTTGGCCAAAGCTGTATTCGTCCTGGGTGTGTACGTGCGCGATGACCTTCGCGGCGTCTTGGAGGCTCACGAATGTGCGGTCTGCGGCGGAGTGGCCGAGATTGCGCTGGTCGTCGAACGGAAGTGGCGCCGCCGGGGCTTGGGCACCGCCATGGTGTCGGCCGCAATGACGTGGGGCAGACACCACGATATCGACGTCCTGAGATTCGCGTTTTCGCGCCACAACTGGCCGATGCGCCAGCTGGTGGTCTCAGCAGGGGCCCGGATCGACGTCTCGTTGGACGAAATCAAAGCTGAGATCGACATCCTGCCGTCAAGGGCCAGCAAATGCGCACGCCGTGCGCGGTGGCCAGGCCGACAATGACCAGCCGATTACCGCGAGGCCGCAGCGAACGACAGGGAGCAGCCCGCGAGTGGCGTCCCGGTAATCAAGCTCATCGAATGAGGGAGATTAGGTGATGCAGATAAAGCCTGTTGAACGCATGCGGAAGAACGGCCGCCTTGTGGTGAGTTCGATGGCGCGTGACGCGGCTCAAACGAAGCGGGCTGTGGACGGGGTCCTTGATCTGGTCCACGCCGCCGCCGACGAAATCGAGCGCAGCCGCCGCCTCCCCGAGGTGGTCGTCGCCGCCCTGCGCGACACAGGGATCAACCGCCTGCTGATCCCGGCAGCCCTTGGTGGAATGGAGGCGCCGATCACAGACGTGATGGACGTCATGGAGCGCATCGCGGCGGTCGACGGCAGCGCCGGGTGGTGCGCGGCGATCGGCGCGGGGAGCAATTTGTTTGCCGGCTACATGCCCGCAACGGGCGCCGGCACGGTGTTCGCCGACCCGGATCAAGGCAACGCCACCATGTTCGCCCCGGTCGGCCGGGTGGTCAGCGACCATGGCCGAGCTGCGCTGAGCGGCCGCTGGCCATTCACGAGCAACTGCCTCCACAGTGCATGGGTCGGCCTCGGTGCACTCTTCCATGAGGCCGATGGAATAGATCCAATACCGCGCATGGTGTTCGTGCCCATGGCCGACCTGACGATCGAGGACACCTGGGATGTCGTGGGCCTCCGCGGCACCGGCAGCCCCGGCCGTGGGCCGACGGCACGTTATGGCGGTTGCCCATCTATACGACGCTGCTGCCGACCCTCGTCGCCGTTCCGCTCGGCATCGCTCGGGGCGCCGTCGACGAGGTCTCACGGCAGGCGCGCGAAGGCCGCACCGCGCGGCGCGGCCAATTGGCCGATGCGTCGATCTCGATGGCCGAGCTGGCCATCGCAGACACGCGACTGCGGGCGGCCCGCGCCGGACTGCGCGACGCAGTCCGCGAGGCACACATGCACGCCGAGCGCGGAGAGCCGATCAGCCGTCGCCTGCAGGCTCGCATCTACTTGGCCGGCATGCATGCCTGCGACACCAGCGTCGAGGTGACATCCACTGCGCACCAGCTTGGCGGCGGCGCCGCTGTTTATCGTGGGAGCCGCCTGCTGCGCGCCCTCAGCGACGTGCAGGCCGCGCGCCAGCATCTGCTGTTCTCCCACCAGCATTTGAGTGAACTGGGCAAGTTGATCGCGGGCCTGGACGTCGTCTATCCGCCGTATGTCATGTGATGGCCAGCCACCGGTTAGCTCGATTCCGTTGCCGTTGACATCAGTGCGGTGCTTCGAGGTAGTGGCGCCGCCTTGCGAGCACGCGGCGGCGGCATAACTCAGTAATTGGAATTGGTCTGACGGAAGTACAAGAATTCGGCACCTCGACCGGTCCTCCTGCGCCCTGCGCTGCCTCAGCGTAGGGCCTTGCAGGTGTCACCATGCCAACCGGAATTGGATTGGCCAGGAATCCATGAATTGGCACTTCTATCGGTCCTATAGTCTCCTTACCGTTGCCTCGGCGGAAAGAGAATGGGCGCCAGGGGAAGGAGCGCATGGCTGGAAATGGGAGGCTGAAATGCCTCGAGCGGAAATTCGCGTCTATCACTCGTCGAGAGTGCGACTACGTGGATTTGTGCTGAAGACCACCGCGCGGCTTAAGAGCTGCGAATTAACCGTCAACACCTGAGGAGAGCACTATGCCCAACCATCAGCGCGCTGCTGCGCACAGGACAACGCTTGCCCGCCAGCCCGGTTCGATCTCGGGCGAGACAAGGCTGCGCGCGGCCGATCAACCGATCGTCACCACGCAGGAGCTTCCTTCCGCCGTCCCGCTAATGGCACTTTCGACCGGCTTCTGGGCTTTCAAGACCCTGGCTGCAGCACACGAGGAGGGCCTGTTCAGTCACCTTGCAGGCGGCGCCGGCACCACGGTTGCGGAGCTGGCGGAAGCGCTCGGTCTGCATCCACGCCCGGCCGAGATGCTGTTGACCGGCTGCGCTGCACTCGGGCTTCTGGAGAAAACGGACGGCCGTTATCGCAATACGCCCTTAAGCGAAGCCTTTCTCGTGCGCGGGAAGCCGTATTACTTCGGTGGCTTCGTGCAGATGGCCGACAAGCGGCTCTACGCGGGCTGGGGCAAACTTACCGAAGCGCTGCGCACGAACCGGCCAACCACGTGGGACCCGGCAGTGCAATCCTCGATGTTCGACGGCGAGGATCCGACGATGCTGGCACTCTTCTGGGAGGCGATGCATTCGGTCTCCACGATGACCGCGCGCAAGCTCGGCGAAGCCGTGGATCTCAATCATTTCCGCCGCCTTCTGGACATCGGCGGCGGATCGGGCGCGTACGACATCGAGCTTTGCAAACTGTATGGGGAGCTGCGCGCGACCGTATTTGATCTGCCGCATGTGGCCGCGATCGCCGCGGGAAAAATTACCGAGGCCGGCTTGACCGACCGCATCGAGACCGCCGGCGGCAACTTCTTCGAACAGCTTCCCGAGGATCACGACGTGCATCTCCTGTCGATGATCCTGCACGATTGGGATGAGGCGAAGAACCGCGCGCTGCTGCGCCGGTCCTTCGAGGCTTTGCCGAGCGGCGGCGCAGTCGTCATCAGCGAGCTTCTCGTCAATGACGAAAAGACCGGGCCGGCGCCGGCCGCGCTGATGAGCCTCAACATGCTGATCGAGACGGAAGGACGAAACTACACGTCGGCCGAATATTCGGCGTGGCTCGAGGAAGCCGGCTTCCGGCACATCGAGACGGTCTGGTTCGACGCACCCGCCGCGAACGGCGCCGTGATCGGCCGCAAACCATAAGGCGCAAAGCTGAGTGGAATAGGCGCACCGCAGTTCAAGCCAGGGAGGCAAATCATGTTGCGGATTTCAGTTCGTCTTGCATTCGTGACCGCGTCAGTTATCGCGCTTCCAGCGTTCGCGGCCATGGCTGACGATTCACAGATCACGCGCGGCAAATATCTCGTCACGCTCGGCGGCTGCAACGACTGCCACACGCCGGGATACTTCTTCGGGAATCCCGACATGTCACGCTTTCTCGGCGGCTCGGATGTGGGCTTCGAGATTCCGGGTCAAGGTGTCTTTGTGGGCCGAAACATCACACCCGACAAAAAGACCGGCATCGGTAGTTGGACCCCAGAGCAGATCGTGAAGGCGATACAGGTCGGTGAACGGCCGGACGGCCGCATCCTGGCGCCGATCATGCCTTGGCACGCTTTTGCGACACTCACAGCGGATGACGCCATGGCGATCGCGGCTTTTCTCCAAAGTTTGAACCCGGTCAGCAACCAGATTCCCGGTCCGTTCAAACCCGGGGAAAAGGTTTCGACCTTCATGTTCCGGATTGTGCCACCGGGCGAAACCGCAGCGGCTGCGGCCAAGTAGTCCGGGTCTGATCCAAACAATACTCCGCATCTGTTTAGCGTAAGCGGACGTCGCGGGTTCGTGCGCCAATGTCTGAGAATGACGCCGCACCAGTTTCGCACCAGAAACAACCTCATCAGAACGCAACGAACGCGATCGAAATCGAACAAAAACGCGGCAAAATCAACGAAGCTGATCGATATTCTGCCGCTCATAACGGTCTGGTTGCAGGTTCGAGTCCTGCCGGGCCCACCACATTGATGATCCGCCGGCGTTCGTGCTCATCCGCCATCGTTCACCGAAGCCTACAAAACTCCCTATTTTGCAAGCATATCCTGCTGCCGTAGCGTTCGCCAACGTTCGTCCACCGTTTGCTGACATCCCAGGATTTTGTTGGTATATTTGTTGGTAGGTCATCGAAGCCAGAATCGAGATACCAACATGCCGCTCACGGATACGAAGTGCCGGAATGCGAAGGGGCAAATCAAGTCGCGCAAGCTCTCCGATGGCGGCGGCTTGCACCTGTTGATCACTCCGGACGGAGCAAACATCGATCCCTCCGTCGTGAAACGTGAGCGTAAACGGGCCGCGAAGATTGCAACAGGCAACACCTTCGAAGCGGTCGCGCGCGAATGGCACGAGAACTGGAAGGATGCCCGTAGCCCCTATTACGCCGCGCAGATCCTCCGGCGTCTGGAGGCGGATGCCTTCCCGGCGATCGGTCGGCGTCCGATCGCCGCACTCGAACCGCCGGAACTACTGGACATGCTGCGCAAGGTCGAGAAGCGCGGGGTGAACGAAACAGCGCGACGGCTGAAGCAGCTCGTCGGCCAGATATTTCGCTTCGCTATCGTGACCGGCCGAGCGAAGCGGGACCCCTCCGTTGATCTCAAGGACGCGTTACGAGCCACCGGAGAACCGCAGCGTCACAGAGCGATGCCGCTTTCAGAACTGCCAACGTTCTTGCAGAAGTTGGAGAGTTACAGCGGCGAGCAGCAGACCAAACTTGCATTGAAGCTGGTAACCCTGACGTTTCTTCGAACGACTGAATTGCGCGCCGGCAAGTGGAGCGAACTGGAGAACCTTGATGAAAATTCCGCTGTGTGGCGCATTCCGGCCGAACGCATGAAAATGCGCCTGGAGCACCTGGTGCCTCTGTCACGCCAAGCCGTCGCAGTATTGCGCGAGCTGCGCGCGCTTTCTGGCGGCAGTCCCAACATCTTCCCTTCGCCCGGAAAAGGCGACTGCATGTCCAGCAACACCATGCTCTATGCCATCTACCGGATGGGATATCACGGCCGCGCCACGACGCACGGTTTCCGCGCCGTCGCTTCCACGATCCTGAACGAAACCAACTTGTTCAACCGAGACTGGATCGAACGCCAGCTTTCACACGTGGAACGAAACGAAGTGCGGCGTGCCTACAACGCTGCGGAGTGGATGCCTGATCGTCGAAGAATGATGCAGTGGTGGGCAGACCATATTACTGCGTTGGCTCTCGAAGGCGATAAAATCATTCCGTTGTCGCGTGCGAGCTAACTAAATGAATTGCGCCAAGCGATCGTATTCCACTCAGGTGGCTTGGGCGCTTCCGTGCGCTTGAATAGGCGGTCGAAGGCATCAACTGTGCAACGTAATCCGATTGATAGGTTCAAATCGGGGACCTGCAAGCGCGTTTGTTATAACTTGTGGCCGAGGCGACCTCCGACGGCCGGCTGCAAGGTCAAGGACGGCCACCAGGTCGCCGCGTAGGGTGGCGTGATTCTCGCCCCGCTTGTCGCCGGGGGTTATCACCACCTCGCCAACGAGCGAGCGGATGTCCTCGCCCCATTGGACTCCGGCTCGGCGAGCGTTTCGGCGAGGCGGATCACCTTGGCGCGGTAGTGCTCAGCGATATTCGGATGTACGTCCGGCAGATCGGCCGGGGCCTCAGCAAGACGTTTCTCGATCTCCGCCTTTTGCTGCTCCAGTTCGCTCATCCTTGCCTTCATGGCCGGCTGATACATACCGTCCTCGATGGCTTCGAGAATCCCCTTGATGCCCCTATCAATCTTCTCAAGAGCACGCCGGCTCGTTTCCGCTTGTGCGCGCCGCTCATGGTTCTGGCGGTTGGTCTCCTCCACATAGGCACGCACCGCGACCGCTACAGCTTCGGGAGATACCAGCTTGTCGGTGAGGCCCGCCAGCACGCGCCGCTCGATGTCGTCACGGCGAATCGTCCGGCCATTGTCGCAGGTCCCCTTGCGGAAGTGACCGAGACAGCCGTAGCGATCGTTGACGACGATGCCGTATCTGGTTCTGCAACATCCGCAGGTGAGTAAGCCCGACAGAAGGAAGGCAGGACGACGCAGGCGGTTCAGCCGTTCCGCGCGCGCGGTGCGGACGCCCTTCGTCGTCGCCTCGAACTGCTTCGCAAGTTCGGCTTGGCGCAGCTTCACCCGCCGCCACAACTTGTCATCGACGATACGCAGCTCCGGCACCTCGGTCCTGATCCACTTGGCTTCGGGGTTCGGACGCGACACACGCTTGCCGCTGTTCGGGTCCTTAATGAAGCGCTGCCGGTTCCAGACCAGCACCCCAGCATAAAGCTCGTTGTTGACGATGCCATTGCCCCGGCAGGCGTGGCCCCGGATCGTCGTGTCGCCCCAGGTACGGCCGAACGGGCCGGGGATGCCGTCCCGGTTCAGATCGGTCGCGATGGCGCGCGGCGATTTCCCCGCCGCAAACTCCCTGAAGATACGGCGGATAACCGCGCCCCCGGCCTCATTGATCTTGCGTTCGCCCCGAACCGGTTCACCTTCGCTATCGGTGCGCTTTACCACGTCGTAGCCATAGCAGAGCCCGCCGCCGGCCTTACCCTTCTCCACCCGCCCGCGCAAACCTCGATGAGTCTTGGCGGCAAGATCTTTCAGGAACAGAGCGTTCATCGTGCCTTTGAGACCGACATGAAGTTCTGAGATTTCCCCCTCGGCCAGGGTGACGATTTGCACGCCGGCGAAACGGAGATGCTTGAATAGTGTCGCCACGTCGGCCTGATCGCGCGAGACGCGGTCCAATGCTTCGGCCAGCACAATGTCGAACTTGCCACGCTGGGCATCCTGCAACAGCGATTGGACCCCCGGCCGGAGAATGACACTGGCGCCGGAGATAGCGGCGTCATGATAGGTATCGATAACTTGCCACCGCTCCCTGTCCGCATGCTCACGGCAGATGCGGAATTGGTCCTCGATTGACACCACACTTTGATTGTCGGTCGAGTAGCGGGCGTAAAGTGCAACCTTGGGCATGGCATCGTCTCCAGATCGGACCCACATCGATTCAACAATTTATGCCGATATCAAGGCGCGTCGGTTCATCGGGCGCCCCGACGCACTCCGCTGCTGTCGACGCTATTCCGGGAATTTCGCCGTCACTGGTGAAATTGAGCCATACAGGATGAAAATGCGCTGCTTCAGAACGGCCAGGCCCAGTGTTGGGGAAGCCGTTTCTGACGACGCTATCGTTGCCGCGGTTCGTTGTCATTGGCGGCGGCCGGAGGCTTGGCCTGCTCGCGGGCAAGCTGTCGGCCGATCGCTTCTGCAATCCGCAGAATGCGCGGGTCGAGCGGTTCGCCTGTGCGCGAGCCGTTGTCGTTGGCCGGATGAACGCTTTTCCGTTCCTCTTCCGCCGCCATTCCAATATTCCCTCGTCGGGAGCCATCGGACAAAAAGCAACGAAGAGACGCAAAGCGGAAGTTGGAAAATTGCACTATCGCATGATGGCGTAGAAATGCTTGCAAACGGCGGCCTATCGCCCCTCGTACAACGACGCCCCCAAAAAGGAGCGACCAGCTTGCAACGAATTCACCTCCGGAAGGGAAGCGCTCCGCTTCCCAATGAGCCTTGCTCGCATGGCAAGCCCTTGCCGGGGCGGCGACAGCCGGTCAAGGCCGCAAGCCGCGAAGCGGGGGCGCGGAACGCGCCAGCCTTGACGGGATGGCGCCGGTCTGGCCTGCTTGCCTCCAAGCAGACAAGGCTTTCCTTTCGGTTTACAGCCCGAGCCCCAGCTTGCGAGCGAACGACCAGTCGACTCCTCCATCTGGCATGGCGATGCCGGAGATGTGGCGGCCGATATGCTGTTCGAGCGCGGGCCGCCACGGGACGAGGCTGAATCCGAGGCCATCGTCGATCATCGCGAACCGGCCGCTGGATAACTGGGTTGAGCCGACAAGCTGGCCAGTGACGTGGCTGCCGGCGACGACAGGCTGCCATTGCAATCCGCGTTCGGCAGCGAGCACCTTGCCGGCCCGTTCAATATCGATGGCATCAAGCCGTTGGATCAGATCCCTGGGCGCACGGAGTTGGCCCTCACCGAGATCCTTGACGTGACCCATGTTCACGAGCGCCTGTTTGCGCTTCTCCAGTGCCGCCTTCACCTCCTGACCGAACCCCTCGCCGGCGAGCGCGATGCGCTGGCGGGAGAGCAGCTCGCGGTCGAGCCAGGTCGCTCCGTCATGGCCGATCTGCTGGTCAAGGCCGGTGGGAGACAGGACGCTAACCCGGATGTTCGCACGGTCCCGCGCAAGATCGTAGGCTTGACCGCGCTCGGCGAGATCTTCATTGCCGGCGACATCCATGATGTTGCGGTCTGCGGCTCGCGGCCCGGGAGGGGCGGAGCCGGCCACGACGATCATGCCTCGGCCGACGTCCTCGGCGCGGGCGGCATCCATCTCGATGTGATGCACCCGCCCGTCCACTCCGTCGATCACCAGCTGGACCCGCTCGCCCATCTCGTCGCCGCCAAGCCCTTTGTCGAGCACGCGGCCGACGATGCGCTCGGTCGCGTTCTCGCGGTGCAGGACGTAGCGCGCGGGATGGCGGTGCTCCGCCAGCCCTTCGCGCTCCAGTGCCCGATGCATGGTCTTGATGATGTCGCCGCGTTCGCCGAGCTCCCGCAGCACCGGCTCGGCCTTTGGCGATACAATCCATTTGCCAGTCTCGATCTCAGTCGCCAGCCCCATGCGCTCCAGCTTGCGCGCCCGCTCGATCAGCAGCGCGCGGTTCTGACGGAACGTGTCGCGCATGTCTTGGTCAGGGCGCAGGTCGTTGAACTCCCTCCCCTGTTGCTCGGCGATCAGCATCCGGTCGAGCCTGGTGAAGCGATCGGCATCCACCTCCCGCTCAAGCTGCTTCGTCACCTCAAGCTCGGTCTGCCGGCCCAGTTCCCGGGTGACGATCTCGCTGGTCCGTTCGCGGATGCCGTAGGCGATATAGTCGCCGGCGATGTTGAGGGTCTTGCCGTCGTCGGTGATGCCCCGAACGATGATGTGGGTGTGCGGGCGGCCGGTGTTGTGATGATCGACCGCGATCCAGTCGAGCTTGGTCCGGAGGTCGGCTTCCATCTGCTTCATCAAATCGCGGGTGGTCTCGCGCGGATCGGCTAGGTCCACGCCGTCCTCGGCCGAGACGATGAAGCGGAACTGGTGCCGGTCATCGCGGCCCCGGTCCAGGAAAGCGCGGCCATCCTCCACGTCGCGCTCGCCCGAATAGACTTGGCCCTTCTCGCCATCCTTCGTAACGCCGTCCCGCTCGAGGTAGCGCAGATGCGCGTCCACCGCCTTGGCGCCGACAAACTGCCGCCCGCGGGCAGCTCCGCGCTGCGGGTTGAGCTTCACCACGCGGGCCTTCACCATCACCCGTCGCGCCCGTGTGCGCGCCCCGCTCCCGTCCCGGCTCCACGCGCTCCGATCCCTCAGCGTCAGCGCCGTCGCGACGCCCCGGCCCCTCGCGTTGAACCGGCCGCTGCTTTTCCCTTCCCGGCCACCTGCCGAACGGCTGATCTGGTTGGGGTTGCCGCCGGCCTTGCGGACCGCGACCTTGACCTGGGTCAGGAAGGATTGCGTGCGTGGAGTGACGCGCGTGCCGCGGCTGCGCGACCGTCCCGGACGAATGCGGAAATCGGAGTCATCGGTTGCCATCCGCTAGAAATCGACGGACAGAAATCCCGCTGCAAGACCCTTCGTGCGACGATCGTAGCGTGGCGCGAAATTACGTGCTGCGGCGTGAAAACGGCGGAGTCGCCAACGCCGCACATTGCGAGCGCCACCCATTTTAGCATTGAAAATAAAGTAGAAAGTGAAGAGAGTGGCCCCCCTTCACCTTGCAGAGTTCTGTTACACGCTGCAAAAAACAATGTGCAGACAACCTCTTGCGACCGGAGGGAGCCGCGAACGAAAGTTCGCTTTATCTTGCCGTCTTAATCGGGCGGATGTAAGCGTCCGAACCTTGCACGACTTTCTGAGAGTGCAGTGTCGTTCCAAATCGGGTTCTCTCGTACATGGGAGGATCTCCGGTGGCGTCTCGGTCCTGGGAAAAAGCACACAGCCCTTATTGGTCGTTGCACGTCGAGGCGTGGCGTCAAAGCGGGAT